>Ga0070708_100003263_pt1 | contig 12662 bp, 14 predicted proteins | sample KBSK5503metaG_FD_65469 | JGI IMG/M metagenome (GOLD analysis project Ga0070708, IMG submission 65469) | Corn, switchgrass and miscanthus rhizosphere microbial communities from Kellogg Biological Station, Michigan, USA - KBS K5-50-3 metaG | ecosystem: Host-associated > Plants > Roots >...
GCACGTGCTGCGCTTCCTGGGTCTCTCGCCTCACGACGTGCTGGCCCTGGGCGACGCCGAGAACGACCTCCCGCTCTTCGACGCCTGCGGCTTCAGCGGCTGCCCGGGCGACAGCCTCCCGGCGGTCCGGGAGCGGGTGGATTGGGTCTTTCCCGGCGCGCATGGCGACGGCATCGCGGCCGCCATCACCGAGCAGATCCTCCAGGACCGGCTGGCCGTCGAGCAATCTCCCCGGCACCGGGTACCCGTCGGATGGGTGGCGGCGACCTCCGAGCCGGTGACGATCCCGGCCCGCGGCGTCAACGTGCTGATCCATGGCGATCCGCATTCGGGCAAGTCGTGGCTCGCCGGCGCCCTCGTGGAGCGCCTGGTCGGAGCGCGCTACGCGGTCTGCGTCATCGATCCCGAAGGAGACTATCGCGTCCTGGCCCGCCTGCGCGGCGTGACGTGGATCGAGATCCAGGCGCCCAACGACGTGGACCGCGCGCTGGATGGGCTCGTGCGCGCGCCGTCGGCCTCGGCGGTGCTGGATCTGTCTCTGCTGCCCCATGCGGCCAAGGTCGCCCTCATCGAGCGGGCCCTGCGGAGGATCCGCGTGATCCGACGGCTCGTGGGCCGGCCGCACTGGGTCCTGATCGACGAGGCCCACTATTCCCTTCACGAGGAAGGCGTCTCCGCCGACGCGCTGGGGCTCGAGGATCGCGGCTTCTGCTTCGTGACGTATCGACCCAGCTGGCTGCGCGAGCCGGTGGCCCGCGCGGTGAACGTCTTCATCCTGGCGCGCACCACCGGAAGCGAGGAGCTGGGTATCCTCGGCGCGGCGCTGCCGGCGGCCGTCGGCGAAGGGGGAGCTCTCTCGGAGACCCTCTCGCGTCTGCCTCGCGGGGAGTTCCTGCTCGTCCAGCGGGATGCCAACCGCCACCTCAGCGCGCTCACCTTCGTGGCCGCGCCACGGCAGACGGTCCACGTGCGGCATCTCATGAAATATATCGACGCGTGCGTGCCGCCCGGCCGGGAATTCCTCTTTCGGAGCGCGGACGGGCACGTGCGGGGGGCGGCCGACAGCCTGCAGTCGTTCCGTCGTGTCGTCGCGACCACGCCCGACGAGGTGCTGGCTCACCACGCCGGGCGCGGCGATTTCTCCCGCTGGGTCAGCGATATGTTCGCCGACGCGGAGCTGGCGCGACAGCTCCGGAAGATCGAAGCGCGCTGGCATCGCGGCGAGCTGACCGACCTGCGGCGGGCCATCGGCGCCCTGATCACGGTCCGCTACGGGGGCGAAGACTAGATGTTCGCGCCGCCGTTCTGGGCGACGAGCATCGAGCAGGCCCTGGCCGGGACCGCCGGCACCGAGCGCGGCCTGTCCTCGGCGGAGGCCGCCGCGCGCCTTCGGTCGTGGGGGCCCAACGAGCTGGCGCCCCCTCGCCGGTTCGAGGCGCTCCGCGAGCTCCTGCGGTACCTCGTCAACCCGCTGGTGCTGATCCTGCTGGTGGCCAGCGCCGCCTCGGCCGCGCTGGGCCAGCCGGTGAGCGCCGCGATCGTCGCCCTGATGCTCGTGCTGAGCGTGGCGCTGAACTTCACCCAGGCCTACCGGTCGCAGCGGGCGGCCGACACCCTCCGGCGGCAGGTGGGACAGACCGCCACCGTGCTCCGTGACGGAGCCGAGCGCGAGCTGCCGGTACGGGAAGTGGTGGTCGGGGACGTGGTCCATCTCAAGGCCGGAGATCTGGTGCCGGCGGACTGCCGGCTGCTGTCGGCCAAGGACCTCTTCGTCAACGAAGCGGCGCTCACCGGCGAGTCGCTGCCCCGCGAGAAGCAGGCGACGCCCGGCGCCCCGAAGCCCGGCGGGCTGGGCGAGGCGGTGAGCGCGGTCTTCCGGGGCACCTCGGTGGTCAGCGGGTTGGCCGTGGCCCTGGTGGTGGCCACCGGTCCGGCCAGCGAGTTCGGCCGGGTGGCCGCGAGTCTCGTCGGCCGCCCGCCGGAGACCGAATTCGAGCGCGGCACGCGCCGGTTCGGCTTCCTGATCATGCAGGTGGTGGTCTTTCTGGTGCTGTTCGTGTTCCTCGCCAATGCCTTGCTCAAGCGCGATCTGCTGGAGTCCTTCCTCTTCTCGGTGGCGCTCGCGGTAGGCCTCACGCCCGAGCTCCTCCCCATGATCGTGTCGGTCACACTGTCCAGCGGGGCGGTGCGCATGGCGCGCCGGAAGGTCATCGTCAAGCAGCTGGCCGCCATCGAGAACTTCGGCAGCATGGACATCCTCTGCAGCGACAAGACGGGGACGCTCACCCACGGAGAGATCACGGTGGATCGCCACCTGAACATCATGGGGGAGAACGACGAGACGGTGATCCGGCTGGCCGCGCTGAACAGCGTCTACCAGACCGGCCTGCGCAGCCCCATGGACGATGCCATCCTGAAGCACGAGCACCCCGCCGTCGCCCAGTACCGACGGGTCGACGAGATTCCCTTCGATTTCCAACGCCGGCGGGTGTCGATCGTCGTCCAGGACGGCGGCCAGCGCCTCCTCATCACGAAGGGGGCGCCGGAGAGCGTCTTGCCCGCGTGCACCGCCGTGGAGGTGGCGGGGAAGGTGGCGCCCCTGGACTCGGCCGCACGCGTCACCGCCGACGCGCTCTTCCGGCGCCTCAGCGCCGACGGCTACCGGGCGCTGGCGGTGGCCTATCGCCCGGTCGGCGAAGAGGCCGCCTATACGGTCTCCGACGAGCGCGATCTCGTGTTCGTGGGGTTCGCCGCGTTCCTCGATCCGCCCCTCGAGGGCGTGGCCGAGACCTTGCGCGCGCTTCGCGCGGACGGTCTCGAGGTGAAGATCATCACCGGCGACAACGAGCTGGTGACCCGGAAGATCTGCGAGGAGGTCGGGCTCGAGGCCGGGGAGATCGTGCTCGGCGACGAGGTCGAGCGCATGTCCGACCCGGCGCTGGGTGCGGTCGCCGAGCGGACCACGGTGTTCGCCCGGGTCTCGCCCATCCAGAAGAACCGCATCGTGCGGGCGCTCCACGCCCGGGGCCACGTGGTGGGCTGTGTCGGCGACGGCATCAACGACGCCCCCGCGCTGCGCTCGGCGGACGTCGGCATCTCCGTCCAGAACGCGGTGGACGTGGCCCGGGATGCCGCCGACATCATCCTGCTCGAGAAGCGCCTATCCGTGCTCCACGACGGCGTCGTGGAAGGGCGACGGAGCTTCGGCAACATCATGAAGTACGTACTCATGGGCACCAGCTCGAACTTCGGCAACATGCTGAGCATGGCGGCCGCCTCACTCTTCCTGCCCTTCCTGCCCATGCTGCCGCTACAGATCCTCCTCAACAACTTCCTGTACGATCTCGCCCAGGTGCCGATCCCCTCCGACCGCGTGGACGGGACCTACATGGTCAAGCCCAAGCGTTGGAACATCGCCTTCATCCGGCGCTACATGCTGATCATCGGTCCCCTGTCGTCCGTGTTCGATTTCGCCACGTTTGGCGTGATGCTCTGGGTGTTCCACGCGGGGCCTTCGCTCTTCCGCACCGGGTGGTTCGTGGAGTCGCTGGCCACCCAGACTCTGGTGATCTTCGTGATCCGGACCGCGGACCGCCCCTGGCGCAGCCGGCCGAGCCGCGGGCTCGCCTGGGGCGTGGGCGCCTGCGCGGCCTCGGGCGGGGTGCTGCCCTTCACGCCGCTCGCACCCTGGCTCGGCTTCGTGCCGCTGCCGCCGCTGTTCTTCGGGTTCCTGCTCGTCATGGTGGTGGGCTATCTGGGACTGGTAGAGGTCGTGAAAGGGTGGGTCCGTGACTGAAGTCACGGACCCGGGCGCCGGGCGTGGCTATGCTGGGGGGACTCGATCCAACCGGGAGGACAATATGTTCAGAGCCGCCACGATCGCGCTGGGCCTCGGCCTCGGAGCTTTCCTGATCACCCCACCGCTCCTGGCCCAGAGCCCGCCCGCCACCCCCACGCCGGAACATCGGATGGATCACCACCAGATGCGTCACATGGGCGGTCCGGCGGCCGGCGCGCCGATGCTGCCCGGGCAGGACGCCTTCGGCGCGATCGCCGAGGTGGTGCGGCTGCTGGAAGCCGACGCCAGCACCGACTGGAGCACCGTCGATCTCGAGCGGCTGCGCCAGCATCTCATCGACATGAACGAGGTCGTCCTGCGGTCGGAGGTCAAGTCGACCCCGGTTCCCGGAGGCCTCGTGATGGACGCCACCGGCGGGGGAAGGACCGAGCAGGCCATCCGCGCGATGATTGTGCCCCACGCGGCCGAGCTCGACCACATGTCCGAGTGGGTCGCCAAGACGGAGCCGATCCCGGGCGGGCTCCGGCTCACGGTGACGGCCCGCACGCCTGAAGACGCCAGGACGGTGGCGCGGATCCGGGGTCTTGGCTTCGTCGGGCTCCTGGTGCAGGGCGGCCATCACGGTCCTCATCACCTGGCCATGGCGAAGGGCCAGGCGCTCCCCGGCCATCGCCACTGACGATGGGACGCTACGAATTCCTCGAGGACGTGGCGCTGGCCGATTGCGCCGTCGAGATCGAAGGGCGGAGCCTCGACGATCTCTTCGAGACCGCCGCGGCGGCCATCGCGCGGCTCATGGTGGATCCGGCGACGCTGGCCATCACGGTGGAGCGGACGATCAACCTGGAGGCTCCCGAGCTCGACATGCTGCTCTATGACTGGCTGTCCGAGATGATCTTTCTCAAGGACCGGGATAGTCAGATCTTCCCGCATGCCCGGGTGCGGGTGACGGGGGAGGGTCCGTACCGGCTCACCGCCGACGTCCGTGGCGGTACCATCGATCCCGAGCACACCGCGCTGGGTGCCGATCCCAAGGCTGTCACCTTCCATCAGTTCGCGCTGGAGCGAGCGAGCGGCGGCTGGCGCGCACGGGTCGTCATCGATATCTAGGACGGGGCATGAAGATCACCGAGTCGTTGCGCTCGACCGTAAAGAGAGTCGACGACTGCATCTGGGAGATCCCGCCGGAAGCCAAGCCCGGCATGCTCGTGCCGGCCCGCCTCTACGCCTCCGGGCCGCTGCTCGAGCAGATGGACGACGGCGTGTTCGAGCAGGTAACCAACGTGGCCTGCCTGCCCGGCATCGTCCGGGCGTCGCTGTGCATGCCGGACGGGCACTGGGGCTACGGCTTCCCGATCGGCGGCGTCGCCGCCTTCCGCGCCGACTCCGGGGTGATCTCGCCGGGCGGCATCGGATTCGACATCAACTGCGGGATGCGACTCATCCGCACCGGCCTCACCGAGGACGAGGTGCGGCCCCGCCTCCACGAGCTGATCGCGGCCGTGTTCGGCTCGGTGCCGGCCGGGGTCGGCGCGAAAGGCTTCGTGCGCCTCTCCGGCTCCGAGTTCAAGAAGGTGATGGTGGAAGGGGCCGGCTGGTGCGTGGCTCGCGGCTACGCATGGCCCGAGGACCTGGCGCACATCGAGGGGCGGGGCTGCCTGCCCGGCGCCGATCCCGAGGCGGTGAGCGCTCGGGCGCTCGAGCGGGGGATGGAGCAGCTCGGGACCCTGGGCTCTGGTAATCACTATCTGGAGATCCAGGTGGTGAGGCCGGGCGCCATCCACGACGAGCACACGGCGCGCGTCCTCGGGGTCGAGGGAGCCGGTCAGGTCTTCGTCATGCTCCATTGCGGGTCGCGCGGGTTCGGCCATCAGGTCGGCACCGACTACCTGAAGGTCTTCGACCTGGCCATGAAGCAGTACGGTATCAGCGTGCGGGACCGCGAGCTGGCCTGCGCGCCCTTCCGGTCGAAGGAAGGCCAGGCCTACTTCGGCGCGATGACCGCCGCGGCCAACACCGCGTTCGCCAACCGCCAGGTGATCACGCACCGCATCCGCGAAGCGTTCGCCAAGGTGTTCGGTCGTTACGCGCGCGCCCTGGGCCTCGGCGTGGTCTACGACGTCTGCCACAACACGGCCAAGCTCGAGCGCCACGTGGTGGACGGCCGCGAGCGGGAGCTGGTCGTCCACCGCAAGGGCGCCACGCGCGCCTTTGGGCCAGGCGAGTCCGACGTACCCGCGGACTACCAGGAGATCGGCCAGCCGGTGATCATCGGCGGTTCCATGGAGACGGGCTCCGCGCTCCTGGTCGGGACGGCGCGGGCCATGGCCGAGACCTGGGGCTCCACGGCCCACGGCGCCGGACGCACCATGTCGCGCGCCCAGGCCAAGCGGCGGATCGGGGGGGAGACGCTGATCAAAGACATGGAGGCGCGCGGGATCATCGTGCGCGCGGCCTCGAAGTCCGGTGTGGCCGAAGAGGCCGGCTTCGCCTATAAGGACCTCACCGCGGTCGTCGACACCCTCCACCGGCTCGACATCTCCCGACCCGTCGTCTCGCTCACGCCGATCGGCAACATCAAAGGCTGAGGGCCTGGCGAGGCGCGCGCGCCTCAGCCGGGAGCGCGAGGGCTGGCTCTACGGCCTTGTGGCGCACGCGCTTCATTGGTCCGGGCCAGTAGCAACAATGAGGCGGTCCCACCCTAGGGATGCGGGGCGGTATCGCCCCAGTGGGAGCGTAGTTCGGCGATAACGTGCTGAAATGCTCGACGTTTCTGTCTGGCCTTCGCGATGCATCATCTTCTCCGTGTGAGCAGCTCGATCACAACCGAAAGGAGGCATGCGTAGCCTGAGCTCGCGGTCGGTAGTGCTGCTGGAGCTCGGACCGCGGCGCGATGAGCGCCGGCGCCGAGCAAGGGAGATTCACCATGCCCCAGGCAATCAAGAAGAGTGACAGCCAGATCCATCATGACGTGCTCGCGGAGCTCAAGTGGGACTCCCGCGTCGACGAGACGGAGGTCGGGGTCAAGGTGAACGGCGGCGTTGTCACGCTCACCGGCACCGTGACGAGCTGGGCAAAGCGAGTCGCGGCCCAGGAGGCGGCCCGTCGTGTGATCGGCGTGCTCGACGTGGCGAACGATACCAAGGTGAAGGTGTCGGGGGGGCTCGCCCGCACCGACACGGAGATCGCGCAGGCGGTGCGGCAGGCGCTCGAATGGGACGTGTTCGTCCCCAACGAAAAGATCACGTCTACGGTCACGGACGGCTGGGTCACGCTCGAAGGCCCAGTCGAGAGCTGGAGTCAGCGCGACGCGGCGGAGCGGGCCGTCCGCAATCTGTCGGGTGTGAAGATGGTAGTGAACAAAATCATCGTGAAGCCGGCGCAGCCGACGACCGGAGACGTCCGCAAGGCGATCGAGGAGGCTCTGGAGCGCCGCGCCGAACGCGAGGCCCGGAACATCGGCGTCGATGTCCGGGACGGCATCGTGACGCTCACCGGGCCGGTCCATTCATGGGCGGAGCGCAAGTCGGTCCTAGCGGCCGCCCGCTTCACTCCTGGTGTCCGCGCCGTCGAGGACCGTCTGAGGACTGAGCCGGTCTGCGCCGGCCGCGGGCGGTAAGCGCCGCACGGGTCTTGAGCCGCCTGCCGGTGCATCCGGGGGCGGCTCACGTCCTGTGCTCCGCGGCCGGCGTCCGGCCCGCGCCAGCATCTCAGCCGCGATCGTGCCGCGGACGCCCGTGCGGCACACGACGGCGAGCTCCGCCGCCTCCGGATCTCGTCCAAGTAGGCGTCAAGAGTAAAGGGCTGAGCGAGTAGCGAGGCGCGCGCGCCCCAGCCGGGAGCGGCTGCCTCAGTCGGCCCGCCGCGCGCCCGTCCAACTTGGCGTTTTCTCTCGCCGACACATCCACGGCTCGGTGGCACCTGCCTTGCAGCCCGTCCTTTCGACGTGCCTCATCGAAGGGAGATTGCCATGAAGCAGCTCATCGCGGCAACACTTGGATTCGGAATCATCGTGCTCGGGATCCCCGCGGTCGGCCCGGCCGCCGATCAATGTCCGCCGGAGTTGACCCAGGCGAAGGCCGCGCTCAAGAGCGCCCAGGCTTCGCTCAAGAAGGCTCCTCAGGCGGCGAAGGGCCAGGACATTCAGGCCCCGCGCTCCCCCCAGGCGAGTGCCAGGGCGCAGGACGTCCAGGCGCCGCGCGCGCAGGACGTCCAGTCCCCGCGGAGCCAAGACATCCAGGCCCCGCGTGGCCAGGAGATTCAGGCGCCACGCGGTCAACAGGAGATCCCGGTGCCGCGGGGGCAGGATATCCAGGCCCCGAACCAGGCCGCCGCGCTCGTCCAGGAGGCGGACGCCGCCTGCAAGAAGGGCGACATGGCTCTGTCGACCCGCAAGGCCAAGGAAGCTCTCGGCCTCCTGACGAAGTAGCGGGGGACGCGCATGACGACGCTCAGCTTCTACCGCCGCGTGATCGACGAGACGGGACACGCGGACCGGGGGCAGATCTTGCCTGGGGAGGCTGGCGACGTTTGCGCTCAGCTCCCTCGAGATCTCAGGGAAGCTTGGGAGGACGCCTGAGATGGCCCGCCCGCCCGCATGGCTCGCCCTCCCGGTGGAGACCGTGATGACCCGCCGGATCGTGCAGATCATCGAGCAGATCCCGATGTCCGAGGTCCGGAACATCGCAGCCAGGTACGACTACAACGGCTCCCGGTCGTGACGCCGGAAGGACGGCTCGTGGGTATGATCACGAAGGGTGATCTCCTGCACGTGGCGTGCGACGCGCTCGACGACCCGGGGGTCTGGCAGGCCCCAGTCTCCCGCTTCATGGCCCATGGAGTCCTGGCTCTCCGGCCGGCGGACTCGCTCACCTCCGCGGTCCAGCACATGACCGAGTCGAAGCTCCGGAGCTTGCCCGTGATCGATGCGGACTGCCGCGTCGTCGGTATGGTCTCGCGCAACGACCTGATGATCGCTATCGCCCCGGAGACACCATGAGCGACCACGCACGTCGGTTCGATGCCAAGCTGACTGACGAGTTCAGGCGCCGGCTTCTCCAAGCGCGAGAAACGCTGCTCGATACCGTGGCCGGCACCGACGGGGAGATGGCGGACTTGGAGGCACCGGTGCCGGGCGACTCGACGGACCGAGCCGCCTCGGTTCCCATCGCGTCGCTCGTCTCACGCCTGGGTGGCCAAGACAAGCGGGAGCTGGACGAGATCGCCGATGCGCTGCGCCGGCTGGGGTCCGGCGCCTACGGTGTCTGCGGCTCCTGCCACAAGCCCATTGCCCTCGCGCGTCTTCGGGCCGTGCCCGCGGCGCGCTTCTGCGTGCATTGCCAGACGGCCCAGGAGGTGGTTCCGTGATCGCGCGATCCGTTCTGCTCGTCGCCGTGGTGTTGATGGCCTCATGCGTCCAGGCCCAGGACGGGGGCGCACTCGTTGCCCGGGGCCGCATTGTCTTCCGGGATCAGGGCTGCTACGGGTGCCACACCGTCGGCGTGACGGGCACGCCGATCGCGCCCGACCTCTCGCGCATCGGCGCCAAGCGCGACCAGGCCTACCTCGCCCGCTGGCTGCGGGATCCGTCCCTCCAGCGGCCGAGCGCGCACATGCCGAAGATCCAGCTGAGCGAGTCCGAGGTGGAGGGGCTGGCGGCCTATCTCGGATCCCTGCGGTGAGACGACGAGCCGCCGCGCGCAGCGCGACGCGATTGCGGCGGATCCTGCACGCGACGGACTTCTCGGCCGCCTCGCGCCCCGCGTTCAGGATGGCAGTAGGATTGGCGAAGCGCGCGGGTGCCACGCTCCTTCTTTTCCATGTGCTCACACCACCGTCGCCATTCTCGGACCGCGGCGGGCCGCCGCCGTCGAGCTACCTGGGGCTCCTCGCCGCCGCCCGGCGAGAGGCCCGGCGCCGCTTTGGCCGCGGCGCTGGCGCGGGCCCGCGCGGCCGGCACCCGCGCCCAGGCGAAGCTCGTCGAAGGCGGCGCCGCGGAGCGGATCCTGAGAATCGGTCAGCGCTGGCGCCCCGACGTGATCGTCATCGGCACCCACGGCCGGAGCGGGGTGCGCCGCTTCCTGATGGGAAGCGTGGCCGAGCACATCGTGCGACGCGCGTCGCGTCCGGTGCTCACCGTCCGCGGGCGCTGAACCGGCCGCCGTGGCTCGTCCGAAGCACATCGGGGTGGTGACGGCGGGCGGCGATTGCCCGGGCATGAACGCCGCGCTGCGAGCGGTGGTCAAGGCGGCGGTGCATCGGCACGACATCCGGGTCACCGGCTTCCTCGACGGCTTCGCCGGGCTGCTCGCGGACCAGTCCCGGCCGCTCGGCTTCGACGACGTCTCCGGCATCCTGACGCAGGGCGGAATCATGCTCGGCACTTCCAACCGCGACGATCCCTTCCGGGTACCGGTCGATGGACCCGACGGGCGGACCTACGAGGACCGTTCGGACGTCGTGCTGAGGACGCTGGCGCGTCACGGCGTCGAGGGCCTGCTCGTGATCGGCGGCGACGGAAGCCTCACGATCGCCCGGCGGCTTGAGGCCAAAGGGGTCGCGGTCGTCGGGATTCCCAAGACCATCGACAACGACGTCCTCGGCACCGACGTGACGCTCGGCTTCGACTCCGCGCTGGCGATCGCCACCGAGGCGGTGGACCGGCTGCACACCACGGCGGCTTCCCACCATCGGGTGATGGTGCTGGAGGTGATGGGGCGCAACGCCGGGTGGATCGCGCTGGAGGCGGGCCTGGCCGGCGGCGGGGACGTGATCCTGATCCCCGAGATCACGTTTCGGTACGAGGCGGTCGCGGCCGGCATCCTGAATCGCGTGCGACGCGGGCGCCGCTTCTCCATCGTCGTGGTCGCCGAGGGGGCCAAGAGTCCCGGCGGGTGTACCGTGGTTCGCCAGATCGTCGAGGACAGCCCGGATCCCGTGCGGCTCGGTGGCGTGGGCGCGGTCCTGGCCCGGGCGCTCGAGGCGCGCGTGCCGTTCGAGGTGCGCTACGTGGTGCTGGGGCACGTCCAGCGGGGCGGCTCACCCACGCCGTTCGACCGCATGCTGGCGACGCGCTTCGGCACCGCCGCCGTGGCGGCGCTGGCGGAGGGCGCCTCGGGCTGCATGGTGGCGCTCAAAGGCGACCGGATCGAGCGCGTCCTCATGGCCGATGTCCTCGCCAAGCCCAAGCGGGTGGATCCGCAGGGTGAACGCGTGACCGCCGCCCGCAGCATCGGGACCATCTTCGGCGACGAGGCGTCGGCCTAGCGCCGGCTCAAGAGTCCGGGCCGCGGTCACGCAGATACACGAACCAGTAGACCGCGCCCACCAGGACGGAGCCTCCGATGATGTTGCCGATCGTGACCGGCAACAGGTTCCCGCCGAGAAACGCGATCCACGTGAGCGCCTGCGCCTGAGGGCGCAGGCCCTGGGCGGTGACGAAGTCGGGATCGAAGGTCACCACGAAGATCGCGAAGCGCACGAAGTACATGTTCGCGATCGAGTGCTCGAAGCCGGCGGCGACGAAGGCGCTGATCGGCGGCACCACTGCGAGGAGCCGATCAGCGGTCGTGCGCGCGCTGTAGGTGAGCCACACGGCCAGGCACACCAGGGCATTGCCGAGCATCCCGAGAACGATGGCCTGGACGAAGCCCGGCTGGAGCTTGGCGTGGGCGATGGCGAGCGCGGCGAGGCCGAAGGCCCCACTGCCGCCCCGATGGGTTCCGGCCACGCAGACCGCGAGCGCGGTCATCACGGCGCCGACGAAGTTGCCCGCGAAGACGATCGTCCAGTTCCTCACGAGGGCCCGGGTGCTCACGCGGCGGCTGGCCCACGCCATCACGATGAGATTGTTCCCGGTGAACAGCTCGGCGCCGCCCACCAGGACCAGGGCCAGCCCGAGGCTGAAGGCCACACCGGCCAGCACCCGGACCGGTCCCCAGGGGGCCGCCCCGGCTCCGGCCAGGGCCGTGGTGGCGAAGACTCCTCCGAGCGCGATGAAGGCGCCGGCGAGGACCGCGAAGGTGAAGAGGCGCGGGCCGTCCATGGAGGCCTTCCTGACTCCGGCCTCCTCCGCGCGCGCGGCCATCTCGGGCGGGAGCAGGGCGTCCACTCTCGTAGCATAATCGGCCCATGGTGGTCCGTCCCTATGGATAAGGCGCGGCCGGCCTTCGCCCTGGTCGAGCAAGGCTTCGCCCGCGCGTCGGGGGCGTTGCTCGTCCCCGGCAACGACGTCCGGCTCCTCAAGGATGCCGCGCAGAACTATCCCGCGTGGCGCGAGGCCATCGACGCGGCGCGGCGCACGATTCACTTCGAGAGCTACATCATCCACGACGACGAGACGGGGCAAGAGTTCGCACGCGTGCTCATGGCCAAGGCGCGGACCGGAGTACGGGTGCGGATCATCTACGATTGGCTCGGCGGCGTGGGCAAGGCCTCGCGGCGATTCTGGCGCGCTCTTCGGAATGGCGGGGTCGAGGTCCGCTGCTTCAACCCGCCCGGCCTGTCGAGCCCGTTCACCTGGCTCACCCGCGACCATCGGAAGATGCTGGCCGTGGACGGGCAAGTCGCCTTCGTCACCGGGCTCTGTGTGGGCCGGGCCTGGGTGGGCGATCCCGCGCGAGGCCTCGCGCCCTGGCGCGATACGGGCATCGCCCTCCGCGGGCCCGCGGTGGCCGATCTGGAGCGGGCCTTCGTCGGCATGTGGGCGCTGGCCGGCGCGCCCATCCCGGGCGGCGCGGATGAGCCGGTGCGGGAGTCGAAGCGCCCGGCCGGCGAGATGGCGGTGCGAGTCATCGCGAGCATGCCGGGCACGGCGGAGCTCTACCGGCTCGATCAATTGATCGCGGCGGCGGCACGGCGGACG
>Ga0070708_100003264_pt1 | contig 12661 bp, 8 predicted proteins | sample KBSK5503metaG_FD_65469 | JGI IMG/M metagenome (GOLD analysis project Ga0070708, IMG submission 65469) | Corn, switchgrass and miscanthus rhizosphere microbial communities from Kellogg Biological Station, Michigan, USA - KBS K5-50-3 metaG | ecosystem: Host-associated > Plants > Roots >...
CGCGGCACTCTGCTCACGTCCCGCCTGCGCCGCGGGCATCTCCGCTCAGCCGCCCTGCTCGCGCAGGCGGCGGCGGGAGGCCTCCACCTCGGCTTCGGCGGCGAGGCGGCCGGCCCAGGCGGTGTCGCGGACGCTCTTGCCCGGTTCCAGCTCCTTGTAGACGGTGAAAAAGTGGTGGATCTCCAGCCGGTAGAACTCGGGCACGTCCTCGAGTTCACGCACGTTATCCTGGCGCGGGTCCCTGGCCGGGACGCAGAGGATCTTGTCGTCGCCGCCCTTCTCGTCGGTCATCCGGAACATGCCGATGGCGCGGCTGCGGATCAGGCAGCCGGGGAAGGTGGGCTCCTGCACCAGGACCATGGCGTCCAGCGGATCGCCGTCCTCGCCCAGCGTGTCCTCGACGAAACCGTAGTCGGCGGGGTACTGGGTCGCGGTGAACAGCGTCCGGTCCAGCCGGATCCGGCCGGTGTCATGGTCGGCCTCGTACTTGTTCCGGCTGCCGCGCGGTATCTCGATCACCACGTCGAACTCCATGTCCCTGCCTCCATCCTTGACCGGCCAGCGCATCTACGACGTTAAAGGGACGTGATCCCCCCGGCAAACGTCGGCCAGCACAAGGATCATGTGCCCCGCTGGGCGGCCAGGACAACCTGCAGGACGGCTTTCGTGCCATCGCCCCGGGCTAAGGGTAAAGGCCCGCAAGTGTCGAGCACCGCCGACGCCGACGGACAACATCTGCGGGCAGACTTGATACCAGGGACCATAGACGGCCGGCCGGGTCGCCGCGAGGATGACAGTGGAGGGCGAGTTGAAGCTGCTGATGGTCGCCGCGCCTGGCGGCGGCAAGGGTACGCAGGGCGAGCGGCTGGCCGCGAAGTTCGGCATTCAGCACGTCTCCTCGGGGGAGGTCCTGCGCGCCGAGGCCAGCGCGGGCACGCCGGCCGGCCGTGAGGTCGCCGCGTACCAGCAGCGCGGCGACCTGGTCCCGGACCAGATCGTCTTCGACCTGCTCACCCCGGTGGTGACCGCCGCGGTGGCGCGCGGCGGCTACGTCCTGGACGGGTTCCCCCGGACGCTGCCGCAGGCCATCACGGCCGCCGACATCGGCAGGCGCCTTGACGTGATACTGGACGCCGTGGTCTACCTGAACGTGCCCGAGCCGGTGCTGACCCAGCGGCTGCTCGCCCGGGCCCGCGCCGACGACACGGCCGAGGTGATCGGGCACCGGCTCCGGGTGTTCGCCGAGGCGACCCGCCCGCTCATCGACTACTACCGGGACCGGGGCATCCTGGTGGAGGTGGACGGCGACCAGCCCCCCGACTCGATCACCGCCGACATCGTGGCCCGGCTGCCGCCCCGGTAACATCGCGGCCGCTTTCCCTTGGGCTGCCGGACCATCGACTCCCGGTACCCGCCTGGGGCATGCTGAAGGCTGGCTCATACAGCGTCGACCCGGGAGGCGTGCCATTAACCTGAGCATGAACCTGGTCGCCAGCGCGCAGCGGTTCGGTGACCGTACCGCCCTGCGGATGGACGGCCAGGAGCTGACCTACACCCAGCTGGACGAGGCCACCGCGCGGCTGGCCCAGATGATGACCTCGATGGGCATCGGGCCCGGTGACCGGATCGGCCTGATGGTGCCGAACGTCCCGGAGTTCGGACTGGTTTTCTACGCGGCGCTGCGCTGCGGCGCGGTGGTCGTGCCGATGAACCCGCTGCTCAAGGAGCGCGAGGTCGCCTACTACCTCGGCGACTCCGGGGCCAGGTTCGTGTTCGCGTGGCACGAGGTCGCCGACGCCGCGGCGGCCGGCGCGAAGGACGCCGGGGCAGAGCCGGTCGTGGTGGGCACGCCGGAGTTCGGTGAGTCCTGGTCCGCCCACGGGCCGGCCCGCGAGGTGGCGGCGCGCGAGCCGCGGGACACCGCGGTCATCCTCTACACGTCGGGGACCACCGGACGGCCCAAGGGCGCCGAGCTCACCCACGCCGGGCTGAACCGCAACCAGGAGGTCACCGCGCGCAACCTGCTGCTGCTGACGCCGGACGACGTGATCATGGGCTGCCTGCCGCTCTTCCACGTGTTCGGCCTCACCTGCGGGCTGAACGCGGCGATCGCCACCGGCGCGGCGCTGACCCTCATCCCGCGCTTCAACCCGGACAAGGCGCTGGCCGTGATCGCGCGCGACCGCGTCACCGTCTTCGAGGGCGTGCCGACGATGTACGCGGCCATGCTCGGCACCGACCCGGCCTCGCGCCCGGACGTCAGCTCGCTCCGGGTGTGCATATCCGGCGGCGCCGCCATGCCGGTGGAGGTGATGAGGCAGTTCGAGGAGGCGTTCGGCTGCATCGTGCTGGAGGGGTACGGGCTGTCCGAGACCTCGCCGGTGGCGTCGTTCAACCATCCGCACGCGCCGCGCAAGCCGGGCTCGATCGGCACGCCGGTCGAGGGCGTCCGCCTCCGGCTGGTGGACCAGGACCGCCTCGAGGTGGCGCCCGGCGAGGTCGGCGAGGTCGAGATCCACGGCCACAACGTGATGAAGGGCTACTGGCAGCGCCCGGAGGAGACCGCGGCGACGATCCGGGACGGCTGGCTCGCCACCGGCGACATGGCCCGGGCCGACGAGGACGGCTACTTCTACATCGTCGACCGCAAGAAGGACCTGATCATCCGCGGCGGGTACAACGTCTACCCGCGCGAGGTGGAAGAGGTCCTGTACGAGCACCCGGCGGTCGCCGAGGCCGCCGTCATCGGCATACCGCACGACTCGCTGGGCGAGGAGATCGGCGCCGCCGTGGTGCTGAAGGCGGGAGCCGAGGTGTCGCCGGCCGAGCTGTCGCAGTACGTCAAGTCGCGGCTGGCGGCGTACAAGTACCCGCGCCGGGTCTGGCTGATGGAGTCCCTGCCCAAGGGCCCGACGGGCAAGATCCTGCGCCGTGAGGTCAAGGTCCCGCCGACGGCCGGCTCAGCATGATGGCGGGGCCGGCATGACGGCCGGGGACGCCGGCGACGGCGAGGACCTGGCGGCGCCGCTCGACCTGCTGCTGACCGACGCCGCGCTGGGCGTAGGGCGGCGGCTGGCGCCCAACTCGTCGTGGTTCGCTGTTGCCCGTGGCCTGGCCGCGCGGCCGCGGGCGCTCCCCCGGCGCGGCGCCGAACTCGCCCGCGAGCTGACCGAGATCGCCGTCGGGCAGTCCAGGCTCGCCCCGGCCAAGCGCGACCGCCGGTTCGCCGACCCGGCCTGGCAGGACAACCCGTTCCTGCGCCGGGCCGTCCAGGCCTACCTGGCCGCCGAGACCGCCGCCGGGGCCCTGGTGACCGACGCAGACCTCGGCTGGCGGGACAACGAGCGCGTGCGTTTCGCCCTGGAGAACTTCTTCGACGCCCTCGCGCCGAGCAACAACCCGCTGACGAGCCCGGTCGCGTGGAAGGCGGCGATCGACACCGGTGGCCGGAGCGTGCTCGCCGGGCTGCGGAACCTGGTCCGCGACAACCTCACCGCGCCCCGGGTGCCGAGCATGGTGGAGGCCGATGCGTTCGAGGTCGGCAAGACCCTGGCGACCACGGAGGGCGCGGTGGTCTTCCGCTCGGAGGTCTTCGAGCTCATCCAGTACCTCCCGCAGAGCCCGAAGGTCAGGCAGTACCCGCTGCTCATGATCCCGCCGGTCATCAACAAGTACTACGTCCTCGACCTGGCGCCCGGCCGGAGCCTGGTCGAATACCTGCTGCGCGAGGGCCAGCAAGTGTTCGTCGTCTCGTGGCGCAATCCCGACGCCCGGCACAGGGACTGGGGGCTCGACGTCTACGGCCAGGCCATCCTCGACGCGCTCGCAGTGGTCGAGGAGATCAGCGCGAGCCCGCGCACCAACGTGTTCGCGACCTGCTCGGGCGGGATCCTGGCCGCGATGACGCTGGCGCACCTGGCCGAGGCGGGCGAACTCGACCGCATCGGGGCGCTCACCCTCGCGGTGACCGTGCTGGACCAGACCGAGGCGGGGCAGGCGGCCGCGATCGTGGACGAGCGGGTGGCCAAGGCGGCGATCGCGGCGTCGGCGGCGCGCGGGTACCTGAGCGGAGCCTCCCTGGCCGAGGTGTTCGCCTGGCTGCGGCCGAACGACCTGATCTGGAACTACTGGATCAACAACTACCTGCAGGGCCGGCCGCCGCCCGCGTTCGACGTGCTGTTCTGGAACGCCGACACCACCCGGATGACCGCCGCGCTGCACCGCGGCTTCGTCCAGGCCGCGCTGACCAACGCGCTGGCCACGCCGGGCGCGGCCACCATGCTGGGCTCCCCCGTCGACCTGTCGAAGATCACCGTCGACGCCTACGTCATCGCCGGCATCGCCGACCACATCAGCGCCTGGCCGGCCTGCTACCGCAGCGCCGCGCTGCTCGGCGGCGACCGCGACTTCGTGCTGTCGACCAGCGGCCACATCGCGTCCATGGTCAACCCGCCGGGCAACCCGAAGGCCTCCTTCTACAGCGCGCCGGTCACCGCGGGAACGGCAGAGGCCTGGCTGAAGGCGGCGCCCGCGCAGCCGGGCAGCTGGTGGCCGCACTACGCCCGGTGGCTCGCCGCGCGCGGCGGCGACGAGCGGGACGCGCCGCAGGCCCTCGGCGGGATCACGCACCCGCCGCTCGACCCGGCCCCGGGCACGTACGTGTTCCTCAGGTGAACGCGGCAATACCGCGATAGACACCGCCTCTGGCCGCATGTGACCCCGAACGGGCCGGGCTCGACGCTGCCCCGAAAGTGCGGGCCGTGGCTGCTTCATAGCGCTGGCCAATAGCACCACAGGCGGCATCGCCTTTACCGCGGCGAGCTTATCCGGCCACCCTGGAAAAGAAAGTTCCCCCCATATTACCTAGCTGACCCGAGGAGACCCGTCATATGGTCACCACCGACTCCCAGGTCGAGAACTCGGGCGTGCCCGCGGACGACGGCCGGAAGGGCCGGCCGTCGCTGCGGCACCTGCTCGGGATCCTCGGCCCCGGCCTGGTCACCGGGGCCGCGGACGACGACCCGTCCGGGATCGCCACCTACTCCCAGACCGGCGCCCAGTTCGGATACGGGCAGCTGTGGACCGCGGCGTGGATGCTGCCGCTGGTGACGGGAGTCCAGGAGGCGTGCGGCCGGATCGGCAACGTCACCGGCCAGGGGCTGGCCCGCAACATCAAGAACCGGTACAGTCTGCGCACCTTGCGCCTGCTCGTGACGCTCCTGGCGGTCGCCAACGTCATCAACATCGGCGCCGACATCGGCGCTCTGGGCGCTTCGGCCGGGCTGATCATCCACATCCCAGCGGCGGCCCTGATGGTCATCTTCACCCTCGTGATCCTCGCCCTGGAGATAGCCGTCAGCTACCGCAGGTACGCCAAGGTCCTCAAGTGGCTGACCGTGTCGCTGCTGGCCTACCCGATCACCGCATTCTTCGTCCACGAACCCTGGGCCACCATCGCGCGGGCCACGTTCGTGCCGCACATCCAGTTCTCCGCCAGCTTCTTCTACGTCATCACCGCGGTCATCGGCACCACCATCACCCCGTACATGTTCTTCTGGCAGACCTCGCAGGAGGTGGAGGAGAACCAGGGCCGCCCGGCCAGGCGGTCGCTGCGGGACCTGCGCACCGACAACGCCATCGGGATGATCATCTCCCAGGCCGTGGCCTGGTTCATCATCATCACCGCGGCCACGGTGCTGCACGCCGCGCACGTCACCACGATCAACACCGCGGCCGACGCGGCCCGGGCGCTGGAGCCGCTGGTCCGGACCTTCCCCCACTCGGGGGAGATCGCCCAGGGCCTGTTCGCCCTCGGCATCGTCTCCCTCGGCATGCTCGCCATCCCGGTGATGGCCGGGTCCACCTCCTACGCGCTGAGCGAGGCGCGGGGCCAGAAGGAGGGCCTGGACCTCACGCCGAAGCAAGGCCGGTACTTCTACGGGGTCATCGCCGCGTCCATGCTGATCGGCCTGGCCCTGAACTTCACCGGCGTCAACCCGATCAAGGCCCTGGTGTTCGCCGCGGTGTTCAACGGCATCATCGCCGTCCCGCTCATCTGGTTCATCGACCGGATCGCCGCCGACCGCGACACCATGGGCGGGGCCCGCAGCGGCTGGCTATCCCGCACGATCCTGCTGCTGACCTTCCTCGGCGTGGCCGGCTCGGTTATCGCCATGGCCGTCTCCTACCTGAAAGGCTGACCGAGGATACTGCGGGTAAGACTCGACGGAGAGGGACGGCGATGAGCGCCGAACGTGACCGGGTGGCGGGATTCGGCAAGCTGGAGGACGGGCTGCGGCAGGCCAGCGACTGGTACCTGTGGGGGCCGTACGTCAGCGAGCGGCAGTGGGGGACGGTCCGCGAGGACTACAGCCCCGACGGGGAGGCCTGGGACTACCTGCCGCACGATCACGCCAGGTCCCGCGCCTACCGCTGGGGCGAGGACGGGCTGGCCGGGTTCTGCGACGTCGAGCAGCGGCTGTGCCTTTCCCTGGCGCTGTGGAACGGGCGCGACCCGATCCTGAAGGAGCGCGCCTTCGGGCTGACCGGGGCGCAGGGCAACCACGGCGAGGACGTCAAGGAGTACTGGTGGTACCTGGACGCTATCCCCAGCCACGCGTGGAACCGGTGGCGGTACCACTATCCGCAGGGCCCGTTCCCGTACCAGGACCTGATCGACGCCAACGCGGCGCGGGACCGGCGGCAGCCGGAGTACGAACTCATGGACACCGGCGTGTTCGACGGCGACCGGTACTGGATCGTCGAGGTGGCCTACGCCAAGGCCGGGCCCGATGACCTGCTGATGACGATCTCGGTGACCAACGCGGGCCCGGACGCCGAGACCCTGCACGTCCTGCCGACGGCTTGGTTCCGCAACACGTGGTCCTGGGACGAAGGCGCACCCCGGCCCGCGATGGCGGCGACGGGCGGCACCACGGTCGGGATCGATCACTCGTTCCTCGGGGAGCTCGAACTGATCGCGGGGCCCGGGCCCGACGGCACGGTGCCGGCCCTGCTGTTCTGCGAGAACGAGACGAACACGGCCCGGCTGTTCGGCGCGGATCCGGTCACGCCGTACCCGAAGGACGGCATCAACGACCACGTGATCGGCGGGGCGGCCACGGTCAACCCGAACGGGACCGGCACCAAGTGCGCCTTCTGGTACCAGCTGACACTGGCCGGCGGCGCCTCGGCCGAGCTGCGGCTGCGGCTGCGGCCCCGGCCGTCCGGGCCGGGCAGCTCGGTGGCGGCGGCGCTCGGCGCCGGGTTCGGCAGCGTTGTGGCGGCGCGGAAGGCCGAGGCCGACGAGTTCTACGCCGAGCTGACGCCGCGGGAGGCCAGCGCGGACGAGGCGATGGTGATGCGGCAGGCGTTCGCCGGGCTGCTGTGGGGCAAGCAGCTGTTCTACTACGACGTGGCCCGCTGGCTGGACGGCGACCCGGGCCAGCCGCCCCCGCCGGCGCAGCGGCGGACCGGGCGCAACGCCCGCTGGCGCAGTTTTGACGCGTTCGACATCATGTCGATGCCGGACAAGTGGGAGTATCCCTGGTTCGCCGCCTGGGACCTGGCCTTCCACTGCGTGGCGCTGGCGCACGTGGACCCGGCGTTCGCCAAGTACCAGCTGATCGTGCTGTGCCGGGAGTGGTTCCAGCACCCGGACGGGGCGCTGCCCGCCTACGAGTGGGACTTCGGCGACGTCAACCCGCCGGTGCAGGCGTGGGCGGCGCTGGAGGTGTTCGCCGTCGACGAGGGCCGCGATACCGAGTTCTTGTCCCGGGTCTTCGACAAGCTGCTGGTCAACTTCACCTGGTGGGTCAACCTCGAAGACGCCGGCGGCAACAACGTGTTCGAGGGCGGCTTCCTCGGCCTGGATAACATCGGCCCGCTGGACCGCTCGCACCTGCCGGTCGGCGGCACCCTGGAGCAGTCCGACGCCACCGGCTGGATGGGCTTCTACGCGATGGCCCTGTGCGCCATCGCGGTCGTGCTCGGCCAGTCCGGGCAGCGGCCGGCCGCGGACCTGGTGCTGAAGTTCCTGGAGCACTTCGCCGCCATCAAGGACGCGCTGGACAGCCAGGGCCTGTGGGACGAGACCGACGGCCTGTACTACGACCGGCTCATCACCCCGTCCGGCGCCGCGGTGCCGGTCAAGGTCCGTTCCATGGTCGGCATGATCCCGGCGCTGGCCGCCGCCGTGGTGGACGAGGACGACCTGCAGCGGGCGCTGGTCGTGGGCAAGCAGTTCGCCGGCCTGCTCGGCCGCGAGGGCATGGCCGACCCCGGCACGCTGCGCGACCGCGGGATGCTGCGCGACCTGGCCGGCGGCCAGAAGCTCCTGCTCAGCCTGGCCACCCAGGACCGGCTGCGACGGCTCATGACCCGGCTGTTCGACGAGGCCGAGTTCCTGTCCCCCTACGGGCTGCGGGCGCTGTCGGCCTACCACCGCGAGCACCCCTACCAGATCGAGGTCGAGGGCGTCACGGCCAGCATCGACTACGAGCCCGCCGAGTCCACCACCCCGATGTTCGGCGGGAACTCCAACTGGCGCGGCCCCGTCTGGTTCCCGCTGAACTACCTGGTCATCAGCGCCCTGGAACAGTACCGGCGGTTCTTCGGCGACGACTTCACCATCGAGTACCCCACCGGGAGCGGCGCCCAGGTGACCCTGGACAAGGTCGCCGCCGACCTGCAGGACCGGCTCATCGCCATCTTCACCCGCGGCCCCGACGGCCGGCGGCCCTGTTTCGGCGGGAACGAGCGGCTGCAGGACGACCCCGCCTGGCGGGACAACATCGTCTTCGGCGAGTACTTCCACGGCGACAACGGCGCGGCCCTGGGCGCCTGGCACCAGACCGGCTGGACCGGCCTGATCGCCGACATCATCCGCCGCCGCCACGGCCAGGTCCGCTCGGTCAGCGAGATCGTCCGGATCATCGAGCAGGAGGACCGGTCGTGACCGACCTGGTCACGGCATAGCGCCGGGCAATATCAGGCAACGATGACCTCGTCATCACCGGCTGAACCTGCTGGCCGGGCGTCGCCGCTGCATGGGGGCCGGCGACGCCCGCGGCGGTGTAAGAACCGCTGGCGCAGGATGGGCTTGGCGATCTTCCCCAGCGCGTTCTTCGGCAGGGCCGCCTCGATGAACACCGCCCGCGGCACCTTGTAGCGCGCCAGCGACAGGCGGCAGTGCTCGACCAGGTCCTCCGGCTCGGCGTCCTGGCCCGGCCGCAGGGTCACGAACGCCACCGGCTGCTCGCCGAAGACCGGATCGGGCTGGCCGACGACCGCGGCCTCGAGCACCGCGGGGTGGGCGTACAGGACGTCCTCGATCTCCTTCGGGTAGATGTTCTCCCCGCCGCGGATGATCAGGTCCTTGACCCGGTCGACCAGGGTGAGATAGCCGTCCTCGTCGAACCGGCCCACGTCGCCGGTGTGCAGCCAGCCGCCGCGCAGCACCTGCTCCGACTCCTGCGGCCGGCCGAGGTAGCCGCGCATCACGTTCGGCCCGCGGACGACCACCTCGCCCGCCTGCCCGGCCGGGAGCAGCGCGTCGGCGTCGTCCACCACCCCGACGTCGACGCCGGGCAGCGGCAGGCCGACGCTGCCCGCCTTGCGGACGCCGCGCACCGGGTTCGCGGTACAGCAGACCGTGCACTCCGAGAGCCCGTAGCCCTCCACCACCGGCACGCCGAACCGGTCCTCGAACTCGCCGATCAGCTGCCGCGGCATCGGGGCGGCGCCGCAGATGACGTAGTGCAGGCTGCTGGTGTCCGGCGGCGGGCCCGGCCGTGACGCCAGCAGCGCGTAGATGGTGGGGACGGCCGAGAAGAACGTCGGCCTGACCTTCTCGACCGTGGCCCAGAAGCTGGCCGCCTGGAACCGTTCGGCCACGAAGGCCGAGCCGCCGGCCAGCAGCGGCGACACCACGCTGACCATGATCCCGTTGACGTGGAACAGCGGGAGCACCAGCAGGCTGCGCGTGTCGGCGGTCATCTCGAACCAGCCGGTGATGAGTTCCGCCGTGGCGCTGACGTTGGCGTGGTCCAGCATCACGCCCTTGGGCCGGCCGGTGGTGCCGCTGGTGTAGATCAGCAGCGCCAGCGCCGCCGGGTCGCTCACCAGCGGGGGCGGCACAGTGCTGGCCATCGCGGGCGGCCGGGGCGGGCTGGTCACCTCGTCCAGGCCGAGGATCCGGTACGGGCCGTCCCTGAGCATGGCCGCGGCCCCGTTGTCCGCGACGACCAGGCGGGCGCCTGCGTCGGCGATCTGGTACCCGGCCTCCTGCGCGGTCAGCGCCGGGTTCACCGGGGTCACCGCGGCGCCAAGGCGCCAGGCGGCGAACATGCTGGTGACGAGCTCTAGCCGGTTCGGCAGCACGAGGGCGAGCACGTCGCCGCGGCGCAGGCCCGCGCCGGCGAAGGCGGCCGCGACCGCGACGACCCGGTCGGCGAAGGCCGCGTTGTCCAGATCCTGGCGCTCGTCGGCGACGCAGGCGCCGCCGGGGTCGAGCAGCGCCCGCTCATCGGGGATCACGGCAGCTGTCATGCCATGACCGTAGGGGCCGGGCGCCGTCCGGCCATCGTGCGCACGTCACGAAGCCTGCGCCCAGCGTGGTGCTCGCGCCACGATGTCCCGGCCCGCCCCGCGTACGTACGCTGCCGTCACGACGAGCCCCGGAGGGACGCCCGATGACCCGACTGATCAACATCGACAACGGCGGCACGCTGACCGACTTCTGCCTCGTCGAAGGCGGCGACGTGCGCTACACCAAGACCCTGACCACGCCGTTCGACCTGAGCCGGTGCCTGTTCGACGGGCTGACCAAGGTCTCCGAGCTGGTCTACGGAGAACCCAGGCTCGCGGCGCTGCTGCAGTCCACGGACTACATCAGGTACTCCACCACGCAGGGCACCAACGCCCTGGTGCAGCGGGCCGGGCCCCGGCTTGGCCTGCTGGTGGCCGACCCGACCGTGGTGGAGGGGCTGGCCGCCACCCAGGCCCAGGAGGACCTGCTCGCCGCGCTGGTCGGCGACCGGTGGGCGGCCGTCGCCCTGGACCGCGACGACGAGGCGCTGAGCGCCGAACTCCTCACCCGGGTCAACGACCTGTCGGCCCGCGGCGCCCGGCGGCTGGTCGTCGCGATCAGCGGCGCCGACGGGGCGCGGGCCGAGGCCCGGGTCAAGCGCCTGCTGCTGACGCTGTACCCGCGGCACCTGCTCGGCGCGGTGCCGCTGCTGTTCTCCTGGGAGCTCGTCGCCGACCCCGACGACATCCGCCGCACCTGGTCCGGCGTGCTCAACGCGTTCCTGCACCCGGCCATGGAGCTGTTCCTGTTCAACGCCGACCGGCGGCTGCGGGACGCCCGCGCCCGCCAGCCGCTGCGGATCTTCCGCAACGACGGCGGGTCGTCCCGGGTCTCCAAGTCCGCGGCGATCAAGACCTACAGCTCGGGCCCGCGCGGCGGCCTGGAGGGCACCCGGGCGCTGGCCGTCCACTACGGGCTGCGCCACCTGGTCATGGTGGACGTGGGCGGGACCACCACCGACATCGGGGTGGTCAGCGACGGGGCCATCCAGGTGGACCGGCGGGGGCTGATCGACCACGCGCCGAGCTCGCTCGAACTCGCCGCCATCACCAGCTACGGCGTGGGCGGCAGCTCGATCTTCCGGGTCGACGGCGGCGCGCTGAAGGTCGGCCCGGAGAGCGTCGGCGCCGCGCCGGGCCCGGCCTGCTTCGGGCTCGGCGGCGACGAGGCCACGATCACCGACGTGCTGCTGCTCAAGGGGCTGCTCGACCCGGCCACCTACCTGGGCGGCACCATGGCCCTGCACCCCGACCGCAGCGCCAAGGCGATCGAGGACAAGATCGCCGGGCCGCTGGGGATCAGCCTGGACGAGGCGCTGCGCCGGATGGAGGACGCGCACACCGCGGCGATCGCGCGGGCGCTGGAGGGCAGCACCACCGTGGCGGAGGACACCGTCATCGCCGCCTTCGGCGGGGCCGGGCCGATGACCGTCTGCGGGGCCGCGCGGAAGGCCGGGGTGCGGCACGTGCTGATCCCGCGCACGGCCGCGGTGTTCAGCGCGTTCGGCATCGGGTTCTCGGACCTGTCGCAGCGCTACGAGCAGCCGCTGCCCGACGCGCGCCCCGCGACGATCAGCGCCGTCGCCGAACGGCTGCTGGCGGCGGGCGCGCGGGACCTGTACGCCGAGGGCGTCGACCCGGACGCGTGCCAGGCCCGGTTCCGGGTCACGGTCGAGCGCGGCGACGCCGAATCCGTCATCGACCTCGACGACCCGCAGGACGCCCCGGCGCACCTGCGGCACAGCGACCGGGCGTCGCTGGAGCTCACGCTGCTGGCGCCGCTCCCGCACGTCACCCTCGGCCAGGCCGGCGACACCGCCGTGTCGCCGGCCGGGGCGGACGGGAAGCGGCTGCTGCGGGACGGCCCCGGCGGCCAGCCGGAGGTGCCGGTATACGCCCTGCTGAACCAGCCGCCGGGCGCGCAGGGGTCCGGGCCGGCCGTGATCGAGGGCCCGTTCTTCACCATGCTGGTCCCTGCGGGGTGGCAGTTCGCCACCACCGCCGCGGGTGACCTTCGCCTGACCGACCAGGGGAGCCTGTGATGCGCATCCCGATGACCGAGTACCTCGAGATC
>Ga0070708_100003266_pt1 | contig 12658 bp, 14 predicted proteins | sample KBSK5503metaG_FD_65469 | JGI IMG/M metagenome (GOLD analysis project Ga0070708, IMG submission 65469) | Corn, switchgrass and miscanthus rhizosphere microbial communities from Kellogg Biological Station, Michigan, USA - KBS K5-50-3 metaG | ecosystem: Host-associated > Plants > Roots >...
TCGCCGCGGGGCTACGTGGAGAACGTGGCGGCAGCCATTGCGCTGGCTGCCACAGATGATCGCGCAGAGGGACGTATCTATAACGTGTGCGAGGAACCATCGTTCAGCGAACTGGAATGGGCACGAAAGATCGCCAGCGAGATGCGGTGGAAAGGGGAGTTCGTCGTCCTGCCGGCGGAGCGCACGCCGCGTCACTTGCTAAAACCCGGCAACGCTGCGCAGCACTGGACAGCGAGTTCGGCGCGTATTCGCCACGAGCTTGGGTACGAGGAGCCGGTGGCGATTGAGGATGCGATCCGACAGACCATAAGTTGGGAGCGGAAGAATCCGCCGGCCGACGCGTTACTGGCGCAGTTCGATTATGCGGCGGAGGATGCGGCGGTAGCAGGCCACCACCATTAAGCTTGATAACCGAGTCGTCTTCGCACTGGCAGTTGAAATCGAGGTTTTTCAGCAGCCCGCTAAGCGAGTACCTCGACCGAAAATACAGCGATGCGCCGCTTGACTTACCGAAGCCAATCCCAGCAGCTCACACAGCTAAGCGCGGATCTGTTTGGAGCTTTGCGCCTGTAAGAAGTGGCTGGTGGGGCCCGGTGGTGTACGACCATGGAGAACTACGACCTCCATCTGGTGGCAAACCAGCTCGTCTTATATAAGGGGCCCTCTGCCGTAAATTCTGAGCACGAGTGCCGCCAGAACGACCACAAGGAACATCACCGGCACGCCGTTTCCCAAGGATTGATCGTGCGCGCGGAGATGAGTAATGACTGCGCCGACAAAAAACAGCGTGAGTCCAGCAGCAGCTGCGACGCCAATCAGTGGTACGGCAATACCGATCAACAGTCCCAGTGCACCCGCTGCCTTCAGTACGCCCAGGAGGGGGAGCGACGATTCCGGCACACCTAACTTGCACATGTTGGCGAGGAGCCACTTCGGACGGATGAAGTCATTCGCAGCCGCATAGATGTTGGCCGCAGCAGCCACGACCGTGACAATGATGTAAGCAGTAAACATGAAGACCTCCTTCCTTTTCGGGCAAAGGTCAGTTCTATACCCTAATGATTTTGCGTTTCGTTCCTCATGACCATGACGAACGGCGACGGGAGAATGTGACGCCGCCCAAAAGTGCTGTGAGAAACGAGAGTGCAGCGGGATAACGCTGGGCATCCAATGGCGTGCCGAATCCTGGTCGGCTGGTTGTCACATTGGGCGGGTTCGATTCGTCATTTACGTGGCGGCGCATGCAATGGAATCCGAGAAGCAGAGCGAATGGCTTGCGGAACGGTTCGAACAGAACCGAGGTCATCTACGGGCAGTGGCGTACCGTATGTTGGGATCGGCCAGCGAGGCAGATGACGCCGTGCAGGAGGCCTGGTTGCGTCTGAGCCGCTCCGACGCGAGCACAATCGAGAATCTCGGTGGATGGCTGACCACGGTGGTTTCCCGGGTTTGTCTGGACATGTTGCGCTCGCGCATTGCCAAGCGCGAGGAGGCGCTGGACACTAGCGCGTCCGAGTCGATCGCAACCAGCGACGGGCAAACCGATCCGGAGCAGGAAACGCTTCTCGCTGATTCAGTCGGCATCGCACTGCTGATCGTGCTCGACAGGCTCGATCCGGCAGAACGACTAGCGTTTGTGCTGCACGATATGTTTGCGGTTTCCTTCGATGAAATTGCTTCGATTCTTGGCCGCACACCCGAGGCTGCGAGACAACTCGCGAGCCGGGCACGCCGGCGAGTTCAAGGTGCGCCCGCAGTTCCCAAGGCCAGCCTCAGCGAACAGCGACAAGTCGCCGATGCCTTCCTCGCCGCCTTGCGTTCCGGCGATTTTGAAGGGCTCATCGCGGTCCTTGATCCTGATGTCGTGGTGCGAATCGACGAAGCGGCCGCACGTCCAGGTGCGCCGAGAGAGATTCGTGGCGCGCGAAACTGGGCGAAGGGAGCCATCGCGTTCTCGCAGCAACTGGCGGGAGACGTACGACCGATGCTGGTTAATGGAGAGGTGGGACTTGTCTGGGCACCGCAAGGACGCTTATTCAGGGTGCTTCGCTTCTCGATCGCGGATGGGAAGATTGCTACAGTCGATGTGATTGCCGAGCAGACGCGACTCAAGGAATTGGAGCTTGCCGTTCTCGGAGAATGACGTTTGCTTCGGCAACGAAGGCCAATGGACGATTAAATAGGACTCCAGCCTTGGAAGGAAAGATTGCCAATGAGGGCCCGAAAGATCGAAGGAAAAAGCGCTGGAGGCACAAAAGCAAGTCGCGTTGCCCAACTTCGTCCGATCGGTGTGATCCGGTCAAGTCTCAAAGAAAGGAGTAAGGCCCCCAAGCAGGGGTCAGAAGGTGCCCCGGACGCCTGGATTGACGTGTTTTCATTCGCCGCGGAAGCGATGGATGGCTTGGCTGTAGGCGACGAGATTATCGTCCTGACCTGGTTGCACCAAGCTCACCGTGAGGTTTTGAAGGTGCACCCACGGTCGGACCCGACTCGACGACTTACCGGAGTGCTTGCGACCCGCTCTCCCGATCGCCCAAATCCGATCGGTCTTCATCAAGTCACCGTACGCAAAATAAGCAAGAAGCGTTTGCGAATCGGTCCCATGGAAGCCATCGATGGCACTCCCGTCATCGACATCAAGCCGGTGCTTTGCGAAGTCCAAAAACGTTAGCCGATCTGCGAGCAACCAGTGCGTCGGAGTGGCTCCGCTACACCTACGGCGCACTAGGATTGATAGGCTCCCGCCGCAGATCAATATATTTGGCCAGCCAATCGTACCGGTCCTCCAGTGCCTTCGGATCGTTGAGGTCATGACCGGTGTCGTAGTAGAGCACTTTCTTGGGGTCACGGGCAGCCGCAGCATAGTGATCCATGGAAGCCTTGTCAAAGTACTGCTCGAAATTGGCAAACTGAAGCAGCAGCGGGATTGGAGCGGCGTGCCTTACGAAGTGAATGGCATCGATGTCGCCTGTGACCTGGCAATACTTCTCCAGCTGACCGGCGGGCTGAGTCTTGCGGAAGTCGATCATGCCGGGATCATTGCTCCGCAACATGATGTCGCTGCACTCGGCGACTCCAGCCATCAGCACGGACGTTTTCATTCGCTTCTCCACGCCGGAAAGAATCGAACCCCACTGCGCGCCGTAGCTGTGTCCGACATAGGCCAAGCGCTTCGGATCGACATCAGGCCGCGCCAGGAGCAAGTCGATTCCGCGCCTCAGATCCACCACGGCCTGAATGTAAGTCTCGCGATCGAGTTCTGGCTTGTCATAGTGATCCGGCGTTTTGTGCCAGGGTGCAGTCCGATCCCACGGATAATCCGGAATGAGCGAGACGGCGCCAGCCCGCGCATAGATCTTAGCCTCTGGAATGAATTCCGCCCGCGTGCCGTTTCCCCAATGACCGAAGAGAATGGCGGCGAACGGTCCTTTTCCGGCTGGTACCACAAGGTATGCATCTACCGGCCCGCCTTTGGGACTTGCGTACGTGATGTCGTGCAGCGTGCCACCATCGAACTGCTCGATCACTTTGTCCTGAATGTCGAGGGGTTGTTTCGAATCGTAATCGAACCAGTGGGCGGCCGCTTGAAAGTCTGCTGTAGCCTTCGTGTCCGTCTGTCCTACCGCGAACCCCACGGTGAAGAAAAAAGCCAGTGAATAAACAAGTGATTTCATTCCCATGCCCCTCCCTCGTGATCGCACCGGGCAGGCTTTCGACAAGTCAGCCAACTCGCCATCTGCCATGGCGTTGCCTAAACTATAAGCCCTTGTTCTTCTAGGGAACCCCTTCCGCGCACACGCGTCAAGCCATTTCTAGGGTTCAAGTCACCATCGTGATGTTGTCGTACGCGGCAGGGCGCGTTACGTTGCCTCGTATGTCCTACGTAGTGCAAATGCGCAGCAAACTCTTGTTGTTCATGACGCTCCTCGCACTATGTCCTTATCAGCACGGCCAGAATCTCGTCTATGCCGTATCGTTTGCGGAAACGCGCGGAAGCCTGCATGTTCGGTTTCCTAACGGTGTGTTGGGAGCGTCGGTCAGTGATAAGTTGGCGATGCTGCGCCATTATCGCAAGACCGAGATTTACTCGGTTTCGATGATTGATGGAAGGCGTTCCCTACTCTTTTCCGATGAAGGGATGAACTTCGAGATCACGCCGACCGGCTCCGTCTCCGGAGGAAAGGCCTACATGGAAGGGGTGGAACGCGAGTGGCGAACTGCGCCGAGTCCGGGCGCTTATGCCGATCCTCCTGCGATTTATGAAATCAGCCTCGACGGTTCGCGGCAATTCCGGCGTCTCTTTGAAATGCGACCCAATCAATCAGCGACGATTCTGAATTCGCAGGGCACACGCGCCGCATTCTCCAGTTTCGTGGACGGAAAGGACTTGATCTCGATTTTCGACACTCATACCTGGAAGCTGATCGACAGCTGGGACCTCGCGAAAATAAAACAGCCAAATTGCGCCTATTGCAGTCTGATGTCATTCGGCTGGCTTGCCGACGGGCATCGGCTGTTTTTCAATCTCGATGTGGTCGATGACGAAGGCGAAGGCAGCGATGCGAGCGTTAAGCCTGGTATCTACCTCGCTTCTGAAGACGGTGGCTATCTTGGCGAACTCTCGCTGGACGTCGGACGTTTTCAATTGACCGGATACGTTCACCCGAATTACGTCAATCGCTATTTGCTGGAGCAGTTGCTCGAGGGCAGCTTCGTTTTTCAGGACCACGCCGCGAAAGAAGGCCACATGGGAGAACTGCAGCCGTTTGTTGTGGCTTGCAGCAACAGCTGCAACGCCCAGAAGGACGTTCCGCAAAAACGTGGCGCCGGTCGCCCTTACGTCTCACCTTCCGGAAAATACCTGGCGTACATCGAAGAGCGAACTACGCCAAACTATCGCCCAGAATGGCATCTTTGGAGTCAAGATTTCCGCACAGGACTGGAAACAGAACTTTTTGTCAGTCCTGCACCAAACCCCGCGTCAGTAGAGCCGAATGTCAGTCTAACCGTTCTCGGCTGGCTCAACGATTGAGCTCAAAGCTCGGCAGGCACAACATCTTCGATCCGTCACCTGCGAGATACAATGACGAATGATGGCTAAACGTTCTGTGGCCATATTCGATCTGGGTGGTGTACTGATTGATTGGAACCCGCGCTACCTCTACCGCAAACTCTTCGATGGTGATAACGATGCCATGGAGCACTTCTTGGCCACGGTCTGCACATCCAACTGGAATGCACGACAGGACGCCGGCCGCTCTCTAGGCGAGGCCTGCACTCTCTTGAAATCGAAACATCCCAACCATATAAAGATGATTGATGCGTGGATGGAGCGCTATGGCGAAATGCTCGGAGGCCCCATCCAAGGTACCGTCGAACTGCTTTCTGAATTACGTTCGGCCGGTGTTCCTATTTATGCGCTCAGTAATTGGTCTACCGAGACTTTTCCCGTTGCGCGAGAACGGTTTGACTTCCTTCAGTGGTTTGATGGCATCCTGCTCTCCGGTGAAGTATGCCTACTCAAGCCTGATCCACGCATTTACCGCCTGTTTTGCGAAACTCACGCCGTCGATCCTGAGCAGGCCGTTTACATCGACGATCTCGAGCCGAACGTCCATACAGCAACAGCTGTTGGCATGCACGGTATACACTTCACCGGTCCGAGTGCTCTACGCAACGAGCTCATAAGAATCGGCTTGATTCCGCACTAATTTGTTACCTTCGAAACTGCTGCGCGTGCAGGTGCGCCAAGGGCACTGAGCTATACCTCGTATCGAGGGCCGGACAAGGATGTTGCATGTTCGGGCGAAAGAAAACCTTCGTGAGGATTTAATTCGGTCCTTATCCGGCAGCTAGCAAACGGTCCATGAGCGCACTCCAGTGCGTGCGTTGTGGCAGGGGCTCCACGAGCCTGAGTTTGGGAACTGAAGGTGTCTGCCGGTATCGCGGACGCCCTTGTCCAGAGCCCATTTCCCGCAGATAGCGAGGGGGACCGACAAGCTGCGCGATCCGCTGGCGAGGGGCGACTTTCCATAGTTCACTGCATATAAGAGAGGCCTCTTGCGAATCAGGGTCTCCCGCGAGCAAGACCATGTCGTACCGATATGTCCGGCAAAGCCGAACCGCATCGGTGAGGCTGCCCGCCGTTTGCACGTCGATTTCGCTCTTCCTAAAAACTATCGCGCGCAATTGTTGCTTTAAGGGATCTCGATCAATGAGGAGAACTGAGGGCTCAGGAGTTTTTGACACCCGCATAATCGCCGCTGCTCCGCGTAGACATATGCTGCGGTTCAGAGTAGCAAAGACGACGCTTAGATTTGTTTTAATTGTTCGTGAAATTAAGCTCTCATTGGCAGGGCTGCCAGGAACGGAGGATTGACAGAGCCTCGTTTCGCAGAAGGTTGCATCACGCTGCCGTTTGTTGAGCTTCCAGTTCAGCGCGCTCCCATCCGCGGGGTGCCGATTTGCCGAAGAATTGTCGCGTCGGTGATCTTGCTATCCGCCACCAGCAACAGCGCCTTGCTTAAGATGATGGCAAGCGTCTGGTCGCCATCGAACGGAAGATAAAGTGGTCCCCTCTGCCACTGTTCCTGGCCGCGATCAGGAACGATGCAGAGATAATGGCTTCCCGGCTCCATCAAGACATTAGCGCTGCCCAGGTGAATCTTGTAAGTGTGCAGGTCACCGCGAACAACCAAGAACTTGCCGTCTAGCGTGCATCTGGAAGCGATCTTGAGTTGAGGCAAGAGCTTCTCAAGAATTGTGCGCCGGGTTTCGCCACTCTGGCTCAAGTCGCCAAAAGCGAAGCTCTGCCAATACTGATGCCCGAATGCGCCTTCGCCGCGGTCGACCCAGGTCGGATCATTGCCGATGCTGGTGACACCAACGAAAAGATCGACATCGCGCATGATCTCGGAAAACACGACCGGCGGTAAGTCAGCGAGCCGCACGGGCGTACGGTCTCGATAGAAACGGATTTGATCGGTGAGGAGATAGAGATTAATACCGCTGCCCGACATCTGATCTGTCGCTACTCTGGGATCCGCGCCCATATTCACATCAGGTACATCAACCCAAAATTCCGCTTGGATCGAACGTCTTGGGACTTCTAGTGTGGGGACATTGTGGCCGTCAAATCCTGATCCCATGAGGCGATATTGCCAGCCGCGTTCGCGACAAAGGCTGGCGAATTGATGTTGGCGTATGACATGAGCGGCGAACCGGTTGGAATACGTCTCGGTTTGCTCCTCAGCGGGAGTCAGAATATAGACTTCGCGGTGAGCCTGCTTGAACGGTTGTGTGATGTGGTGATCCTCCAGCCAGCAGCGCCAACTGAGTATCGTTTGCGGATCGGATTGCAGCGGATGCCAGAGCTGAACGATCGTGCCCACTCCCAACCCTGCGACGGGCTCGCTGTTCCAGCCAACAATCTCGTCATTGAACCATGTTCCCAAAGTTGTGATTGCGTTCGTCTCGAACCGCCAGATCAGGCGCCTGGCGATGGCACTGAGCAGAGGATGATCCAGGAAATGTTTGCGCCAGTGCTCGTAGCTGATTTGGCGTTCGTTGATGAGGAACTGCTCAACACGCAGCCGCTGGGCCGTCAACATCTTCTCGATGTCCGTGGCTGTGCGTTTGATTTCTTTCAGCCGGGATGCATGGTTCTGCTTGACATCGGCTGGCGCGGCCTTTACCGGCTTACCTTGAGCATTCGTCCAGCAAAGTCCGACTTCTCCGGTGCCAGGGACCAATGCCAGATCCACGCTACTTTCTCCGAATTGCTCACTGAAGTGGCCGTCCGGGGGCAATCCATACGTTGGAACGGCCATGTCTTCGAGGTCATCGCGGCTCAATCCGGCCCGTTCGGCAGCGCCGTTCAGCGCCTTCTCGATCAGCTTGAGCGCGACGGCGTACCTCACTTTGGCCCGCATCCGGGTAAGTTGTGCAACCGAGTCCATGCCCGGCATTTCGGCCAAAGTATTGACGCTAGCGAATCCAACCCGTGCGGAAACGGGTCCGATGTTAGGAATCTTGCGGAGGGATGTCAGTCCAACGTCCGCAACCGCCCGGCATAGTTCTCCATCGGCAATGCCGGCTAACATCCAGACGAAACCCTTGAGATAGTCGGCGTCTTTATCAGAGATCTGGGTACCTGGTTTCGAAGTCACAGGCACAACATCGCCGTTCAGCCAGCGAACGGCCGAGTCTCGAACTTTGCTTGCGCCAATACCGGCAATCAGCGCTTCCGATCGTTTGCGCCATGCTTTTGAAGGGCTTGAGGACTGGGCTCCAAGACAGTGAGAAAAGAGCGCCGACCAGCCACTCCGGTCCGGTTCCGACTCTCTTGCAATTTCGTCAAAAACGAACGAGCTCCATGGACCACCCGCGCGAAGTTGTTTTTCTCTTTCCGGGGTGAGGTAGCGGTCGACCCTTTCCAGGAGCTTTCGATTCTCTTTGGAGTTGGACTGGCGCAACACAGAGGAGGAGAGCGAGTCCTTTAACTTCCGCATTGCCGCTTCAATTTCAGGTGTCCTCGTTCCGGATTCGACCGCAGTGATCAAAGGGGATAGTGGAAAACAGTAATGGATCTGTATGGCGTTTTGAGCGTAGGAACGAACCATATCAGCCAGGTCTTCAGGCTGAAGCGGAAGCCTTTGACGCAGGACGCAGGAAACCAGGCCGCCCAGAGTTCTAAATTCCAGCCAGTTGAGTCGGCGGTCCGCCAGCTTTGAACCGAATAATCCGGAAAGCATTTTGCCCAGGACTGTCGCTTCGATACCGGCCGGTGTGGGAGCAAGAGCATCCGCATTGGCGAGTATCGTCCTGACGAAAGCTATTTGGATTTCCGGAGACTCTGCCTGGAGATCGGAGGCAATCTCCGGCTTACGTGTCTGAAGGATCGCCCACTGTTTCTCGTGGCACTCCGTCTGAATCTTTTCGAGATACCCGGCGATTACCGCCTGAACCTGCGGCGTCATTACCCACCAATTAGCGGTACGAGTTTCAGGAAATGAACTTCGCTGGTTTCTCGCAGGGGGATGACCTCATCGAGTTTCTCTACCTGCTGGCCATCGATGATGACGAAGAAGCCGTTCTTCTCAAACGCCTCCAAAGCTTTCGCGTACTGGTTCTCCCAGTTCAACTGCCGCCGGGTTTGAAGACGATACCCATTCAGGACGCGCTCAGTGTCTGTCGGCTGGATGAGACCGCGAAATACGTCGGACTGACTACGATTGAATTCCTCGACTTCCTCGCAGATACGCCGCTGAATCAACTCGCGCAAAGTTATTTTTTCGGTGGAAATCTCCAGCCTGTGAGTGGCTAATCGTTCTCCGGATGCAGCCTCGTCCAAGATGGTGACAAATCCCATGCGGTGCCTTCCCAACGAAGAGCACCATTCTACCTGCTTGCAAATGCGTGCTGAAGGTTACTTTTGTTTTTTGCGAATGCAACGGGCTGGCTGCTACTGTCAACCTTCGTCCGGTGGTCCCGCGGCGCCGGCGAGGTCCTGCGGCTTGATCTTCTCCACATTGAACTTGCTAGCTTGCTCGCGCATAGTTTTAAGCACGTCTTCAAGTGGCGGAGGTTCGTCCTTAATCCAGCGAAGCGGGTTGATCCGTGCCACGACGAATGAGCGTAAATAGGGGCTGACCAATCCACGTTCTTTCAGCTTCTTGACGACTGCGGCAACTTTCTCCTCAAGGTCGAGAACCATCGTGGCGCGCTTTTCGTGCAGCTTGAGTGCAGCACGGAGTGGTTCACTGGAAAATTCCTCCAGCCGGCGCAGGATGGAGTGATAAGCGCCTCCGCCAAAACGCGGGACGCGTTCGTAGCACACGCCAAGAGTGACGAGAGCGCTTTCTTCAAGGTAGAAAGCAAAATTGGATTCAGGCCGCGAAGCATCGTCGTCCACAAGGCCTCGGTAGATGCGAATCACTTCGAGTGCCCGCTCTTTCAGGTTGTGAGCTTTCTCGGTGTTCAGGGCCAGGATCTGCCAGGCAACCTCGCGATCAACGACGATCAGCGCTGCGATTGATTTTGCGCCGAGACGGCGCATGGCGGCCAGCCGGTGACGTCCGTTGGGAGTCCAGAATCCTTGCGTGGGCGTTACAACAGCAATCACGGGATCGAGATAACGTCCCGTCTTCGCGATCACATCAGCAAGTCGCTTGTGATGGGCATCGGAGAGATCACGTTGAAAAGGCGTGGGCTCGATCGCATCAATCGGCAGAATAGCCAGCAGCACCGGATGACCACCAAGAGGTTCCTTGTAGCTGGCAACGAGATGGCCACCGACCTTCTCGACCATAGCCGCAGCATCGGCAGCGGGTCCGTCGAGTTTCTCCAGAACGGACTCGATGGGTGCCAAGCCTTTGGTGCCCGGCTTGGCCTTTCGCGGGCGACGTTGGGCGGGAGCCCGTTTGACCATGCCAAGACATTCTAATGGGCGTGGCCACAAAAGCACCTACTTGCGTCTTAACTCATTTTGCTGCCGGGTATCTTAGGCCGCGGTGACTTTGAACTCGGACCGGATGAACTCCTTGATGCCTTCTTCACCCGTGAGTCGCAAGCAGAGCAAGCGGCCTCCTTCTTCCAGGTCGATGTGGAAATCGAAAAACGGGCAGCATTTGCTTTCGGCAACGACCCAGTTGGCCAAGTCCTCAACCGAGACATTCGACGGGCTAAACTGGAATTCATAGCCTCTCTCGGTTTCGACTATTTCTTTGCGCGCCATGATCAATTTGCGAGTTAATAGCATGTGCTTGATTCGCTCAGCATAGCTTAACGCTTTGATGTTGCAGTAGAATTTGCTCTGCGTCGTCACCGTTTTCTCCCTTGATTTTGGTGCGGAGGCCTTCGACAACTGCATTCGCGCGGTCCCCATCCCGAAAATGAGGACAGCAAATATCACCGCTCCAACCGTTCGCGTCCGCAATGACGTCTTGGTCTTGGTTGTATTCATCGCTTCCTCCGACAGGACTTGCCAGGCCCGATGTCCAAATGCTAAGACTTAAAGTCAACTTTAAGTCAAGCCCTGGTTTGACCAAGGAGACGGCAAGGAAATGAAGATCGGAGATCTCGCCCGTCGCAGTGACCTTAACGCCTCTTCGATCCGGTACTACGAGAGCCTAGGGATATTGGCGCCAGCTCAACGAGTTGCCGGCCAGCGGCGTTACTCAGCCGACGATGTTGACCGTGTGCTTCTCATCCATTTCGCTGGCGATATGGGTTTCACGTTGAGCGAGATCAAAGTCTTCCTCAATGGCTTGCGCGGCGAAGCGCCGGTTGGCCCACGCTGGAAACGACTAGCGCAGCGGAAGATCAGGGAAGTGGAGGAAACCATCCAGCAGTCACGCCGTCTGAAGTTGCTGCTTCAACACTTGCTAGGTTGCAGCTGTGCCTCTCTTCAGGTCTGCGTCCAACGTCTGAGCCTTAGCTCCAACTCACGTTCGCTCAGACAGCGGGGTAAGACCCGAAGCAGCAAGGTGTATCGCCAGAGTCGTGATCAACTCTAAGCAAAACCATGCTATACTCAGCCTTGAAAATGACGATACGGACCAAATCCATGATGAGACGGCGCGTCAATCGCGCCCTCGGGATTGGTCTGACCATTCGCTAGATTTCCAAGTTCAGATTCGATTTCCGAGGCTCCGGCAAAAGTCGGGGCCTTTTGCTTTTTACGGATGTTTCTTGGCCGGTAGCCAAGCTGGAAAGGCACGTGACTGTTACTCACGCCATGCGCAGGTTCGAATCCTGCCCGGCCAGAAAATTTTCGAGGGAATATACGGCTCGCTAGTTCAGTAGGAAGAACGCGGCTCTCATAAAGCCGTCGTGGATGGTTCGAATCCATCGCGAGCCACCAGTGGAGGGGCCTCCGGGAGGGGCAGTGGCTTATACCCACTTGGGCGCCAGATTAGCGCGGCTAGGCAGGTTCGACTCCTGCACCCTCTACCAGATTTTGCGCCGGTAGTTCAAGGGAGGAGAACAGTTGGTCTACACCCAACAGATGCGGGTTCAACTCCCGAACGGCGCACCAGAGCTTGCCCTGAGCAAGTGAGCGAAGCGAGCGCGTCGAACGGGCAGGATTAGCTCGAAGGTCGAGCCCGCGATCGATAATCGCGAGGCGTTGGTTCGATTCCGACATCCTGCACCAATTTTGTGTTGAACAAGGGTGACTGGCAGAGATGGCTGATGCACTCGCCTCTTAAGCGAGACCAGGCTGGTTCGATTCCAGCGTCACCCACCAGATTTTTTGAGCGGGATTCGCAGATATGGATATGCACTCGCCTTTTAAGCGAGACGAAGTGGGTTCGATTCCCACATCCCGCACCAGAGTCAGTTAGCAAAGAGGCGGCATAGCATAACGGAACAATGCGCCGAGCTTCTACCTTCTACCTCGGATGATGAGAGTTCAAATCTCTCTGCCGCTTCCAATGTGGGGATGTGCCTCAGCGGTCACCCAAAACCGGCCAATGAGGGTCACCTGAAAACCGGCCAACGAGAATGAGGCTCGGGGACGTTGATTCCGACGCAAGGCAGTAGCCTTCGTTGGTTATGAGCAACGTCTTGAGCGAAGCGAAAAAACAACAAGTGATAGCCCTGGGACGACTCGGATGGCCCTTGCGGCGCATCGAGCAAGCGACCGGGGTGCGTCGGG
>Ga0070708_100003268_pt1 | contig 12654 bp, 15 predicted proteins | sample KBSK5503metaG_FD_65469 | JGI IMG/M metagenome (GOLD analysis project Ga0070708, IMG submission 65469) | Corn, switchgrass and miscanthus rhizosphere microbial communities from Kellogg Biological Station, Michigan, USA - KBS K5-50-3 metaG | ecosystem: Host-associated > Plants > Roots >...
TGCCAAGCGAATTGGCTATTGTTTCAAGCTTTTCCCTCTCGGTGGCCACGGGGCCGGTGATCTTAAGGATCGTCCTGGCGCTTCTTGTAGGATCTGCGGCTTCCTCCATTTCACGCTTGAACATGGTCCTTGCCTTTTCGAATTCGCCCACTGCCTTGCCTATGCTGCGCGAGAACTGAGGTAGTTTTTTGGTGCCAAAGAGCAGAACTAGACCCAGTAGGATTATTATAATCCACTCTGAACCGGCGATATTCATTAGCAGAGCAGACGCTCCCATCTAAATGGTATAGCCTTCTAACCAGAATTAAAGATTTCCACGGGGTTGGGAAGGCTGGTCTTCCTTGCCCTTGAACCGTGACATGAGAAACGGCTGGTCAAGCTTCATTGCGTTGGCGAGTACTACTGACACCATCCCTCCTAACAAGAACCCTCCAATAATGTCAGTAGGATAGTGCTGCATTACGTAGAGGCGCGTAACACCAATGATTACCGGAAAAGTCCATAGGGCATAGCTCATCTTTCTCGACTTGTTGTAGATCGCAAAGCCGATGATAAAGGAAAGGGCGGTTGCGCGCGCAGCATGCCCTGACGGGTATGAAAGGCCGGCAGCAAAAGACGCAAGGCTGTCATTCTCAAGACTGAAATTTTCCGGCAGTTGCAGCGTGGGCTCGAACCTGTAGGGTGGGATCTCCCTTCCTATGAGCGGCTTTATGTACATCACAAGGACGACTATGACTACAAGCGCGATGAGAAAGATCATCCCGCTCTTCCTTGTTCGCCGGATTATCGTCACTATGATGCCAAGGATGAATAGAGTGGTGACATCGCCCATCGACGTGATCACTATCATTAATGCGTCGAGGACGATGTTGCCGTGCGTCGACTTGAAGTAGCGGCTTGCCGCGTCATCGGCTCCAAATGTCACGCCGGAGGCAACCAGCCCGCTGAAAGCGATAAACGCGATCACTAGCGCGACAAAGTGCATCGAACGCGTCCTTATCATCCAGGGCGGCCTGAATACGGTTGACAAGCATCAAGAAGATCGTGCGCGTTGGCGTTTAACTGTTTTCCTGCATCTTGGCGCCGCACTGAGGGCAAACCTTGCCTTCCTCGTTTGCCACAAAAAATGTAGAGAAATCACATGCCTTGCAAGCCGCCTGCTCAAGCGTGTTCCAGAGCCGGTAATAGCGTGTGTTAAAGTTCTGCGCTATCGGCCGGAGCATGCCGGACTTTTCCATCTCCAGCAGCACGTCCTCAAAGTCTAGCACGTCGTCCAGTTCTTTGTACTTGTCAATCCGGTTCAGGTATCCCAGTATCTCGTCATTTGAGAACCTGACGTCGGTGTCATTGAAATTATCAAATATTATTTTCCGGATATCATGGCTGCCGACCTTGGGCATTTACAGACCCTTTGAATCATCATGAAGTTTTTTTGCGGAAGCAGGATCTCTGTCAGCATAGTATTTCACCATGCCTAGCTTTAACACCTTGAGCGACAGGAGCGCGCATTTAATCCTAGCAGGCCCCAAATTCATGAGCCCGATGTTTTCTAAAATGTCGTCCTTGCTTAAGTCCTTGACAGACGTCAGGAGCTTGCCCTGTACCATTTCAGTGAGCATCGAGGCACTTGCCTGGCTAATGGCACAACCCCTCCCCTCGAACTTGATGTCCTTTATCTTGTCCCCGTCCACTTTAAGATGTATGTCGATCTCGTCGCCACAGAGTGGATTGCTGTCATGTATGCTCACGTCTGCCTCTGGCAGCTTGCCCTTGTTCCTAGGGTTGCGGTAATGATCGAGGATTATTTCGCGGTAGATATCGTCACTCAAATCTTGAACAGCCTCCTTGCTTCTTCAAGCGCGTCAATGAGGGTGTCGATTTCCTCTTTTGTGTTGTAGATATAAAAACTTGCCCTAGACGTTGCGGCAACATCGAGCCTCTCCATGAGCACTTGCGCACAGTGGTGGCCAGATCTTATTGCTACGCCGTGGTCGTTCATTATCGTTGCAAGGTCGTGTGGATGTATGTCGCCGATGTTAAATGACACCACGCCACCCCTGTCCTTTGTGTTACGCGGTCCATAGAGTGTTACACCCTTTACTCCGGAAATTCTGTCAATTGCGTATTTCGTCAGTTCTATTTCATGCTCCCTTACCCGATCCATGCCTAGATCGTCCAGGTAGTCGATTGCAGCTGCAAAGCCAATGACGTCCGCGATGTTCGGTGTCCCGCCTTCGAACTTGAATGGGAGGTCATTGTACCTCGTCTCATACTTGTGGACCTCCTTTATCATATCTCCTCCTCCAATGAATGGCGGCATCTTTTCTAGGATATCTCTCTTGACATAGAGTATGCCTACCCCTGTCGGGCCCAGCATCTTGTGAGCAGAGAAAGCCATGAAGTCACAGTCCATCTTTTGCACGTCCACAGTCATATGCGGGACTGATTGCGCGCCGTCGATCAAAACAGGAATTCCTCTTTCATGCGACATCTTGATAATGTCATTTACCGGGACAATGGTGCCAAGGACGTTTGACATGTGTGTCACTGACACCAGCTTCACTTTGTTGCTGTCAAGGTGGTTCTTGTACTCGTGTATCTTCAGGTATCCGTTGTCGTCAACTCCGATGTATTCTAATTTAGCGCCTTTTTCAGATGTCAGGATCTGCCACGGCACAATGTTGCTGTGGTGCTCTATTTCTGTGATGACAATCTTGTCGTCCTTTTTCACGTTTGCGCGGCCCCACGAGTAAGCAACTAGGTTAATCGCTTCAGTGGCGTTACGCGTGAAAATGATCTCCTCTGTCGATTTGGCGTTAATGAATTTCGCAACCTTCTCCCTCGTCTTTTCAAACGCAATCGTGGCCTCTTCTGCAAGCTGGTGCACCGCGCGATGAATATTAGAGTTGTAATTCATATAATAATCATGGATGGCATCAATGACTGCAAGGGGCTTTTGCGTCGTCGCAGCATTGTCAAGGTAGACAAGGGTCTTGCCTCCACTAATCTTGCGGTTTAGGATCGGGAAATCCGCCCTTATCTTTTCGACATTGAGAGCACCCTTTTGCATCATTTCGTTACCCTAACTGAATGTAAATTGCGTTGTCCCGTATTTTAACCTTGTAAGTTTTGAGCGGTTGTTCTGCCGGCATGTTCTGTGGCGCGCCAGTATCGAGCTTGAACACGGAAAGATGCAGCGGGCATGTGACAGTTTTTTCTTCTTCGTTCATGATGCCCATTGCAAGGTCTGCGTAGGCATGCGTGCAAATCCTATCAGTGGCAAATACTTGGCCGCCAACTCTTGCCAGAAGGATCTTTTTGTCGCCATGATCAAAGTCCAACAGGTCGCCATTCTTCAGCGCTTTTTCGTCGCATGCTTTAACCCATTCTTCTTGCATGGCCCCTACCTGTATTTGTAGTGCTTTTCAAAGATGTCCTGCGTCTCGCGGTACCGTGATTTTTCCACTTCCAAGATCTGCTCCATCGCCTCATCCGTCCTGAGCATCAGCTGCCTGCCTTGCCACTTGTTCTCGATAAGGTAGTTGACCCACGCCCTGATCGTCGGGCCCATCTTCCTCGATAACGGCTCTAGGAAGCCTGACACGATCTCGCGCTTTGCGCCTTCCCTGGTCAGACCCCTCGTTGAAAGATAGTATATCTGGTTCTCGTCGATCTGGGCGACAGACGCCGAGTGCGTCGCCTTGACTTCATTGGTTTCAATTTCAAGGCCAGGTATCGAGTCTGACTTGGAGCCCTTGTCAAGTAGGATAGCGTGCCCTGCCAAATACGACTCTGCTCCTTTGCCGTCTTTGCCTATCTTAATCATGCCCTTGAATAGCGATTTTGAAGTGTCCTTGAGCACCGACTTTACTAGCACCCTTCCTCTAGAGTACTGGCCATGGTGTATGAGGTTTGACATTACGTCAAAAGACTGGTTGCCCACGCCGAAAATGATCTCCACGTCTTCGGCGGACGCGCCGGCGCCCTTCATGATGCTGTCTGTCTTGTAGCGCGATAGAAGCGATCCAAACATGCCAATGTACCATGACATCTTGGCGTCCCTTTCAACAAACGCCTTTCTGTTCGACACGTTAACAGTGTCTGCACCCATAGCCTGCAAAGTCACAATTTCAAGGTGCGCGTTTGGGTTGACGTGTGTCTCCATCAATTCGAAATAGCCCTGCTGGACATCCTGTCTGCCTGACGAGCCGGGTGCATACAGCTCCTGCACAACCGTTGCCTTTGAGCCTGTGTCTGCAACTACTACGTTTCTCGATATCAGTGAGCTGCCGTCCACTGCAAGCGATGTAATAAGCCTTATCGGGTCTTCAAGCGCGACATTCTTTGGAATATAAATGAAAATTCCTGACTGGAAGGCCGCGGCCTCAAGCGCGAGAAACCTATCTTCCATATAGTTGAGCTGGTTTGCTTCCATATAGGATTTGATCAGGTCGCCATGCTTTGACACAGCTTCATGTATGCCCGACACTATGACGCCTTGCTTGGCGACGCTGTCCCGAACAAATATCTTGTTTATTTCCTGACCCACCTGCAGAACGCCTGTTTCCCCTTCCAGTTCCTTCAGCCTGTCCGCAAGTTCCTTGCCAAGCGCCGCTTGCGTGTTTGCAGCAAAATGAACATTCTGCGGCTTGATCTTGTTGACGTCCGAATACTTGGAATATAGGGGTGAAACTTCGGACGGGAGCGACTTGTATTGCGAAAATGCCCGCTTTCGCATAGCTGCCAGCCAGCCGGGCTCGGTATCCCCTAGCGAATCGACGTATCCGCTGTCTATTGAGGATAGTGAATTAGCCATTATGCGATCACTAAGATCGACTAGCCGACAGAGCCTTCCATTTCAAGCTTGATTAGTCGCGTAAGCTCTACGGCATATTCCATTGGCAGCTCTTTTGTGAATGGATCCATAAATCCACCAACGATAAGCGACAGTGCATCAGACTCGGAGTAGCCTCTGCTCATCAGGTAGAATATCTGGTCCTCACCTATCTTGCCTACAGTCGCTTCGTGTGTTATCGTGGCGTCATCCTCGTTGACCTCAATGTACGGGTACGTGTCAGTTCTGGAGCGTTCGTCAAGCAGCAACGCGTCGCATCTGACGTTTGACTTTACCCCTGTTGCGCCCTTTGCCACATGCAGTAAACCGCGATATGTGGTCCGTCCAGAGTCCTTACTGACGGACTTGCTAGTGATCCTCGAAGTGGTGTTTGGCGCAAGGTGAACAGCCTTCGCTCCTGCGTCCTGATGCATTCCTGCTCCCGCAAAGGCCACCGATACCACTTCAGCATGAGCTCCCTTACCAAGCATGTAGACTCCAGGATACTTCATTGTTAATTTGCTTCCAATGTTGCCGTCAATCCACTCGACTCTGGCGTTTTCATAAGCATAAGCTCTTTTGGTCACAAGGTTGTAGACGTCCTTGCTCCAGTTTTGGATGGTGGTGTACCGTATTTTTGCGCCCTTCTTTGCGATCAGTTCAACTACTGCAGAGTGTAATGATTCCGTGGTATAGACCGGTGCCGTGCACCCTTCGATGTAATGGACTTCGGCGCCTTCGTCTGCAATGATAAGAGTCCTTTCAAACTGGCCAATGTTTTCCGCGTTGATTCTGAAATACGCCTGCAGCGGAAGATCGACTTTGACGTTTGGTGGGACGTAGATGAAAGAGCCGCCAGACCACACTGCGCTGTTAAGAGCGGCAAACTTGTTGTCTTCCGGAGGAATTACCTTGCCAAAGTGCTTCTTCACGATTTCAGGGTACTCTTTGACCGCCGTGTCTGTGTCAGAGAAAATTACACCTTGCTTTTGCAGGTCTTCCCTTAAATGGTGATAAACAGTTTCAGATTCGTACTGGGCTCCGACTCCTGCGAGGAACTTTCTTTCGGCTTCCGGGATGCCGAGCTTTTCAAACGTATTCCTTACTGATTCAGGAACATCATCCCAGTTCTTGCTTGTCTTTTCAGATGCCTTAGCATAATAGTAGATGTTCTGAAAATCGATTTTGGTCAGATCTCCCCCCCAGTTTGGCATTGGTTTGCTCATGAAGACATCATATGACCTGAGCCTGAAATCCCTCATCCAGTCAGGCTCGCCTTTCATCTTGCTGATTTCTTCGACTGTGCCCTTTGAGAGCCCCTTCTTGCTGAGGTATACGTAAAGCTCTGTAGAATCTTTAAAATCATACTTGCTATAATCCATGCTCATATCTTCTTTTGTCGTCATACGCTTGGTATAACGCTGTTATGTTTTATATATATTTTGCATATCGCGAGCTTTCCTCGACGAATTTGTACAAGCTAACTGCACAGTTCGCCTCGATGGGGTAGGATATCAGCAATACGACAATATCGGACATCCTAACTTTATCAAACCCTTATGCTTATCGGTAATTACGCATGATGGCGTGTACTTTTCAGTTCCAGCGCTCCTTTCCTCACCATAGCCTGAGCGTCGGGCGACAGGTCATCTATCTTTAGCTCCCCTACCCTTAGTTTTTCGATGACCTCCATGACTGAAATGTTACTGTTCGGGCCGGCTATCTCAAGGTCAAGTACGCTCTGGCCCACCTTTTCCCCCAGGACCCATAACAGTTCTTCAATCTTGCCCCGGTTGGCAGTAAGACGCTCCGCATATTCTCTGAATGCAGCTTCGTTGTGATCGCGAATGGCCTTTGCCAGCATTTTGGCGATCGAGCTTGACTGGCCTTCTAGGAGGTCTATCCTGAGCCTGATATCTCTCTCGGCACGCAAACTGCAATCTCTTGTGCAACAGGGGTTTTAATAATTTCTTCGTTTGGTAGACCAGAATGTCCCACCAGACTCTTTCCACTTTCTATAGTCGCGCAATATTGCAGCATGGTCAAACGCGATTTGCTGTTTTTCAACCTCGCCCAGCTCGGGCCATTCAATGCTCGCGGCATCGTCCCCGGCCTTTGCTGATCCACCCACGATTATCCCGACAAAGACTACTGTCATGACATGCTTTCTTGGGTCACGCTTTGGATCGGAATAGACTCCAAGAATGTCAAAGGGTTCGACTTCAAATGATGTCTCCTCGACTGCTTCTCGCTTCATGGCATCTTCAACAGTCTCGCCTTCGTTGACAAAGCCGCCAGGCAGGGCAAGCTGACCCTTAAATGGGTCTTTCTTGCGCCTGATCATCAGAACTTTGGAATCGCGCTGGAGTATTATATCGACGGTCGGGGTCGGATTTCTGTAATTCACGATCTGATGAGCGATGGCGCAGTATTAATTGTTCTAACGCGCAAAAATTTCAATATTGTTGTATGTCGTCATTATAAGCTCTTAAATGCGTAAAAACGGAACAAAAAAATCATTATAGTATTTCTAACATATCCTAAATTCTTATTAGTATGTCTGACCCATTAATTACGATATGTCTGCCATCTTTTTGGAGGCTGAAGAATCTCTGACCCCGCTTGCAATTTGTCCAAGATGCGGAAGGCAGGTAAGGATAGACGGGCACTGCGAATGCGAAGCGATATTTGCGGGATACAAACCAAAGTAAGCATGCACGTGGGACGTACGGACACTTCGCTAGCCTATATGAGGTAGCTATTAAGACTTGTTTGCCCAAGGTGTAACCTGTTTATCTGCCGCGAACCCATGTAGGTCGGAAAGTCGCAATCCATCCCATAACTTTTGATCCTTTTCTCTAGACTGTGGATTATCCTTTCCGCATAATTCTTGTCCGCCGGGACATAACTGGCATCCAGTGGTTCTTCAAATTTGTATATCTGTTTGTACTTTTCAATGCCATCAGCGATTTCAAGTAGCCGTAGGGCAAGCTTCATTCGCTCCCAAATGTCGGTCCGCAGCCGCAGCATTGCGCCAAACACATACCGCAGGCCGGCCTCTTTGCAGCTCTCGACTACTGTCTCAAGTTCTTCATCAGTATCCGTGGCAAGCGGTATTATGGGGTCTATGTTGACGCCACAGCAAACGCCTGCATCTGTGAACTTTTTGATCGCTTCAAACATCCTGCCCGCAGGTGGCGTACCGGGCTCAACTACCCGCCGTATCTTTTCATTGCAGGTAGTTATCGACCAGATAACAATGCAATTATTTTTGTACTGCCTGTGAAGCTCCAAGTCGCGCTCGATTATCGCAGATTTTGTGAATATGATATAGGGCACATTGTATTTCTGCAGCACCTTCACACACTTTCTGGTCAGCTCAAAACGGAGCTCTGCCGGCTGGTAGGCGTCGGTTGCAGAGGCCACCATTACTGGGTCGATTGTATCTGACTTCCACGCTGCAAGCTGCCTGTCCAGAACCTCAGGGGCGTTGCTCTTGGCGTAAATCTTGTCGTAAAACTCGGGTGACCACTCGTACGTGGCGTAGCAGTAAGCGCAGCGGTGACCGCACCCCTGGTACGGATTTATCGCAAGACCGTTGTAGCTCTTGACAGCGAAAGGGTGAATTATCGATTTGCTCTTTTTTTCTTCAAGTGTTGTCGCTCCGCTGTACCAAAGACCAGACATGTTGACGCGTCAATGACATTTCTAATAAAGAAGGGAGCACCGGAAGGGGAGGGGGCGACCGTCAAAGTATAGTTTTTTATTGTTGCTGGTGTGCAGAACACTCATGAGAGTAGGTGTGGCGGGTCTCGGGCTGATGGGCTCCGCGATTGCGACCCGACTTGTCAATACAGAGCACGCGGTATCGGTGTACAACCGCTCTAGCTCGAAATCAAAACGCTTCTCAAAAAGCGCTACTGTAGCATTCAGCCCGAAAGAGCTTGGTAGCAATTGCGACCTTATAATAACTATCGTTACCGACTTTAACGCTGTAAAGGAGGTGCTTCTGGGCAAGGAAGGTATCATTGAATCGACGAACCGTAGTCTTATAGTGGCTGACGCAAGCACTATCTCGCCTTTGCAGTCCGAAAACTGCGCTAGGGAGCTGCGCATGGCAGGGATAGAAATGCTTGGCATGCCCGTGATGGGTGGCCCAGCAGCCGCAGAAACTGGCGACCTTGTGCCCATAGTATCTGGCAGCAGGCACGCGTTTGAAAAAGCAAGGCAGGTGATCGAAAAGCTGGGCCGGACTTTTTATGTCGGCGAGAGGGACGGGTCTGCAAACGCGATCAAGCTGGCACTCAATCTGAACATCGCGCTTGTTGCAAGCGGCGTATCGGAAGGGATAACGCTTGTAAAGGGATATGGCATTGACCCTTCGATATTTGTCCAGATACTGAACTCGACGTACTTCAAAACCGGGCTGTCTGAAAAGAAGGGTCCAAAGATGGTGAAAAACGACTTCTCGCCCACGTTCCACCTTAAGAACATGCTGAAAGACTTGGAGCTTGCCACGGGCACCGCGCAGGCCGCCGGCGTTACGCTGCCCCAGACAGCTCTTGCTCAGCAGATCTTTCGGGCTGCAAATGACAGCGGCTTTTCAGATCAGGACTATACTTCAATTTGTGCGTTCTTGGCAAAGATGAACGGGATGGAAAAATGAAGCTCAATATACTAAAAGACGTCAAAGCAGACGAGTTCATGATCTTTGCGTCGCTTCCGGACATGGGCAGGGTTGGCGGCTTGGTCTCATCTTTTCTGTCGCAGCACGTGAAAACAGAGCAGGTAGCTGAAATAACGTCAAGCGACAAGCCATGGGTCTCGTATGCTGACGGCGTGGTAAAAAGCGCAAGCGACGTTTACATGATATCATACGACAAACGCCATAAGCTCCTGATATTCACCGGCGATTCGCAGCCCCAGGACCCAGGCGAGCTCGGCAGGCTCTGCAACATGCTCCTTGACTACGTGCAATCAATAGGCAAGGTAAGAAGGCTGTATGGTGCCGGCGGCTACCTCCATGAGCAGCTGACAGGAGCACCCCGGGTATGTGGAGTCGTGAACCGGTCCGAGCTGAAGAAGGTACTGGCAAAGGCGGGCATCGACCCTGTTGGAAGCGAGATAACGAGCATAACGTGGTTCAACGGCCTTATTCTCGGCCTTGCCGCAGAAAGAGGCATCGACGCGATTGGACTGTTTGGCGAAATATCCGAAACAAATGTTCCGCAGCCACTCGCCGCAAAGACAATAATCTCTGCATTTTCTAGGCTGGAAGGCATATCAGTAGACACAAAGCCCTTTGACCGCCAGTACGACTCGATTCTGGAAGAAATTCAGAAAAAGAAAGAGCCGTCAAAATTTGGGCCTGGCATAGGCTAGTGTATCGGCGCGCCCACCGGTGCATCCTCGGTTATGGTCAGGAACACCGGTTTGCCATCAGGTCCGTCTGCCGCTAGGAGCATGCCCCTTGAGATTATGCTGCCTATCTTTTTTGGCTCGAGGTTGGTGCAGACGACAACGGTCCTGCCGACAAATTCTTCCGGCTTGTAATTCAGGGCGCCTCCTACAGCTAGCTCCCTTTGTTCGGTTCCAAGATCTATCTTTGCCTTGAAAACCTTTTTCATACCCTGCATGCTTTCCGCGTGGATCACCTTTCCTATCATCAGGTGCACCTTTGAAAATTCCTCAAGCGTGATGAATTGCTCTACCGCCGGCTTGCTCATGATATTTCAAGAACGAGTTGGCCATTAAAATTGGTTACGTCAATCGCTTCGCAACCTGCGAGTAAAGCAGCTTATCTGGTATGTATGGCCTGAGCCTGACGCCAGCCTTTTCCTTGCCAGAGCCGATAAAGTATCGCAGCTTTGGGTTGGGAGATGCGATGGCTTCAACTATCGCGCCAGCAACCGCGCTTGGAGGCAAGCCATTTGGGACGTTGTCAAGATATTTCCTGTAGGCGTTTGCGAATCTTGAATTCCTTAACAGTGCAGTCTTTGATCTTGTGACCGTGTGGATGTTTGTTTCAATGACGCCGGGGTTGATGCTCACGACCTTGACACCGGTATTCCAGAGTTCCATTCTCAGAGCATCAGAAACCGCTTCAAGGGCATGCTTTGCAGCGCAATACGCCCCAATCAACGGGAGCGAAACCAAGCCGGCCATCGAGCTGACGTTCACGATCCTGCCCTGCCCCTTTTTCATCATGAACGGCAGGACCTTCTTTGTGAATCCAATCAAGCCGAAAAAATTTGTTTCAAACTGGGCCCTCAAATCTACCATGCTGACATCTTCGATTGCGCCGGGTTCGACGTAACCGGCGCTATTTACGAGAGCAAAGATGTCTGCCCTTATAGCAATGTCGTGCGCAATCGCGTCGAAATTGTCGGGACGCGTAATGTCAAACTCGACTGGGACGTAGCTCTCTGGAGGTAGCTCTGCAGCCAGCGCCTGTAGCTTGTTGTGACTTCGCGCGAGACCAAATACCATGTAACCCGATTTTGCAAGCCTTATGCTTGCTTCTTTGCCTATCCCGCTTGAAGCGCCGGTGACAATTACTGATTTCAACAGATGGGATTTGACAAACGTGAGTAGAAAAACGTTGAGGGTTGCTAAAGGCGTTCATGTTTGACCTTGTCAAATGGCTTCATGACCACGGGCAGGCTGTCAACAAGATCCGTAGCAATAATGTGCAGGCCTGAGCGCTTGAAAGCCAGGCTGCCTGCAAGGCCGCTGAAGTGTACCGCCATAAGCGCCGCGTCGAACGGCTTCATTTTCGCGAGTAGCCCTGCCGCCAAACCCGACAGTACGTCTCCGGTGCCACCTACCGTCATTGCCGGAGTCGACCTCCTTAAAATTGCAGTCTGCTCGCCGTCTGAAATGACGTTGATCCAACCCTTTAGCACCACTATGATGCCATACTCCTTTGCCAGCTTGCGCACGTTTGATGTCATTTCAGTCTTGGTCGTTCCCGGGTCGCGGCCAAAAAGACGTTTGTACTCGCCTGCGTGCGGCGTGACTATGCTGCAGGTGTTAGAAATCTCGTTCACTATCTGTGGGATGAGGGCCGAAGCGTCAAGCAAAATCTTCGTCCCAGCTTCTTTCAGCTTCTTGACAAGTGCGACTATTGCATCCTGCTCTAGGCTCATCCCCATGCCTATCGCAGCGGTGTCTGCGCGTTTTGGCAGCATCGCAAGAAGCCTGTTTGCAGAGCCTACAGTCAGTTTATCATCTGGAAGTGGAAGTGCGATTATTGCAGGGGAAAATGACCTTACAGCAGTAATTATTGAGCGGGGGACTGCAGTATACACCAGGTCAGCCCCGGAACGTAATGCAGCCATCGATGCAAGAACCGGCGCGCCGTGGTAGAACCTGCTTCCGCCGGCTACGAGCACTATCCCGTTATCTCCTTTTCTTGACGAAGACGACCGCGGAGGCATCAATTGTTTGACGAGCTTGGAAGTAACCGTGATTGTCGATGGCAAATACTTGCTGTGGTACCTGTTTATGGTCGAATAAACTTTGCCAATTCATTCATGAGGCAAAACCGAATTCGCTCAAGTGTCCTGTACAATCATTTCCTTTTAAGGTGATGTTCGAATCTCATGGCTGAAAACGATTCCAAAAATAATAAATCAGATAGATAATTGCTTAGCCAGTAAGCGGTCCGGGAGGAGGCGGATTGAAGCGCCTTGGTGCGATCCCGTTAAATAGTTCACATTATACTTTATCATGGCATGAAAAGTGGCGGACAACACCAAAATTCACCGCCGCGAATCATGATTGTGGACGACGAAAAAGACATCCTTGCCATTCTAAAG
>Ga0070708_100003269_pt1 | contig 12650 bp, 7 predicted proteins | sample KBSK5503metaG_FD_65469 | JGI IMG/M metagenome (GOLD analysis project Ga0070708, IMG submission 65469) | Corn, switchgrass and miscanthus rhizosphere microbial communities from Kellogg Biological Station, Michigan, USA - KBS K5-50-3 metaG | ecosystem: Host-associated > Plants > Roots >...
TCTTGGTTCCGTTTGCTAAGCGTGTGTGTGCTTGCATCTAACTTTTCCCTCGATGAGTAACTTTCACATCGTTCTTTGGGTGATGCACCTGGATCACGTCAGCCGCCTTTCAGCGTGGGTCTCTCCGTTTCCGGCCCTATCTGCCCAGTTATGAGTTTCTGTTGCCTTTCGGCTGGCAGCATTCGCTTTTTGATCCTTCCTCCTCCCACTGAGGGGTTCAGCTTTCCTTGCAGTCAGCTTACTCACGAGATCGACCGCCCGTGAGACCTCATTGGGGTTCTCCCGTTCCGCATGTGTGAGAACCAACTGGCGAGGATTGCCTACTTTACTGCGGGGATCGGGTATCCATTCCTGCGATTTATCAGCCCGCAGGGACCGTTATCCCGTTCATCATCGTAGTAGCCGTTTCGATGACCCGACGTCACGCAGCCTCATCGAAGGTTCATTCGCATTCATCCTTCCAGTTTTCCCCTTGCCCGGTCGCCTCTTTCGGCTAGAAGCTTCCTTGGACGTTACCCCTCGCTTTCCACCTCACTGTTACCAGTGACGCAGAGAGGGATTGGAGACAGCCCTGGATACTAGGCTGGGAGCGTCCTCGCTCCACTCAACACAAGCGACCTCGGGTCGCACTGATAAAACGTCGGCATATCCGCTCAACCTCTTATGAAGTCAAGAATCGCGCTACAGGAACGGCTACAGGGACGATAAGGGGATGTTTTGTACTGCATTGCTGCGGTACACAGGAGAGATCGCGTGGGCTGCTTTCTTGCGATACGCCAATTTGCAATCCTTTTACGCGGCGAAATTATGGACTCTGTAGAGAAGCGACTTTGCAAGTCATTCCTGATCTCTCTCCCGTAGCAGTCAAGCGTCTCGATGCTATCAATCTGAATTGTATGCAGCCCGGTCTCGTAGCTGAAGGCGGTAACAATGCCTCGCTTAAAATTGTCTTGCCGCTGGTCGCTGTCTACGATCACTGCCGCCTCTCCTGGTGTGACTTTTGGCAATGGGTATGTTCTCTCATCAAAGAGCGAAGCTTGGCAGAGAAAGCAGGATCGTAAGGGAACAAGAGCATACATGAACTCTTCTTCTTCGTTCGCATTGTTAAGAGGTGCTTCAATCATGTTCATCTGGCTATTCTGGGACTTCCCAAATTTCCTATTTCCTGATAGCTAAACAGTTCTTTCACGGTTCCCTCACTTTCCGTCTTCCTGAGTCAAAGTTTGCTTTATCAAGCATCCGCAACAGCCACGAAAATAAGCAGGTGAATGTGTGAGGCATCATCTGGGAGAGGCTTGTTATTTTCTATCCCGGCGATCGTGGCCTGCTCAACTCCCGGCAGGAGAGAGAGAAGCCGGATCGCCTCAAGCCGGGGTTTGCCAGCGACCAGGTTCTTTAGAGCTTGCTCGTTCATGGCATACACCCATACCCCGCTCAGAGAAAGAGAAAGCACGAGAGCTGGTGTATGGGGTGTCTGTACCGCGACTCGCACACTGCCAAAAATCTTGTACCCCGCTCCGAGCAATTTTCGCGCCTGGTGTGTGAGTAACGCTGTAGCTTCTGATTGGAGCGTATCTTTGTTGTACACAACCGCGCTGCACGTCACTGAAACAGTGACCTTGACTTGTGAAGTCTGGTCTCCTGGCTGGTGATCGCCTGTTGTTGTTGTGGTGCATGTCGGGCTGACAAGTGCTTCGCCTGGTTGCAGTTGGGAATGTAATGCTGCCTGCTGGCTTTGCAAAAGTTCTGGTGTAAGGGCGTTAACGGCGTGCTGTATGTCCGAACTTTTCACAAAGGGATAGTCTCGCTCGTCTAACCCTCCGGTGAATGCCGAGAGATTTTTGACAAATAGACCTGTTGAAACCGTGATGTTCATATCAAGCGCGGTGATGTTGCCTATAGTTCCTGCACTGGCGGCGCTGGCTGAAACCGTTGCCTCTCCAAATTGCGGCGGGTTGGCTGCTGGTATGGTAACGGCTGTATCTGTCGTAACTTTCACGTCATCGTTGCCGGTGAACACCGTTCCTCTTGCAACGCTTTGCGCGGTTGAGAGGCCGTTATAAAAGGTCAGTATGCCGGTTGCGGATTGGGCTGTCTGGTGGCCGCGGCCGGTTGCCGCAACGCTTTGGGATTGGGTAAGAGTAAGACTTGGCAGCATTCGCGCATGAATGGAAGCAAAGGGAAGTGTCGCCGTGATGCGAACGGTTTTGGTTTGTGGAATGATGGTGATATGCACTGTTGGCGTGAAGAGGGCGATAAGCGCTGTATCCGCGCTATCAAGTCCTAAAAACAGCAAAAGGATGAGCAAAAAATACAGAAAGTAGGGAGGGTCTTTTCGCAGCACTGGTCGCTGGCCTGTCTCCGGTGGCTTACTATCCACAACGGGGGCTACCGGCTCGTCTTCTATAGGGGTCGTGGTAAAAACGAGTCCTCCGCCCTCAAGCGGATAAACGTGGATAATCTCCGGCTCCCCTAGTCCCGCTTGTTGGCCGGTCGTTGTCTCATCATCTCCCCGGCCTTTTTCCTTCTCTGCAAGAATGGCGGGTACTCGTTTCGCGTACTGGCTTTGCATCTTTTCTCCCTCACTCTCAATCAACGGGGGGATCGCTCCCCTCTGTTACTTCGGAAGCGTTATATGATCTCCCGGCTTGGCTGAACGAAATTGCGTCCCATCATTGATAAAGACAATCCGTTGATCTTGAATGAACAGCACTACATCAGGTTTCCCGTCCCCGTTCACATCAATTGCTTTGCCGGTAACGGATACCAGGTCTCCCCCATCTTGAAGCAAGGTTGGGCCGTTATAGATGCGGGCGCGGGTTGTGTCTCCCCCCGGAAGCTCAATAAGTATCACGTGCCTATTCAGGTTTATGATAATGATGTGGGTCGGGTTTGCCGCGCTATCGGCATGTCCGAACACGGCGTCAAACTGGTATGTCCTGGGTCTCCCATACGTGGTGTCGTCCTGGTGAAGAGCCCACCATGAAACGGCCAGTTGTCCAAATACCCACAAGGTAAGCATGGCAACCATGCCTACACCCAAATACAAAAGAGGATGGGCGAAAAAGCCGCGCCGTTGTCGCCTTTGTTTGGCTACGGGTACCTCCTCTGTATACCTGGGTGCGGAGGTTGTAGTCGGTTCTGCGTGCGCTCGTCGAGGTATTGTCTGGTCGGGGTGAAACTGATAGCGGGTGTTCCCTGATCCTGGGAGCGGTTGCCATCTGACGCTGCTTGACGGGAGTGTTCCGGGCCATTGCTTACCTTCGATCTCTTCCTCATCATCCATATCGTTAAGCTCAATGACGTGTCCCGCGCTGTCGCGGTAAATGGTCGGAGTCGGTTCCCGTCGTTGTCTGCCGTTGGTAGTAAAATTTTGCTGCTGCCCGTCTACCCTTCGTACTGGTCGGCGTTTTCTGGTTTGTCTGTCTCTGTTCATGCGCTTACCGTCCTTTCGCTTTCTTCTCGCCCCTCCCTCAGAATGTGCGGCCTAAAATATACTGAGTCGCTTCATCTGGTGTGAGCAGTCCATCTTCAACCCATTGTGCTACCCGCGCTATGGCCTCGTGATCCTCCTCATGGCAGGAGCAAGACCAATCCGGGCAAAACGGGCGGTCTTCGGTGTGGATGATAGGGTCATCCATGAGAACTACTGGTCGTAAGTTTTCCCCGTACATACGCGGTAGGTGCTGTGGCGGAAGATGATCTGTTGACGTGTCACTTCCGGTTTTTTGCGGCATACGCTGGAGGTCGTGAATTTCATCATCTCGGTGTTGCATGTCTCACTTCGCTTAGATTGACGATTGGGGCTATGTATAGCATACTAGGAGTAGACCTTTTCATAGCCCTGGCAGCAAAAACGGCCGAACATACCGCTCTGCTGCCACATGGAACTACAGGGAATTTCTGTTGGTACTGTAGAAGACTTTGGAGAGAGTTACACAGTACAAAACAGCCGAACGGGTCAACGGGAACGTTTAGCAAACCTATGCTAAACGTTTCTTACTTGTCCAACGGTATCATCTCCTTTCAAGGCGCGAATAACAGTGTAAAAAGAGTGCAAACCTCAAAGCGGGTCTACAAGAAGAATTTTTAATTATCGTCTCTGCTGGTCGTCTTTCTCATCGGGTATGTCAGGTCTGGATAGTAAATATTCCCTGGATATCCTCCACTGTCGCCCTACCTGCCTCGCGCCTGGTATCTTCCCCGCTCAGCAAAGGTTGCGTATCGTTTCAGGTGTCACGTCTAAATACTCAGCCACTTCTTCAGGGCTGTAGTAGTGTGACTGCTGCTACAACCAAGTTTTCTAGTACATGCAGATGCTCGTGCGGAAGAGGGCTTTGCAATCACTGCTTGCAGCATCTGCAAATCTCTCTTTCTTTTTCTGCAAGCAGTGTAGCAGGAGAGTGCGTTATCATGATGGCTCCTATGAGCCAAAAAGATGGCACATCCATGTGCCATTCAATTTTTGAGTTTCCAGTCACAATGAAACTGCATAGTGGTATTTTGTTCTAGGGGCGTGTTTCCATGCGTACAGCGAAGCGGTACGAGTTCTTCTGTCCCACGACCATGGGTAGCTGCCAGGTGCGAACGCACTGACTGATACCTCTTTTGAAGAGGATAAAGGCGTCCCCGGCACTGAGCTGGGGACGCCTTTATCTGTCTCCTTCATCTTGCAGACTATTCGTCCTCGTCACCTTCTCCATTGCCGCCCTTTTCTGTAGGCATAGCATTGACCTCCTTTGGTTCGGGCCGGTGGGACGGCCTCTTGCGCGCTATGGGATCTCATCTCGCTCCGTAGGACCGTAATCGTGTCGTTCGCACCTCCTTCTCATATAGAATAATGGTTGATCTTACACTTCCTCAAACGCCTGGATGTAGCTGGCCAGCTCGGGATCATACGCCAGCCAGCGCGGCGACTGAGGCGGTTCGACAATGCCCAGTTCTAGCATATCCGGGAGTTGATCGAGGCCAACGACACCCACCATCAATCGCTGAAGCACGCTCTGGTCGTGGAGCATGGCCTCTTCCACCTGCAGTCTGCCATGGTGGTAGAGCCAATCCTTCAAATATGCTGCACCCGGTACAGTGAGATCGGGGACGCCCCGAAACGTGCGCAGGCAGCGCTGCCGAGCTAGATCAGGTGCCTTCGCGCGTGCACGGTCCACATCTTTATCTATCAGGAGCACGCTCCGGTACAGCACCAGGAACGCTTCGAGGAACCGGTAGAGGTGTGAAAAGGTCATGGGCGTCGACAGAATGCCCGCCGCAAGTCCGGTGGAAAGCAGCCCGAACAGGCCCCCCGCGGAGAATTCCTCTACTGTTTTCCCTTGCCTGCGTGCCCACTCGCGGTCTTTGTACTCGGCCAGTCCCTCTTCGGTCGCCATGAACCCCCGCGTGCCCGTCGCCAGCAGATCCAGGCGGGACTTCGCTCCCGCAACGGCACGGAACATGTGGGCCTCAACTTCCTCTTTGAGCAGCTGGCGCACGCCCGAAAGCGAAAGGGCCTTATCGGGCAGGATGAGGCGCTGGGTAAGTTGCTCGATCCGCTCGACGTTGGCTGTTGCATCGATGATGGTTTCCCATCCGTCGAAACCGTATTCTCGCATCGTCGCATCCAGAAAACGCTTGAGCGTCTGGGGCGAGAATCTATAGGGTGGCGAAGAATGGACACCTGGTGGCTTGGGAGTGACCTCGGAGCGCGCGACCTGGCGCGGGATACTGATCGGTGCCCCGACAGCCTGCAGCATCGCGTGGACTCGTTCGCTCACTTCAACGGTATCCGCCCTCTGGCGGCCCTGCGCGATGAGCCGTCCGACAAAGATAAATGCCTGCTGAAGCTCCTCTGCCTCGGGCCGTCCATGAATCGCCTCATTATAACGAGTGAAAGATTCCACCTGACCTCGCTGCGTCGCCAGGATCATCTGGAGATAAGCCAGGTGCTCGTTGAGCACGTCGAGATACAGCTTGCGCACTACAGCATTGGGTTCATCCTGGTTGATCTCTCGCGCCAGGCGTTCCAGGTCGCCGATTTTCTGCTCGACCTCTCCCGCCGGGATGCACGGGTAGCGCAACCTCGGCTCGTGGCCTTCCTGCAAGGCCAGGGCGACCTCGCGGTCCCGTGACTGCGCAACCAGGCTGTCCATACGCATCTGACGCTCGGCCTCGGGCATGTCACCACTCCCGTCCCGCAGTGCCATCCACGCACGTTCCTCTTCGTCGGTGAAGGCTGCCTGGGAGAGCCATTGGAAGGGGTCATAGCGCACGATCTTGCGATAAGACCGCATCCATCTCCAGTCGAGCTGGCCCTTCGGCGAAGCGGATCGCCACTCGCGGATCTCGGCCAGCATCTCGCGAGCGAGGGCGCGGTGGGAGCGGCGGTCATCCCCCAGGCGGCCCTTCGCTCCCTCGACCAGGGCCTCGGCTTCCGCCAGCCTGCCCAGCCGCAGGTAGAGCTGGGCCCGCTCGACGAGGTAAACCGGCACATCCTCCTGGAGCAGGCTGTTGCCCGAAGCCGCCTCCTGCTGGATGTTCTCGACAGCGAGGGCGTCGAAGTGCAGGGCCTCCTGGAAACGCCCCAAGGCAAGCAGGCACTGGGCTCGTTCGCTGTAGCTCGTGGCCAGAGAGCCAGGCTCAACGAACCCCTCTCTCTTGAGATCAAGGCTCTGCCGGATGGCCTTCAGCGCCTGGTCGTAACGCCCTTGCCTGCGCAGATAGTATCCCAGGTCATTGAGGTGCCGGGCGCAGCGATATTTGTACGTGCTCCGTTTCCCGGCTGGAGCGCGTTCTTCGCAGTGCTGCCAGAGCGCTACACACCGCTCGTACAGGGTGATGACCTGTTCGCGCAGCTCTCCTGCCTGCTCCGCCCGCCCTTGCTCGTCGGCGTAGTCGCTCCAGTAGCCCAGCAGCATCGCCTTTTTCCCCATCAGGGAGGCAAAGCGGTTGGGATGGGTTTCTTCAAGTCCCGGCAGGCGTTCAAACATCTGGTTGAAGAGCGCCTCCGCCTCGTCGAAGCGCAAGGCGTCCATATGCCAGGACATGAGCTGATCTATGACGTAGAGCTGCGTGGGAACCTGCAGCGCAACCCGCCCCTCCAGCAGTGCTTCGTAAATCCACTGGAAGGCCTGCCCTCGCTCCTCCTCAGAAATCTTCTTCCCAAGTTCGGGAGCAAGGAAATAGCGCAGGAGAAGTCCACCACACTCCTGCTCTACTGCCGAGCGCCAGGGTTCGTTGTCCGTGATATCGTAGGTCATGCGTGCGATACGAGTTGCGTGGCCGAAGCGTGCCAGCAGCCAGCTGTAACGCAACAGGTATTCGGCGGCCTCGAGCAGATGCAGGCGTCTGAGGAACAGCACGATCAACTCGGCCACTACTGCGCTTTTCTCTTGGTCGCCTGGTATGCCCTTGGAGAGCCACTGCCTGTAGACCCTGATCACCTCCTGCTCCACCTCCTCGGTGCGGTCCTGACTGGCCAGGCGTGCAAGCACTGCCTCTACAACGACCGGCAGGAGATGAGCGCGCTGGGCGAACACCTTGCTATCCAGGTCAAACAGAGAGGCGTGTTGCAGTTCCTCAGCAGTGTCATCGGCATCGTACCCCATCTCGCGCAGGACATTGAGGGGGAGTGCAAGCGGAGAGCATGCCAGAAGATTCAGCAGACGCGTCGCCGCTGGCGAGAGATGTGTGCTAATGACTTCTTGCAGCATCTGCTGTGTCTCGCGGTCTGCTTCGCTGCCAAACATGCGGGGTCGACGCAGCAGACGTTTAATAAGCTGGGTGTGCGCATTTTCCTGCACGTCTTCCTGCTCCGGTGGGACGTCGTGCTCAGAATCGAGCGGCATATCCTGCAGCGTCGAGGCCCTGAGTTCAATCAACCAGGGATTGCCTCCACAACGTACGCTGACTTGCTGGAGCAATGGCTCTGCGACATCATCAAAGCCCATTCTCCGCCAGATCGCCGCCCCGGCCTCTGGTGAGAGTGGTGGCAGCTTGTTCAGCACAAAATAGGTGTGGTTACGGCCTTTCCACCCCGGCCACTCTTTGGTGGCAAAGAAGAGCGTGCCGGAATGCTGGTACCGTACGAAATCCAGAAAAAACTGCTGCCAACATGTGGCGAGTTGTCCCGATTCCTCTATAAGGACCTCCCCGTTATCGACGAAGAGAATGGTCTGCGTATTCTTCTGTGCGAGAAGCTTCAGAAGAAGCTGCGTTCGTTGGAAGAGAGAAGGCCGTTCGTCTTCTCCAGATTCCCTTTCAACCCCAAGAGAAGCCAACGTATCAGCCAGGAAGCGGTCCAAGTGCTCCTCTGCAGTCATATTGGTAGGCGAGGCGCAAGGGAAAAAGAAGAGGTGGTAGCCGCCTTGCTCTTCTAAAGAACGCCGGAGGAGATGCAATGCGCTAGATTTTCCAGCGCCCAGGGCTGCCTGAATAACGACGAGCTTTCTGGGAGGATCAGCAGACACATGCTTTTGCATTTCTCGTACCCAGTTGTCTCTTCCAATCAAGTGTCGACGCTCTTCTTCTAGAGAAGACATGTGGGAAACCGGGCGCAATCCTCCAGAACGTCCCCCTGGCCGCTCCGGCTCAGGAAAGCGCGGGAGTTGGTCAAAGGTCGCAAAGTCATCGAGGAGCGTCGTCCAGCGTCCCTCCACTGGGAAAAGATCACCCTCCGCCGGTTCTTCAATGGTCTGCCAGGCAAGGAGAAGGAAGTGATTGCGTTCTGCAGCACTGAAGTGGACACCAGCAAGAACCAAACACTTGTAGAGCGGGAGCAATTCTTGAAACCGAGGACGACGCTTTCTCTCACCAACAAGGTGCGTGTAAGTGAAACGATCCCAGGCTTTACCGCAAGTCAGCTCATTGAGATGAGTGGGGAAAAGGTCTACTACCTCTTTGATTTGGATGCGGCAGCGACGGCGAATGCGCTCGATAAATGCTCCAAAATCTTCTTCTGGAGGGGAGAAGGAACCTGTAGTACTATCTTGCTGAATTCGGTGTACCGCCATATATACGATGTGCCTTCCCTACAGGTGTCGGCTTCCCTTTCATCTTGTCCATTTGAACAGGCTTGTACTCGTGTGAATGTCAAGTGCGTACGCATACCCTTTGCTTCAAGTATACACGCTTTCTGGGTGAGATGCCAGAGGTAGCATAAGGCTGGGGTAATTAAACAACTACAATTAGCTCGGACGGTCGTGGTACGACCACATTAAGATATTGCTGGCGAATCGTCGTCAACTAGACGACAGCAGCATGTTTTGCAACAGCAGCCAGTTTAGCGAAGCGAGAGATGGGCGCCCAGGCATGGACTCCCTCTGCCATCCACGCACAAGCCCGAAGGATATTCATGGCCGTCGCAGTGAAAAAGGCCTGAAGCCGGAGCTTTTTGCTTCCGATGTAACGTGCGCGGCGCATTTCGCGGGTTCGCACGGCTTGGGCAATGGTTCCTTCTACCCCGGCTCGTTTGGCATACACCGCGCGAAACTCGGGGTCTGTTCTCGATCACGAGCCTGCTGAAGAGCCCGATACGCCTGTTCATTGGGCTGTAAGATCAACACACGTGCAGGACCGTGGGTACACTGCTCATGGAAAGGACACACCTGACAAACCGCTTGAGGGAACCGGACCCGAGGTGTGCCTGGTGGTGGCCACCCATGCCGTCACCTCCTCTCCCCCAAAGTTGGCGTCCAGCGCGACGAAATCGTCTACGAGCTGTTTGTCAGCACCCTTTCCTTCGCTGGCGTTTACCTCCTCGGATGTGCTCGACCCCTACTTGTACCGAGGATCGTTTGAGACGGCTCTTGCCGATGAAGACGTGGAACTGGCCTCGGATTGGTGGTACTCCCATACGCCATGTGGCCAGGAGTTTTGCCAAATCCTCGCGCAGTGGGTGTGGGACTTGCGCCTAGAACTCGGGCAGAATCTCTCCTCGTCAGAACTGCACACGACGGAATTCGCCAACGCTGTGGTCGCCCAGCATGAGCCTTTCGTCGAGCCTGTGCCCGTCTCGAAGCCAACGCCTGCGGCGACGTATGGGCCTCCCCAATGGGCACGTTCTTCGTTTACCAGAGGCTTTCCAGGGTCCACTTTTACGCCGCAGTCCGATGGAACGCTGCGTTGTCCCGCTGATCATCCGCTGTATCCCCAAGAACGGCGTCCCGAACGAGCTGGCTCTATTCGTGTGCTCTATGCCGCTCGCATCGGCCATTGTCGAAGCTGTCCCTTGCGTTCACAGTGTCAAGAAAGCAGTTCCAGCGTGAAGCCTCGGCGGGTGAGTGCGGTGCTTTGGCCGCTTTCTTCTGAAGCTTTAGATGCTTCTCCCCCTCTCGAAGATGCGTCTCCTCCACTCCCTCTGGCTCCGGTGTTGTGGAAAGACTGGCCTCGCTGTCACATCCGACGAGCATGGCTCAAGATCATACGGAGCGAAACGGTTCGGCGGGAAAGTTCCGCCACGCCGGCGCCAGTTACCACAGCCACTGAAGAAGTCTCCACCCGAGCACAGCGGGCACACTGGCGTCTCTCATGGGATCAGTGGTTGGCACGTAATGCACGTCCACCTGATGCTTCCAGGCTTTCGGTCACGCTCCATGGTCTCTCCGCTCCCTTTGCACGCTCCTTCGGTTTTGGGTTCCTCGCCACGCGTAAGTAACGGCCACGAGCCTGGTTTCTTTCCTTGCTGCTCGGTCAGCTCCAGAGCTATGGCTGGAGCGCGCTGATGAGAACGATGCACTCCATCCCCGGTAGCTGCAACGCCTGATGAGGCCGATGGAAGTTGTGGTCGAAAAGCTGCAAACCCACGAGCCCATCGGGGGCTGGCATCCCGTTTGGCGAAGGCGTGCGTCTTGCGGGTGAGGGCACCCAGCCGATCGCGCAAGGTCACATTGAGCCGTTCGACATGCGCCGTCCCGGTCCCCAGCGCGGGTCTCCACCGACAGCAGTCATCCGTGCCCATCGCGCTGCTTGACGGTTTGCGTCAAGGTAACCGTCCCTGGGAGGGCCCACGGAGGATGCCTCTGTTTGCCCGTTAGCACCAGCTTTCGATAGGCCCGCAGGAGCATGCTTCGATAGCCCTGCCAGCCATCGCTGAATGCGGTGGAAACCCCTCGCAATACCCTGATTGTGGAGACGTTGGCTCGGTCCATTGAGGAATTGACGGGAACGAAGCCAAGTTTAAAGGGCGCAGGTCCAGCCTGCGGTGGGTGGGATGTTCAGTACGCGTGGCATCGAGATCATTTATGGATATGGCGTCGAGTGCGGCGGTGTGCATGGAGCCGATGAATGAATAAAGCTTACAAAGAGTCACTCAGATTGATGCTCGTACTCTTCTTAGCTGCCTGGGGCAGGCATACTAACACGGCTGCAACATTTTTACCCAAGGCGATGTGTTAACGGAAGCAGGACGTGAAGAGGAGCAGCCAATCTCCCCCTTCGTCCTGCCCAAACTGCAAGGCTTCGAAATGTGGCTCCTACAGTTTTTTACTTGCAGGAGCCGGACTTGGATGGTATCCTCTGTATTGAGAGCTGAGACAGCCTCACCTCTTGCTCAGGCTCGACCTGCAAGCCAGAGCCCGAGCAAGCACCTCTTTCTGCTCCTCCTTTCTTTTGCTTGATGAAACTTGGCCCGCACAGCCCTTCCCAGGTGAATGACGGGAAGGCCTTCTCTATTGATGAAGTTATAGACCATAGCGCGGCTCAAGCCAGGCTTTGTTGCCACTTGAGGGATGGTGAGCAACAAGGGCTGGGATGCCAGTTCATTTCGCTGCTCCACGATGGATATCTTCCCTTTGCCTGGCAGCGAACCAACGCTTCAAGCCGAACCGTGAAATACGCTGCCTGGAACAACTGTACCGTCCATTGCCCTCGCATGGTGTGATGTTCTGGCCGGTTTCCCCCGTCACTTTGACCGAGTTTTTCTGGTCACATGCGCAGCAGAAGCGCCATCATCTGTTCCCACTGATTCGATTGATGTCACGCGCAAACACGGTCAATGTCTCCCTCTAATTCGGCTAAGAAACGACGATTTTTTACGCCATGTTCAGGTACATTTGTTCGAGGATCGCCCAATGATACTGTCTTGAAGAAGGTTTCGTCACGCCGGCTGCTCACCGCGAGAAGAGAAGCGGAGCTCCTGGCTTCTGTGTGCGGTGAGCAGCCGCCATTATTTTACTGTTCAGGAGGAGAGAGATAATGGTCTTGCCTATGCGAACCGGGGTGCAGGCGCTTGCGGATACGTCTGTCAGCGAGCTACTCGAGCAGTGGATCGGTGAACAACTGGGGCGAGGCAATGCTACCAGATGCCAGCGGCCACGCATCGGCGTCCTGGCTGCCGGTGGCACCTTGCGCGATGGTGGGTGGCCGGTCTACGGCAGCGATGCACCCACGGTGCATGCCATCCTGGAGGCGGGAGGCCTCCCTTGCCTCATCCCGGCGCTTCCCTTGCTGGAGGGCTACGACCCCTTGCAACTCTTCCATGATGATCACACCTTCGCGCTGCTCTTTGAGGTCTTCTGGCCGATGGTGCGCACCCTCGATGGACTCATCTTGAGCGGAGGAGGCGATGTCTACGCCTGCCTGTATGGAAAGCCTCCCCATCCGCAGGCTGAGACCCCCGATCTCTGGCGCGATGTGTGGGAGCGCTACCTGGCGCTGCTGTC
>Ga0070708_100003270_pt1 | contig 12649 bp, 2 predicted proteins | sample KBSK5503metaG_FD_65469 | JGI IMG/M metagenome (GOLD analysis project Ga0070708, IMG submission 65469) | Corn, switchgrass and miscanthus rhizosphere microbial communities from Kellogg Biological Station, Michigan, USA - KBS K5-50-3 metaG | ecosystem: Host-associated > Plants > Roots >...
GCTGTCTCGACGCTCGCTCGATCGATGGATGACCAGACATCGCTATTTGCAAAGAGTTGTCTTGGTCCTTCTCAGTTGGACGCTTATCAGTGGTACCGCACTCAAGAGTTGTTCGTCGATTCGTTTCGTCGGGGGGTGCAGTCAACCAGCAGGTCAGGAAAGAAGGGGATTCACATGCTACAGATTCGGTTTGCATTGTTGTCTCTTGCGCTTACAACCGCAGCGTTCGCTCAGCCATTCGAGTTCGCAGGGTCGGATACGCTTGGACCGGTGATGGATGAGGCAATCGTGGTAGCGGGGTTGGACGCCGACCTTCGCTACCTGGGCGGCGGTTCGGGTGTCGGCGAGGCAGCGCTCGCCAACGGCAACCAGGGAATCGCTCCGATGTCGCGGCTTTTCTCGGCGGCCGCGCTCCAAATCGCGGCGGACCATGGCATCACGCCCGAGCTGCACGTCGTAGCCCTGGATGGGGTGGTCATTGTGGTGAACAGGGCGAATACCCTGAGCCAGATGACTTTCCAGCAAATCCGGGACATCTTCGAGTGCCGTACGACCGACTGGAGCCAGCTGCCTGATTCAGGGCTGACCGGGCCGATCAGCGTCTATCGGCGAAACGACGTCTCGGGAACGACCGATACCATCAAGTCGATCGTCGGTTTCACTCCTGGCGATTGCGCCATGGCGATTGACCCGCCGCCGGATGCGAGTATTCAGATTCGCGAGCTGACTTCCACCCAGACAAACGCGATCGCCTACGTCGGGCTGGTGGGTGTCGATCCAGACGCCAGGAATCACGCGCTGGATATTTCCTCTTCCGGAGATGCCGGCACCTTCTTCGCCCCGACGGTAGCGACGATCTGCAGCCGAGATTACCCCATCAACCGGAGCCTTCAGATCTACAAAGCCACCGGTGATGGCGCGTTCGTCAGAGACGCCGAGCAAGCGTTGCTGGATTTCATGGATGATCCCGCGTCGCGCGATCCAATCATCATCGAGAATGAGTTCATCGCTCTGAGCCAGTGCCCGTAGTCTCGTTGTCCGGGGTTGGAGGAGATGCGGCCTTCTCCAACCCGTGGTTGTCACACAATCGTGACGTAAACGTTTCTTTCGTTCGGAAGCAGCTGCGGACAAGAAGTTGCGCGCAATGAGTGCGAAGAGGGCGGTCAGATGAGGCAGAGGAGGGTCCACCGCCTCATCGTTGTTCGATACCAGGAAGGCAGGCGACGATTGGCGCGGCGGCTCGGCCCGAAGGAACTTCGGCGCCTGACCGCCGCAATCACGTTGCTGGCCATGGCGCCCGGCGCGATCGCCGGACCCCTGCTGCGTCCCGCGGGCGCTCCCCCTCCCGGATCCGCGGACGCGGCGGCCGCTGCAGCGCGGGCGGCGCAGGCGGCTCAGACGGCAGCGCGCCAGGCGAACGACTCGCTCCAGCGGGCTTCGGAAACCGTCCGGCGCTTCCGCGCACAGCAGGACGCGGCGCGGGCGGCGGCGCTGGCAAGCTCGGTGCCCAACGGGCTTACCCCGGGGGGCCTGGTGATTGCGCCGGGAGCGACGACGACGCCGGATCTGTGGACGGGGGCCGCTCTGCCGACCCAGTCATCCCGGGCCGAGCGCACCGACGTCTCGATCGTCCAGACGCGTCCGAAGGCGATCCTCACCTGGGAGACTTTCAACGTCGGACGGCAGACCGACGTCCATTTCGACCAGACGGCGGGAGGTTCCGACGCGCCCGACTGGATCGTGCTGAATCGGGTCAATGACCCCAACGCGAGACCGTCGCAAATCCTGGGTTCGATCCGCGCCGAAGGGCAGGTGTACCTGATCAACCCGAACGGGATCATCTTCGGCGGCTCGAGCCAGGTGAACGTGAATTCGCTGATTGCCTCGAGCCTGGATTTCTATGGAAGGACGCTCGAAGAGCGCAACCGCCGGTTTCTCGACGGCATTCTCTTCAATCCCGCAGAGCGGACCACGCCGGCGCTGGTCTTCGGCGAAAGGCTCGAGAATCGATACGACGAGCTCGCTCCGGATCCCGAGGCGAATCACAATCCGACGGAGACCTTCGCCAGAGGCGATGGGGTGACCGTCGAGGCCGGCGCCCGGATCAGCGCGACCGGCGGTCGCGCGATGCTCCTGGGCCACAACGTGATCAACGCCGGCACCATCGAGGCGACCGACGGCGAGGTGGTGCTGGCTGCCGGCCGGGGCATCTACCTGAACAAGAATTATCCGCGCGGCGTCACAAACCGTGCGCCGGATGCGGCGGTCCGCGCCATCTCGGTGGGCGTCAATCGCGGCGGCCGGGTCGAGAACACCGGCATCATCTCGAGCGAGCGCGGCGCGATCAACATCCAGGGCAAGTCGATCCTCCAGGCGGGTCTGCTGCACGCCACGACGGGGCCCACCGCGAATGGTTACATCAACCTCACCGCGGGCGACGGGATCGACACCGCCTTCTCCTATCCCTCGCCGCGCGTGCTCGGCGATTTGACCTTCGGCGAGGGCAGCACCACCCAGATTCTTCCCGACCTTGGCAGTCCGCCCGCGGTGGGATTCGACCAGTTCAGGCCTTCGAGCATGGAGATCTTCGGGCGATACGTGACCTTCGGCCGCGATTCGACCCTCTACGCCCCAGGCGCAAAGGTGAAGGTCGACGCCCAGCGCGGCGTCGATGTCCACGACTGGGTCCGGGACCCGCATACGAACCTCCTCGTCGAAAGCCCGGACGACGCCCGGATTTACTTGAGCTCGGGAGCGCGACTCGATGTCTCCGGCTTGCGCGGCGTCGAGGTGGCGATGAGCCGCAACACCATCGCCGCCGAAATCCGCGCCAACGAGCTGAGGGACAACCCGATCATGCGCGACAGCTTCCTCAACGGCCAGCGGGTTTATTTCGACGCGCGCCGGGGAACCTCGCTCGTCAACGTCTCCGGCTTCTACGACTTCATTGAACGCGCCGTCGCCGAGCTGATGACCGAGGGTGGCACCCTGCAGCTCAAGGGACCGCAGATCATCACCCGCGCCGGGTCGACGATCGACGTGTCAGGCGGCAGCCTCAACTATCTCGGCGGATATGTGAAGAGCACCCGGCTGGTGGATATCTCCGGCAACGTGGTGCCGATCGAGAACGCCGATCCGAACGTCGAATACGTCGGCTTTGCCGGTGATCACATGGTCCAACACGTCCGCTGGGGCGTGACCGAACGCTACTCGTCGCCGCTGATGCGCGAGCAGGGCAGCTACCAGGCGGGTTACGTCGAAGGACGGTCCGCGGGCACCCTGACCATCGGCCAGATTGATTCTGGGGACCTCTCGTCGGGCGCCTACGGGCAGCGCATCCTGGACGGCGATGTGGTGGCCGACGTGGTGGTGGGCCCCAATCAGCGGGCGGCGCCGGCGGGTGCCACGGCCAGAGATGTGACGCGGGTCTGGCGCGAACGCCCCCTCGGGGCGACGTTGAATTTCGGATTTCCGGGGCCTGCCACCTCCGGTAGCCCGCCGAGCGGCGGTGACATCACCGTCGGCCGGGCTCAGCCTTTGCCGGACGACTTCGCGTTCGACACCAGGCTCGACCCATCCACCGCCTACAGCCACGTCTTGCCGTCGCGCTACTTCGATGGACGGACCTTCTCCGTGGTCAATCTCTACAGCGGCTCCGTGGGCGCCGACGGGACAGTGCCCGCCGGCAGGCTGAGCATCGGCGAGGGCGTGACCGTCGATCTGGGCGACTACGGCCGGTTCAATTTCACCGGGACGCGGGCAGACATCGACGGAACGATTCGCGCCGCGGGAGGCTCGGTGCGGATCACAGCGAGCCGGGTGGCGGCGCAGCCCGGCCCCGACGGCCCGTCCCAACCCGACTGGACCACGCTCGAGAGCGCTCGCAGGCCCCAGATCAACCTCGGTTCCACGGCGGTGATCGACGTCGCCGGTCGCTGGGTGAACGAGTTCCTCAACGCGGCGGACCAGGCCCAGACGAGCATCAACGGCGGGTCGGTGACCCTGCTCACGAGCAATGATCTCAACCTTTCCGCCGGCTCGCTGATCGACGTCTCCGGCGGAGGCCGCCTGGCGGCCAACGGGCGAAAAGTGACCGCCGGCAGCGCCGGCTCGATTATCTTGATCAACAGCCGGCCGGTGACCGGGGCCACCTCAGCGCCGGTGGGCCCGCGCGACGGGGTGATGAACCTCGCCGGCACGCTGCGCGGGTACGGGCTGGGCGCGGGCGGTTCGCTGTCGATCTACACCGGACAGTCCGTTCTCATCTCCAGCCAGGAGCCGGCTCCCTCGAACGCGCCCCCCGGCTTGATCCTCTCTCCCGACTTCTTCCGCCAGGGAGGTTTCGCGAACTACCTGATTTCGGGCTCCTCGGGCGTGACAGTGGCCGCGAACACGGTGATCTCGCCCGAAGTCCAAAGCTTCATTTTCGACGGCTCGAACCGCTCCCTGCAGACCGGCGCCCATCTCTACGGGGCGATGCAGCGGTCGGTAGTCACCGATCCCGTGGCCCGGCCGATGTCGCTGACCTTGAGCGCTCCGGCAATCGACGCGAATGGCGATCCGCTGCTGGTCGATGGTTGGCTGCAGACGATTGAGGAGGCGCCCGGGCAGGTCACCCTTTCCACCGGGGCCGAAATCCGGATGGCCCCGAAGTCGACGGTGCGTCTGGCTTCAGGGACGAATATCTTCGTGGACGGGAGGGTCTCGACGCCTGGCGGGCTGATCGATCTGCGGATCGGCTACAACCGCCGAACCGGGACCGGTTATCTCCCGGCGATCCGTTTGGGGCAGAACGCGCAGCTTCTCGCCCAGGGTTACGTCCTGACGAACCGCGTCGGTCTGTTCACCCGCCGCAGCATCGAGGACGCCGGTCGGGTCAGCTTTGGCACCGTGCTCCTCGGGCCGACGGGTGTCACATCGGACAAATTCAGCGCGGTGATGACCGACGCGGGTTCGCTGATCGACGTCTCCGGCGTCCAGGGCCTGGCGGATCTTGCCCCGGCGAGCACCCCGCTCTCGCGCCCCTCGCAGCGCTACGTCGAGCGCCTCGTCGATGGAGCAGCGGGTTCGATCTCCTTCGCGCCGGAGAGCGGGGGCGTCCTCGCCGGTCAGCTCCGCTTGGCGCCGGGCGGTGAGACCGGCCGCGGAGGACTTCTGGAGATCGGCTCGCCCCAAGTCACCGTCGCCCAGGCCGTTCCTGTCTCCTTGCCCGGGGTGACCGCCGACTCCGCCATCGATCGGCGAATGCTGGGGCTGACCGTTTTCGCCGATCGGGTGAATGCTTCGGGGACCGACGATCTGACTTTGAAGCCCCGCGGGCAGGAGACCACGCGGGCTCTCATCTTCGAGGGCGACGTCTCGTTGTCGACGCGCCGGTCGATCGAGATCGGAGGCCCATTGATTTCGGTCCGGCCGGGCCACGCCGGAAACGTGAACATCTCCTCGGAGTACGTGTTGTTCTATCCGCGGAACTCGCCTCGCGACCTGCTCGGGGCTCCTCCCCTGGCCACCAGCCTCGCCGGTACTTTGACCGTGAACGCTGACCTGATCGATGTCCGATCCGGCATGGACTTCGGTTGCGGTTCGGCGGCATGCGCCACCGCGGGCGTGAACGTAGGCTTTGCCCGGGTCTCGCTGCTCTCGCGCGGCGACATTCGACTCGAGTCTGAAGGGGAAATCTCCAGCCGCGCGCGGATCAGCATCGGGGGGGCACTGACCCTCCAGGCCGCTCAGGTCTACATCACCAGCAACATTGGGGCTAGCCGGTCCACATTGGACCCGGGCTTTTTGATCAACTCGAACCAGTCGGTGACCATCCTCGGCAACGGTGCAGCGGCTCCAGTGCCTTTCTCCTACGGTGATCGCCTCACGATCCGCGCGCCCGAGATTGTCCAAGCGGGTGTTCTGCGCGCCCCGCTGGGCGAAATCCGCCTCGAAGGATCCCGCAGCGTCACCCTGGCGCCCGGCAGCTTGACCTCGACCTCGCTCGAGGATCTTCGCCTCGTCGGCAGTGCGACGGGTGTGAACCCCGACAACCCCTTCCCCGGGCTCGCTCCCAGCGGCGACCTCACCCTGCTCCCGAACAAGGCGGTGCGGCTCACTTCTCCGAACGTGACCGTGAGCGAGGGGTCGACGATCGACGTCTCCGGCGGCGGCGACATCGCGTCGTGGCAATTCATCCGCGGCAACGGCGGCTCGCGAAACATCCTTCGCGACCGGGGAGTTTTCGCCATCCTGCCGGGCCAAGGCGATGCTCCGCGGCCGGCCGGCTGGCAAGACCGCCGCGACACCGACAGCTTCTACACAACAACCTTGCCGCGCGTGGGCGACCAGGTTTACCTGGAGGGTGTTCCCGGACTGCCGGCGGGGCGATACACCCTTCTGCCGGCGGACTATGCGGAGCTGCCCGGCGGTCTGCTCATCCGAACCGTGGGAACCGGTCTTGCCCAGCGCCCGGTGACGACCCCCAGGCCTGACGGGTCGAGCGTGGTGGGGGGATACCGCCTGGTCAACGGCACGCCCATCCGCGACGCCGGATACTCGCGTTTCCTCGTCATGCCGCAAAGCGCTTTCAACAAGTACAGCACCTTCGCCACTTATTCTTACAACGATTTCATCGCCTCCAGCGCGGAGCTCGCCGGGATCAGCGCTCGCGCCGGTCTCGACGGCGGTTCGGTCGTGCTCAATGCGACGAGCAACCTGATTTTGAACGGGACCGGCCGCTTCGGCGCCGCCCCGGGCGGGCTGCTTGGAGACCTTGACATCGCCTCCCCCAGGATTGCCGTCGTTGGCGGCGGGGCCACCGCGCCCGCCGGCTATCTCTCCATCGATGCGGACAAGATCACCCGATTCGGCGCGGGCAGCATTTTCATCGGAGGAACGCGTTCCCAGCGTGCCTCCGGCACGAACCTCGCCGTCACCGCAACCGACGTGATTGTCAACAACGGTGCGGGCAGCGCCCTGACCGGACCGGAAATCCTGCTCGGCGCCCAGAACACGGTGACGATCATGCCGGGCTCGGTGATCATCGCGCAGGGCCAGCAGATGAACGATACCAACCCGCTGCTGATCACCGGCAGCGGTGCATTGCTTCGCGTGTCCACCGGGGATCGCGTTCCGGTGACCCGGACCAACCCGGATCCCACGAGGGGCGTTCTCAATGTCGGGGCCGGAGTCACGCTGCGGTCGAGCGGAGCGATCACCCTCGATGGAACCAACAGCTTGTCACTGAACCCGACCGCGGTCTTCGACGCCGCGAAGCTGGACTTGAGCTCGGGACAGGTCAGCATCGGCGATGTTCCAAGCTCGGTGACCGGCACCGTCCTGTCCGGTGCGACCCTGGCCAACCTCGGCCACGCCAGGGATCTGCTGATTCGCGGGACCCGGTCGATCGATTTGTACGGGAATTTTCAGCTCGGCAGTCGCGACGGATCGGGAGTCGCCACCTTGGGCACCCTGACCCTGGATACCGCGCTGCTCAACGGCCACGCGGCGAGCGGCGACACGGCATCGATCACCGCTCAGCAGATCGTCTTGCGCAACAGCGGAATGGCAGGGTCTGCCCGCGAGAGCCACACGGGAATCCTCTCCCTTGATGCCGATAAGCTCGTCCTCGGGCCCGGCACGCTGTTCGTCGGCGGCTTTTCGACGGTGAATGCCCGTGCCAACGCGCTTCTGGCCACGGGAAGCGGCCGGTTTGACTTCGCCGGTTCGATGTCGGTGGCGACCGACCTCCTCAATGCGGCCGGGGGGTCCGACTACGCCATCCGCGCCGCCCGCAGCTTGATCGTCGCGCGCTCGAGCAGCGCGAGCCGGACGAGCGAAGAGTTCGGCGGACGCCTGTCCCTGGAGGGTAGCAGCCTGACGCTGGACACCACCGTGGACATGCCGGCCGGCATCCTTGAAGCCCACGCCGCCAGCGGAGATCTGATGCTCGGAAGCTCCGCCGTTTTGAGGCTCCGCGGACGAGCGGTCGACTTCCGCGACGTGTTCAAGATCACTTCGGGGGGGACGCTGCGCCTGAGTGCATCGGCGAACATTCTCGCCGCGAACGGCGCCGCGATTGATGTCTCGGCAGATCCGCGCGGGGGCGATGCCGGTTGGATTGAAGTCACCGCCGGCGGTCGGGTTTCACTGCCCGACGCGATCCGAGCCGCCGCGTCGAGGGGCTATCGGGGCGGCGGGCTAACGCTGGACGCAGGCAGCCTGGCCGACTTTGGCCTGCTCAATGCGGCCCTCGAGCGAGGCACCTTCAACCGCAGCCGGTCGATTCACGTCGTCGGCGGTGACCTCGCGCTCGGCAGCGGCCAGTCGCTCACCGCGCACGACGTGCTTCTCCGCTCGGACAACGGCGCGGTTTCGATCGCCGGGACGATCAACGCGGCCGGAGATTCTGCCTCGGCCGACGGTGGCAGCATCCGGCTTTTCGGTGGAAGTGGCGTCAGCGTCACCGACTCCGCGGTGCTCGATGCGCGCGCGGGCGTGCCCCGGCCGGGCGCCTTCCTCGCCGACAGCGGCTCAGTGGAAATCGCCGCAACCGGCGGGAGACTTTCCATCTCGCGGGGCGCGGTGGTCGACGTATCCGGCGGCAAACAGGGCGGGGGCAAAATCCTCGTCGCCGCCCAGCGCGACGGAAACGACGTGGCGATTGACGGGCTCGACGGCAGTTTCCGCGGGGCGCGCGAGATGGCCATCGCGGGAGTGCGTTCCTATCAAATGAGCGACGTCGACGCGGTCCAGCGCGACGGCATGCTGGAGGACGCCGCCGCCTGGATGGCGAATGCCCCGGCCATCCAGGCTCGCCTCGGCGCGGCGTTCGAGGTGCGGCCCGGGATTTCCGTGCGGAGCGCGGGCGATCTGGCGATCAGCGCCGACTTCGATCTGTCGTCGGCAAGGTACGGCGCCGGCGCCCCCGGCTATCTCGACTTCAGCGCGGCCGGCGATATCAACATCAACGCGAACCTCTCGGACGGCTTCTCCAGCGCGTCGCGCACCGCCGCGCTGAGCACCGGTCAGTCATGGGGCTACGGCTTCGAGGCGGGGCGGGACATCACGCTCGCCTCGGGGAAGTTGGTCCGCACCGGGACGGGGGACATTCGCTTCCGAGCCGGGCGAGATCTGGTTTTGGGTGACACGCTTTCGGTCATCTACACCGCCGGGTCGAGGACCGAGACCGAGGCGGGTTACGAACCCCTTGTCGATCGGGTGACGGAAGAGTTTCCGACCCAGGGAGGAAACATCAGCCTCACGGCCGGGCGGAACATCAGCGCGCCGCTCACGCGTGAGTCGGCGTCGGCCTGGCTGTTCCGCTACGGCGACAGCGAATGGACCGGCGATCCCCGGACCACTCCGGTGGTCGAGCAGACCAGCTGGTCGATCGTCTTTGCGAACTTCGAGCAGGGCGTTGGTGCGTTGGGCGGCGGAAGGGTGAACGTGACCGCCGGGGGTGACATCACCCAACTCGCCGTATCCATTCCGACGACCGGTCATCTGACCACGGCGATCGGCGCGGTCGCGCAGCCGGGCGATCTCCACGTCCGCGGCGGCGGCGACCTCACACTGCGCGCTGGCGGGGACATCCGCGGGGGGGTGTTCATGCTCGGCCAGGGCGCGGCGGAAGTCACCGCCGGCGGCAGGCTGACCTCCGGACCGACCCTGGTGAGCCAGCGAGATGCCGTCGAGCTGGGATCCACAGGGGTCCTCGCCTATTCAGCGAAGCCCTTGGCCGCCTTGTTCGGGCTCGCGGACGCAACCCTCACGGTGAACGCCCGCACCGGAGCCGAGATCGAGGCGGCTTTCGATCTGATGATGCAGGGTCAGATCTGCCAGAATTCTCTCTGCACCGGCTCAGGGTTCAACACCCGGGTCACGGCTGGATCCGCCTTCTTCGGGATGACCGAACGGACGGCGATGAACGTCACCTCCACCGGTGGCGACGTCCGGTACAACGCCAACCCCTGGGCTTCGGTCGATCTGACTCACGGAACCTCGCGCGAGGCGTTCATGTACAGCAGGCCGGTGGCCGTCGGCGATCGCCCTTCGACGACGGCGTCGTTCGCCCGGGCGCCGGGAACCGTTCGGCTCGCGGCGCTCCAGGGGGACGTCATCCTCGCCAACAAGCAGGGTCAGCCCGGCTCCCTCGTGCTCGCCCCGACGGACAATGGAACGGTCGAGCTTTTGGCGAAAATCGGTTTGCGAGGAGGCGGCACCTTAAACAACCCTCTGGACATCCGCTTCGCGGTCACGATGCTGGACGTCGGCGCCGATTACCGGCGCGGGGCCCTGCAGGCATTCTCGGTGAGCGACGACGCGCGGATGGACGTGCGCATCACCGTGCCGGGGGTGGCGACCAACTACGATCGCGGCCTCATCCCGGCGCACATCAATGACTCAACGCCGGCGCGTCTCTATTCGATGACCAAGAGCCTGACGCTCCTTCAATTTCCGCCCAGCGTCACCGTGCCGAAGGCGCTCAGCATCTACACGGGCCGGGATCTGAACGGCACCTTCCGATCGCAGAACAATCGTCCGGACGACCTCAGCTCGTTCGTGGCCGAGCGCGACACCGATTCGCTCAACATCACGGTCACCGGCATCGGGGATGCAGTGGTTGAGGCCGGTCGCAACCTCAAGCGCACCAGCGTGATCAGCGCCGGCAACGCGTCCATGCCGAACCAGAATCTCGCCCTTCCGAGCAGGGCGGGGGCGAACATCTACATGTATGCCGGCACCGCCCGGGATACCGACTACGACAGCTTCACCGCGGCGTATCTGGATACTCAGAGTTCGGGGCAGGTGGTGCGCACCTACTTGCCGGAGCTTGCGGTCTTCATGAGGAGGCTCGGTTTCACCGGCTTGAGCGATCAGGAGCTCGTCGACGTTTTCAAGAACCTGCCGTTGGCGAGCCGCAAGCTCTTCGCCCAGCAGATCTTGTTCACCGAGCTGAAAGAGACGGGTCTGGACGTTACCGACTCGACGAGCCCGCGCTATCAGAGCTACAGCCGGGGCTATGCGGCCATCCACCGCCTCTTTCCCCGGGATACGACGCAGCTCACGGACAAGGAGCGCTCGAACGTCCTGCTCAACGCCTCCAAGGTCGAAACGCAGGCCGGCGGCAACATCACCGTCCTCGCTCCGTACGGCCACTTAGAGATCGGGGGGGTTGCGGCCGCCGGAGCCCCCGAGGATGGGGGTCTGGTCACCCGGAGAGGCGGATCCATCCGGATCATGGCGGATCAAAACATCGACCTCTTTGCCTCGCGCGTTTTTACGCTGCAGGGGGGCGACATCACGATGTGGAGCTCCAACGGGGACATCACCGCCGGCATCGGAGCGAAGACGACCGTCTTCCGGCCGCCGCTCACCTACGTCATCGACAATGACGGCCGCGTCTCCCTCAACATCTTCGGCCTGCAGACGGGCGCCGGGATCGGCGTGCTCGACGCCGGCGGCTCCGGCACCCGGGAGAAGAGTCGCCTCGATCTGATCGCCCCACGCGGCGAAGTGAACGCGGGCGATGCCGGCATCCGGGTGGTGGGCGATCTGAACATCGCTGCGCTGCGGGTGGTGGGGGTCGACAACATCCAGATCAGCGGGGGAGGAACCGCCACTGGTGTGCCCCGGGTCGTTCCCCCGAACGTCGTCGCGCTCACCGAGGCGACCAAGGTGCTGACCGCGTCAACCGAGCGCCTCACCGGAGCCGCTCAAACGAAGACCACGCCGGAGCAGTTGCCGTCGGTGATTACCGTCGAAGTGATCGGATACGAGGAACAGACCCGGCCAACCGCCTCGGAGAACGAGGAGCAACAGAAGCGCCGCAAGCCTTGAGAAGGTGTCATGGGCCGTCACGCAAACGTCACACCTCTGCCTTCCGCTTGCGCTATCTGCGGGTCGTCTCGGGATCGCCGGCGGTTGGCCCGAAAGAAATGACGGAGAAAGGACAGATGTCGATACTCACCGCGGTGCGCGCCGCCTTCGCACTGCTCTGGATGATGGGGCAGGCGCGTGCGCAGCAGGCGGCGCCCTCGAGTCCCGCCACGGCGGCCGCACCCGATCAGCAGCCGCGTTTGTTCGACATCAACGAATTCCGGGTCGAGGGTTCGACGCAGCTTTCGGCCAGGGAGGTGGAGAGCGCGGTCTATCCCTACCTCGGTCCGGCGCGCGCGCTCGAGGACGTCGAGCGGGCGCGAGCCGCCCTGGAAAAGGCCTATACCGACAAAGGCTTCCAGTCGGTGTCGGTGGCGATCCCGCCGCAGATGGTTCGCGACGGCGTGGTGTTGCTCAAGGTGACCGAGGCCACGGTGGGCCGGCTTCGGGTCCGCGGCGCCCGGTGGTTCTCGCCGCGGGACGTGAAACAGCAGGCGCCATCGGTCGCCGAAGGCACCGTGCCGAACTTCGATGGCATCACTCGGGACATCGTCGTCCTCAACCAGATCCCGGACCGCCGGGTGACCCCCGCCCTGCGCGTGGGCGCGCGCCCGGGAACGGTCGACGTGGATCTCACGGTGCAGGACACATTGCCCTTGCACGGCTCGGCGGAGTTCAACAACCGGCACGGCAGGTACACCACCCCGCTGCGGCTGAGCGGCTCACTCCGCTACGACAACTTCTGGCAGCTCGGCCACTCGCTGGGATTTTCTTATCAGGTCGC
>Ga0070708_100003271_pt1 | contig 12645 bp, 8 predicted proteins | sample KBSK5503metaG_FD_65469 | JGI IMG/M metagenome (GOLD analysis project Ga0070708, IMG submission 65469) | Corn, switchgrass and miscanthus rhizosphere microbial communities from Kellogg Biological Station, Michigan, USA - KBS K5-50-3 metaG | ecosystem: Host-associated > Plants > Roots >...
GAGCTCGATCGCAGCGTCAGCCTGGTGCTCGCGGCGGTCTTCCTGGCGGTCGCCTTCGTCTTCGTCTGGAGATCGTTCTACGGGATGCGCATCGAGTCCACCGCCGCCAAGCCCCAGCAGCAGGCGCCCCCCAAAGTGGGGGTCCGGGCCGCGTAGCTTCGGTTGCGATCGGCGCGCCGCGCGGGAGATACCAGTGAGTGCTGCCGGGATGTCCTTGCTCAGGCTCACCTTCCTTGGCACGTCGGCGGCCCAACCGACGATCCATCGGAACCTGTCCGGGATCGCCGTGAAGGCGAACAGAGATCTAATACTCTTCGACTGCGGCGAGGGCTCGCAGCGCCAGATGATCCGCTTCGGCACCGGGTTTTCGGTGGATGCCGTCTTCTTCACCCACTTTCACGCCGACCATTACCTGGGGATCATCGGATTCATCCGCACCCTGGGGATGGGAGGTCGGGCGGAGCCGCTGGTCCTCTACGGTCCGCCGCCGGCGAAGCGACTGCTCCGCCAGGCGGTCCACCTGGGCGTCGACACCCTGCCCTTTCAACTCGACATCCAGGAGCTCCAGCACGGCGGCTCCGTCCGCCGCGACGGCTATACGGTGGGCGCCATCCAGGTCGACCACCGCGTCTCGGCGCTGGCCTACGTCCTTCAAGAAGACGATCGCCCCGGGCGCTTCAATCTGGAGAAGGCGAGGGCGCTCTTCGTGCGGGAGGGCCCGGACTTCGGCCGCCTGCAGCGGGGCGAATCCGTTACCGCGAGCACCGGGAAGACGGTTCACCCGGCGGACGTCCTCGGGCCTTCGCGCCCCGGCCGGCGGATCGTCATCTCCGGAGACACGCGGCCCTGCGCGACGGTGATCGCCGCCGCGCGGGACGCCGATCTGCTGATCCACGAATCCACCTTCTCCGACGACGAGCAGGAGCGGGCGCTGGAGACGCGCCACTCCACCGCGCGCGAGGCGGGACGGGTGGCCAGGGAGGCGGGAGCCCGCCGGGTGATCCTCACCCACCTCTCCTCGCGGCACGATCCGGATCCCTCCAAGCTGCTCAAGGAGGCCAAGGAGGAGTATCCCGGTCAGATCGAGGTCGCCCACGACGGAATGACCGTCGAGCTTCCCCTTCGCGACTGATTCGCCGCGCGCCTCACGCCGTCGCGCGGCCGGCAGCGCGCCTAGACCACGGTGCCCTTGAGCCACGCTCAGCTCGGCTAGCGCAGGCTCGCCTGGGTCAGCGCGCGATGGACGGACTCGAGCGCCTTGCGCGCCTCGAGCAGCTCCGCTCGCTCCGTGGTGAGATCGGCCACCTGGCGCGCGAGCACGTCGCGCTCGCTGTTCAGCGCATCGAGGGAGCGGCGCAGATTGTCGGAGTGGTCGCGCGCGGCCTCGAGCTCGCCGGCGAGTCGCTCCTCTTCGGCCAGGCTGTCCGCCAGTGCCCGGTCCCGGGTGCTGACTTCTTGGAGCAGGCTCTCCCTCTCGTGGTTGGCGCTTTCGATCGCCTGCCGGGCGTCTTGAAGCGCGAGCAGCGCTTCGTTCCGTTCCCCTTCCAGCGAGGCGAGCTCGCGCTCGAGCTCGGCGAGGAGCTTTGCCCGCGCGTCCATTTCGGACGAGAGGCGGCGCGCCTCGTCCATTCGAATTCGCGCCTCTTCGGTGGCCTTCTCCGAGTGTCGGCGGGAGCTCTCCAGATCCTGGGTCAGGTTGAGGTTGAGGGCCTTGAGCCTGGCGACCTCCGTCTGCAGCGAGGCGATCCGCTCGACGGCGAACGCCCCGGCTTCGGCCACGGTCGCGGGCAGCGGCTCCGGGCGCGGATTTTCGCGCGCCGCGCGCAGCCGTTCCTTGAGCCGCTCGCGGCGGCTTTCGGCGCTCTGCTCGGCCCCATTCCCATTCCCATTCCCGTTCCGCTTCGCCGCCTCCGTTCGCTTCTGCTTCGCCGGCGCCTCTTCCACTGCGATCGCCTTGGCGGCGGGCTCGGCAATGGGCGCGCTCGCCTCGCGAGCGGCCGGCTCGTCCTTCGCCTCCGCGATTCCGTTCCGAGCCGCCGCGATCTGCGTTTCCGCGCTCCGGGCCCGATCCAGCCGCGCCTTGATTTCGGAGGAAAGAGCGTCGGATTCGGACTGCACCGAAACGTCCTCGATCGAGGATAGCCCGGCCGGATCATCGGCCGCACCACCACCCAGGCGAACGCGCGGTTTTGCGCGGGAGACATTCTGGTCGAAGGCTTTCTTCATCGAAATCCCCTCAATCGCGTTGCGGCGTACATTAGCTCGCGCGCTGGGCGTTGGCCGAAGCTTTTTCGGTCAGCCGGGACAATACCTCGGCGATCACCGCGTCGATGTCGTGCGCCCCTTTGCACCCGGGATGGGCCACGAAAACCGGGACGCCCTCGCTCGAAGCCTGCGCGAACTTGGTGCACTGTCGGACCACCCGGGTGACCAGGTACTCCGGATAGTGCTCCCTCAACGCCTCGAGCGCCTCCTTGGCCAGCTTGAAGGTGGCGTTGAAGGCGTTGACGATGATGAAGACGTGGTCGAGGACGTGGTTGAGGTCCTCCTCCAGGCTCTGGACCGTCTCGAAGAGCAGCTTCAGGCCATGGAAGGAGAGGAAATCCGGCAGCACCGGGACGAAGAGGTCGTCCGCGGCCATCAGCGCGTTGAGGTTGAGCAAGCCGAAAGAAGGCGGCGCATCGAACACGATCAAGTCGTGCACCCCCTGGATCTCCCGCAGCGCATTGCGCAGCTTGAACTCGCGACCGGCCATCGGCATCAGGGTGAGATCCGCGGTGCTCATCGAGAGGTTGGCGGGGATGAACTCCAGATTGGGGAGGGGCGTCTTCTGGATCACGTCGGCCAGCGGCACCTTCTGGGCGAAGACGTCGAGCAGGGTCTTGCGGAAGTCCTCTCCTTCGTACCCCATGCACTTGGTGGCGTGCCCTTGCGGGTCGAGGTCGACGAGCAGCACCCGATAGCCCATCTCGGCGAGGCGATACCCGTATGAGGTGGAGAGCGACGTCTTTCCCGTGCCGCCCTTGAAGTTCAGGAACAGTTGCTTGCGGTGGCCCAGCGGTGGAGGAAATTTGGAGAGCTTGGCGCGCAGCTCCCAGACCTCGTGCCCGCTGTAGGATTCGCCCTTGCGGGAAGAAAGTTGCCGTTCCGGGATGCCCAGCATCTCCGCCACCCGAACAGCTTTGTACGATGGTGCTTCCATGGCACTCCTCTCCACGTCACGCGGCAAAATACTTGAGTCCCCGGCGGACCACTTGACCTCTCGCCACGAGGAGCTCGCACGCTTCCTGGGCCGTCTCCGGCATGCACTTGCCCACGGCGGCCAGCTCGCCCAGCGTACAGCCTCGAAGCGCCCCGCGAATCTCGAACATGATCGCCGTGCAGAGCACCTCTGGCGTCGGCGCCGGACCGGCGGGCACCAGCGGCATCGCCTCGCGCGGCTCGGATTCGAGGACGGCCTGCGCTTCCCTCTGCTCGCCCGGGCGGGTGGCGAAATTCAGGTAGCCCTTCACGAACGCCTTCGACCGGCCGTCGGATGCGAGCGGGACGGAAGGCAGCGCCGACAGCCGCCGCACCTCTCTTCGCCGCTGGCGATCGTCGAGCTCGACCACCGAAGACACGTCCTTGCCGAGGATACGCGAGAGGCTCTGCGCGGCGGCGTCGCGAACTTTGGGATCCCGGTCGGCCAGAGCCTCGAGCAGGAGCGAGCGCGCGCGTTCGCCGTTGCTCGCCCCGAGCACCAGCGCGGCCAGCGACCTCACCTCGGGCTCATCGTCGATGATCGCCTGCTCCCCCAGCTTCAGCGCCGCGCTGCCGCTCAGGCCCAGGGCGAGCAGCGACGCCCGCCGGCGAACGGCGCGATCTCCATCCTTGATCGCCGCCGCGACGTGCGGGCCCGCCTGCGCAGGGTCGAGCGCGATCAACGCCTTCAGCGCCGCGATGCGCACCTCGGGAATCTCCGCCCGCAGGAGCGGAGCGATGACCGGCACGCCCTCGGCGCGCGCTAGAGAAGCGAACGCCCCGAGCAGCGCCACCAGCACCTCGGCGTTGGTCTCGGCGTGAAGCGCGGAGGCCAGCGCTCCGCCCGCGATCGGATTGCCCAACGCCTTGAGGCGTTCGGCCGCCCGTTTCCGCGCCGCCGGCTCCGGCGACGACAGCTCCCGCACGGAAAACCCGAGCAACGTCTCCTCGGTCGTGCCTCCGAACGAAATCGGTGCGGATACCTCGGGCACCTGCTCGTCTGAAATCGCGAGACGACCCTCGGACTTGAGCCTCTCGGCGTGCAGCGTCACCGCCGATGGGGAAGGAGGCGGCGCGGAAAGCACGCTCTCCCCCTCGTCCGAGTCGGCGGCGGCCGCCGGCGGCGCGTTCGCGACCGAGCCATGGGCGACGGGGCCATGTGCGGCCGGTCCTTTGGCGACCGCGCCGTTCGCGACCGGCCCATTCGGGACCGGGCCCTTCGCGCTCGAGCCATTCGCGGCCGGCCGCTGGGACAGCTCCTTGAGGCCGTATTTCGTCTGCCCGTCTTGAGCCGGGGCCTTCGCCGGTGGCGCGGTCTTGGGCGCCAGCGCCTCGCTGCGAAGCTCGGAGATGAAGCTCGCCAGGTCGAATGGAGATTCCCCATCCGCGCCGGGCTTGTCGGCGTCGTGGATGCGCGCCGCTTCGATCAGCTTGCCGAGCAGCGTCGCGCGCTCGGCCCTCAAGGCGTCATTCAGTTTGTCGAGCTCATCCCGTTCGCTCCGGGAGCGATTGATCTGCACCTGAAGCTCGGCCACCTGGCCGCGTAGGTCGATCTCCCTTTGCGCGGCGGTGCCCAGCTCGTCTTTGAGTCGTTCGATTTTTGCGTGCGCGGCGGCGAGGTCGGTGTAGAGCTGCTGCGACCGGGCCTCAAAATACACAATTTTTTCCAGCGCGCTCTTCAGCAGGGCTTCTGGATGCTCATCCCTCAAGGCCGAAAGACCTCCCGCGAGAGCCTACAGCGCTGTAGCGCATTGTCGTCTTTTCCACCCGGCTTTCCGTTCAACCACCCAGATGGGGCGAGTGTACGCTTAACCCGGAACGAATGTAAGTCCAGAAAAGGACTGAAAGATCCTTACGGACTCGCCAGATCCGAGGTCAGCCGTTTTCGCGGTCGGCGGCCGCCGTCGCCACCTCGTTCATCTGCGCGCGCAGGGCGCCGGCTGCCGCCGACAACCGGCGCACCGCCACCCGCACGTCGGAAGATCCCGCGAGCACATCGCTGCTCAGCGATTCGACCTTCGCCCGGGCAACCGATTCGAATCGGTCGGCGTTGTCCGCGTCGTCGTTGCACCAGGACTGATGCGCGAGCGCCAATTCCAGATGTCCGCGCGAGCAGTCGGTCTCCGCCCGCAGCACCGGGTCGTTCACCTCGCTGACCAGCCGTTCCACCTCGGCGAACGTCTTCTGCGCCTCCTCTATCTGCTCCAGCGAGGCGAGCACGCCACCCAGGTGGGCCAGGGCGATCGAGGACTGCCTTCGATCGCCGGCCTCCTGCAGCATCTTGACCGCCTTCTGCGAATAGACCTTGGCCTCGATGAAGCGGCCCTCTTCCCAGAGGGTACTCGCCAGGCAGTCCAGGCTGACTCCTTCGTATCTGCGGTCGCCCACTTCGCGGAGCGCGGTGATTCCCTTTTCGTAGTGGGCGCGGGCCTCGGGCAGGCGCTTCTGCTCCCGGTAGAGCAGGCCGAGGTTGGTCTCGAAGATGCCCTGGTATCGCCGGTCGCCGATTTCGCGGAGGGTATCGAGCGCATTGGCGTAGTGCAGCTCCGCGCTCTCGTGCCGCCCCAGCTCGTAGTCGAGGATTCCCGCGTTGCCGTGCAGGTAGGCCTGGAACCACTTGCCGGAGACGTTCATCGCCGTTGCCGACCGGATGTTCTGTTCCGACTCCGGCAACCTTCCCTGCTCCCGGTGCAGGATGGAGAGATCGACGAGCAGCGTCCCCTCCAGGGTCAGATCGGCCGCCTTGCGCGCGCAAGCAACCGCCTCGCCGAAGTCGCGCACCGCGTCCCCCATGTTGCCGGTGGTCTGGGAAAGCAGGGCGTGGGCCCGGAGGACCTGACCGCGCAGCGACGGCTCCACGGGCAGGCCGGTGGAGACGAGGATCGCGGCGTTGAGAATGGCCTGGTGCGACTCGACCGGCCCGCGAGTGGTGAGCAGCGGGTCGAGATAGAAGGCGAACCGCAGCGCGGCGGTCGCATTCTCGGGCTTCCGGGAGTTGCTCGCGCACTCTCTTTCGAAGGCGGACATCAGATTTTCCGAGTTGAGCGCCATCATCCGCAGCGCGTCGACTCCGCCATGCTGGTGAACCAGCGCGTGCCATCGCTGCGCGGCCTCGAGAAAGAAGCGGGTGTGCCGCTCGAACGTCTTCGCCTGGTCACCGGAGAGGACGAGCTGCTCGGCCACGAAGTCGCGGATGGTTTCGTACATTCCGAACCGGAGGTCCCCGGATCCGGATACCTCTTGATAGGTTTTCAGCAGCGATTTTTCGCGCAGCGCCTGAATCAGGTCGAGGATCGGGGCGCTTCCGGGGGTGCTCACCATCACCACCGCCTCCGCGGCGTCGAGCGAGAAGCCGCCGCGGAAGACGGAGCACTGGGCCAGCGCCTCGCGCTCGGCGGGGGAGAGCAGCTCCCAGGACCACTGGATCGCCCCACGCAGGGTGGCCTGGCGCGACCGGGCTCCGCGCGCGCCGCTGGTGAGGAGCAGGAGCGGATTGGAAAGGCCCTCCGCCATCTTCTCCGGGGTCAAGACGTTCATCCGGGCGGCGGCGAGCTCGATCGCCAGCGGGATTCCGTCCAGGCGGCGGACGATCTGTGCGATCGCCAGCGCCTCCTCCCGCTTCGGAGCGTACGACCAGCCCCGGACCGCCCGGACCCGATCCAGGAAGAGCTGCACCGAGTCCGAGCTCTCCATCCCGGTGGGGTCGGATTCGGAGTCCGGCACCGACAGCGGCAACACCTCGAATTGCTGCTCGCCCGGAATCCGGAGCAGCTCGCGCGAGGTAATCAGGAAGCGGGTCCCCTCGGAGAGCCTGAGCCAGGTGCCGACCGTCGTCGCCGCGACCTCGACCACCTGCTCGAAGTTGTCGAGCACCAGCAGAAGGGGGCCGCGGGCGGCGAGCGCGAATCCGAGTTGCTCGACACCCTGATCGTTCGACGGCCCGGTGGTGAGGGGGACCTTCAGTACCTGGGCCACCCCGTTCAAGAATCCATCCAGCGTCTTGACGTCGCTCAAGTCGCAGAACCAGACGCCGCCCCGGCCCCTGCCGGAAAAGCGCTCGAGCTGGGAAATGCCAAGCTGGGTTGCCAGGCGGGTCTTGCCCACGCCGCCCGGCCCGAGGAGGGTCACCAGGCGCCCGCCCTGCTGGACCATCGCCTCCAGCTGCTCGAGCTCCCGCAACCGCCCGACGAACTTTTTCGCCGGCGTTTCCAGATTGGTGGAGCGCACGTCGGCGTCGCTGCGGGAGAGGATCTCGATCCGCTGGAGCTCCGAGATCATCGAGTCCATCGACGGGTAGCGCTCGTGGGGCTTGGGACGCAGGCCGCGGAGAACGGCCTTGCGCAGATCGGCGGGGACCCTCTTCCGGCTGCGGGGACGCTTCACCTTTCCGGCGATCGCCTCCCCCATCAGGATGCTCAGGTTCTCCCCGGCAAAGGGGCGCTCCCCGTAGAGCGCTTCGTAGAGCGAGACGGCGAAGCTGAACTGATCCGCCCTCGCATCGATGGCCTGGCCGAGCAGCTGCTCCGGGGCCATGTAGGCCGGGGTGCCGACCATCGCGCCGTCCCGGCTCACGTTCAGCGCCAGCCGCTTCGCCTTCGAGACGGTGAGCGAGGCGATCTCGACTTCGGTCGAGTCCGGATCGCGCTCGTTGGCCCGGGCCAGCCCAAAGTCAAGGACGCGAAGTCGCCCATCCGTGCCGACGAGCACGTTCTCCGGCTTGAAGTCGCGGTGCAGCACCTGGGCGGCGTGGGCCGCCGCCAGCCCGCGGCCGGCTTCGATGAAATGAGCGACGATCTCGCGCCAGGGTCGGGGCGATTCGGCCAGCCAGCGGCGCAGCGTTCGCCCGGAGACGTACTCCATCGCGATGAAGACGTGATCCTTGAAGGTTCCGACGTCGTAGATCGCGACCACGTTGGGGTGCGACAGCCGCGCCATCGCCTGCGCCTCCCGCAGCAGTCGCGCCCTCAAAAGCTCGGGGTCATCCTCCTCCGGGGCCGCGCGGAGGAGCTTGAGCGCTACTTTTCGGTCGAGCTGGGAGTCGTGGGCCGCGTACACCTCGCCCATTCCGCCGCTGCCTATCCGATCGAGAAGAACGTACCTCCCGAGATCCGTCCCGCGCGGGAGCGCGACCGTCTTGGGTCGAACCCCGCCCATCGTCGGGCTGTCGATCGAGACCGATCTGGATTCGAATTGGCGGAGGCGGTCGCTCTGCCGTTGCGCGGACTGCCCAGAGGCACTCGAAGGGGATGCTTTCGCAGCCCCTTTGGAAGGGTTTCCCGCCATCTCATCCGCGTCCGTGACCGGGGGTCTGAAGGCGACCCGTCGAAGCTCATTCTAGGCCCAAGCGCCCGGCTTGGCAGGGCGGGGGACGTGGGCTCGCTCCCCACAGTCCCCGCGGATCAATGTGGCGCGCGAACGAGGTTCGCTCGACGTACCCCTCGTACGCCGAAGTCGCGCCCGCAGTCCGTTCTAGGATCGCAGCAGGGGTTTGTAGCGGATCCTCTTCGGGCGCAGCGCCTCCGCGCCCAGGCGCTTGGCCTTGTCCGCTTCGTAGTCCTGGAAGTTGCCCTCGAAGAAGAAGACCTTGCTGTCCCCTTCGAAGGCGAGCATGTGGGTCGCGATCCGGTCGAGGAACCACCGGTCGTGGGTGATGATCACCGCGCACCCGGCAAAGCCGAGCAGACCCTCCTCCAACGACCGGAGGGTCTCGACGTCCAGATCGTTGGTCGGTTCGTCGAGGAGCAGGAGGTTCGCCCCCTTCTTCAGCACCTTCGCCAGATGCACCCGGTTCCTCTCGCCGCCGGAGAGGTCCTTCACCCGCTTCTGCTGATCGGCGCCCTTGAAGTTGAAGTTCGCCAGATAGGCGCGCGAGGGCATCTTTCGCTGGCCCAGCTCCACCCACTCCAGCCCCCCGGAGACCTCCTCGAAGGCGCTCTTCTCGCCCTGCAGCGCGTCGCGGCTCTGATCGACGTAGGCGAGCTTCACCGTCTCCCCCGTCCGCAGCTCGCCCGCATCCGGCGTCTCCGCGCCGGTGATCATCCGGAACAGCGTCGTCTTTCCCGCCCCGTTGGGGCCGATCACCCCGACGATGCCTCCGGGGGGAAGCTTGAAGCTCAAATTGTCGATCAGCAGCTTGTCCCCGTAGCCCTTGCGCAGTTGCTTCGCCTCGACCACCAGGCCTCCCAACTTGGGGCCGGGCGGGATGTAGATCTCACCGGTCACCTCGCGCTTGTCGGTCTGCTCGTTGAGCAGCTCCTCGTAGGCGGCCAGGCGCGCCTTTCCCTTCGCTTGCCGGGCGCGGGGGGACATTCGGACCCATTCGAGCTCGTGCTGAAGCTGCCGCTGCTTCGCGGACTCGGCCTTCTCCTCGAGCCGCAGGCGCTCCTGCTTCTGCTCGAGCCAGGAGCTGTAGTTGCCCTTCCAGGGGACGCCCTCGCCCCGGTCCAGCTCGAGTATCCACTCCGCCACGTTGTCCAGGAAGTATCGATCGTGGGTGATCGCCACCACCGTGCCGGAATACCCTTTGAGGTGCTGCTCGAGCCAGGCGACGGACTCCGCGTCGAGGTGGTTGGTGGGCTCGTCGAGAAGGAGCAGGTCCGGCTTCTCGAGGAGGATTCGGCACAGCGCGACGCGCCTCTTCTCGCCGCCGGAGAGGACCGAGACCAGCGCGTCGCCGGGCGGGAGCCGCAGCGCGTCCATCGCGATCTCCAGGGCGCGATCCAGCTCCCAACCGTTCACCGCGTCGATCGCGTCTTGCAGCTTGGCCTGCTCGGCGAGGAGCTTCTCCATCTCCTCATCCCCGATGTTCTCGCTGAAGCGGGCGGTGATCTCGTTGAACCGATCGAGCAGGTTCCTCACCGGCTTGACCGCGAGCTCCACGTTTCCCTTCACGTTCAGCTCCGGAACCAGCTGCGGCTCCTGGGGCAGATAGCCGACCCTCACGCTGGGATCCGGCTTGGCGTGGCCGAAGAACTCGGTGTCCACGCCCGCCATGATCCGCAGCAACGTCGACTTGCCCGCCCCGTTCGGACCGATCACGCCGATCTTCGCGCCCGGAAAGAACGAGAGGTAGATGCCCTTGAGGATTTCCTTTCCCCCGCGGACTTTCCGCAGATCTTGCATGGTGAAGATGAAATTTTGCGCCATCCGTTGTTTCCACCCTTCGCGTTCGGCGTGAACCGCGCTATGCAATTCCCGTGGGCGACACCGTGCTGGAAGTGCGCGATCTGGTCAAGCGCTTCGGATCGTTGATCGCGCTGGATGGAGTGAACCTGGACATCCACGCGGGCGAGATCTTCGCCCTGCTCGGCCCCAACGGCGCGGGCAAGACGACGCTGATCAGCACCGTCTGCGGCCTGGCGCGAAAGACCTCGGGGACGCTCAAGCTCTTCGGAATCGACCTCGATGTCGATCCGGTCACCCCGCGGTACCAGGTCGGGCTGGTGCCTCAAGAGATCAACTTCGATCCGTTCTTCACGGTCGCCGAATCCCTCTACATCCAGCTCGGCTTCTACGGAAAGCGCAAGGATCCGGCGCGGGTCACCGAGGTGCTCGCGGCGTTGTCCCTGGAAAGCAAGGCGGGCTCGCTCACCCGCGCCCTCTCCGGTGGCATGAAGCGCCGGCTGCTGATCGCCAAGGCGCTCGTCCACCGCCCCCGGCTGGTCTTTCTCGACGAACCCACCGCCGGCGTGGACGTCGAGCTCCGCCGCGACTTATGGGCCTACGTCCGGAAGCTTCAGACCGCGGGGACCACGATCATCCTCACCACCCACTACCTCGAGGAGGCGGAGGAGCTCGCCGACCGGGTGGGGATCATCAACGACGGAAAGGTCCTCCTCGTCGAGGAGAAGAACGCCCTCATCCGGCGGCTGGGCGAAAAGAAACTCCAGATCCGATTCAGGTCGAAGGTGACGGCGCTTTCCGAAAAGCTCCGCGGCGCCGGTGCCATTCTCGCCGAAGACGGACATCGGATGGACTACGTCGAGCGACCGGGTCGCCCGTCGATCGGTGAGATCCTCCGCCTGGTCTACGCGGAGCAGTTGCCGGTCGAGGACATCGAGACGCGGCGCGCGCGGCTGGAAGACGTGCTCTTGATGGTGCTCCGGGGACGTCCCCGGCTCGAAGCCCCCGCCTCCCTCGATGAGGCCATCCCCGTCGCGGCCGGCGCGCTGGACGTCGCCTTCCGCGACAAGTGAGGAAGGAAATGGAATCCGCCGCGCGCCCGGGCCTGAACGTGATCGGAATGAGGACGCTCCTCGCCAAGGAGGTGCGCCGCTTTCTCCGGGTCCCCGGACAGACGGTCCTTTCGCCGCTCGTCAGCACCATCCTGTACTTCCTGGTATTCGGATACTCGCTCGGCGGCCGGGTCCATCAGGTCGCGGGCATTCCATACATCAGCTTCATCGTGCCCGGCCTGGTCTTTCTCGGCATGGCCAACAACTCGTTCTTGAACACCAGCTCGTCGTTGTTCATCACCAAGATCCAGGGCACGGTGGTCGATCTGCTCGCCGCGCCGCTCGGGCCGGCGGAGATCCTCTTCGGATTCATCGGCGGGGGGATGGTCCGCGGCCTCACGGTCGGTCTGCTCACCTGGGCGGCGGCCGCCCTCTTCACCGGCTTCAAGCTCACCCACGCGTTGCCGACGCTGGGGTTCTTGATCGTCGTCACCTATGTGTTCTCGGTGCTCGGCTTCCTCGCCGCGCTCTGGGCGGAAAAGTTCGAGCAGATCAACTTCTTCCCCACCTTCGTCATGCTGCCGCTCACCTTCCTCGGCGGCATCTTCTACTCGGTGAGCTCGCTTCCCGAGCCCTGGCACACCGTCAGCCTGTTCAATCCGATGGTCTACATGGTCGAGGGGCTGCGCTACGGAATGCTCGGCGCGAGCTCGCTTTCCCCGGCGGTCGGTGGGACTATCCTCGTCGTCGTGGCCCTCGTCGCCACCGGGGTGGCATTCGCCGCCCTGCGCACCGGTTACAAGCTCAAGAGCTGAGCTCTCCATGCTGGCCGCCCGACCGAACATCGAACCGCGCCGTGCCAGGGACGCGCACTCCGTCCGGGTGACGGAGATCTACCTTTCGATCCAGGGCGAGTCCTCCCACGCGGGCCGGCTGTGCACCTTCGTCAGGCTCACCGGCTGCCACCTGCGCTGCGTCTATTGCGACAGCGCGTTCGCCTTCTACCAGGGCGAGCGGATGGAGATAGACGAGGTCGTCCGGCGCGTGGAGCAGCTGGGCTCCGGGCTGGTCGAGATCACCGGCGGCGAGCCTCTTCTCCAGCCGGGCGTCTATCCGCTGATGGAGTCATTGCTCGCTTCCGGCCACACCGTGCTCCTCGAGACCTCGGGGGCGATCGACGTCCGCCTGGTGCCGGAAGGGGTGCACAAGATCGTCGACCTCAAAGCGCCGT
>Ga0070708_100003272_pt1 | contig 12645 bp, 12 predicted proteins | sample KBSK5503metaG_FD_65469 | JGI IMG/M metagenome (GOLD analysis project Ga0070708, IMG submission 65469) | Corn, switchgrass and miscanthus rhizosphere microbial communities from Kellogg Biological Station, Michigan, USA - KBS K5-50-3 metaG | ecosystem: Host-associated > Plants > Roots >...
GCCGGGCACGTGGGGGCTGCTGGCCTTTGGCGATGTCGGGCGCGTGTACCTCGGTGGCGAGGACTCGAACAAGTGGCACGACGGGTACGGCGGCGGGCTCTGGTTCGCCTGGCTCGACCGCGCGAACACGGTGACCGCCTCCTACGGACGGAGCGAGACGCACAACGCGTTTTACGTGCGGGCTGGCTTCGCCTTCTGAAGACACCGTAAGCGCGACAGGTTCCGCACGCATTCGCGGGCCGATCTCGCTGTGGCTGGAGCGGTACCCCAGTGGTACCCCAATTCCCTGCTGTCGGCCGTCGTCTCTGTAAGTTGTTGATTGGATGGTGCGCCCGACAAGGCTCGAACTTGTAACCTTCGGCTTCGGAGAACGAAACACGCGGCACGTCGTGAACCGACGTGAAACGCACTGAACACCTGATATCGCTGACGGCCGCGTAAATAGCGGCCGAAGTCGATGTCGTGAGGTGTCGCTGCCGTTCAGGGCGTCGCACGAAGAACTTGTCCCCGGTTTGTCCCCACGCGTGCTACGGTGCGATCGAGGCTTGATCGCGATGCCGAGAGTACGAATGTCGCCAGCTTGGTTCGGTGAGCTCGATCTCACGGATAACGTCGAGTGGATCGACACCGAGCAGCGCGGCCTTGTTTTGCGGGTGCGTCGCGGTCGGCTGGTCTGGTTCGTTCGGTACGTGTTCGAGGCCCAGGCGCGGCGCTATCGGCTCGGGGATTACCCTTCGGTCGGGCTCGCTGAGGCCCGTCGGCTCGCGTCCGTTGTGCGCGGTCGTGCGGCGGCCGGTGACGATCCCCAACACGAGCGCCGGGCCAAGCGGGAGAAGGCTCGCCAGCGACGGCTCGGCGGAGACGGTTCATTCCGCGATCGCTTCGTGGCTCGGCGACGCCAAGCGTGGTCCCATCGGCCGCTGGAAGGGCGGCGCGAGTGGCGGCGCCGCGCGTTCGTTCCTGCCCCACGTCCGACGTTTCGATCGTGAGCTGGGCCGGAAGCTGGTCGCCGAGGTCACGGTCAGGGACTTGGAGGCCTTTGTCGACACGCCAGCGGCGCCTGCGACCCGCAATCGGGCGCTGACCATCGTCCGGACCTTCTTCGCCTGGGCGCGCCACAGCGGGCTGGTGAAGGGCGACCCAACGGACGGCCTGACGAAGGAGCGCGAGGCCATCCGCACGCGTGTGCTGACCGAGGATGAGATCCGGATCCTCCTCGCCGGATTCGACGCGACCCGCTATGGGCGTCCCGTGCGATTCCTGTTCCTCACGGGCCTGCGGAGAGACGAGGTCCTCGGGCTTCAGTGGAGCTGGATCGACATGGGACGCGGGATCGTGATTCTTCTACCCGAGGCTGAGAAGACCGGGCGCACGAGGGAAGAGCTTCGGCGTGTTGCGCTGTCGCGTCAGGCCGTCGAGCTGCTCGCGGCGCAGCGATCGGCCTTGTTCGCTGAGGGGATCCGTTCGGAGTTCGTCTTCGCGACGACGACAGGGGAGCGACCGCACTCCGATTCGCTCAAGCCGATCCTCTACGGGCTGCGCGGCCGCCGATCCAATGGGCTGCCCGCGTCACGCGACAAGCGGGCCAAGAAGCGCGCGCGGGTGTTGCCCGACGACGTCACGATCCACGATATTCGGCGCACGGTCGCTGACGCCCTGCTTAACCGAATCGGTGCGGCCCCGTGGATCGTTGACCACGTCATCCTCGGCCACGCCCGACCCAAGCTGCTACGCACCTACATGCCGACGCTGCCGTTGGGCGAGGCCCGCGACGCGCTTCAAAAGTGGGGAGACGAGCTGGCCGCTATCCTTGAACGCGCACCGAGCCTCAGGCGAGCGCTACCCGAAGCGCATACGCTGCCCCTTTAGAGCGGCTCGCCCTTGGCCGGCTGTCCTTTCAGCAGGAAGGTCTTGGGGTACTGGCCCTCTCCGCAGACCTTGAAGGAACCGAAATCCTTGTACCAGAGGCCGTCGGGCGCGTCCGGTTCTGACTGACGCCACTCCATACGCTTCAGGAGATCCTGCTCGGTGACCTGACGCTCCTTCAGTCGGAGCAAGAGGTGCTTTCGGAGTGCCTCCGGAAGGCCAGACCATTGGATCTTCGGCACTACTCCCCGAAGATGACGTTCGCCAGTTCCTCCCTGAGCCGATCCGACTCCTTAGGATCGGAAGACTCCTTGAAGCGACGCGCGAGAGTCAGGAAGCGCTCTCTTTCGGACTCTCTTGCCTGGAGGCCAGTCTCGATGAGGTCCACGAGGACGCGGTTGGCGCTCAACTTTCGCGTCTTCGCAATCGCGCGTACTCGCTTCGCGACGACGGGGGGTAGTGAGACGCTCTGACGGACAGCCCCTGCTCGACTCATGTTCCTAGAATACACCACTCTGAACCGATGCGCACCACTTTGGAACGAAAGGGCTGGCGACGCGATGACTCGCGACCGCCTGAGGGGGCGGTCGGCAGAGAGCGGAAGCGCTGACCTCATGGACGGATAACAGGGAGACAAGTGATGGGCACCCGTGCGCTGGAGCAGTCCTGGCTGGAAGTGCGGCGGCTTGCTGAACAGTACCCCGACGACTGGTTAGGGCAAGACCTCGTCGGCGATGCACCGTTGGAAATCTTTGCCGGCGCAGGGGTGCCGCGTCGGGTTCTGGTGGTGACCAAGGAAGCACCTCTCAGGCGCTGGCCGAAGTCGGACTGGCCCAGCGGCCTTGTGATCGTCGTTGCGTCGGGCATCGTGACCCGATCGCAGGCAGCCATCCTCGAGAAACTGGCGTCGGACAAATCGGTGCCCATTGCGTTTGTCGGGGACGCCGATCCGATGGGACTCCACACGTACGTCTCTCTGCGCGGCCATCTCGGAGCGCGCCGGGTCCGGTTCGCAGGCATCTGCGATGCGGTGCTCGACACCATCGGCGATGACGACGTGCAGCCCGACAGACTTCGGGCGCTAGAATTCTCGGCCTTCGAACGCGCGCACCTGCGAGTGGTCGAGGGCTTGACGAAGCCGGAACGCGTGCTCGGTCCGCGCGTGTCGGCGGTGCTTCGGAATGGCAAGACGATCCAGATCGAGGCGCTCGGTTTTCGTGCCGGTCTGATCCCCGCTCTGTTCAAGGCGGCACTCAAGGTGGCCGGCCAGAGAGGCCGGTAGCCCCCAGAGTCGCGACCCTGCCCCCGGGCTATGGCTGGTGGCTGTGGCGCGGCCCCGCACGAACGACCGGTGCGCCTCGGGGATGGCGAACACGGCGCCGAGGCGGTCGTCGTGTGAGGCGCGCGCGTGCGCCAGGACGTCGCCGCCGGCAACGGCGAGCTGGGCGCGGGCGTCACCGTCCTGGCATGGCTCACGCGGGGGCCGGCCTGGCCGCGGGTCTCCACCTCGAACCGCGGCGCCTCCCCGTTTGTGAAGGCGCCGCGGTCCGAGGCGGTGGTGGATTCTCCTTCCTGCGATACGCGTGTGTGTGCGCCGGCGTAGTACACGAGCGCCTTCGTGGAGCGAGGGACGACCCGTCACTTAAGGGAGAGGAAGAGCGCGGCAAGATAAAGCGGGTATACGCCCGCCTTCCGCTACGTGTCCATTCCGCGGCGAGACCGTCACTTGCGGCCGCTCGCGCGGGTAACCCGCAGAGGTCAACGCCCTCCGTGAATCGCTCAACATTCCGCACGGAATAGTCGCGGCGGCTCGATGCGGGGGGAGCGCGTCGTGACGCGGCCACGGGCGATATGTCTGGGCCGACGCAAGCGGTCGCGCCGCTGGCGGGACCGCGATCCTGAGGTCGAACCACAGATGGTCCAGAACGTCCGCGTCGACGCTTCCCCAACGTGTCCAGGCGGCCGTCCGTGCGTCGAAACTGTCCGACGCCGGGTTCACGTCGCTCACGGACGTCGTGTATAAGCACGGTGGGATCACGACCGAAGAGATGGCGTTACTCCCGGTAACGGTCCCAGCCAAGACCTCTTCTCGGCGACAGCTTCGTCCATGCGAGCATATGCGCCGTGAGCGTGCTCGAGAACGGTCTGCGGCTCGCCAGTGAGGCTCTCGATCAGGGTGACGTGAAGCACGCCTCCCATCACGCTGCCGGAGCGGTCGCAGCTGCGCCGGTCGACTCGCGGGTGACAGCGCTTGTCGACAGGCTCGCCGCCATGGGTGACGCTGCCCTCGGTGCTGTTCCGACCGCGGACGGAGTGTTCCACGGCTCCGTGGCCTTGCGTGCGCTGCTTCTCCACCGACGCGGCCAGACGCCCGCGTGCGTCGACCTCCTCTGGCAATGCGTGGGCGCTGCGCCCGAGGTCGACTACCTGTCCTGTATCGAAACGTGTCTGGATGCCGCTCGCGACCTCGTGCCCGCTGACGGCAAACGGCTGGCTGGAAGTGCTCTGAAGGCATTCGAGCGGCTTCCTCGTGCAATCCAGGTTCGAGCCGCCGACCTCCTGGTCAGGGTCTCGGAGAGGATCCCCGACGACGATTGGGCGTTCTTCGCGGCGTGCGTCGCGGTCAGGAAATCGGGGCGCGGCAAGGTGGCCGCGGACCTCGGAGCCGCCCGCGTGCAGACACGCCCGAGCTACTGGGCGTACGTCGCGCTTGCCGGCGCCCAGCGGCAGACCGGCGATTACGAAGGCGCAGTCGATGCATACCGAAGCGCGTCACGTCTGGCACCCGAGGACCCGGGCTGCCTCCTCGATTGCGGCGACGTGCTCCTAGACCTGCGGCGGCCGTCCGAGGCGTTGCAGGCGTACGAGGCGGTGCTCGAGCGCGTTCCTGGCCATCCCTGGGCGTACGCAAGCGTCCTCTTCCTGCGAGCGCAGGCTGGCAACGAAGCAGCCCGGGCGGAGCTGTTTCAGATGACCCTCGCGACGGATGCTCCACCCAGGGCACGCGAGTTGGCCGCGACACTGGCCCCGTTCGACTTCGATCTGCCTACGCGTCATGACTCCTGCCTCGCGCTTGCGGATGAAACGGGCGACAACAGCCCCCTGTCGGTCGCGACCTCATGTCTCGAAGCTCCCAGCGCCTACCGAGTGCTTCGATTCCTGTGCGGTCCCGGGCTCCAGATCTCTGCACAGGTTCCTCGGCCCGACCCACGCATCCCTCGCGGACGAGTTCCGTTCGTGCTCTGAAGATATGGACGATCTGGCTGGCACAGGCTCCTCGGGCGTGAGCTGCCGTTCGAGGCCGAGCCGGCTGTCGAGGCGGTGGGCCCTGAAGTCGCCGAGCTTGTTGCTGCCTTGGCGCGTCAGCCCTACTCAAGGAACGGCTGGTGGGAAGACGCCGCCAGCATCGTCCAGGTCCTCGGCGAGCGGACGCGAACGACGGCCCTATCGTGTATGGTCCACTGGCCGGCACCGCCGGAGGGCGTCCGGCGCGCCGATGCGGCGTTCCGCGTCCAGGTCGCGAGCGCGTACGTCCTGGCTCGGGGTGGGCACCGCGACTCGCTCGTCGCGATTCTCCATGGACCGGTCGACTGGATCGGGACAGCAGCTCTGGTTGGTCTCACCGAGCTCGCCGTCCGGCAGGACGACCGTATGGCGGCCGAACTCGTTCTGGGGACAGCACTCGACGAAGAAGTCAACCCGATCAAGTGGCAGTGCCTGATCGAGCCGGCCATTCTCCTGTCAGCACTGCTCTCCGGGGTCGCTCCTGAGACTGCGAAGACGCTCATAGCCCGCCGGAAGGAAGCGGAGGAGCCCTCGTGAACGTGAGCTCTCCGCGCAACGCCTACGAGCGCGGCGATGTCGTCGAGCCTCCGGCTGCCGTGCTCCGCATGATCGAGGCGGCGCGGCGTGTCGGATCAGCTCCTGTGGAGACTCGTGCCCTCGACTGGCTCATCCCTCGCCCTGGATTCCCCTGGGTCGTCGGATTTCATCGAGCGGTAGCCAGCGCAGGACCGGCCGGGGAGGGTCTGCGAGCCCGTTCTCGAACGTCGCGCCCTGCCAGCGAAGATGACCTGGCCCGTCCATGGTGTCTCCGTTCTTGATCACAGGGCCGCGTGCGCACACGTAGTCGGCGGCGTTGCGCAAGAACGAAACGACCTCCGAAGGCTCGTAGCGGCCATTCGAGAAACATGCCTCCTGATCGTGAGCGTCGAGCTGCCACATCCCCACGGTGTCCATAAGGCGCCAAGAGGGATCCGCCGGCAGCTGGAACATCCTCACGTTGCACCACAACTCCTGCGCAGACGGCCCTGGACCTTTGTGCCGCACGAGGAGTTCCGAGACGCCTTCCGGGGAGTGGAGACACTCGCCGTTTGGATTGAAGTAACACAGAGCCCCGGGAATGGAGAGAACGGCCTCGGCGACCTCTGTGACGAAGACGATCTCAGGCAGGGGTGAGTAGTCGCGGGGCAGCACGAGCGCATTCGGACTCCCTCCGAATACGTAGCTGCAGCGGATTCTGACGAAGGCATCGTGTCTACTGACCGTCTCGGCCGCGGCAGCCCAGTGCCAGGATTGTCGGCACGCGCGGGCCAGCGCCTGCGGATAAGCGTACGGACCGAAGTGTCCCATCGACCACGCTCCGAAGACCATGGAGTCAACCTTGGGATCACCCATGTCGTCGGGCCACTTCCTGGCCACAACATCGATCGAGACGTAGCCATTCACATCCGGCCTGTACGGAATGAGCAGGCTGGGTCCGCCGAACGCCCATTTCGCGCTCTCCTCCAGCCGCCTCACCACCTTGTGAGGAGCGATGGCGTTCGCAAGGTCGTCCAGCGCCGGCGCCCTGTCGAAGAGAACCGCGAGCCCCTGGGAGAAGACACCCTTCGCCATGCCGTTCCCTCACTCCATGGTCGACTCGACGCTCCGGCTAGCCGATAACCTCGACGATCTTGCCGTCGTGGTCTTTGATCTCGCTCGGGACGACCGTGACCACGAGTCCTGGCAGGGCCTCCCAGCGGTACGATCCCCGCCGGACAGGCAACCCGTCGCAGAAGCGCTTGCAGGAATCCGCCGGCAGGGCAATCACCAACGTTTCCTTGTCGACGCGCCAGCCTGCGGACTCGCCGGGATCGAAGCGGACGACGTGATTGCTGCTCGATAGCGCGAAGGGGCGCCCGAAGGGAAGACGGAGAGGCAAGAGCCTCAGTAGGGACTGGACGGCCTTGGCTCCAAGCGTGACCCGCGCGTCCGCACCCGCCTCCCACTCGGCCCTGCCGACAAAGGCGATGTACTGCGATGAGCCGTCCTGCCGGCTTCGCTCGTCGATCTCACGAGCGAACGAGGGGTCCCCGAGCCACGTCGGCCGACGGAGATCGGTGAGCAACAAGGGATCGCGTGTGGACAGCAGGCCGAGGAACTTCTCGGCATCCCACCCCTGCAGGACGTCGTACTCGTCGAGGGTCAATCCAACCACCTGCAGGAACGTCACGCGCCCGTGGGGTGTTGCGATGGTTCCGAGTTGGACGTCCTTCGCGAATGTGATCGCTCGAATCGCCGTTTCCGACGCGAGCGAAATCGGTCCGTTGAGGTCCATGTGGTGGCCGACATCGAAGGCATTGCCGCTCTGGAACGCGTAGCGCGCGAGGTTGTTCAGGAAGCTCAGGGCCCAGGACGGCGGCTCCGTCTCCTCGAAGCGTCGCAAGCGCAGCGTGAACTCGAAGCCCCAGCCGCTGGCCTCGGCATCGTCCGTTTCCTTCCCGTAGAGATCGCTCATCCCGTACGAGACGAAATGCCAATGCGGTGGATCCGACGCCAGGTACACGCTGATGCCGTCGAGTGGGTTGCTTCCACCCAAGGCCCGGTGGGGGACGGCAGCCCAGTGCCGGGGTTCCTGGTCGCCGTAGATCGGCTTGAGCGCCGTGTCGATGGCGCTCCAACCCAGGGCTTCGGGGTCCACCTCATTCATCGTCCCGACTCCGAATCGTCGCGACCTCGCTGGCCCGGTGACCGGTCCTCCACGGGGACGAAGCCCCGACCGGGCTGCGCCCGCTCGAAGGCATGTCCCGGCTCCGCATCGATGATCGCCTTGACGTCCTTCTCACGTGCCTGCAACTCGGCCAGGGTCACATGACTGAACGTGTCCGGCGACGCGCAGTACTCCGGGTCCTCGTCGCCCGCGAAGACACGCCAACCGCTATCACCCTCGTCGGCGGGCATCTCGCGATAGAGGAAGCCCACGGGTTCGCCGTCCTTCCAAATGCGGTTGCTGACCTCGGCGAGCATCCCGTCCCTCATCGCGCGGTGCTCGAGCGAGCGCATCTGCTTCATGCGTTGGTCGGTTCCGAACTCGATCCTGATGCGAACGAGGGCACCCCTGACGTCGATATCTCTGTAGACGTCGAAGAGGCCGTCACCCCATGTCGTCATGAGGTTGATCATCCGGGCACCCCCCACGTCGACGACGCCTGACTCGGTGGGCGAGGTCCGAGCATCACGCATGGCCATGTAGTGATGAGAGTGAGGGCGGAAGTCCAACTTGGCCGTCAGCCGTCGGTCGCTTCGAATTCGCTCGACGTTCTCGCCCCTGAGAACCGCGTCTCCGATCGGCAGATCGAGCCATCCAAAGGTCTCTCCCTCGAGTTGCTGCGCGGACGTCGCGCGCGCGAGGTCAGATGCGTCCCGCCCCCAGAAGACAACGTCCGCCAAGCCGTCCAGCGGCTTGTCGTGCTCCCAGGCAGCCAGCGCATCGACGTCCCCGATCAGGATTCGCGCCCAGTCCACGGCCACCAGACCGATGCGTTCGCTGGTCGCGACCTGACTAACCGAGCACTCGACCCAAACGCTCTGCCACCGACGGCTGAACGCGCCAGCGGGCATCCGCCGTGCGAAGACAGGGAGCGGTCGATCGGTGGGAACTCGACCGATCGCGACGGCCCAGACTCCGTGGTACTGAAGCTGACCCGCGCCGTCGCCGTAGGCGAGGGCGAGATCGACGCGTTCCCTGTGTGGTATTCGCCGTGGAAGAGGCACCAGCCTGGCCGACCACGGATTCTCGGCGAGCAGTTGGTCGAATCGTCGACGCATTCCGCTGCCGGTGTCGAGGATCTGGGGTGGCACGTCGAAGATGACCAGCGGATGTGGAGACCAGTCAAGGGCGCGCCCGACGGCTTCGGCATCAGGTCCCTCGATCCGGATCTCCACGCTCGCATTCGCGCGCGCGGTCGCCTCGTATTCGGCCAACACGCCCTCGGGCATGATCGGCGGCCGGTCGTGAGACCAGAGCCTGAGGTATCCGGTGTCGATGGCGAGAAGGATTCCCGAGGGCACCGTCACCTCGCCGAGGGCTTCTCGATCCGCCATCTTGCGCCGGGAAGGCTAGCACGGCCCGAGAGACTCGACGGTATGGTCTGCGTCGCTCGTAACCCCGGTGCAACACCCCGGATAAGTGACCCAAGGACGCTTCGACGCGAGAAGTTGTCCCCGATTTGTCCCCGGAGAGGGGTCGGAAGGGGTCATTCCGCTAAGTCGTTGGCTGCTTGGTGCGCCCGACAAGGCTCGAACTTGTAACCTTCGGCTTCGGAGGCCGACGCTCTATCCAGTTGAGCTACGGGCGCACGGAACGGGACAAGAATTCTAGCACGGTGCCCGCGGTCGAAGGACTACTGACCTCGGCGGCCGCGGCGGCGGATGCCGGGGACGAGCTGGCGGAACATGGCCAGCGCCGAATCCAGATCCGCGTGCGACAGGGGCTTGCGGATGAACATCACGGGGCCCAGGCTGAGCGCTTCCAGGATCGCGCCCGGTTCCACGTCCTTACCGCTCATCAGCACCGCCGGGCGCCCGGGGTGGGCGAGCATGGCCTCGCGGAGGATCTCGACCCCAGAGCTCGTGGGCAGGACGACGTCGATGAAGAAGCCGCTGTAGCTCGTGTCCTTCACCCGCTCCCGCGCGTCGGCCACGTCGGTGCACGGGTGCGCCTCCCACTCGCGCTCGCCGATCGTTTCGGCGAGCGTCTGGGCAAAGGTGAGGTCGTCGTCCACGACGAGGAGCCGCGGCCGCCCCTCCATCGTCCGGCTGGCAACGAACTGACCGGGTGCGGCCTCGCGCAGCGCCTCCTCCGCCGCGGCGATCAGGGCGGCGCCACCGCCTTCGATCTCGCCGTAGGCGGTGGCCAGGCCGGCGGAGGCCTGAGCGTCACTCGGGCCTTCCGGAGTGCCCTCGCGCTTGTTGATGAGCGCCAGAAGCCTTTCCGCCGCCCGCGCGGCCTCGCTGAGGCTGGTGTCCGGCATCAGCAACGCGAATCGCTGCTCGTAACGCGCGAGGATGTCCTCGAGGCGGACGGACTGGCGGAGGCGTTCGGCCCCCGCGACGGCATGGAAGAGGGCGAGGGAAAGGAAGCCGCCCGAACGGCGGACTCTCGCCGCCTCTTCTTCCAGACGGGTCCGGAAGGCCTGGGAAGAGAGGATCAGTCTCGGCTCGTTCGAGGTGGGAGGAAGGGTCAAGGCTTCTCTCCTCGTACCCGTCGGCGGGGACGTCGATCGGCCGGAGCCACGGTCACGCGGCTGGGGCCCGTCTCCTTCGCCTGGTACTGCCGCAGGATTTCGCGGGCGGCGAGGAGCTCGTCCTGGAGCTCCACGATCGTGCGGCCGGTGCGTATGCGGGCCTCGAGCTCCGCGTTGTCGAAGGGCTTCCTCAGGTAGTCGTCGGCTCCGGCGGCGAGGCCGCGCACGACGTCCTTCTGCTGATCCTTGCCGGTGAGGAGGATGATGTACACGCGCGGCTCGCGTGCCGCGCGGCGCACGCGTTGGCAGACCTCCAGGCCGTCCAGCCCGGGCATCATCCAGTCGAGGAGGGCGATCCGCGGCGAGTCGGGGCGCTCGAGGATCTGCCAGGCCTGCGTCCCGTCCTCCGCGAACACGACTTCGTATCCCCAGCTCGTCAGCACGCGCTGGAGGAGAAGGCGGATGACGCCCGAATCCTCGGCGAGGAGGACCTTCACGCGACTACTTCACCGCCCGAGCCATGTGCCCGATCAGATCCCGCTTGATGTCGTCCTGGACGGGCTCGTCGCCGAGCCAGATCCCGAAGACCGCGGCCGCGAAGTTCTTGTCCGCGATGGGCGGCTTGGGCACGCCCTTGGCGATCGTCTCCAGCGTGCCGCCGGTGGTCCAGCGCAGCACGTACTCTTCGCCCGTCTTGATGTCGCTGAAATACGAGACGAACTGGTCCGTCCGCGCCTTGTCCGCCTTCTCGAGCGCGTCGCGGATAGCTTCCTGCATCTGGCTCGCGCTCACGTCGCGCACGAGGCGGAGGTGGATCTCCTTCGGGAAGTCGCCCCACACCAGCTCGCGATAGAGCGCCGGCCCCGTCTTGTCCTTGAGAGGCCCGGCCAGGGCGGAGTCGGCGATGTACAGGCCGATGGCGTAGACCTTGACCTTGAGGATGGACTTGGTCCGCAGCCCGACGCCGAGGAGCGAGGACTCGCCGATCTTCTCGGGAAAGCGGACTCCGGTGCGCGGCTCGGTCACGTCGGCGCGCGCGGGCAAGGCGGAGGCGGGGAGGAGGAATGTGACGGCGGCGAGCGCGGTGGGGGCGAAGTGTCTCAAGCGATCACCTCTCGTCGCGGCAACCCTCGGCGCTTCCGCCGCTCACGTATCCGAGTGCGCGAAGCCTCTCTTGTTGCTCGGGACTGAGGCAGACCGGATGTGCCGCACCCCCGGCGCCTCGATCCGTCCGCCATCGTTCGAGCGCCCGCCGCCGTATGGGATCGGCCACCGCCTGCGCGGGGGCGACGCTCTTGCGCTCGGCTGGATCGGAGGAGAGATCATACCATTCCTCCCCGCGCACCTCCGCGCCGTCGCGGGACAGGGACAGGATGGCCTTCCAGCGCGACGCACCGCCGCGGAGGAACAGCTTGTGCGTCCCGTCGATGGTCTGGTCGGTCTCGCCGTACGCCTCGCGCTCCGCGAGCGGGGCCAGCAGCGACCGCCCGGCGAGGGAGGACGGCGCGGGCACTCCCGCCCAGGCCAGGATCGTGGGCGCGATGTCGAGCACGCTCACCTGCGCGGGCTCGTGCCGCGGCGCGAGGCCCGGACCTCGGAGGGCCAGCGGCACGCGCACCACTTCCTCGTACAGCGTCTTCTGATGCTCCCACGAGCCGTGGTCGAGGAACTCCTCGCCGTGGTCGGACGTGATCACGACCAGGGTGGAGCGATCGAGGCCGCGCGCGGCCAGGTGGTCCAGGACCCGTCCCGTCTCGGTGTCGGCGTAGCGGATCTCGCCGTCGTAGAGGGCGAGCAGATGCGCGAGGTCCGCGTCGCTCACCGTCGCCCGCGTCCGGCGCGAGAAGTCCTGCCAGTTCCCGGTGACGGATCCGGCGTAGGCGCTCTCGAACAGCCGCCGCGCCCAGTCCGGCGGGTCGTAGTGCCAGTGCGGATCGTAGAGATGCAGGAAGACGAAGAACGGCCGGTCGCCGACGCGGTCGAGGAGATCGATGCCGCGGTCCGCGACCTCGGTGGCCTTGCGGTCCTGCCGGAAGTCCAGGTGCTCGAAGCCGTCGTCCAGGCCGTAGACCGAGGAGACGTAGAGGTGGCTCGTCACCGCGCGCGTGGCGAACCCGGCCGCGCGCAGCAGGGCGGGCACCGTGGGCACGCTGCGGTTGAAGCCGTGCCTCATGTCCACGCCGCCGTGGCGCCCGGGATCGACTCCGGTGAGCATCGACAGGTGCGCGGGCAGCGTCCAGGAGGACGTGCTCACGGCGTCGTCGAAGAGCAC
>Ga0070708_100003273_pt1 | contig 12645 bp, 11 predicted proteins | sample KBSK5503metaG_FD_65469 | JGI IMG/M metagenome (GOLD analysis project Ga0070708, IMG submission 65469) | Corn, switchgrass and miscanthus rhizosphere microbial communities from Kellogg Biological Station, Michigan, USA - KBS K5-50-3 metaG | ecosystem: Host-associated > Plants > Roots >...
ATCGTCCCTCCGTTGTCCATCGCTCCGCTGTCCATCCGAAGACAATGATTCATTCGAACCTGTACTTACGACTCCGCATTTTTCAATCGCCGCGCTTCTCAGTCGATTCCCCGAGGGGGGACAGATGCGATTGTCTAACCTGCACTGCCTGTTCTCGTTCCTGCTCGTTTCCTTCGCCGTTCTCGCCGAGCCAGCGGCACCTTCCACGCCATCTCCGGACGCCCCGAGGAGAGAATTGGTTGGTTGGGACGGCACCCACTTCTTCGTGCAGAGCCCGGACGGAAGCTTCATCTTGCAACCGTATGGCTACGTCCAGACGGACTACCGCGTCTTCACCGGCGACGGAGTGCCCGCGGACACCTTCACCATCCGCCGGGCCCGCTTCGGTTTTCAAGGCAGGTTCGACACGTATTACGAGTTCGCGTTTCTCGCGGACTTCGCCGACCGGACCAGCACGCTGCTCCGCGACGCCTTCGTCAACGTCAATTACGTGCGCGAGCTGCAGGTGACCCTGGGCCAGATGGGCGAGCCCTTCGGTCAAGAATTCGCTTCCTTCAGCATCGCCAACGTCGACTTCGTCGAGCGAGGTTTGACGTCGCTCCTCTATCCGTCGGCATCCGGGTCGTTCCGCAGCCCCGGTGCCATGGTCCACGGCGACATCGCCAAGGGCTTCTTCTCCTACTGGCTGGGAGCATTCAACGGAAAGGGCCCGCTGACGGCCAACACCACGAACCAGCCCGAAGTCATCGGGAGGATTCGCATCTATCCCTTCAGGGGCGGCGACAATCAGCAGCTGCAGGGGTTGGCGATCGGCGGGGCGGCCGGCTACGGCCGGAGCCGGGGGCTGTCCAATGAATTGAGCTTCAGCGGCTTGACGCCGGAAGGAGCGTTCTCCTTCTTCCCCCAACTGGCCATCAACGGCGCGATCTATCGCTTCAACGGCGAGCTGACGTGGACGGTGGGCCCCGGCGCGCTGCGCGCCGAGATCGATGCATTGCATGAGAACCGCGACAACCTCTTCGACGGCTACACCAAGCTGGGGCAGGTTCGCGCCTGGGGCGTCAACATCGCCGGCACCTGGCTGCTGACCGGTGAAAAACAACCGGAGAACGCTCCAGTCAAGACCGCCGCGCCGCTCTTCAGGGGCGGCATCGGAGCCTGGGAGTTGAAGGCGCGGTATTCCTATCTGACGGCCGAAGCAGACGGCGACCAGTTCAGTCTGGCGAGGATCTACAAAGGCACCGTCGACGAGTTCTCCGGGGGTTTCAACTGGTACCTCACGTCCACGGTCAGGTACGGCGCCGACGTCAACGTGTATCGCATGAAAGACCACGCGACCGTGGGCGGCGCTCCTCCGCAGACATTCGTCGTCGTCCTCCAACGCATGCAGTTCCGCTTCTGAGCAGGGGGCCCACTCATGAAATCGAACATCCTACTTGCTCTCGGAATGCTCTCCTGGACGGCTTTGACCAGCGCCTGCAGCGCGCCCGCGAACTGTCCCACCTGCGGCACGACGCGGAACGGGACCATCGTGGCCATCAACTCCATGGAGGTGCCGCAGTCCTCGCCCTTCGGGAAGCCGTTCAGCGTCTGGGACCTCGTCCTGCATGTCGTTCACAGTCCGTCGGATCGCAGGCTCTACGTCACCGACCGATCGCACGCCGCCATCGCCGTCTTCGACACCATCAGCGACAAGCCCATCGGACAGGTCAAGAACGGTTTCGTCGGATCGGTTTGCTGCGAACCCGACCGCATCAGCAACTTCAATGAAGCGTCCGGTCCCAACGGCGTCGTGGTCACCCCGCCCACCACCCCGGGAGGCAAGCTCGGCAACCTCTGGGTGAGCGATGGGGACTCCACCCTGAAGGTCTTCAATCTCGACACCGACCTGCTGCCGGTCGCGCACAATGACGGAACGGCGACCCAGTCGTTCGGCACCGTCCATACGGGCCGCTCCCTCACGAACATCGACGATTGCGCCCGCGGCACCAACGTCAGCGGCGATCCGACGGGAAATCCCTGTGGAGACCTGCGCGCCGACGAGCCGTCCTTCGACCCGGAGCACAACATCATGATCGTCACCAACGGCGACGGGCCCAACGGCGCGTTCGTGACGATGGTGGACACGACCAACCCGACCTGCGCGGGCAACTCCTGCGTCCTGGCCCAGTTCTTCTTCGATGGGAAAGGGGACAACTTGATTACGGGCTGCCCCGACCCCGCGGTGTCCGGCGTCACCACTGGCGCCGTCCGATGCAGGCATGGACCCAACGCAACCAACGGGCTCGGCGGATCGGTCTACAACCCTGGCACCCATCGGTTCCTGCAAGGGACCCCGCAGGTGGGGCCCAACCCGGCAGACGGTGAGGTCACGGAGATCGACCCCGTGACGTTCAGGGTGACGAACCACTTCCTCCTCACGGGCCTCGGATGCCAGGTGGCGAGCCTGGCGCTCGGCCCATCGCAGAATCTGTTGGTGGGCTGCGGAAACCGTGAAGGCGAGGCGTTCCCGCCGAGCACGTTCATCATGAACGCGACCACCGGCGCGATCATCAAGTCCATCTTCGAGGTGGGGAGGGTCGACCAGGTCTGGTACAACCCCGGAGACAATCTCTTCTACCTGGGGGCACGGGACATGGAGAACGGGTCGGTGCTCGGCATCATCGACGCCTCGAACGGCATGTGGCTGTACAACTCTCCCACGGGCGGCAACTCGCACGGGCTTGCGGCCGATCCCGTCAACAACCACGTCTACATTCCCCTCTCGCCGAACGCGAGGTGCGGCCGCTTCAGCGCTGAAGGCTGCATCGCCGTCTACGCGTCCCCGTAGGAGTCCCGGGAAGTCGGACGGAAGATCTGGACGCGGGCCCGCCTCGCTCCCGGCGGGCGCGGTGGGCGACGAGACGACTTCCCTGGGACCGGGCTCATTCCGCGCGCAAAGCCACCGCCGGATCCACCAGCGCCGCTCGACGCGCGGGCATGAGCGTGGCCCCCAGGGCGACCGCAGCGAGGACCAGCATCGCGGCGAGCAGCGCCGGTGGATCGGCAGGTCCGACTCCGAACAAGAGCCCCGCGAACACGCGGGCCGACAGCAGCGCCCCGGCGAACCCGAGCACGAGGCCAGCGCCGACCACCGCCGCGCTCTCGCGGGCGACGAGCGCGAGCGCCTGCGCCGGCCGCGCCCCCAGGGCCATGCGCACGCCGATCTCCCGCGTCCGCTGCGTGACGGTGTAGGCCAGAACGCCGTACAGGCCGAGGCCGGCCAGCATCAAGGCCAGCGCCGCGAATCCCTGCAGCAGCTTCAAGGCGAATCTGCGCTGCGCAAGCGTGGCGGAGAGCATCTCGCTCACCGGCCGTGCCTGGTACGCGGCGGCGAGCGGATCGATGGACGACAGCGCTTGCTGCGCTCCTCGCAGCACGTCTCGCGGCGGCGCGCTCGAGCGCACCACCAGGGTCAAGGTGTCGTTGGGCAGCTGGTCGAAGGGGAAGTAGACGGTGGGCCTCACCTCGGCGTCGAGCCCGAATTCGCGCACGTCTCCGACCACGCCGACCACCGTCCACCAGCGCGGGTCAGTCTGCAGACGCAATCGCTGTCCCAGCGCGTCGCCAGCGGGCCAGTATTTGCGCGCCACGGACTTGTTGATCACCACGACCGCTGCCTTGTCGGGCGTGTCGGTCTCCTGGATGGAGCGTCCCTGCACGAGCGGGATCCGCATCGCCTCGAACCACCCGGACGTCGCGACCCGGGCCTCCTCGTCCGGCCATCGCGCCCCGGCGGGCACGGGATGCCCTTCGATCTCGAACGCCAGGTCGTTGGCGACGCCGCTCAGCGGCTGGTAGTCGACGCCGCCCACCGCGGTGGAACCGGGAAGCTCGCGGAGCCGCTGCAGGGTGGCGGCGAAGACCTTCCGGATGTGCGCCTCGTCGCCCGGCACCCCCGCCATCATCGCGACGGCTCCCGCCGGATCGAAGCCCGGGTCGATCTCGACGACGCGCCCGAAGCTTCGGAGCAGCAGCGCAGCGCCGGAGACGAGCATCAGCGCCAGCGCCACGTCGGCCGCGACCAGCGCCCTGCGCAGGCGCCGGGGATGCCGAGCGGCCGACGCGCTCCCACCGCGCAGGGAATCGTGAAGGTCCGCCTGCGTCGCGGTCAGCGCCGGAAGCAATCCGAAGAGGACTCCGCTGAAGACCGATGCGCAGAGCGCGAACGCCAGCACCGTTCCGTCGACATGCACCCGATGCGCCCGCGGCAGATCGGCCGGGCCCGCCGCCAGGAGCAGGTCGACTCCCCAGTTGGCGACGAGGACTCCCAGCGCCCCGCCGAGCAGCGCGAGGAACAGGCTCTCCACCAGCATCTGCCGGATCAGGCGGCCGCGGCCCGCTCCCAGCGCGGCCCGCACCGCCAGCTCGCGTCCGCGGGCGGTGCCTCGCGCCAGCATGAGGTTTCCGACGTTGGCGCAGGCCATCAAGAGGACCAGCACCACCGCTCCGAAGAGCATCCAGAGCATGGGCCGCAGCCGGCCGACCATCTGATCGAGGAGGGGAACGGCCGCCATCAGGAAGCCGGCGTCCGCGGGATAGACGTCGGGGAACGCCGCCCGCAACCGCTCGGAGACCACGGCGAGCTCGGAGCGCGCCTCCGCCAACGTCACGCCCCGGCCGAGCCGGCCGATGACGCGGAGGAAGCGCTGGCCGCGCGCCCGTGGCGTCAGCTGATCAGGCGGAAAGGGCAACGGCCTCCAGGCATCGAAAGTCTCCGGAAGCTCCAGGTCGTTCGCGAGCACCCCGACGATCTTGAAGGGATGGCCGGAGATCTGGACCGTCTGCCCGACCACTCCCGGGTCCCCGCCGAACCGGCGTTTCCACAGCGACGGACCGAGCACGACGACACGTCCGCGGCCCGGCTCTTCTTCGTCCTTGGTGAACCAGCGGCCGAGGGCGGGCTGCACCCCGAGAACGGGCAGGAGGGAGCTCGTTGCCCGCCCCAGCCCGATGTGCTCCGTAGCGTCCGCCCCGAGCAGCGTCCCGGCTCCATACCCCCAGGCGGCCACTCCGCTCATGCTGGAGAGGTTCTCGTAGTCCTGCCGGTACTCGGCGAGGGAGGCCGTTCCGGTCGCGCCTCGCCACGTTCCGTAGAAGCGCACCAGCTTTTCAGAATCACGGTAAGGCAACGGCTCGAGCAAGAGTCCGCGCACGACGCTGAACACGCTGCACGTCGCGCCGATGGCGACCGCCAGCGTCAGGACCACCACTCCCGCGAATGCGGGGCTGCGCTGGACCAGGCGCAGCGCGCCCCGGACGTCGTGTTGGAGTCCTTGCATGAGCCAACCTGGAGCGAAATCCGTGCCAGGGCCCTGCGATGCGCCGCCAATCACGGACGTCCGGTCATGGGATTTAGCGTCCCGCTTCCGGACGCGAATCGTTTATGCTGCGCCCGCATCGGACCGCAGCTTTGATGGGGGGACATTCGTGCCGAGGATCCGAAGTTGCTGCTCAGATGATTTTGGCGCCGTGGTCCGACTGCTGCGGCAACACTGGCCAGAGGAAGAATTTCGCGAGGGACCGCTGCGCGGCGCATTCGAGCGGGGACTCGCCTCTCCCCGCCAGCGATATCTTTGCGCCGAGCTCGAGTCGCGCGTCGTCGGCTTCGCCTCGCTCACGCTCAAGAGCAGCCTCCGGCACGAAGGCGCCATCGGCCATGTCGACGAGCTGATCGTCGACCCCGATCACCGCTGCCGGGGGATCGCGACGCTCCTGATGCAACGGATCGAGGAGCTTGCCCTCGCGGTCGGTTGCACCCGGCTGGAGCTCGATGCCGCCTTCCACCGCAAAGAGGCGCACGCCTTCTTCGAGCAGCGCCGGTTCGCCAGGCGTGCCCTGCTCTTCTCCAAGCCGCTTGGCGAAGTGCGCTTCGGCGCCTGAACGTACCGGCGGGCGCCTGTCGCTTGCTTCATCAGAGACCCGTCCGCAGCCTAACTGCGAATGGGGAAGCCGTGTCGCGCCTGGTCGCCGCCTGCGCAGCGTTGCTCCTTGCCTGTGGCACGGCAAGCTCTTCTTCTGGAACCGGTTCAGGTGGACTTGGTGATGCAGGGGTGGATGCAGGCTCGCCCCCGGACGCAGGTCCCCCCATGGACGCTGGCTCGCCTGTGGATGCCGGCTCCTCCGACGGCGGATCGCCGGACTCCGGAATCGATGCCGGTACCGGAGGGGCCCTCGCCTTTACCTTGACGGATCTGGGCCCCGGAACCGTGAGCTCGATCGACAGCCGCGGACGCGTCGCCGGCAACCCCTGCCCCAACGGGGACCCGCCGTGCCCCGCCTCCATCTACACGCCGGGATCGGGCTGGACGCCGCTTCCCGTTCCAGACGGCGCGACGGGCGCCGTTGCCATCGGCATCGACGAGAACGACACCGTCGTCCTGAATGCCTGGTTCCTGCTCCAACGCACCCGATATCGCCGCGCCCATGTCGATCCGGGCGCGCGGCCGTTCCCCACCGCCAGCCAGCCGCCGCAGACGACGCTCTTCAACGCCATCCACTCCGCGACCGGGCACATGGTCGGCTACGACGAGGCGCTGGGCGGCGGATTCCTCTACGACGGCACGACGATCACTCCCATCGCCGTGCAACCCGGGAAGAGCTTCGACAATGGCGGTCCCAGCCAGGCGACGGCGCTGAATGCTCACGACCAGGTCGTCGGGTGGATGCGCCCCATGCCCCAACCCGGCAGCTTCAACTCGACGCCGGCGCACGCATTCCTCTGGGATCACGGAGCGGCGACGGACCTCGGATCGCGGGGGCAGTGCGACAGCCAGGCGGTCGGAATCAACGACTCGGGCCTGGTCGCCGGCGTGATCGACGTCGGGGAGCGGTGCGGCGAGCCGCGGGTGTTCAGGTGGGATGGACAGATGCACATCCTCGGGTGTCCGGACGGCGCCATGGTTTGCACGCCCTACGCCATCAACGCGCGGGGGGACATCATTGGCAATGCGCTCGCCTCGGTGGGAAGCCTGGAACGCGCCTTCATCCACCGTGATGGCGCCTTCCACTGGCTGGATGAGCTTGTCGACGTGAGCGGTTGGACGCTCCAGTACGCGGTCTCCATGAACGATACGGGCCAGATCGTGGGCTGGGGCGGACTGGCCGGCGTGCCGCACGCATTCCTGCTCACGCCGCGCTGACGGGCTACCCGGCCGAGATGCCGGGATTCACTTCCGCCGCCAGCAGCGCGGCGAGCCGCCGGCGCCGGGCGTCGGCCGTCGCAAGGTGGCCGGCGGACACGGCCATCGCCACGCCGAGGCAAAGCAGCCAGAGGGTGCGCGCCCCGAACCGCTGCATCACCTCGCCGGCCGCCAGCGGCGACAGAGTGAAGGCAACGCCCCAGCACATGGCGAAGGCGCCCTGGTACCGGCCGCGCAGCGCCGGCGGAGCCAGGTTCGCCACCATGGTCGACGCCACCGGAAAGCCGATCACCTCGCCCACGGTCCAGAGCGAAGTGCCGACCGCGTAGACCCAGACGTTCCCGCCGATGGCATTGACCCCGAATCCGGCGCCGAACAGGAGGACCGAGAGCGAGAGGAGCCGGGCGGCGTCGAATTGCCTCAAGCGCGGAGAGAGGAAAGGCTGCAGCAGCACCACCCCGGCGCAGTTCAGCGCCATCAAGAACGCATACGCGGCGGGGCCGGAACCATGCGCTGCCATGTCGATGGGGAGCGCGAGCTGCCATTGCGTGAAGACCGCCAGCGCGACCAGGTGGAGCAAGAGGAACGAGACATAGGGGCCGTCCGCGAAGACCTTCCCCAGCCCGCGGAGGGCCGGCTCATGGACGAGGCCCGCGGGGCGGGTCTCGGGGACGGCGAAGAAGACGACGACGGCGGCGGCGATCGAGCTGCCCGCGTCGGCGAGGAACAAGGCGGTGATACTCTTCTCCGCGACGAGCCCTCCCAGGAACAACCCGACCGAGAGCGCGAAGTTCACCGCCCAGTACACCAGTCCATAGGCTCGCGCGCGATCGGCGGGCGGAACCACGTCCGCCACCGCCGCGCTCATCGCCGGACGGTAGAGCTCGCCGGCCGCCGCGCAGAGGAAAGCCAGCGCGGCGAGCATCACCGGATCCCGCGCGAACGCGAGTCCCCCGACGGCGCTCGCTCCGAGCAACAGCGCCACCAGCATCGTCGACCGCCTCCCGATCCGATCGGCGAGGAGGCCGCCCAGCGGCCCTGAGATCGTCATCCCAGCGCCGTACAGCGCCAGGACCCGCCCTGCCTGGGCGGGCAGAAACCCGCGCTCGCGCACCAGGTAGATGGAGAGAAAGGCGATCACGAAGCTGGCAAGCCGGTTGATGACCAGCCCCCACCAGACGGTCCAGAACACGCCGGGGAGTCCGCCGGCGGCGGCGCGGTACCAATGTCGAACGGTGGTGCGCACGGAGGAAACCGATATATGCGACGTCGTGCCGGCCTCCAACTGGCCGGGTCCGGGCGTATGATCCGCGGCGGCTGAAGGAGAAGCCACATGCAGCCCTACGTAGCGGTAGTGGGCGGCGGGACGTGCTCCGCGGAAGAAGCGGCGGCCGCCGAGCGCATCGGCGCCCTGCTCGCGCGCTCCAATGCCGTGCTGATCTGCGGAGGACTTTCCGGCGTGATGGAAGCCGCCTGCCGCGGGGCACGCCGGGAGGGCGGGCTCACGGTGGGGCTCCTTCCCGGCACGGACCGCTCCGCCGCGAACCCGCACGTAGCGGTCGCGATCGCCACCGGGCTCGGCGAGCTCCGCAACGGCCTCGTCGTCCGCGCCGCCGACGCGGTCATCGCCGTAGGCGGCGAGTTCGGGACGCTCTCCGAGATCGGATTCGCGCTCAAGCTGGGCAAGCGCGTGGTCGGTCTGGGCACCTGGGATCTGGGGCGCCGCTCCGACGCGATCGTGCGCGCCGCCACGGCGGAGGACGCCGCGCGCCTCGCGCTCGAGGACCACCCCGGAAGGGGCAGGTAACCGATGGCCGGCCGGTTCGATCCCGTCGGGTTCGTCGCGCGCCACGGCGTCGTGCTCGCTTCCGGCAAGGGGCCGGTGCCGAGTCTTTCGGAAGCGGTCGCCGGCGAGCCGATCCGGGGAAGCTGGTGGAGTCACCCCAAGGGCAAGGAGATCTTCTCCGCGCTCGGAATCGTCGCCGACTCTCCCGACGTCCTCTGTTTCCGGCTCGTCGAGGGAAAGATCACCTTCGTGCACCGGCGGCTGTGGCCGGCGCTAGTGCGGGTCGCCGAGGACCTCGGACGCGAGCGGTTGGCGGCCGTCCGCCAGGAGCACACCGCGAGCGGGGCCCACCGCAACGTGATGACCCCTTTTCCCCAGTGGGTGCCGCGGGAGATCACGGCCGAGGCGTCGCGGCTCTCCGCTTCCGAAGCGAAGGCGCAACTCGGCGCCTGGGCGTCGGCCACGGCGCCCGCTGCCCGCCCGCGGCGGCGTTGAGGCTCACCACTGGCCCGCGGGCGCCTCGACCCGATGATTCGCCACCCTCAGGTTGAGGAAGGCGTACATGACGGCGTCGGCGAGCGCCGTCTCCGGATAGCTACCGCTGTCCTGCAGCGCCTTGAGCAGTCCGAGCCAGCCCGGATCGTCGAACTTCACCTGGATGGTCGTCACGCTGGGACCGGGATAGGTGATGAAGTTGGTCGCCGACCCGCCTCCGACCAGCCAGCCGGGCGGGACGGCGACGAAGTTCGTCGCGGATCCGCCGCCCGCGCTCCAGCCCGGAGGAAGCGCGGTGAAGTTCGTGGCGGATCCTCCGCCGATGGTCCATCCTTGTCCCGTCGGATAGCCCACGAAGTTCGTCGCCGATCCGCCTCCAGTCGCCCAGCCGGGCGGGAGCGCGATGAAGTTGCTCGTCGATCCTCCGCCGGTGCTCCAGCCCGGAGGCAGCGCCGTGTAGTTGGTCGCCGATCCGCCGCCGGCGCTCCACCCCGGGAGCGCCGGATAGGCGATGAAGTTGGTCGCCGATCCCCCTCCGGTCGTCCAACCCGAAGGCACCGCTACGAAGTTCGTCGCGGACCCGCCGCCGACACTCCAGCCTGGAGCATAGGCGACGTAGTTCGTCGCCGATCCGCCGCCCACGGTCCAGCCCGGTGGAACGGCGATGAAGTTCGTTGCCGAGCCGCCGCCGACGGACCAGCCGCTCGGGTACGCCACGTAGTTGGTCGCGGACCCGCCGCCGACTGCCCAACCGGTGTACTTGTTCGGGAACGTGATCAGCCCGGTGGTCAGGCTGATGTCGACGTGGAAGGTAGCGCCTCCCGTCCCGCCGTCGACCCCGGCGTCGCCGCCGCCTTGCGCCGCGGGCGAACCACAGCCCGAGTTCCAGGACCCCGAGAAGAACAGGACCGCAAGAATGGCCGGGGCCCAAGACCTCATCCGGCCACGCTAACAAGCGGGCCTCTGGCGTCCACTTTCGCGCCGGCTCGGTCGCCGCCGGGGCGGGGGCCTCCGGGTCAATGCAGACCAAGGGCGACGCGTCAGGTGGCGTCGTGGAAGATGACGCCCAGGGTCAGCCGCCGGCCCGAGCGGACGCGGCTGACGCCATGGCGCAAGGTCACGCGGTAGGCGCCGCGCGTTCCTTGCACCGGCCGGTAGCGCCCCGCGAAGAGGACGGCTTCTCCGCGCGCCAGCGGAACCACCTCCGCCCGCGACTGCATGCGAGGCCGCTGCTCGGCGAGGAGGAACTCGCCGCCCGTGAAGTCGCGGCCTGGCGAGAGGAGGAACGTCGCCTGCAGCGGAAAGAACACCTCGCCGTAGACGTCCTGGTGCAAGCAGTTGTAGTCCTCGGCCCCGTAGCGCAAGAGCAGCGGCGTCGGCCGCCTCTGTCCCGCCTCGCGGCAGCGGTCGAGGAACGCCGAGTGACGCGCGGGATAGGTCTCGGGCCCACCGAGGAGCTTCTCCCACCGGTTGGCGATGGGAGCGAGGCGTTCGTACAGCGCCGGCCGCAGCTGCGCGACGGGTTCGGGCAGTGGGTACGCGAAGTACTTGTACTCGCCGCGGCCGAAGCCGTGCTTCGCCATCACCACCCGGCTTCGGAACCTGGCGTCGTTCTCGTATTCGGCGATCAGCCCGGAGCACTCGGCCGGCGTCAGGAGAGGACCGGTCGTCGCATATCCACGCTCCCCGAGATGCGACTCGATCCGGTTCCAGTCGAGGGCCGCGACTCGCCGTTCGATCGAAGGCGGAGGGACCGGGGCGATCCGGCCCGATCGTGTGGGCTGCGCCATGTGCTGATCTTGCTGCCGGCACCGCGTGAAGCAAGGCCTCTCGCAGCCTGCGCGAATTGCATGTCCGCAAGCGGCCACCCGCAGCGCGCGGGTCGATCACCGCCCGACCTTTCGTGCGGTAGTCTGCGGGACATGGACCTCTACTACGGTCGCATGTCCGGCAACTCGGCGCGCGCCGCCTTCGGGCTGGCGGAGATCGGCGCTCCCTTCCATCCCCACCTGCTCGATACGCGCAAGGGCGAAAACCGCGCTGCGACGTACCTGGCCGTGAATCCGATGGGCAAGATCCCCGCCCTCGTCGACGGCGCCTGCAAGCTCTGGGAGTCCAACGCCATCAACTGGTACGCGGCGGAGAAGTTTCCCAAGTCGCGGCTCCTGCCTGCGTCGATCGAGGGACGGGCATCGGTGCAGCGCTGGCTCTTCTTCCAGGCGGCTCACGTGACTCCGGCTTGCATCCACGTCTTCCGGGTGACCAATCCGCGCGTCCAGGCGTTCTGGCAGACCAAGGGCGACCCGCAAGCGGCCGAAGGCGCGAGGAAGGAGCTCGCCCGGTACCTGCCGGTGCTGGAGTCGGCCCTCGGCGACCGGAACTGGCTGGAAGGGGATTTCTCCCTGGCGGACGTCGCCTACGCTCCCCATCTCTGGCTGGTCGCCGGAGGAGGGTTCGATTTCTCTCCCTATCCGCGCGTGCGCGCCTGGCTCGATCGCCTGCTGGCGCGCGCGGCCTGGCGCAAGACCGAGGAGATGATCTTCGGGGGGTGACGCGTCAGGAGACCTGGAACCGCGCGGCTTCGTCAGAGCGCGGGGGACGGATCCCGGGTCTCCAACGGAACTTCTCCTCCAGCGGATGGGTGCGCCCTTCGACGGTATCGGCAACCAGTCGACCTAGCACCGGCGCGAACTTGAAGGCGTGACCGCTGTCGCCGGTGGCGAGCACCAGCCCCGGCCGATCTGGATCGCGGGCGATCCAGAAGTGCCCGTCCCAGGAATCGCAGTAGAGGCAGACCCGCGTGTGCACGACGGGAGCATCGGCCAGTCCCGGGAACGTCGCTGCCAGGAACGCGCGCAGGTCCTCCGTCTCCTCTTCGGTGACCACCCGCTCCGGAGACTGCGGGTGCATCGTCCTGCCGGGGCCATGGCGGGCGACTTTCACCTCGCCGCTGTCCGGGTGCGCGGGAAATCCGTAATACCCGGTGGTCTGGATGTCCGCGCAGAACACGGGGAACCGCTCCGGCGCGAAGGCGGCCGCATCCTTGGGCGAGAGGTGGAAGACCGGGTGTCCAGTCGAGCGGAATTCCGGCGCCAGCGAGGGAAGAGCGTGCGGCGTCCAGGCTCCCAGGGCGAGGACCACCTGGTCGGCCTCGAGCACCTCGCCGCTGGTGGAGACGATCCC
>Ga0070708_100003275_pt1 | contig 12643 bp, 10 predicted proteins | sample KBSK5503metaG_FD_65469 | JGI IMG/M metagenome (GOLD analysis project Ga0070708, IMG submission 65469) | Corn, switchgrass and miscanthus rhizosphere microbial communities from Kellogg Biological Station, Michigan, USA - KBS K5-50-3 metaG | ecosystem: Host-associated > Plants > Roots >...
CGATGTTCCACGCGTCGGACTCCGGATTCGGCCCGTATTGCACCCGGTGCCATCCGACGGTCCCGATGGCCGCCCCATCGGAGACGCGCTCGATCATGAGCACGCCGTTGTGCTCGTTGCGCAGCGGACCCGACCTCAGGACGTCTCGAGGCGCACGGCTTGGAGGATCACCGAAATCGTTGAACTCGCTCCTGGAGGCCTGGTCCGCGTTCCATGTGTCGAGCAGATCGGCGTCGGCGAGTGTGACGTCACGCAACCTCACGACAGGGACGAGGAGATTGGTCACCGCGACGCTCAGGTCACCGTCAGGTCAAGCGATACAGGGAGTTCGTGCCGGGCGGAATCCGATCTCGAATCACGCCGACGCCTCTCCGCCAGCGGGGGTCAGCGCGGCGAGTGCTCGCAGGGCCGCATCGACCTCATTGCGGCCGGCAGCCACCGGGATCCGAACCTGGTTCGACCCCGCCACTGGTCGGAAACCGGCGAGTGTCAGAGCCGTCACCACCGCCTGGCGGGCATATCGGGCCCACTTGAGCGTGACACGCCCAGGTTCGACGCGGACCTCGGGAACGCCAGCGGCCTCGGCCGCCATACGCACCGCCACAGCCGTGAATAGTCCCTCCACCGGCGACGGGATTGGCCCAAAGCGATCGCTAAGCTCCGAGCGCAACGCCTCCACATCGGCCTCCGTACGAATCCCGGCAAACCGACGGTAGACCTCGAGCTTGGCGCCGGAATCCTGGACGTACTCGTCAGGCAGATAGGCCGAGCCGGGCAGGTCCAGCCGCACGGGCGCCGGCTCAGGCATCGGTCTGCGACCGCGAAGGCGATCCACCGCCTCCGCCAGGAGCCGCGTGTAGAGCTCGAAGCCGACCGCCGCCATATGGCCGTGCTGCTCGGGTCCCAGGATGTTACCCGCGCCGCGGATCTCCAGGTCAGACAGCGCGATCTGGTATCCCGCGCCCAGATCCGAGGCCGAGAAGATCGCGTGCAGGCGCTTGCGGGCGATCAGTGAGAGTGGCGTCTCGCGCCGGTGCAGCAAGTAGGCGTATGCGCGCCGGTCGCTGCGCCCCACCCGTCCGCGCAGCTGATACAGCTGGGCCAACCCGAACGTGTCAGCGCGGGCGATGATGATCGTGTTGGTGTTCGGTATGTCCAGGCCGGACTCGATGATGGTGGTGCAGACCAGGACGTCGAATCGGCCGGCGTCGAAGTCGAGCATGACCCGCTCGAGCATTCCCTCCGCCATCTGACCGTGACCGATGGCGACCCGTGCGCGCGGCACTAGGCGTCGGACGCGAGCTGCCGCGGCCTCGATGGTCTCGATCCGATTGTGAACGTAGAAGACCTGCCCGCCCCGATCGAGCTCGCGGTTGATCGCATCGCGCACCAGCCCGTCGTCATCCTCCGCGATCCGCGTCTGGATGGGGAGGCGCGCCTCCGGTGGCGTCTCGATCACCGACAAGTCGCGGATCCCGACCAGGGAGAGGTGCAGTGTGCGCGGAATGGGCGTTGCGGAGAGCGTCAGCACGTCGACCTCACGACGCATGCTCTTGATGCGCTCCTTGTGCGTGACGCCGAAGCGCTGCTCCTCGTCGACCACCAGCAGTCCCAGGTCCGCGAAGTGGACGTCCCTACTCAGGATCCGATGCGTCCCGATCAGGATATCCACGGTCCCGTCGGCGACCCCCTCCACGATCTGCTCCTGGCGCTTCTTTGAGACGAAGCGCGAGAGCATCTCGACGCGGACCGGGAATGACGCGAGCCGCCGCTCGAACGTTAATCCGTGTTGCTGCGCCAAGACCGTGGTCGGGACCAGGACGGCCACCTGCTTGCCGTCCTGTACCGCCTTGAATGCCGCCCGCAGGGCGACCTCCGTCTTGCCGTAGCCGACATCGCCACAGACCAGCCGGTCCATCGGGCGGCGGCGCAGCATGTCGGCCTTGACCTCCTCGATCGTGCGTCCTTGGTCCGGCGTCTCCGTATAAGGGAAGGCCTCCTCCAGCTCGCGCTGCCAGGTGGTATCCGGCGAGAAGCTGAAGCCCGGCGCGGACTCGCGCGCGGCGTAGATCTCGAGCAGGTCGCGGGCGAGATCGTCGACCGCCCGAGCGACGCGGCGTTTGGTCCGCTCCCACTCGGTGCCGCCCAGCTTGCTGAGCGTGGGAGCAGGACCGCCCGCGTAGCGGGTGATGCGCCCGATCTGGTCCGAGGGCAGGAAGATCTTCCCGTCCCATGCGAAGTCGAGCTGCAGGTACTCCTTGACGGCTCCCGAGTACTCGCGCTGGGTCATGCCCACGTAGCGCGCGACGCCGTGGTCGACGTGGACGACGAGGTCCCCTGGCGACAGCTTTCCGATCAGGTCGCGCGTCACCACGCGCTTGGCGGGAGTCAGGCGCCGAACCCGGATGGCGCCAAACAGCTCCCGGTCGGTGAGGACCAGCAAACCGGATGGCCCGTGAGCGAATCCGCCGGAGAGTGATCCATGCGCCAGACCGATGCCGCCTTCCGGCGGAGGCTCTGCCAGCTCGGCGACGGCGGCCGTGGACCGCCCCGCTTCTTCGAGCAGCTCGCCAATGCGGCTGGCTTGATCAGTCGTGATGACCAGCCGCTGGCCGCGGCTGACCAGCTCGACCAACCAGTCCGCGAGACGCTCAACCCGGCCCGGGACGCTCGGCGCGGGACCGAAGCCGGCGTCGAGGTCCGCGTCCTCGTCCAGCGCTTCGCCAAACTCAGCGGCGAGTTCGGCCAGGGACTCGAGTGTGGCCCCGGCCTGGTACGGCAGCGGCCAGTCGGGCGGCAGCTCGCCGGAGGCGACCAGCCGATCTCGTCTGTCGCCCGCCTGCCGGTCGAGGTCGGTCGCGATTGCTGCCAGCTCGCTGGCGTCGGTGAGCACGAGGTGCGCGCCCTGTGGGATGTGCTCCGCCGTCGGCCCTGCCGTGAGCAATGTGGCCCACGTCTCGGCGGCCTCGCCCAGGTCACCTTGCTCCAGGTGAGCCAGGTCACCTGCCAGCTCATCCGAGATCTTTGAACTCACTGGCCTCCGCTCTCGGAGACGCTCGAACCCATCCGGCGGCAGGAATTCGCTGGCCGGCAGGAGGGTCGCCCGTTCCAGCCGGCGCCGACTGCCCTGGGTCATCGGGTCGAAGGCGCGCAGCGACTCGAGCTCATCGCCGAACAGCTCGACGCGCAGTGGCTCACTCGCACCGGGCGGCCACACGTCGATCAGCCCTCCCCGATTTGCGAACTCGCCGATGCCGCTCACCTCGACGACCGGCTCATATCCCCCCTTGACCAGGGCGGTCAGAAGCACGCGCTGCGCGATCCGTTCCCCTACTCGCAAGTCGACGCGCGCTGCCTGCAGCTGGTCCGACGCCAGGGTGCGTTGCACGAGGGCCAGCAGGGGTGCCACGACGACGAGGTCGCGCGAGCGACCGCCGAGCTCCGCGAGGACCTCGAGCCGATCAGCGGATTCGTCGTGCTCGGGTAGCGCGCGTTCGAGCGGCAATGCCGCGCGCTCCGGAAGGACCCGGACTCGGCCCGACGGCAACCAGGCACCGAGGTCATCGGCAAGGCGGTGTGCTTCCTCATCGTTGCGGACGACGACCACGAGCGGCGCCGTGCTCGGGATCTGCGTGCGGCGAGCGGCCAGGAACGAGGCCCGGGAGGCCGCCGGCACCCGCACCGCGGACCCTTCCGGCTGCGGTAAAACGCTCGCGAGTAGCGACGTGAGGGTCGCAACCCGCCGGTCTGCCCCTCCCCGAACGGCCGCGGGCGCCCGTCGGGATATGGAAGGCTGGGCGACAGCAGTCACGCTTCGGAGTCCGCCAGGTCGAGGCCGTTGTACACGTTCATGGCGGCCTCGATTCCATCCGCCAGCCAGAGCTCTGCCGCGTCGGCAGCCGTGGCGATCGCCTCGGTCGCCAGATCGCGTTCGTCCTTCTTGAACGTGGACAGCACATGGTCGACGGTCTCACCGGCGCGACCGATGCCCACCCGCAGCCGGTTGAACTCGTTACTCCCCAGGGCCGCGATGATGTCGCGCAGGCCGTTGTGTCCTCCGGCCGAGCCGTCGCGCCGCAGCCGGATCTTTCCCAGCGGCAGGTCAACGTCGTCGGCCACGACCAGGAGGTCAATGGACGGGTCTGCCTCCGCCTGACGCAGCGCAGCCCGAACCGGGGCGCCCGATATGTTCATGTACTTCATCGGCTTCACCAGCAGAACCCGCCCGATCGGCTCCGGACGCTCAGCCTCCAGCCGGGCCGCGCCGTCGCGCACCCGCCCGGCTCCGGTCAGACCCCACCGGTCCGCCAGGAGGTCCGTTACGCGGAAGCCGACGTTGTGACGCGTCAGCCTGTAGCGCTCGCCAGGGTTGCCAAGACCGCAGATCACCTTCATGCCCGGCCGATGGTAGCCGCCGCGTAACCAGCCGGCCTATCCTCAGCCGATGGACCTGGGGCGGCGGGTTGAGGTCGCGATCATCGGCGGCGGGATCATCGGCTGTGCGGCGGCCGCGTTCGCCGCAGAGGCCGGCGCACGCGTCACGCTCTTCGAACGATCCGGGATCGGGGCTGGGGCGTCGGGGCGCAACATGGGCGCCGTTCAGCACCCCTTCGATCCCGACCTCACGCCGCTGTACGAGGAGACCGTCGGGATCTATCGCGAGCTCGGGCAGCGCGACGCCGAGTTCATGTTTCCGAGCGAACCGGCTGGACTCTTGATGGTCACGCCGGATCGCACGCTCCTTCAACGGGACGGGGACGAGACGCCGTCCGGAGTTCGCGCAGACCTCCTCGCACCGCGCCAGGTGCAATCGCTGGAACCGTCTCTCGCCGACGACCTGTGGGCGACTCGCCTGGACACCGGGTTTCCCATCCCGCCCCACGCCGCCACTGCGGCGATGGCGCGTCGCGCCAGCCAGGCGGGCGCACAGATCGAAGTCGGTGCGGCCGCGATCCCGGCAATCGAGAACGGCCGGGCGGTGGGCGTCATCCTGGAAGGAGTGCGTCCGCGAGCGGCGGACCTGGTGCTCGTTGCGGCCGGTCCGTGGAGCCCGTACCTGTTGGACCCGTCCGGACGCTGGCAGCCCATCGTCGTAACGTGGGGAGCGACCGCCCAGCTCGAGCTGGCCTCAGCGCCGCGCCACGTGGTGGAGGAGCTACGCGTCGAGAGCGTGAACCAGCCGCTGGGCGAGGTAGCCGGTGCCCGGCCGCCGTCGGCGCAGGACACGCCCAGCATCTTCACACTCGCGGCGGCAGGAAGCGTAGTCACCATCGGCTCGACGTTCCTCGCCTTCGAACCAGATCCTCGGGCCATGGCTCCGCTCCTCGTCGAGCGCGGCAGGCGCTTCCTCCCCTCACTGAGCGATGCGCGCATCGCGGCCACCCGGGCTTGTGCGCGGCCGCAATCCGTGGACGGCAGGCCGCTGGTTGGTGAGATCGCCGGCGTGAGCAGTCTCTTCCTCACCGCCGGACACGGGCCCTGGGGAATCTCCACTGGACCGGCCACGGCCCGCCTGGTCGTGGACGCCATGCTCAAACGCGACGGGGCCGCGATCTCCGATGCGCTGAACGTGCGCCGATTCCCCGCTCCAACCCTCCGCGAGGTCCACGTCTAACCCACAAGCCATGTCCGCGACCGCCGCCCCCACGACCCACACGCTCGAGGCACTGCTTGCCGAGCATGGCGTGGCCATCGGCTCGTTCGCCTACCTCGTCCTCCAGCACCAGACCGACGCGGACCGCATCGTGGCCGCGACCCTGGCGACCGCTCTCCGGCGCAGCGACCTCTCTCCCGAGTCGCTGACGGCCCGCACGCAGCTCCTTCGCATCGCCGCCCGCGAAATCCTGCGTGGCCGGGCGCTGACCGGTGAGATCGCACCTCTGCTTCCGGATCCGCGTTCGTCCCTTGATCGGATGCCGGTCCTGGAAGCCCTTGCTGAGCTCGATCCGCGATCACGAATAGCGATCGTCCTGCACTATCACCTCGACCTCTCGGCGAATGCGGTCGCGGCCGTCCTGGGCGACGACGGCTTCGCGCTGCGCTCCGATCTCAACGATGCGCGCAATCGCCTGCTGTCGCGGGTCGAAGAGTCTCTGCTCAGACAGGACTCCATGCTCGCGGGTGCGGCAACGACTGCTCCGCAGGAGCCGTTCGATGCTCGACTCCGGCGCGCGATGACCGAGGAATCCGCCCGCTTCGACCCCATCCTCGATTCGAGCGGGCTCCACGGACCGGCGCCTCGGGACGCCCGGGTGCGGCGGGCAGCGCGCCGCTGGTGGCCCCTCGCCGCGATCGCTGTCCTGGCGGCCGGGCTTGCCGCGTTCTTCTTGCTCATCCCGGAGTCGGGTCCCACGGCCGGGCGACAGGCAGCCGCGACCCCGTCCGCAAGCCCCTCATTAGGCACCGCTGCGGCGCCAATCACGCTGGCCGATTGTCAGATCGCGCCCGCCGGGTCGCCCCTGGCGTTTGCCGGTTGGACCACGCTCGCGGCGCTGAACGTGCACGGCGGCGAGGCAGGACCGGGGCAGCCGATCTATGCGGTGATCACGCGCGGCATGGCGGAGTGGGTCGGGTGGCAGGAGCACTACACCGGCCCGATGTTCCCACCGCCCATCGGTCGGATGGGGTGCATCTTCGACGCGTCCACGCGGAAGACGAGCCTCGTGGGCGTAGATCTGGACTGGGAGCCATCGTTGATGGCCGATGGTTGCCCGCCTTCGCCGATCGACGAATTCGGTGGCTACCGCGAGTTCGGCGGACCGCACGCGTGGCTTCTCCTGCCCGACGACATCTCGGCCTGGCACGAGGGCGAGAACAAAGCGATCCTGTTTCGGCTCTCACCGCCCGCCGAGCCGGGCCAATCGATCACCGCCTGGGCGCAGCCTCTCGCCGACGTCAGCCGTATTTCCGCCCTAATCGATTCGGCCACGAGCCAGGTCGCGCGCCCCGACACGGCGGGGAGCGGCGCGCGCTACTACTTCGTGAACGTTCTCTTCAGCAGTGCCGGCTGCTGGGTGATCAACATCGCGGTCAACGGTCAGGTGGTCGGGTCGGCGATTGCGCCCATCGCCCCATCACCTCCCGCGCAGGCACTTCCACGGCGTCAAGGATCTCGCTGAGGACGATCAGCCTCAGTTCGGCGCCTGACTCGCCCTTTGTGCACTATGCACAAGCGTTCGAGGTCCGCAGCCGTGCCCAGAGGGTGGCCGCGCACCAGCATCGGTCCATAGGCTCAGGAGGACAACGAACCCGCCAAGGGGAGAAGCATGCCACCCGCGACCCATGCGATCGATTCCGGCGACACCGCCTGGCTCCTGATCTCGACCGCGCTGGTCATGCTCATGACCCCGGGCCTTGCCTTCTTCTATGGCGGCCTGGTGCGTCGCAAGAACGTCCTCTCCACGATCATGCACAGCCTCTTCATCCTCGCGCTGGTCAGCGTCACCTGGGTGCTCTGGGGCTACACGCTGGCGTTCGGACCGGACACCGGGGCGGGGCTGATCGGCGGGCTGCAGTGGGCCGGACTCGAGGGCGTCACCGGCGCTCCCAACGACGTCTACGCGCCGACCACGCCGCACCTGGCGTTCATGGCCTTTCAGATGATGTTCGCGATCATCACGCCGGCCCTGATCACCGGCGCGTTCGCCGAGCGCAAGCGGTTCAAGGCCTTCGTCCTCTTCAGCGTCGCCTGGTCGACCCTCGTCTACGCACCCATCGCCCACTGGGTCTGGTCTCCGAACGGTTGGCTGGCGCACCTGGGCGTGCTCGACTTCGCGGGCGGGACGGTAGTGCATCTCTCGTCGGGCGTGTCGGCGCTGGTCGCAGCCCTGATCGTGGGGCGGCGGATTGGGCTCGTGGACCGATCGACCGAGCCCCACGACGTGACCATGACCGTCCTGGGGGCCGCGCTCCTCTGGTTCGGCTGGTTCGGATTCAACGCCGGCAGTGCGTTGGCGGCCAATGGTGTCGCCGCCGTCGCCTTCGTGACCACCAACACCGCCGCGGCCATGGCCGCCCTGACCTGGGTCACGATCTCCTGGCTGCACCGCGGTACGCCATCCGTCCTGGGCGCCGCGGTTGGCGGGGTCGCCGGCCTGGTGGCCATCACGCCGGCCGCTGGGTTCGTGTCACCCGCGGCCGCGATCCTGATCGGCTTCGGGGTGGCGGTGGTCTGCTACGGAGCAAGCCAGCTCCGGCTCCGCTCGCGCGTTGACGACGCGCTCGACGTCTTCGCCGTCCACGGGGTGGGCGGGGCGTTCGGCGCCATCGCGACGGGCGTGTTCGCGACTGTCGCGGTCAACGCCGCGGGTCGCAACGGGCTCTTCGCCGGAGCGCCAGGCCAGGTCCTCGTCCAGCTGCTGGCATGCGGAGCCGTCGCCCTCTACGCCGCGGCGGCCACCGCCGGAATCCTGCTCGTGATCAATCTGATCGTGCCGATTCGCGTGCCGAGCCACGCGGAAGAGGCCGGTCTCGACCTCGCCCAGCACGGAGAGGTCGCCTACCAGCTGTAGCCAGAGGAGGTGTATGGACCGATGGTGATCGCCGCTCTCATCAGCTTTGGGATTCTCCTGGTCGCCTGGATCACCGCGCCCGGCGACGAGCCGCGCCGCACGGTTACTCAGCCGGACGCCGACGTCGAGCTGTTCACCGCTGAAGGCATCGCCCGCGCCGCCTGATCCGCCCCTCGCGCCGACCGGTGGTACGCGGGATGAGCGTATCGACCAAGGAACCGGCCTCAGGAAGGCGAAATTGGTCGATTGGGGCGCCTGACTTTGTCGCGGGTTACGCGCGTATAACGCGGTGACCAATGGGCCGATCCTCATTGGTCGTTACGTCCACGCGGCGTAACACTGAGCGGGCGGGAAGACCCGGAAGGCTACCGGCCTGACGTCACCGCGTGACCGGCGCGGTCGAAGAGCGAGCCCGGCTGCCAATCCACTGACCGGTGTCGGCGGTGCATCGCCGTCAGCACCTGGTGCTCGATCCCTCGCATCGCGCCTTCCTCGTCGAGTTCCGCATGGTCGTGACCTAGGAGGTGCAGCGTGCCGTGAATCGCGAGCAGCACGATCTCCTCGACTACGCTCCAACTCCCCGCGGCTGCCTGACGCACCGCCTGATCGACGTCGATCACCACGTCTCCAAGCAGTAACGCGCCAGGCGGGGAGATGCCGTCGTCATCGCTCAGCGTCGACCGGCCGCCCTCGACCACCCAATCGTGCAAGGGAAACGACAGGACGTCAGTCGGGCCACGCTCGCGCATGTGGTCGAAGTTCAAGCGGGTCATCTCGGGATCCGCCACGAAGCTCAGCTCCACCTCGCAGGTCTGTGAATCGAGAGCGAGGTGCGACGTCTCGGCAACCGCGGCCTGGATGAGATCCAGGGCTTCGTCGATCGGTGTCGGATCGACCGCATCCGCCAACCGCTCCCTCCCGATCCGGTCGTGAAACGTGACGCTGCAGCCCATCGGTCCCACTCATCCTAGGCGACCCATGCGGCGGCGCTCAAGGTTCGCGCATAGGCTCGGCCTAGGCCGGCTAGGCGTTTCGCCCGGTTCCGGCCTCTCGCCGCTGATCGAGGGGAAGGACGTTGTCCGGGTACTGGATCCGGCTGTGGTACATGCCCAGTAGCTGCTGAACGAACGCCTCGTTGATTTGTGACAGGTTCTTCAGCGTGAGCTCAGCGTCGTCGAGCTGTCCGTCCGCCAGCCGCGCATCGACGATGCTGTCGACCATGGCCCGAATGGACCCTTCGTCCTTGCTCTCCAGCGAACGGACCGATGCCTCGACCCCGTCGGCGAGCATCAGGATGGCAGCCTCGCGGCTCTGCGGCTTGGGTCCCGGGTAGCGGAACCAGTCGCGATCCACCCCATCGGGCTCGCCGCCCGCCTCGCGGAGCGCCTTTCCATAGAAGTAGCTCATCACGCTCGTCCCGTGATGCTGCGGGATGAAGCCGATGACAGGCACCGGCAGTCCGTGCTCGTGACCGAGGTCCACGCCGTCCTTGACGTGCGCCGCGATGATTCGCGCACTCGTCTCCGGGTCGAGGTCGTCGTGGATGTTCCCCGCTCCCGCCTGGTTCTCGATGAAGGCGAGCGGATTCTTCATCTTGCCGATGTCGTGGTAATACGCCGCCACCCTTACGAGCAGCGGATCGGCCCCGATTGTTTCCGCAGCGCGCTCGGCCAGGTTCCCCACCATCACCGCGTGGTGGTAGGTGCCCGGCGTCTCGAGGAGCAGGCGGCGTAGCAGCCGATTCGACGGATTGGCCAGCTCCAGGAGCTGGAAGACGGTCATGATCCCGAACAGGTTGCCCAGGATCGCGAACGACCCAACCGCCAGCACCACCGACAGGAAGGCGTTCACCACCCCCGCACCGGCGACCTGCGCGATACTGGCCACATCGGTCGGGTCCATGAGCCCGAATGCGAGCACTACCGCGATGTTGGAGAGGGCGAGCACGAAGCCTGCGCGCAGGAACGCGTTCAGGCGCTCGGCACTAACGATCGCAAGCAGCGAGGCCATGCCCCCGCTCAGGACGTAGACCGCGGGCTCGAAGCCGGACGGACTCACCACGCCAGCGATCACCGCCAAAGCCGCCGCCATCGCCGCTCCCGCATATCCCTCGAGCAGGATGCCGATCAGCATCACGGCCGCCGAGGTGGGCACCGCATAGGCCCACACGGGCCGATTGCCCGCAATCCGGATCGCCACGGCGCTGACCACGAGGGTCAAGCCAAAGAGCAGCAAGGACCGATTGCGGTGCCAGATCTGCGGCTGGAAGCGCCACAGGAACGCGACCAGCAGCACGGAAAGGAGCAAGGCGACCAGGGCGTTGCCGATCACCGTCGCGGCCTCCAGCCGCGGCTGGGTAAGGCCGAGCTGATCGAGCTTCTCCAGGTCGAGCTGCGTGATCGGGTCGCCGGCACGAACGATCACCTCGTTCTGGCGGACCTGCACCTCGACTGGCTCGACCTTGTCCCGCGCTGCCTGCCGTGCCTGTTCGGTGAGTGCGGAGCTGATTCGCTGGTTCGGGGCAAGGAACGCGGCCGCAAGGTCGCCCGCGAGCTGGCGATCCGTGACGCCCAGATCGTTGGTGATCGCGTTGTGCGCGTCGACGCGAATGGCGTCCATGTCGTCTTCGCGCACCGGACCCGCTTGCGTCGTCCCGACGACGGCCCGCGCCGCGGCGGCCACTTGCTTCCAGTGCTGCACGCTCATGCCAGCCAGCTCGCTGATCTGAGCTGTGGTCAGGCGGCTCTGCGTCGCGTCGACCAGCTTGTTGGTGAGAGCATCCCCGTTGAGGGACTTCTGATCGCGCTGCTGCAGGACCTCGGTGACCCCCTGCGTCAGCAGATCGAAGGCCTTGAGCTGTGCCGTCGCGATGTCCGCAGGCGGCGCGATCTGCTCGTACACGGGCGGAATCGCGTTTGCGGCCGCGATACGAGCGGCATCGGTCTGGGACTGGCTGTTGAACTGGACTGGGCGGGGTGCCCGGATCTCGGTCTGAGCCACCTGCCCGACGTCGAGCGCGACTTGTCCAGGAACGACGCTGAGGGTCAGGATCGCGGTCAGCGCCGCGGCGAGCAGCAGGGTGAGGATGATCGCTCGGGCCAGGGGACCGCGACCCAGCCGGGTATCCGCTCCGGCAAGTGTGCGGGGGATGAACATGGACCGATGGCGGCTAGCTGCCGCCGTCCTCCGCGAGCAATTGGCGTACGAGCTCGCTCAATGCGCGCCCGTCGGCTCGTCCCTTCACCTCGGGAACGAGACGCCCCATGACACGGCCCATGTCCAACGGCGAGGAGGCTCCGCTCTCGGCGATCGCGGCGCGGGCGATGCGCTCCAGCTCGGCGGGGTCGAGCTGCTCGGGCAGGAACTCGGAGAGGATCGCGACCTCGCCCTCTTCTTCGGCCGCGCGGTCATCCCGCCCCGCGCCGCGGTAGATCTCGATGCTCTCGCGCCGCTGCTTCACCTGGCGGCCAAGCACCTCGCTGACTTCGTCATCGGTCAGGTCGCGGCGAAGCTCGATGCGCCGGTTGTGGGCGGCAGCCATCGCCATGCGCAGCGTCTGCGTGCGTCGCTCGTCGCGCGCTCGCATTGCGTCACGCATAGCGTCTTCTATCCGATGCAGCAGTGTCATGGGCTGGATTCGGGATGCGGCGGAGGACGTCATCGGTCTGACGGTTGCCTCCGCGGATGAAAGGCGTCTGCGTCTGGCGGGTTACAGGCGGGTGGCCTTGCGCTTCTTGGCTTCCTTGCGCTTGCGCTTCACGCTGGGCTTCTCGTAGTGCTCGCGGCGTCGCGCCTCAGCCAGGATGCCTGACTGCTGGATCTTCTTGTTGAAGCGGCGCAGCGCGCTCTCGAACGTCTCGTTCTCGCCCACGCGGACCTCTGCCAAACGTCTCGCCTCCTTCCCGCTCTGGGTCGTGCTCCGTCCCGCAGCCGCGCGTGACGCGGCCTTTGTGCGGGCAGGCACGCAAGCCGCGGAAGTCTATCAGTGGCCCCTCAGAGGGTCAATCGAGGCGCGGGTAGGGAGATAGGCACCGTCGAAATGTCGCACCCGGGGCCTTAGGAGATGAGAGGGGCCCTCTTTCGCTTGTGACCCGCGGACGGGCGGTCGGCCACGCTGGCGGCCAATTTCGGCT
>Ga0070708_100003278_pt1 | contig 12639 bp, 15 predicted proteins | sample KBSK5503metaG_FD_65469 | JGI IMG/M metagenome (GOLD analysis project Ga0070708, IMG submission 65469) | Corn, switchgrass and miscanthus rhizosphere microbial communities from Kellogg Biological Station, Michigan, USA - KBS K5-50-3 metaG | ecosystem: Host-associated > Plants > Roots >...
GTTGCCTGGCGACGACGCCGAGTTGCGCGGATTCGGGGCTCGCGCGCTGAAATCGGCCGCGTTGTTGTCTGTGTCGACACAGCCGTCGCCTGCTCGGAATGCGGCCATGGTAGTGGTGAGCCCGGGAGCAGGCGCCGCGCCTTCGAAGCAGTTCGTCGCGGGCCCGTAGCCTACGAAGTCGACGATGGTGGCCGCGGAAGGGCAGGATGTCCCCGTCGTTAGGGTGGTGTTGTTACTGAGCAGGGCGACCTTAGCGGCGGTGGCAGACATCGGGATGGTGCCGGTCGCGTCGGGCTGTGGAAGGTTCTGCGTCCCGCCGGCACCCGGTGCCTCCTGAACGAGGTAATACTGCCCCGGCTGGAGCGTGATATCGGTGAGACTCGTCTTCTGCCAGGTAGTTCCCGCCGACGCCGCGTACTGAACTGACCAGCCGTTCACGTTCACTGCGCTGGTCCCGCGATTGAAGAGCTCGATGAAGTCATTCTTCAATGTCGCGCCGGAGTTTCCGCCGCCCCCGTAGACCTGGCTGATGACGACGTCCGGCGATGCCGCCGCCGCCGGCTGCGCGAACGGCAGGAGCGTGACGACCATCGAGAAGAACACGAGAAATGCCAGAGACCGGCTGCGGATCAATCCCACCCTCACTCCGCGATCTGCGCCTGCGGCACAGTACCGCAAGTGACGAGCATCTGGCTCGACGAGATCGCGCCTGACGTCTACCCGAGCCTCGACGGAAATGCCGCGGCCGATGTCGCGATCGTCGGGGCGGGCATCGCCGGGATCGCGACCGCGTACCACCTCGCACGCGCAGGCGCGAAGGCGATCGTGCTTGAGGCTCGCGCGGTAGCCGACGCTGCGAGCGGGCGAAACGCGGGGTTCCTTCTCGCGGGCGTCGCCGAGAACTTCGCCGCGGCCGCGAGGCGCTACGGCGAGGAGAGCGCGCTGCGGGTGTGGCGATTCACCAGGCACAACCAGCAGCTCGTGCGCGCGGTCGTCGCCCGAGAACAGATCGAGTGCGACCTCGCCTGGAATGGCTCCGCGCAGATCGCCGGCGACGACGCCGAGTGGGCGGAGGCCTGTGCGAGCGCGGAGCGACTGCGGCGCGAAGGCGTCCGCGTTCGGCTCGTCTCGGAGGAGCGCGCCGCGATCTATGAGGAAGACGGCGAGCTGCACCCGGTGAAGTACGTGCGCGGGCTCGCGCGGGCCGCCGCCAGATCCGGCGCGCGCATCTTCGAGAACACGCGCGTGAAGGCGGTGGCACCAGACGGACTAGGAACCGAACGAGGGCGCGTGCGCGCCGGCGCCGTCGTCGTCTGCGTGAACGCGTACTCCCAGCACCTCGTTCCGCTCCGCATCCGCCCCGTGCGCGGGCAGATGCTCGCCACCGCGCCAGTTGCGCGCCGCGTGTTCGACCGGCCCGCCTACGCGCACCGCGGCTACCGCTACTGGCGGCAGCGCGCCGACGGCAGACTGCTCGTCGGCGGATGGCGCGACACCGCGGTCGACGAAGAGCTGGGCGAGGAGGAGCGAACGACGCGTCGCGTGCAGGACCAGCTCGAGAGCTTCCTGCGCGAGCGCGCACCCGAGGCCGCCGTCTCCCACCGCTGGGCCGGGATCATGGGCTTCTCTCACGACGCGCTTCCGTATGCCGGCCGGCTCGCGGATGGGATATTCGTCAACGCGGGGTTCACCGGACACGGAATGGCGTTCGCGACCGCGACCGGCGAGCTCGTCGCCGACCTCGTCCGCGGCGCGTCGCGAAATGACACCGATCTGTATTCGCCGGAGCGGCGCTAGAGCGAGCAGCCAAGCGAGACTCCAAACGCAGCGGCGCGTTTGACACTCGTAGATGCACGCATCGCTCGTACCGACCGCCATCGACCTCGCCGGGCTGCTCGGCTATGTCCTCGGCAACCCGTTCCTCTTCATCAGCTCGAGCACCGTCATGACGACGGGCCTCGTCCTCGGCGCGGTCGCGATGTCTCTCGTCCCCCGCGGTGCCCCGGCGCTACGGATCGCCGCGCCGCCGCTCGCGATGGTCCTCGCGTACTTCGGTCTCGGGAGCATGGTCCTCGCGACCGAGATCCTCGTGCGCTTCCACGGCGCGATCCCCGACGCGACCGAGACCCAATTCGCCTCGGGGATCGGGCATTTGGTCGAGGCCGCGGCCGGAGTCGGGATCCTGTTCCCGCACCTTCGACGGCGCTCACGCCACGCGTGGCTCGTCGCGAACGCGGTCGCGGTCGCCTACTGGATGGCCCAGGTGCTCATCCTCACGCCGCCGTGGTTCGCGTTCCAGGGTCAGTTCGAGGTCGTCCGGATGCTCGCGGTCGCCACGCTCGCCGCAGGCGCCCTGGTCAGCGTCCTTCTGTGGCGAGCGGCTCCACGGCCTCGATGAGCGCGTCTATTTCGAACGGCGGCGACACGTAGCCTTCGGCACCGACGGCGCTCAGCGCGTGTATGCGGCGCAGAGCATGCCGAAATAGGTCGGGGCCTCGTACGAGAGGAGCTCGCCTCTCCATCCGCCCCGCCCCAGCGCGCCCTGAAGCATCAGCATCTGCCAGTAGCTATCGGCTTTCGCTTCACGCGCGAACGCCGATCCAAGACGTGAGATCCCGGCCAGGTCGTCGCGCTTGATGAGATCGATGACCGCGTCGTCGAACTCCTTCGATTTCGGCGTGAACCCGTACGGTCCGTTCGCGTCGTGCGCGTGACCGTGATCGCAGCTCGCGACGAGTGCTACGCGCTTGGGTGAGGCCGTAGCCACGCGCGCGATCGCCTCGCCCGCGCGAACATGCACGTCGTCGGGGAGATCGCGCGCCGGAGCGACGACGACGACCGGGACCTGGGGATCTGTTCGGCCGCCCATGAAGTGCGCGGGGATGAGCACGGCCCAATCCATCGGGGCGACCGAAGCGGCCGGATCGTTCGCGCCGTAGCTCACCGCGACCACCGGGATGCCGGCCGCCCGTAGACCGTCGCGGACCCCGAGCGCGAGCTCGCGATCGATGGAGACCCGCATCGCGATCGGACTTCCCCACTGCCCGAGATCACCGGCGACGGCGCCGGCGTCGATGACTGCCATCGCGCCCTCGACGTGGACGTTGTGCGGTGTCAGGATGATCGAGACCTCGGGACGCGTGGCCGCGAAGCGCCGCCCGAGCTCCTTCATTCCCTCGGTCGTCGCGACGGCGAGCGTCGGACGATCCGCAGGCTTGGCCTCGGGGATCGCGATGGAGCCATGCGGAGCGATGCATGCGAAGACGAGCGGCATCTATTTCAGTGGGAACGTCGGCAGCACAGGGCTGCAGGGATGCTCACTTGAGTAGCGGTCGGAGGGAGGGGACGATTCCCGTTGAGCTACAGCCGTCCTCCAACGCTGCACAAGGCAGCCTTGGTTCCTGCTTCTCAGAGCTCTGCCATTCCGCGAATGGACTTACGTTCTCTCCACAGGCGTTTGACGTGTCCGCGGAACTCGCGGCCACGGCCAGAAGGTTTAGGGCAGCGTTGAGATCGCGATCGATTATCAAGCCACAAGGACACGAGAAGACTCTTGTTGACAACGGCACATCGTTCAGGGCACCGCACTTGGAGCACATCCTCGTGGAGGGGTAGAACTTATGGGCGACCAGGATCCTGCCGCCATACCAGACCGCCTTGTACTCCAGCTGCCTTCGAAGCTCGCCAAGAGCAGCGTCCGATAGTGCTCTCGCCAGATGACGATTGCGACGCATCAGCGTAGGGGCCAGATCCTCGATCACGATCAATGACTTGGTTCTCGTCACCTGGGTCGTGAGCTTATGCAACTGGTCCCGGCGTAGGTTTGCCGCGCGGGCGTGCAACCGCGCGATTCTCCGCTGGGCTTTTGCTCGGTTCTGGCTACCCAGCCGTCTGCGCATGAGGGCTTTCTGCGCGGAGGCCAGCCTGCGTTGGATTCTCTCGAGCGGCCGGAGATTGCGAATCGCCGAACCATCTGACAACGTCGCGAGACGATTGATCCCGACGTCGATTCCCACTGCGTCGCCATTGTTGGTCGGAACTACGATCTCCTGCTGTACCTCGAGGCTGACATACCATCGTCCCGCCCGCTCAGAGAGAGTGGCCGCCGTAATGCGAACGCCTTCCGTCGGTAGGTAACCAGACTCCTTCAACCGTATCTTCCCTAACCGCGGTAGCTGAACGTGGCGGTCAAAGACTCGTATTAGGCCAGTGACCCGAAAAGCGTCGGCCGACCTCTTGCGCGACTTGAAGTGTGGAAAGCCGACTCTCCGACCTTGCTGTCGGCCCCGGAAGAAGGTCCTGAGAGCGACATCGAGATCGTCGAGTGCAGTCTGAGGCACTGACTTCGAGGTCTCATAGAGCCATGCATGGGTGCTCTTCTTCAGTTGATTCAGTTCCCGCTGCAAGGTGTAACTGCTCGGAACAGCCGATCGCGCGTCAAGTGCGGACTTCTTTTTCGCAAGACCCCAGTTGTAGCTCCACCGGGCGACCCCCGCATGTTGGCGGAACCGTTCGCGTTGTGCCTGATTCGGGTCAAGCTCGGTCCGATAGGCTCGCCTAATTTTCATCGCTCTGGAAACATAGCGGCCGCCGCTTGTATTTGGAACGGCGCTCGAGACCGCCGAGAATGGAGTCCCCAGGGCCGCTAGCTCAACGGCAGAGCAGGGGACTTTTAATCCCTTGGTTCCGGGTTCGAATCCCGGGCGGCTCACAAGCGTCGCGCTGCTCGAGTTGCTTGTCCGCTGGCAGCGTGAAGTAGAAGGTCGCGCCCTGCCCAGGCTCCGACTCCTCACCACCGTGACGACGGATCACCCGGCGCACCGTCGCGAGACCGATGCCGCTGCCTTCGAAGTCGCGCGGCGAGTGCAACCGCTGGAACGGATGAAGAGCTCTGCTTGTACTCCATCTCGAAACCGACGCCGTTATCGCGGATGTAGTACGCCCGCGTCCCGTTGTGCGAGGCCGATCCGAGTTTGACGCTCGCGCTCTTCACCGGACGCGTGAACTTCCACGCGTTGCCGATCAGGTTGTCGAGCGCGACGCGCAGCAGCCGATCGTCCGCGTCGACCTGCAATCCGTCCTCCGCCCGGAACGACACTTTCCGCTCCGGTGTCCGCGGCGACGCATGCTCGGCGGCCACGACGCATGCGCGTGCGGAGATCCACCGGCTGGCGGCGGAGCTCCGCGCGCGTCGTCCGCGATAGCGAGAGCAGGTCGTCGATCAGATGACCCATGTTCTGCGCGGCTCGACGCACGCGGCCGAGATGCTTCCGCCCATCGTCCCCGAGCTCCGCGGACTTCTCCCGGACGAGCACCTCGCTGAAGCCGTCGATCGCTCGCAGCGGTGCGCGCAGGTGGGGTTAAACCCAGTGCGGACAGATATACTTACGTATAGGTGGTGCCTGCTCCCTCTGCCGCGGCAGTCGGAAGAGGCCGTATTTGAGCGCATGAGTGAGCAAGGACGCCGGACCCTCTCCGCTAACGAGACGCGCCTGACACCGCGTCAGGCGCAGGTGCTCTATCGCGTCGTCCGCGGATACGAGAACAAGCAGATCGCGAAGGAGCTCGGCGTCAGCGAGCAGGCGGTGAAGGAGCACGTCTCGCTCTTGCTCCAGAGGTTTGGCGTCCCGAACCGCGCCGCGCTCGCGGAGGCCGGTACGCAGCGAATGATCACCGGTCATCAGGCCATCGAACCGGCCTGGCTCCAGTATCTCTTCAGCGAAGCACCCGTGATGCTCGCGATGCTCAGGGGACCGGACCACGTGATCGAGATCGCGAACGAAGCGTTTCGTCGCGCGTGCGCCGGACGCGAGTTCCTCGGTCGCCGGATACGCGACGTCTTCCCCGAGATCTCGAGCGAAATGCTCGCCACATATGACGAGGTCTACGCGAGCGGGACCCCCGCGGTCCGCCACGAGATGCCCGCGCACTTCCTACGCAACGGCAACCCCGAACCGGGCTTCGGCAGCTTCATCTTTCAGCCGCTCCGTGGCGACGATACGAGGGTCAACGGTGTCATGGTGTTCTGCCTGGACGTGACCGAGCAGGTTCGCGCTCGCGAACGGCTCGCGGAGCTCACCGCAGAACACCTCGCCGTCCTGGACCAGATTCAAAGCAGTGTGTTGGTGTTCAACAGCGAGGGGCGTTTGATCAAGATCAATGAGGCGGCGCGCGTTCTTGTCGGGACGGATCTGCTCGGCAGCACTCCCGTCGATCGGCACGCTAACGGCTCGATGCGGGACGCATTCGGTCGACCGCTCCCGCTTGAGGAGTTCCCGAGCGTGCGGGCGCTCCGCGGCGAGACCGTCGACATGGACGTGATCTACGCGCGGAGCGAAGACGAGCTTCTCAAGCTGCACGGGCGCGCCAGTCCGCTACGACGGCCAGACGGAAGCATTCGCGGTGCGCTGCTCGTCCTCTATCCGAGAGCGGCCTAATTCAGGACGCGGTCTACCGCTCCAACGAGCTCGTCGATCTCGAACGGCTTCCCAAAAATCCGCGCGGCCCCGAGAAGGCCGCCGACCTCGCGTCGATCCGGACTGCCGCTTACGACGACGATCGGCACGTCCCGAGAGTCGGGCCGTCGTTCGCGCCAGCGCGCGACGAACTGGGCACCGTCGAAGTCCGGAAGACCGAGGTCGAGCACGATCGCCGCGGGCTTTCGCGCAAGAGCCGTGCGCAATGCTTGAGCACCATCGACGGCCGGGAGGGGATCGAGACCCGCGGCTCGTAATGACTCTGTAATTAGTTTGCGCACGTCCGGGTCGTCCTCGATGACGAGGACGCGCCGCTTAGGCGGCGGCTTCATCCTGCCATGGTGCCACTCGTTTAGCTTGCGCGCCAGAAACGAGCAGCAAAGCGAGCGATTAGATGCCCCGCAGTAGCTCAGCGAGCGGAACATCCAAACGCCGCGCGAAATGGGCGAGCGCGGCGAGCGAGGGAGCAACGCGGCCAGTCTCCATCTTCCAGACGTACTGCCGCTGGAAGTAGACGATGCCTTTCGCGCTCGCACCGAGCTCGGCCATCGTCATCCCTTTCTTCTCGCGGAGCGCGCGGATGCGCTTTCCGACCTTCCGCAGCAGGCGCGGCTCGCCCGGTACGTCCGGATTCACCCGCGCCGGCATACGAACTCCACGATCGCGCTGATCGCCTCCTCGCCATAGGACGCGGTGAACATCGCACGAGAGTGCTCTCTTCCGCCGAAGAAGACGAGGGTCTTCGGCGAACTCGCGTCTGTGAAGCAGCGAAGGACGTTGGGCGCCGCGCGTAACGAGTCTCGGTCCGCGCACACAAAGAGCTTGCGCCCGGTGATCTTCTTCGCGAGATCCTCTGGCACCCCGGCCACGGGCGCTGAGATCGCAACGACGCATTCGACGTCGCTCTCGAAGCTCGAGGCGAGCACGGCGCTTCCGCCCATGGAGGCGCCGACGAGCGCGATCTCTGCGGCGCCACGGCCACGCAGCGCCGCCTTCGCCGCGCGAAGATCGGTCACCGGCGTCCACGGCGCATTGGGTCGGTAACGGTTCGTCTTTCCGCTCGAGCCGGCGTACCCGCGGAGATTCAAGGCGAGGGCCGCGACACCGCGTGCCACGAAGCGCGGCGCGACGTTCCGCCACCCGGACGCATCCCAGTTCTGCCCATGGACCAGGATCGCCACGCGGTCCGCGGGAACATCGCCGTAGAGCTCAGCCTGTAGCGTCTCGCGTTCGCTCGCGAAGCTGAGGAGCGTCGGCAAAGCGCTCGCCGCGTTCGTCACCTCATGGCACCGGGTCGAGAAGAGGCTTGCCGTCGAGAAAGGCAAGGATGTTCTCGGCGGCGCGCACGGCCATGCGGGTCCGCGTTCGCTCCGATGCCGAAGCGATGTGCGGCAGGAGCACGACGTTCTCGAGGGCGAGCAGCGCCGGCTCGACCGCGGGCTCCCGCTCGTACACGTCGAGACCGGCGCCTGCGATCACGCCCTGCTTGAGGGCGTCTGCGAGCGCCTTTTCGTCCACGACCGGACCGCGCGACGTGTTGATCAGGATCCCCGTGCGCTTCATCTTGCGCAGGCGCTCCGCATTCATGAGGTGCCGCGTCTCGGGGAGGAGCGGCACGTGTAGGGATACGAAGTCGCTTCGCGCGAGAAGATCGTCGAGGGTCTCCACGTACTGAGCGCCAAGCTCGCGCTCGGCGTCTAGGTTGCGCCGCGCATCGTGGTAGAGGATGGTCATCGCGAAGCCCTTCGCACGGCGCGCGAGCGCCCGTCCGATCCGCCCCATTCCGACCACCCCGAGCGTCGCGTGGTTGACATCCTGCCCCGTGAACATGAAGGGTGTCCAGCCCCGGTACTTGCCGGCGCGGAGGAAGCGCTCGGCCTCGCCGAGCCGGCGCGCCGCCGCCAGGAGGAGCGCGAACGCTCCATCGGCCGTGGTCTCATCCAGGATGCCCGGCGCGAACGTGACGGGGATCTGACGCTCCTTGGCCGCGGCGACGTCGATGTTGTCGTATCCGGTGCCCATCGTCGCGATCATCCGAAGGCGCTTCGCCCCGCGGATGGCTTCGGCGTTCAGCGGGTTCGCGGGAAGCGTGTACACGACGTCCGCGTCGCCGATCATCCGCGCGACCTCGTCCGCGGTCGGTATCGGGGGTTCGTCGGGTCCGACGACGACGTCCGCGCGTGGCCGCAGCATCGCGAGCGCCTCAGCGGCGACGGGTCGCGTGACCACGATCTTCACGAGCGCGGAGGAGCATATTGCGGCCACAATTCGACCGTGCCCAAACGCGTCGCGGTCGACGAGGTCGGCGCGCACAACGAGCGCATGTGGGAGCGCCTCGCGAAAGCGGGCATCCCGTATACGCGCCCGCAGGGATCGCCGCCCAAGACGAAAGCGGGAAAACGCCGCTTCCTCGACGAGCTCACCGAGGGATCGCTCGGCGCATTCGAGACCGAGGGAAAGCGCGTCCTCTGCCTCGCCGGCGGTGGCGGATGGCACGCGATCCTCTTCGCCGAGCTCGGTGCCGACGCGACGCTCTTCGACATCAGCTCGCGCCAGCTCGAGACGGTACGACGCACCGCCCGTCGTCGCGGGACCGAGCTCACCTACGTGCGCGGCGACATGCGTGACCTATCCGCGCTCGGCAACGGCGAGTTTGACCTCGTCTACCACAACCACTCGATCGTCTTCGTTCCGGATGCGGGGCACGTGATCGCTGAGGTCGCGCGGGTGCTGGCGGTAGGCGGCCTCTATATCTTCTCGACGATGCATCCGGTGACGATCCGGATGTACGAGAGTTGGACCGGTACGGGCTGGCGCTTGAAGAGGCGTTACTTCGACGACGGACCTATTCCCATCGTCGACCCGACGTGGGAATTCGGGAGGATCCGCGTCCGCGCGCCGACGCTGGAATTCGGACATCGCACCGCCGACCTCGTGCGGGCATGCGCGAGATCGGGCCTACTGATCGACGGGCTCTGGGAATATTCGCCGAGCTACGACGGCGGCCCCGCCGGCTCCGAAGAGGACCTCGAGCGTCAGCTCCCGGCGTTCATTCGCTTTCGCGCGAGGAAGATCGGCGCGCCGACGAACGGCCCGCGCGCAGCGAACGGCTCGCGTCGGCGTACTGATCCACCAGCGCCGCCAGCTTTCGCGCGGCCACCGGGATATTCAGCGCCCAACCCACGCCGAAGACGTGGTCGCTGAAGACGATGTCGCTCTCCGGATCCCAGTAGGCCTTGCGCAGACGTTCGACCGTCGGCAAGCGGAAGTCGTAAGGGATGACGCCAGCGACCTTGCCGTGCCAGGTCCGCTCGGCGTCCGGCTTGCGCAGCTCCTGATAGAGCGCGCCGAAGAACGCGACCCAGACCAGCGTTCGAGCGAGCTTGTACAGATCTTTCATGCCACCTCCACGGGGGGTTCTCGGGGTGCGGAGCCACCCGGACCGCTGGTGCCGGGACGGGTCGCCGCGAGGCCTTTCGCGCAAAGCGGGCAGTCCGACGGCGCGTAGCTCGGGATGGAGAGAGTCCAGAGGGCGAGCAGCGGCACGTCGAGCGTCGTCTCTCCGCCTGACCGATCGACGAGGACCGCCGCGCCGACGACCGTCCCTGCTGCGGATCGCACCGCGTCGATCGTCTCCTGCACCGAGCCTCCGGTGGTCATGATGTCGTCGACCACGAGAACACGCTCTCCGCGACCGAGCATGAAGCCGCGCCGCAACTCGCGCCCGGCCTGATCTTCGCGGCGCTCGGCGTAGACGGCGCGCGCGCCCAGCTGTCGCGCGAGCTCGTGCGCGAGGATGATCCCTCCGGTCGTGGGACCCGCTACGGTCGCGAGCTCGAGGGTTCGTGCCCACTCCGCGATCGCGCGACACAGTCGCTCGGTCTCGGCCGGCCGCTGCAGCACCTGGAACTTCTCAAGATACGTCGGCGAGTGCCTGCCCGATGCGAGCACGAAGTGACCGTCGCGCAGAGCGCCTGACGCGCGAAAGATGCGCTCGACCTCGGCGGGAGTGATCGGCATCGCGACGTATTCTGCGCGGATGCGCGCGCTGACCGTGATCCCGAGGAAGCCTGGGACAAGTCAGGTGCGCGAAGTCCCCGATCCGGTGCCTGCCGATGACGAGGTCGTCGTCGATGTCATCCGCGTTGGTCTCTGCGGCACCGATGCGGAGATCGATCACGGCGAGTACGGCGTCGCTCCCCCCGGTTCCGACTTCTTGATCCTTGGACACGAGAGCTTCGGCCGGGTCAGCCGGCCCGCACGCCGGACAAAGGAAAACGGGACCGGACTACCGGAATCCACGCCGGTGGTCGCCAGCGTGCGCCGTCCCGATGGCTGTCCGAATTGTTCGCGCGGCGAGGCTGACATGTGTCTTTGGGGCAAGTACACCGAGCGCGGGATCGAGGGACTGCATGGCTTTTGCGCGGAGCGCTACGCCGAGCGGGCCGAATACCTCTTCCCGGTACCGGAGGAGATCGCCGATGTGGCGGTGCTTCTCGAGCCACTCTCCATCAGCGAGAAAGGGTGGCGCCACGTCACCGCTGCGCAGCGGCGCATGACCTTCTGGGAACCAAGGCGCGCGATCGTCACCGGCGCCGGGCCGGTGGGGATCCTTGGCGCGGTACTCCTGCGGCTCCGCGGGCTTGAAGTGACAGTCGTCGAGCACACCGAGAAGCCCGACCGCCGCGCGCTGCTCGCGAAGATCGGAGCGAGCTACGCGGCCACCTCCGTTACGCCGCTCGACGAGGTCGCCGGTCCGAGAGGCCCCGCCGACGTCATCCTCGAGGCGACAGGCAGCTCCGAGGTGGCGTTCGCGGCGATGGACCTCATCGGTCCGAACGGAGCGCTGATACTGACTAGCGTGACGGGCGGAACGCGTTCGCTCGCGGTGCCCGCGGATGACATCAACAAGCGTCTGGTCCTCTGGAACGCGATGGTCCTGGGGACGGTCAACGCGAACGCCGTGGATTTCCGCCAGGGCCTTGCCGACCTCGCCGCGGCGGAGCGCCGCTGGCCGGGGTTCCTCCTGTCTTTGATCACGAGAAGGGTGCCCCTCGAGAGAGCGCCCGAAGCGCTGCGGCACGATCCGGCACAGATCAAGCAGGTGGTTGAGATCGGATGAAGATTTACGACCTCACTCTGGTCCTGCGGCCCGACATGGTCACCTGGCCGGGCGAGCCAGGACCCAAATTCATGCCGCTGCGCCGGATCGCGATGGGCGACACCGCGAACGTCTCGCTGATCACCCTCGCGAATCACACCGGCACGCACGTCGATCCACCGATCCACTTCATCGAGGGCGGGAACACGGTCGACAAGCTTCCGATCGACGCCCTGGTCGGCCCGTGCCGCGTGGTCGCATTTCCCGGGTCGGGCCATGTGTCGGGCACGTGGCTCGATGGCGCAGAGATTCCGACCGGAACCGAGCGAATCCTGTTCAAGACTCGCAACACCGAGCGGTGGGCCGACCCGACCGCGGAATTCACGCGCGACTTCACCGCCATCGACGCGAGCGCGGCGCGCTGGTGCGTCGAGCGTAGGGTCAAGCTCGTCGGCATCGACTACCTCTCGATCGAGCCGCAGGGCCCCGAGAAGCAAGGCTACCCGGTACACAACACACTGCTGCGCGCGAACGTGGTGATCATCGAAGGGCTCGATATGCGCGAGGTGGCTGCCGGCGAATACGACCTCGTCTGCGCCCCGATCAAGCTTCAGGGCGGAGACGGCGCTCCCGCGCGCGTGTTCCTTATCGAGCGGTGAGCGACCCCGGCGCGGAGTACCGCTTCCGCGACCGCGCCGGTTCGCTGATCGCGGAGATCGATGCCGCGCTAGACCGTGGTGAGATTGACGAAGCCGGCTGGCACGCACGAGTCGCCGACATCATTCGCCCGGCCTATCTCGCCGCGATCACACTGCAGGCGCAGTCGGGCCATTCCGGTGACGCGGCCACGTGGGAGCACGCGCGCGGGCTCCTCGCCGATGCGATCGATCGCGACGGCACGTTCCTCGACGTCGGCTGCGCGAATGGCCTGCTGATGGAGACGTTGGCCCGCTGGTGCTCAGCGAAGGGCGCGCGGATCGAGCCATACGGCCTCGACATCGTTGCGGAACTCGCCGCGCTGGCCCGGTCGAGACTTCCACGATGGTCCGAGCGCATCTTTGT
>Ga0070708_100003279_pt1 | contig 12637 bp, 8 predicted proteins | sample KBSK5503metaG_FD_65469 | JGI IMG/M metagenome (GOLD analysis project Ga0070708, IMG submission 65469) | Corn, switchgrass and miscanthus rhizosphere microbial communities from Kellogg Biological Station, Michigan, USA - KBS K5-50-3 metaG | ecosystem: Host-associated > Plants > Roots >...
GCAACTGCTTTGTCTTCTTCATAATTCAGATCGACGATTGCGTTCCCATCAAGAACACCGGCGCTTACTGCCGCGACTAATTTTCGAACTGGAGGGGTATCAAGCTTTTTTTCCTTCGCGAGCTTCCGGCAGGCGATCGCGACGGCCAAACTCGCCCCGGTGATTGCTGCGGTACGCGTGCCGCCGTCGGCCTGCAAAACATCGCAATCGACCCAGACCGTGCGCGGCCCAAGTTTCTCAAGATCGACAACTGCGCGGAGCGATCGACCAATCAAGCGTTGAATCTCCACGCTGCGGCCGTCGATTCGACCTTTTGCGATATCGCGCGGTTTCCGCGGCTGCGTTGAATACGGGAGCATCGAATATTCAGCAGTGAGCCAACCGCCGGTGACCCCCTGCTCTTTCATCCAGCGCGGTACATTTTCCTCAATCATCACGCCACAGATAACACGCGTGTTGCCTATGGCGACGAGCACTGAGCCACCGGCGTAAGGCGCGACCCCAAGATCGAAAGCAACCGGGCGCAATTGGTCGCTGGTTCGTCCATCAATCCGATCCATGGCGGCACAGTAGGTCGTCCACGAGCGTTCGTCATCGGGGAGTTTTGCCCCTCTCCTGAATGCACCGTAATGTCATCGCTCGCAGTTGAGCGAATTTGCGCAGGTCGCAACGACGCTAATATCATGCCGGTCGCGTCCGAAGGTGTGAACGCTTGACTCTCATTCGCTACGCGGTTTGTTGAGCGAAGCCAAATGAAGTGTTCTGCAAAGGCTGATTCCGATAATGCGCAGAACGCCATCACTGCCGGCCCGGAGCCGACACGACGGATGAGCAAAGGTGCGAGAATAACTGAGCAGTTTTTTTGATGGGTTTCAACGGCTTTAAGATGAAGGGGTTTATTCGAGCGAAAGGCTTGGACGAGTGGCAGCACCCAGCTGCTGTTGGCGACGAGTCGCACACTGAGCAAGGCGATTTAGCTGGCGGCCACGTTTCGGGGAAACGCAAACGTTCTAGTGCGAAGTGGCCAAATCCCTTAACGATTTTCGACAGGGTGGAAGTGCAATCCTCAAGAAACGTGAAACAGCTTATTACGTCCAATCCAAGCGGGTGCGCAGATCAATGAGTGTAATCGAAATTCTTGACGTTTCCTTAACCGAAACAGTCTCCACACGGCTCCGCGGTTGTAGTATAGACACGGCGCCCGGTAGCAAAACATCCGGACACCTAGCCCAATTCTGGGGTTGGGTGCTGGGCCGGGAGTCTCCAGCGGTGGCAGTGGAATTGCTGAATGGAAGTAATGTTTGTCGGCGCGTCCGGGTCAACATTCACCGCCCGGACGTGGCCGCCGTCTATCCAAGGGTTCCTGAGGCCGAGTACAGCGGTTTTAAGATTCAGATGAGCGTGCTGGGGTTAACGCCCGAGATCGAGTTTTTGCTGCAGGCTGTATTAAAAGATCAAAGCCGCGTCCCAATCGGGGTGATCCGGGTACAACGCCGCTGGCGCCAAGATATCAACGATGAGGATCGGCCGCTTGTGTCGGTGGTGATCCCTTGCTACAACCAAGCTCATTTCCTGGGGGAGGCGATCGAAAGCGTACTGGCCCAGACGTATCCCCACTTCGAGGTTGTGGTGGTGGACGATGGCGCAACTGACAACACCGCGGCGGTAGTCGCCCGTTACCCCGGAGTGCGCTGTTTCCAGCAGGAGAACCAAGGACTGTCTGCCGCCCGTAACACCGGACTCCGGCACAGCATCGGCGAGCGCCTTGTGTTTCTCGATGCCGACGACCGTCTTATGCCAGGCGCCATCGAAGTCGGCTTGGCCTCTTTTAGGGATCACCCGGAATCCGCGTTTGTTTATGGCCACTCCCGGTTTATGACATTTGACGGATCATTGTTCCATTGGCAGCCCCGGCCACGTGTAGAAGGAGATTATTATCTCGCGCTGTTGCAGGGGTGTCCCATCTTTGCCACCGGGTCCGTGATGTACCGTCGCGAAGTATTTGAATTCGTCACCGGTTTCGACCCATTCTTAAGCCCTGCCGCAGACTATGACCTCTACTATCGTATAGCGAGGCAGTTCCCGATCCGCTGTCATGACCAAATAATAGTCGAGTATCGCAAACATGGCATGAGCATGACTCGGACCGGCGAATTGATGTTGAGATACAATCTGGCCGCCCTCCGCTCGCAGTGGAAACACGTCAAGAGGAGCAGCCAACGGAGGGAGGCGTACAAGACCGGGATCAGATTCTGGAAACAGGCGTGGGGTCGCTTCGTGGCGAAAGACGTTCGCGCTTACATCGAAGCTAAGCAGTGGAAGCGAGCCATCCAAGGAGCATGGGCGCTTCTGCGCTTTTGCCCATCCTATTTGCCTTTAATAATGAACGATAAGCCATTGCTGCAAAAGGTCCGAGACTGCATCAAGCGCGCTGTTAGCAAGACTACTTTAAGACGGATTCATGATTGAGCGCCGCGCCCGCAAATGAGCTCAGGTGCCTTTCCGGGAGGAACGCTCTCAATAGCTTCTCCACATGATCCGCGATACGGTACGCGCGGCTCTTCCACCGACGGCAAAGTGATCATGGTCGACAAAGGAGATACGCTCGCCCAAGCGAGTCTCGGCGCTCACCCATATATCAAAGCTGCTCGCAGGTATAGTGCGCTGCCATCTCAACATAAGTCTTTTGAACATCCCGTAAGCGAAGGCGAAATCCGCGCTTCTACATATCTCGCTTCAATGTTCGGGTTGCGAGGCGTCCTTCGGCAATTGCTTGTCTCAGGCGTACAGTGCGAGACAATCCCAGACAGTAATTTTGTCCCTCTTAGCGGCTCTAACTACAAGAGAGAGGATATACTTCCTTCCCGAGAAAATATTTTTGTCCGCGTGTATCTGATGACGTCAACACCGATTCTCCGGATCTTTACTTGACCACTGTTTAAAGGGTATCAGAGCAAAGATAGTCACGTGCTTAAGATCTAACGGCATCGTCGTTTCGTTGACATTGTTTTTTGGAGCGATGAGGCAATCTCGGCAATAAGCCTATAGTTAAACAGGAAAACAATGTCCCAGCGGTTCCAATATACACCAACTTTCGATGGTCTTAGAGGTATTGCAGTCTTATGTGTCCTGCTTGCGCACGCAAGCCCTGGTTTCTTTAAAGGAGGGTGGATAGGAGTCGATCTGTTTTTCGTGTTAAGTGGCTATCTTATTACATCCCTATTACAAAATGAATATTACGCATCTGGCAACATATCGTTCGCAAAGTTCTACGCGCGACGAGCTTTAAGGCTCTTTCCTCCATTGTTGATATGCGTGACAATGGCCAATGTGCTCTGGCCGTATACTCCTCATTATTATTATGCTGCGAATCGACTTTTAGCGACATTGGCAGGCTTATTCTATTTCGCCAACTTAGTCCCATGGCCCGTTTTAGGGTTGTTACAGCACCTGTGGTCGCTTTCAGTGGAAGAACATTTCTACCTTGTCTGGCCTATTATAGTATCGACGTTTCTCTTTCGCGCTTCTCCACGCAACCGTGCCTTTTTCTTGACAATAACAGTCTTTCTAATCGAGGCATTTAGAATATTCGTATTTCATTGCAAGTTAACTTGGGGCTTGTTTGTAATTAACTCTTACTCGTTCACTCTTTGTAGAATGGATGCAATTTTGATGGGTTCGCTTTTGGCTGTGGTGTTGTCTCACAACAATAATGTGAAAACACGAAGGAAGGTTGATATTCATTGGTCCTTGGGAATACTTCTTTGTCTATTAGCGACAATAGTACTGTTCGTCCGCGAATCAAACATATACTGGCACAATGGCGGTTTCATCTTTACCAACCTCTTATGCCTGTCTATCGTGGCGATTGCAGCTAAAAATCCTAGTCAACCTTTACTTTCCAGTAACATCTTACGCTGGATTGGCCGCCGATCCTACGGAATGTACCTGTATCATTTCCCAATATTCATTGCGCTTGGGATTCTTATACGAGAGCATAGCTCAGTAAACTATTTACTTGTAACCGCCCTACGTTTTGCGGTAACCATTTTCGTTGCGGAAGTATCTTATCGGTTTATCGAGCGACCCGTATTAAGGTATAAAAAGCGGTATCAAGTTGCTTCGGAGTTTGTGCTAGCACAGCCGACTGGGTAAACCATCAAATGCGACAGAATCGTCTCCTTGTGTCTTTCCGAGGTCAATGCCGAATAGCTCAAGCTGGGTGCCTCGATGAGTTCGCGGAAAGTGTGAACGTATTGGCTGGGAGTCTTAGCGTGCTGAGCTGGAGAGGAAGGTTCGCAGTTGTGTAACCATTCACGCTCATCGGGCTCTTTTTGAAAAGCAAGCTCGTTATGTTCGGTTCGAATTCCAAAGTTTGGGTGCTTGGTCTCTTCGTCGCGCTCGGCGTGTTGAGTTGGGCGCTGTTCCGCAATTTCATGGGGCCCTGGATCGATGCAATCGATTTCAACGGCGCGTGCTGGTCCCAGTCGGCCCACAATACCATGCGGGCGGGCCTGCTTGCCACGGCAGGCGTCCCGTCGGCGTTCTATTTCGGCCCGCTGCCGATTCCGCCTTCTGGCTATTACACGCATCATCCGCCGCTGCTTTCGCTAATGCTCGCCGGGATGTTTGCCGTACTTGGTGAAAAGGAATGGGTCGCGCGATTGCTGCCGATCGCATTTTCGCTGGTGGGCGTTGTGCTGCTCTGGACGCTAATGAAAGATTGCGCCAGCCGTCGCGCGGCGACATTTGGCGCGGTGCTCTTTGCGGCGACGCCGATGGAACTTTATTACGGACGCATGGTTAACTTCGAGCCGATAGATCTGGTGTGGATGCTCGGAGGCCTGCTCTGCCTGCGGCGATGGGAACAAACCGGCGGCCGGGGCTGGCGCAACTGGATGCTTGCCGCATTCGTTCTGTCGCTGTGGACTGCGTGGCTAGGATACATGTTCGTGCTTATTCTGTCCGTCTATTTTTTCGCCACGCGCCGCAAGAGAAATCCGCGTCTGGCGATACTGCTGCTCGGCCTTTGCGTGACCTCGATCGTGCTGTTCATGCTACAGATTTACTGGGTGCAGCCTAACGCCTGGCAGGATTTGATCGAGAACTTTAATCGCCGAATGAGCAGCCAAACTTGGGGGAATATGCCGAATTTCACGTGGAAAGGTTGGGAGTCGAGGATTGGTTGGATGTTGCTCACGCACATACATGCGATGGCCTGGACGCTCGCAGTGATTGGGGGAGTGTGGCTCTTGCGCTACCAAAGGAAGGAGGAGCCGCTGCGATGGCTCGGCTGGGCGGCGCTGTGCTTTTTTGTGTTGAGCGCGTTTTATATTGTTGCTTTTCGCAACGCGTCCTACATCCATGCTTATGCGCTGTTCTATTTCAGCGTGCCGGTGGCGATAGCGGGCGGTATCGCAGTCGAGGCCTTCGCGCGCTGGTGCGAATCGCGAGCCAGTGGCGCAAGGGCTGCAGGTTTCATCGTGATCGTGGCGGTGTATGGTTGGCTGGTCTTCAGCGGAGAACGCCAGGCGATCGCGCTGAACAGACCGTTCCGCATCCTGGACTGGAACAAGCCGGAGCCGGCGAGTCTCGTCCCAGAGCTCGGCCGCGTCATAAATAAAAAGTTTCCGGAAGATACGACCGTGATTTGCAATTTTTTCGCCCACTATGGGCCGCAGCTCGAGTATTACGCGCAACGAACCATCCTCAGTCCTGACGAGTGGACGAAGGTAACTAGCCGAGCCGTCCTCTTTTCCCAGCTTCGCCTGCGTCGCAATTTCACCGCTGACGAGTGGACGAAGCTAACGGAAGGAGCGGATAATACGCCGGTCGGTGGCGTCGTCTGGCTTGGCAAGCCGAATGCAAAGGAAATCCTCGCGGCGCTTCCTCCGGGTTCGCGTGAGGAGATTAATGTGCGAGGCATCCCGTTTTGCTTCTGGAAACCAGACCCGCCAAAACTCGTCGCCCTCACATTTGATGATGGCCCGTACGGGGAGGCAACAAATCAGATTCTCGATATATTGAAGAAGGAACGAGTTCATGCGACCTTCTTTTTGCTTGGTATAAATGTGGAAAAATATCCAGCGATCACGAAACGCATCGTAAATGAGGGACACGTAATCGGAAATCACAGTTATTCGCATTCGAAACTCCTAGCCAAAATGCCAACCGCAGACTTTCAGGCTGACGTCAGGCATGCGGAGAATTCGATCGTGAGCGCTACTGGTCTTCATCCTCGCTATTATCGACCTCCATTTGGCAGCCACACACCTAGCATGGATCATCAATTGAAAGACATGGGATATTTCGTGGTCCTCTGGGACCTTGGTGCTAAGGATTACGACCAAGGTACTTCGTCCGAAACTATTGTTGAAGAAGTTATCAGCAGCACTCTGAGGGGGAAAAAGCGCCAGCAAATCATTCTGCTTCACGACGGGCGAGATGTCCAAATTGGATATCCACGGCAAAACGTTATTCAGGCTCTTCCTCGAATTATTGACCAATTGAAGGAAAGGAGCTACCGGTTTGTAACGGTTGAGCAAATAATCCATCAATCGCCTTATCATTGAAGCTTGTAGTAACGTGACAACTTATTTTGGGCTTGGGTTTTATTTTGGCTGCGCTGTAGCGCCGGCAATGCCCGCCACTGGATCCATCTGCCAGAAATAACACCAAGAGTAATTTTAACCGCGTCTGGCGCCTCCAGCGTGAGCAGGGGCACGATCAAGGCTATGTCAAAAAGAATTACCGAGGCGAGAACGTGGTTGGTAATCCATTCTAAAACAATGTCATTGTCAGCGTTCTGTTGAAGGTCCGGCCGCCGTTATCTGTGCTCTGTTTTTGCGGATGCTTCGTCACCAATGGGATTGCCTCCTACTGGATGATAGTATCTCAGCGGCAGCACGCGGTCCTAAATAGTATCCGCTCGCAAATCATGCATGTGGAGCCTGGCACAACGTTGCTCTTGGACGGCGTTTGTCCCTACGTCGGCCCCGCGCCTGTTTTCGAGTGCGATTGGGACTTCACGGATGCTCTTATCGTTCTCTATCCCAACCGTTCTCTGAAAGGGGATGTTCTCAAGAATCAAACAAAATTTTTACCTTCTGGAGTAAGGACGATGTGGTACTGGCCAAACACTTACGCCTATGGCGAAAAGTTGTTAATTTACGATTACGCCAACAAAGAAGTTTATCCGCTGCCAAATTCTAGCGCGCGCCGTCCTTCCGCATTGCAAGGTTGTGTCTGCCGCGACGAGCTTCAGGGATTCGGGGTTAAGATTTTCTAACGAGCATCGTGTGGAAAACGCGGTACTGCAATGTCCGTGCAGCTTGTAGCAAGAGCTGACTGCAGGGTAAAGATCCCCATCGCCGGCCAGAGACTAAAAATGGCCTAACGAGTAGTTTGCGCGAATTACGCAGAATTACGCAGCCGTCGTGTCCGAATTTGTCCGAAAAAACTGTGTGGAAAAAACCTGGTTCGCATTACTCGTCACGGTTCTGGTGAAATCACTTGAATAACGTTTGTCGAACGCGCTGAACGTCGTACCGCGCAGTCTTCACTCGACATTTTAGCGTGAACATGATTTCACCCTCACGCTAACTTACGTGGACACTGCCGGCCTTTGCGACTGCGACCAACACATCTAATCGGGCGATGCGGCTTCGAAGCCATCGGAGTTGACGGGTACAATTGCTAAACCATACTAGCGGACGCAATTGGGCCGACATGTTGAAAATTCCGCTTTCACTATTTCTTGGCGCTGTTTGCCATGCGCCACGTGGGCATCGCATAAGCATTGCGCGTCGTTTGCTTTCTTCGCCTTCCGACGACGTGGCAACTCCTGCCGCGGAAGTTTGTGAATTCAAGTCGCCTAACGACTATGGCAGAAATTATGCGCATCTCAGTGCGTTACTGGGATGCGATGGAAAAATCCCGCCCGCTGGTGAAATCGAATTTCTCCATTCCATGCTGCATCGGCCGGTACACCATCTCGGTGCGATCGGTTGCGGTGATTATTGTTTTCTGACGGCGTTGATCAGCGTTCTGGCGCCTCGGCGCGTGATCGAAATCGGAACATTGAGCGGGTTTTCGGCGGCGGTCATCGCAGCTGCGCTTAGCCGGCGGCACAGGAACAACAGCAGCGCCTGGGTCGACACCATCGATGTTCGCTTGAAGATTGACGAAACGCGTCCGATCGGTTTCGAAATTCCTGAGTTGATTCCAGATCTGACCGCGATGGTTCGCCTGCACAATCCACACGACGCTACTTTTGTCAGCGAGTTGGCCAAGCGTGATGAACTGGAGATAGTCTTTATTGATGGGAACCATCACCATCCGTGGCCGTTACTCGATCTGCTCCGCCTCGCGCCGTACGTGCGAAGTGGCGGTTGGATCGTGCTACACGACATTCAATTGGGCACCATCGGTCGCAAGGCGATCGAAGCGGGTCAGGCATGGAAGTATGACGCGTCGTATGGAGCGGAATGGCTTTTTGATAACTGGCCGTTCCGAAAAATCAGCGCGGTCACGGACCTGAAAAGCGTAAAGCGAATTCAGGAAGTCTGTGCGGAATTAGAACGCTGGGTGCGCGGGCTCGGCTCAAATATCGGCGCGGTGCAGTTACCTAACGACAAGAGCGCGCTCATCCCTTTCGCTTTGCGGCTAATGTCGGTTCCGTTCGAAATCACAGGCAAAGCCGCGACTCGAGCACGCCGCGCACTCTATCAAAGTTTCGGCGAACTAATCTAGTTCGTTGTCGTCACCGAAGGCTTCTCCCGGCGTGAAACCGGGCTGAACACCTGTGTCGGGTGAACGCTCTAGTTAGACAGCGACGTTGTTACCGAGACGAGTTCCGCCGAGCGCGGCGTTCGTGAAGAAGTTGATCGTTCCATTGCTGCCCGTTGAATAAAGTTGCAGCGCTGCGCCATCGCGGTATTTACGTCCTTATGCGAGCCAAGTCGGAATGATCTGTGGATCCGCTGTAGCGGATCATTAGTCGAGCATAGACTTTCTTGATGTGAAAACACAACGCCCCTTCATGGGCTTCGATCTATCCCGGAGTGGCACTCACCAATGAAGGGAGCCGCCAGCTCGCGTTAATGGTCAGGCCGCATGGTGGAGGCACTGTTGATGCGGTGCAGGACCCGCCAGGAACCAATCTTCTCGATGGGAACGTAGTGCTCGGCAATAAACGATCTGACACTTTTACTGGGGTCAAGCGGCTCGGCACGGCAAGGCAAATTCGCCGGGTAAAGGAACCATTCTTGCAAGCTCTTGAGGTAGTAGACACATGGACCGGGGTCCGAACGAGCTGGGGGCAGAGCGAAGTTGCCCGGCATCAATAGGTATTCCATTTCCCGAACGTCATGCAGCTTGCGCTCCAAAGCCGCAGCGGTATAGACACCTACGAAAGCGACGTAGTACTCGGGCTGCAACTGGTGACGCGAAAGCACGTATCTCTCAACAGCTGGATCTCCGAAGCTCGCGAACGGGAGGCCAAGGCGCGGGTAGCGGTCCAGCGCGGACAATGTAGCCGCATCGAGATGCGCCGTCCCAGTGGCGGTCCGGAATTTCTGAGCGACGTTTGCGATCACATGGGGCGACAAAAGCATCCGAGGCGGTATGCGATAGAAGACCTGCAGGTTCACGACCTCGATCAAAACGATGAAGACCCCGGCGTAAGCGACCATGTACACCGCAAAGGCAGGGCGCGAAATCTTTGCCAGTCGAATCATCAGCAGCATTGAAGCCCCCATGCCGTAGAACAAGACATGCGGCGGGTCACAGCGGCCAAGCGCGCCGGGGGCCATCACCACACACAATATGCCCATCGCGCCGCAGATCGCGGCACCGGGTACGTCACCTGTGACCGGTTCTCGCACGCTCACGGCCAGCAGCGGGGGCACCACCACAAACATTGTGAGGCTGTACAACAGCAGATGCACCGCCGGCAACAGCGGCAGATTGTTCGCCCCCTCGGAAAATCGCAGTAGCGTTTCGTAGTAGGCGACGGGCACAAACAACCAGCATAGCAGTGCCGCGGTGGCTAAATTGATTACCGACACCGCCAGAACACGAATGTCGTAGCGCACCATCAGCAGAGCATATCCCAGCCAGGCGAGCGCGAAGGCGACTCCCGCGTCTGATGAGAGCAGGATATTCCCAAACAGCAACATTAGAATCGCGACAGCTGCGCCAGCCCAGCATACCGTGCGGCCTCGGCCCGAGAGAGCCCACATGACCGCGCGGTGGCCTAACAGCAGGCTCGCGAACGGGAAGAGATATCGCACCAGTGCGCCGTTGACTCCCATCCATAGGCCGAAACCCGCGATGGCCAAAATAGTAAAGGCGACAAGCCGGGGGCGCGCTGGCATCATCGCGCGGGAAAACAGGTAATATAGACACCACACGCCAGCGAGGTTCAGGAGCAGGTGACAGGCGAAATACGCCTGCTCCAGCGAGGCGCCGAACGGTTTGAGCAGCCAATACATGTAGAGCGGTGCATACGTAAGGATTGGCCCATACTCCGCCGCAACTTCAGTGTAGGGACGCAGACCATACGCCTCCATCAGCCAAGTCCGGTGGAGAAGATGTCTTGTCTCCCACATTAGCCGAGGCGCTGAGTGAACGCTGTATACATACATCAGGAACGTCAACCCGCAGTAGAACAGGGTTACGAGTGCGAACGCCACCAGTAACATGCGCCCGCTCCGTGGCGCCCGGTCAGGCGGGAACACGATTGGAAGCTCAGTCGCCTCACGTCGCCACATGAGATACAGGAAGGCGACCGCGCCTAACAGTACCGCCATGGCCAAAATAGCAACCCCATTATTGAACCCGAAGGTGTAGGATGCCGACATTAGTCGCTGCCGCGGCGGAAACCAGAATGGCAAGCGAAATAGCGCGTAGTAAATCAGCAAAGCCAAAAGAGAGACACACAGGCCGTTCCGCGCAACTCGGACTATTGAAGAGCGAGTCATAAGCAGATGCGCAGAGGTTAACTCAGCCATGGGCGCAGGAATTTGAAGACGAGGCGTATGCAGTCAAGCGAATTTCTGGCGATTCTTGAAACGTAAGGAACACTGATCGACAGGTTTACTCGCAGGGAGCGTACTGATTGCGACTATTGTACGTCCGTTAGGACTGGATTCGTGCTAAGGCTGCGATGCTACCGCCAGTGTGTAATGGTTAGATTTGCGGATACAAGAGATGAGTTCCTAGCAACGGAGAGTTTAACGTTAGCAAAACTATCAGAATGTCTCCGCATGCAGCGGCCGAAAGTCAATGATTCTAGCCGAATCCAGGCGGGTCTCGTGTGAGACCACGGCGTTGGCACGCAACCAATCTTCCTCCGGTGCCGGCTCTCCAACCGCGTGCACCCTCACAAATAGGACCCTTGTGCGGCCAGCAGCAAGCTTATGTATCGACTCCGGCACCCGACGAGTTCGGAGCTGTCCGACCCATGAGGCCAGCTCGGCAGGCCCATCGGCATAGCGCGCGATGCCGAGGACTCCCGATGGAATCGAATGGATAAGAATTAAATCGGACGAACTGCTGTTTGCGCAGACAGAATGTGAAACTTCGCGGATCGGCTGCCAGTTGCGCGACTGGTTGCCGTAAATGCTCAATACATTCGGCGCCCAAGCGAGGACTATGAGAACAAGCCCAATTACTCTAGTGCGCTGGCCCAGGCACGCAAGCCCAATTCCGGCGAGCAAGTATGCCGCTGGTAAGGCGGCAATAACATAACGCGGATAAGCCATCGTATAGCTGTGCCGTACGAAGTCGAACACCAAAGGACCAGTGCAGGTGGCGACAAACAGAAGCCAGAGCAAGAGCCGGTTCTGGCTAAACACGTGAGCGCGCAGTCGCCACACCATCGCGACGGCAACAAAGCCGAAGAGGATTAAAGCGGCGGTATCCGATGTTGGATGATCCGCCCATAGCTTGCTGCGCCAGGAGAAAAACTGGAGTACAAGATCGCGGGATGCGGCCAGCCGATCAAATCCCCTTGGTTGCCATTTCAGCCAATCCTTTGTGATCCGCCAGCTAGCGAGGCTCTCCGGTAGCTCTAGGTACCATGGAAGAATTAACATAGCGACTACGACAAGACATCCAGCGAGATGTAAGCGCGAGAGCCTTCCGGGTCGTACCAAAAGGTACGCAACGATAGCCAGCCAGGGAAACACAAAGAAGTAGTGAGTCAAAAATCCAGCCGCTGATGCTGCGATCCAAAGCATATAAATGGCGATGCTTCCTCCGTGTTCACCCAAGATGAGCGAAACCAATGTCGTTGCGAGCACACACAGCCATAGGAGCGAGTACATGCGCCCTTCCGTTGAGTAATAAATCGACAGTGGTGAACACACGAAGAGAACGCAGGAGGCAAACACCGCCCCCCTTCCACCTGTCCGGAGGGCAATGGCAACCAACAGGGGCAGGCAAGCCAGCGAACACGCGATCGAAAACAACCGAAGCACAATGTCGCTTGTCCCGAAGACTAACGTCCAAGTATAGAGCAGGAGGTAATAAAGTGGAGGGTTTGTATCGGAGAGGAATACTGCTCTCACGACGCGGGCGGGACTAGCTGGTGGGTTGTCGTGCTTCAGATAGCGACGAAACTCCTCCGCCGGCA
>Ga0070708_100003280_pt1 | contig 12635 bp, 10 predicted proteins | sample KBSK5503metaG_FD_65469 | JGI IMG/M metagenome (GOLD analysis project Ga0070708, IMG submission 65469) | Corn, switchgrass and miscanthus rhizosphere microbial communities from Kellogg Biological Station, Michigan, USA - KBS K5-50-3 metaG | ecosystem: Host-associated > Plants > Roots >...
GCCCTGGACCTGCTCGGCCAGGCGCGCCTGCTGCTGGCGCGCGCCGGGCTGGCCGAGGGGGCGGGACGGCAGGAGGACCAGCTCGCCTTCTTCCGTGACGAGGACGAGTTCCGCAACGTGCTCCTGGCCGAACGCCAGGACGCCGACTTCGCGGAGCTGGCAGGCCGGCTGCTGATCTTCTCGGCGTGGCGGCTCGCCCTGTTCGGGAAGCTGGCCGCCTCGGCCGACCCGGTGCTGGCGGCGATCGCGGCCAAGGGCGTCAAGGAACTCACCTACCACCGGGACTACGCCGCCCGGTGGGTGATCAGGCTCGGCGACGGCACGCCGCTGTCGCACGTCAGGATGCAGGCCGCGCTGGGTGCCATCTGGCCGCTGGTGGCCGAGCTGTTCCAGCCGGACGCGGTGACCGCGGCGCTGCCGGCGGTGGCGGCCGACCCGGCTGGGGTGCGCGCCGAGGTCGACGCGGTGCTGGACACCGTGCTCGCCGCGGCCACCCTGCGGCGCCCGGACGTCGCGCCGATGGCGCGGGTGGCGGGCCGGTCCGGGCGCGACGGCGTGCACACCGAAGCGTTCGGGTACCTGCTCGCCGAGTTGCAGAGCGTCGCCCGCGCCCACCCGGACGCGACATGGTGACCGCGGCAGCCAGCCTGGCCATCGCACGCGACATCGCCGCGGCGGTCCCGGACCCAGAGCTGCCCATGGTGACGGTGGCCGACCTGGGTATCCTGCGCGACGTCGCCATCCAGGACGGCCGCCTGCTGGTGACGATCACCCCGACCTACTCGGGCTGCCCCGCGCTGCGCGAGATCGCGCAGGATCTACGGCGCCGGCTCGGCGCGGCCGGGTTCGCCGACGTCACCGTGCGCACCGCGCTCGCGCCCGCCTGGAGCAGCGACTGGATCACCGCCGCGGGACGCCGCAAGCTGCGGGAGGCAGGCATCGCCCCGCCGCATGCAGCACCGCGGCACCAGGGCCCCGTCCCGCTCACACTCACCGCGACCCGCCGCGAACCCGTGACCTGCCCGCGCTGCGGCTCGGCCGACACGGCGCAGACCGCGGCGTTCGGCGCGACCGCGTGCAAGGCGCTGTTCCGCTGCCGGGGCTGCCGCGAGCCCTTCGAGCACGTGAAGGCCATCTGATGGTCAGGACAGAGTTCCACCCGCTCGCGGTGGCGCGGGTCGACCCGCTCACCGACGACTCCGCCGCGGTGACCTTCGAGGTGCCGGACGGGCTGGCGGACAGCTTCGCCTTCGCGCCCGGGCAGTCGCTGACCGTCCGCCGCGGCCAGGAGCGGCGGTCCTACTCGATCTGCGCCGCCGCCGGGCGCACGCCGCGCATCGGCGTCCGGGAGGTGCCGGGCGGCGCGGTGTCCGGCTGGCTCGTGCACCAGGTCCGGGCCGGCGACGTGATCGACGTCCAGGCCCCGTCCGGCTCGTTCACCCCCGACCTGGACATCCCGGGACATCACGTCCTGATCGCCGCGGGCAGCGGCATCACGCCCGTCCTTTCGATCGCCGGATCCGTGCTCGCCGCGCAGCCCAAGTCCACCGTCACGCTACTCTACGGCAACCGGCGCAACGACTCGGTGATGTTCGCCGACGAGATCGCCGACCTCAAGGACGCCTACCCGGAGCGGATCTGCCTGGTCCACGTGCTCAGCCGCGAGCCGCAGGAAGTGGAGCTTTTCAACGGCCGGCTCGACGCGGCCAAGCTGCGCTCGCTGCTGCCGGCCACGGTCGACGTGGCCGCCGCGGACCACTGGTGGCTGTGCGGCCCGTTCGGCATGGTCGAAGATGCGATCGCGGTGCTGGGCGAGCTCGGCGTCCCGCGCGGCCGCGTGCACCGCGAGCTGTTCTACGTCGAGGAGACCCCGCCCGCCCAGGCCACGCACGACGAGGCGGCCGCGGGCCCGGGCGCCGAGGTGACGGTGCTGCTCGACGGCCGCGCCAGCACCGCGACCGTCCCGGGCGGCACCCCGATCCTGGACGGGGCCCAGCGGGTCCGCCCCGACCTCCCGTTCGCCTGCAAGGGCGGGGTGTGCGGCACCTGCCGCGCCCGGCTCGTCCACGGCGAGGTCACCATGCGCCGCAACTACGCCCTGGAGCAGGATGAACTCGACGCGGGCTACATTCTCACCTGCCAGTCCCTGCCCGCATCCGGGCAGGTCACCGTCGACTACGACGCCTAGCCACCGAGGAGTCAGGGATGCAGGACCTCACGTCGCCCGGCGGGGACCTCGAGCCCATCGAGCGCGCCTCGGCCGACGAGCTGCGCGCGCTGCAGCTGGAGCGGCTGCGCTGGTCGCTGCGGCACGCCTATGCCAGCGTTCCGCACTACCGCGCGGCCTTCGACGCGGCCGGCGTGCACCCCGATGACTGCAAGGACCTCGCCGACCTGGCCAAGTACCCGCTGACCAGCAAGGCGGACCTGCGGGAGAACTACCCGTTCGGCATGTTCGCGGTGCCCCGCGAGCAGGTCATCCGGGTGCACGCGAGCTCGGGCACCACCGGGCGGGCCACGGTGGTCGGCTACACCCGGGACGACCTCGAGGTCTGGGCCACCGTGATGGCCCGCTCGATCCGCGCGGCGGGCGGCCGGGCCGGCCATATCGTACACAACGCCTACGGCTACGGGCTCTTCACCGGGGGGCTCGGGGCGCACTACGGAGCGGAGAAGCTGGGCTGCACGGTGGTCCCGGTCTCCGGCGGCATGACCGAGCGGCAGGTCACCCTGATCAGGGATTTCCGGCCGGACATCATCATGGTCACGCCGTCCTACATGCTCGCGATCGTGGACGAGATGGAGCGCCAGGGCGACGACCCGGCCGCCTCGTCGCTGCGGTTCGGCATCTTCGGCGCTGAACCGTGGACCAACGAGATGCGGGCCGAGATGGAGGCCAGGGCGGGCCTGGACGCCACCGACATCTACGGCCTGTCCGAGGTGATGGGCCCGGGCGTGGCGCAGGAGTGCGTGGAGACCAAGGACGGCCTGCACATCTGGGAGGACCACTTCTACCCGGAGGTGATCGACCCGGTCACCGGGGAGGTGCTGCCCGACGGCGAGGAGGGCGAACTCGTCTTCACCTCGCTGACCAAGCAGGCCATGCCGGTCATCCGGTACCGGACCCGTGACCTGACCCGGCTGCTGCCCGGCACGGCGCGCACCATGCGGCGGATGCAGAAGATCACCGGGCGCACCGACGACATGATCATCCTGCGCGGGGTCAACCTGTTCCCGACCCAGATCGAGGAACTCATCCTGGGCATCCCGGCGCTGTCCCCGCACTTCCAGCTGCACCTGACCCGCGAGGACCGGATGGATCAGCTGGCCGTCCACGTGGAGCGCCGCCCGGGGATGCCGGAGGCCGGCTCGGCCGAGGCCGGCACCACGCTGTGCGCGCGGGTCAAGAACACCATCGGCGTCACGATCACGGCCGTCGTGATGGCCCCTGAGTCGATCGAGCGCTCGGTGGGCAAGATGCGCCGCATCGTCGACCACCGGCCGCGCTGACCGCCGCTAGGGGTGCGGTTCCGCGCCGTCCTGGATCCTGGCCAGCGCGTCGGCCAGGCCGCCCAGGCCGATCGGGCCGAGGCTGAGCGCGGCGGTGTGCCAGCGCTTGAGGTCAAACCCGGGCTGCCGCATGGCCTGCTCCCTGGCCGCCACCCAGCCGCGCTCGCCGAGCTTGTACGCGATGGCCTGGCCGGGCCAGCCGAAGTAGCGGACCACCTCGGCGTGCACCCGGTGCGGCTCGGCGCGGCCGCGCTCGCGCAGCACCTCGCAGGCCTTGTCGAAGGTCCACCGGGAGCCGTCCGGCAGCGGCAGGCCCAGGTGCACGCCGATGTCGATGACCACCCGGGCGGCGCGCAGCGCCGACCCGCCCAGCATGCCGAGCCGCGTGCCCGGCTCGCCGAACCACCCGAGCTCGTCGGCCAGCCGCTCGGCGTACAGGGCCCAGCCCTCGCCGTGCCCGCTCACGAAGGAGCACTTGGCGAACCGGGAGAGCCTGTCCCCGGCCATCTTGGCCGCGCCGGTCTGCAGGTGATGGCCGGGCACGCCCTCATGGAAGACGGTAGAAAGCTCGGACCAGGTCTCGAACCTGTCTCCCTCGTCCCGGCCGCCGAGGGGCCACCAGGTCCGGCCTGGCCTGGTGAAGTCCTCGCTCGGCGGGGTGTAGTAGGCCGCCCCCGAGGTCGAGCCGCGGGCCAGCACCACCTCGATCCGGCGCAGCGGCGGCGCGATGTCGAAGTGGACGCCGTCGAGCCGCTCGATCGCCGCGTCGTGGCGGTCTTGCAGCCACGCCAGGTAGGCGTCGGCGCCGGCGACGAATTCGGTCTGGCCGAGGACCGCCGCCGCCTCGTCCACGCTGCCGCCGGGGCTGACCTTGTCGGCCTCGGCCGCCATCTCGGCCTCGATGCGGTCCAGCTCGGCCCAGCCCCACTCGTAGGCCTCGGCCAGGTCGATGTCCGCGCCGAGGCTGAGCCTGGCCGCTACCGCGTAGCGCACGGCGCCCACCCCGTCCTGCTCCGGCGCCCGCGGCGCGTAGTCTTCGCGCAGGTAGCGGGCCAGCTCCCGGTAGCCGCGGTGGGCCTGGGCCGCCGCCGCCGCCAGCTCCCCGGCCAGCGGCCCTTCGCCGTACGAGGCGACCAGCGCGTCGTGCGTCCCGGCGTAGCGTTCGGCCTGGTCGGCCGCCTCGACCGCCTGCCTGCGCGCCGCCGCCAGGCCCTGGCCGAGCCCGGCGTCCAGGCTCGCCCGCCAGCTGGCGAACATCGCGGGGATCGCCGCCAGCCGCGCCGCGATGTTCCGCCAGGCCTCGTCACCGTCGCGGGGCAGCAGGTCCACGCTGTCCCTGATCGAGCTGACCGGCCCGATCGGGGCGCGCAGCAGCCGCAGCGGCTCCTTGATCTGGTGCCAGGCGAGCTGGGCTTCCAGGCGCTCCCGCAGGAACCCGGCGGCCAGCCGGTCGTCGTCGGAGGTCACCGGCATCGGCCCGAGCGCGGTCAGCGTCGAGACGATCAGGTCCTCCTGTGCCGCGAAGCCGTCCGGCCCGTAGTCGGTGGCCGCGCCGAAGGGCCCGGTGAGCCCTCGGGTCCCGGCCGCGACCGGGTCCAGGGCGGCCCAGCGGGTGATGTACTCGTCGCAGAGCCGGAGCACCTGTGTCATGCCGATCACCCTAAAGTAGACACGAATGTCCGGGGAACAACGTTTTACGTTCGTGAGAGCCTGCCCGGCTAGCGGCGGGCCAGGTACTCCCGCGGGCGGCTAGAGGTGGAACCGGGTGCCCGTCACCTTCTCGCTGATCCCGGCGCGGTCCAGGTAGGGCGTGATCCCGCCGAGGTGGAACGGCCAGCCGGCCCCCAGGATCATGCACAGGTCGATGTCCTCGGGCGCGGCGACGACGCCCTCGTCCAGCATCAGCCTGATCTCCTCGGCCAGCGCCTCCAGGGCGCGCTCGCGGACCTCCCCCGCTGTCGACGGCCGGTCACCGCCCGCTAGCAGCGCCGCGACCGGCTCGTCCACGGTGAAGTCGGGCCGGTAGACCGCGGTCTTGCCCGCCGCCACCAGGGCGCGCAGCTTCGGCGACACGGTGAACCGGTCCGGGTAGGCCGCGGCGAGCGTCTCCGACACGTGCAGCGCGACCGCCGGGCCGACCAGCTGGAGCAGGAAGAACGGGGACATCGGCAGCCCGAGCGGTTCGGGTGCGTGCTCGGCCACCTCGAACGGGGTGCCCTCGTCGACGCAGCCGGTGATCTCGCCGAGGAACCTGGTGAGCAGGCGGTTGACCACGAAGGCCGGCGCGTCCTTGACCAGCACGCAGTTCTTCTTCAGCGCCTTGCCCACGGCCAGGGCCGTGGCGACCGCCCCATCATCAGTCAACGAAGTGTCGGTAACGCCGCCCCGGACCACCTCGATCAGCGGCATCATGCTCACCGGGTTGAAGAAGTGGAAGCCCACCACACGCGACGGATGCGCGAGCCCGGCGGCCATCTCGGTCACGGACAGCGAGGAGGTGTTCGTCGCCAGCACGCAGTCCGGCCGGACCACCGCCTCGACCTCGCCGAACACCTGCTGCTTGACCGCCATGTCCTCGAACACGGCCTCGATCACGAAGTCGGCATCGGCGAACGCGTCCTTGGTCAGCGACCCGGTGACCAGCGCGGTCAGCCTCGCGGCGGCGTCGGCGCCGATCCGGCCGCGCGCGGCCAGCGCGGCGATCTCGCCGTGCACGTGGCCCACGCCGGCGTCGAGGCGCGCCTGGTCCAGGTCGGTCAGCACCACAGGCACCTCGAGCCGCCGCGCGAACAGCAGCGCGATCTGCGCCGCCATCAGCCCGGCGCCAACCACGCCGACCTTGGCCAGGGGGCCTGGGGGATGGCGTCCCCCCAGGCGGGGGGTCACCGGGGGGTCGCCCCCCGGGGGCAGGCACTGTCCGCTTCTGGGTCAGGTCGAAGGCGTAGAGCCCGGCCCGCAGTTCCTCGCTGAGCAGCAGGTCCGCGAGCCCTTCGTCCTCGGCGGCGAAGCCCTCGTCGCGGCTGCGGCCGCGGGCCGCGGCCACCAGGTCGATGGCCCGGTAGGGCGCGGGGGCGGCGCCGTGCAGCTTGCCGTCGGCGAACAGCCGGGCCGCCGCGGCGGCGGCGTGCCAGTCTTGCGGCGGCACCGCCCGGGAGACTTCGGCCGCGCCGGTCAGCACCCGGGCCGCCCAGCGCAGCGACTCGGCCAGGAAGTCGGCGGGCTCGAACATCGCGTCGGCGATGCCGAGCGCGAAGGCCTGCGCGCCGTGCAGCATGCGGTTCTGGCTGAGGGGGTTCTCGATGATCACCTTCAGCGCGGCTTCCGGGCCGATCAGGCGCGGCAGCAGGTAGGTGCCGCCCCAGCCGGGCAGCAGGCCGAGGAGGCACTCGGGGAACGCGACCGCGGTGACGCCGGAGGAGATGGTCTGGTAGGAGCAGTGCAGCGCGAGCTCGAGCCCGCCGCCCAGGGCCGCGCCGTTCACGAACGCGAACGAGGGGACCCCCAGCTCGCCGAGCCGCCGGAACGCGGTGAGAAGGGACTCGTCAGTCATTGAGGTTCTCCCACAGGACGGTGCCTCCCATGCCCAGCCCGGCGCACATCGTGGTCAGGCCGTACCGGACGGCGGGCTGCCCGGCGAACTGGCGGGCCAGCTGGATCATCAGCCGTACGCCGGAACTGGCCAGCGGGTGGCCGAGCGCGATCGCGCCGCCCCACGGGTTCACCCGCGGGTCGTCGTCGCCGATCTTGAAGTGGTCGAGGAAAGCGAGCACCTGGACGGCGAAGGCCTCGTTGATCTCGATCAGCCCGATGTCGTCCATGGTCAGGTCGTTGCGGGCCAGCAGGGCCTCGGTGGCGGGGACCGGCCCGATGCCCATCACCTCGGGGTCCACCCCGGCGAAGGAGAAGTCGACCAGCCGCATCCTGGCGTCCAGGCCCAGGCTGGCGGCCACGTCCTGGGCCGCGATGACGCAGCCGGTGGCGCCGTCGTTCAGGCCGGCGGAGTTCCCCGCGGTGACCCGGCCGTGCGGCCGGAACGGCGTCTTCAGCGCGGCCAGCGCCTCCAGCGTGGTGTCCGGGCGCGGCGGCTCGTCGGCGGTGGCGAGTCCCCAGCCGCGTTCGGCGCTGCGCACCGCGACCGGCACCAGGTCGGGCTGAATCTGGCCCGCGGCGTAGGCCGCGGCGACCCTACGCTGGCTGGCCAGGGCGTATGCGTCGGCGCGCGCCCGGGTGATCGCCGGGAAGCGGTCGTGCAGGTTCTCCGCCGTCGAGCCCATCACCAGCGCGGAGGGGTCCACCAGATGCTCGGAGATGAACCGGGGGTTGGGGTCGACGCCGGAGCCCATCGGGTGGTGGCCCATGTGCTCGACGCCGCCGGCGATGGCGGTGTCGGTCGCGCCCAGCGCGATCGACCCGGCGGCCGTGGTCACCGCCGTCATCGCGCCCGCGCACATCCGGTCGATGGCGCAGCCGGGGACCGACTTTGGCAGCCCGGCCAGCACCGCGGCACTGCGCCCGATGGTCAGGCCCTGGTCGCCGGTCTGGGTGGTGGCGGCGATGGCCACCTCGCCGATCCGCTCAGGCGGCAGCGCGGGATTGCGCCGAAGCAGTTCGCGGATCACGCTGACGACCAGGTCGTCGGCCCTGGTCTCGGCGTACAGGCCGTTCGGGCCTGCCTTGCCGAACGGGGTTCGGACGCCGTCCACGAAGACGACGTCGCGCGCGGTGCGGGGCACGGTCTGCCTCCCCCATCGGGTGAAAGAAACGGGCTTTCGCTAATGCTACTCGCCAGTAACAACGCCGGGCCATCCGGGGGTGTTCCGCGGCCTGCGGCCGAGATAGCCGACCAGCCGGTCACCGGGGCTGGCCTGGGCGGGCACCGGGACCGGGACCGCGAACAGGCCCTCGCGCCCGGCGACGAGCAGCGGGCACAGCCCGAGCATCCTGGTCGCGAGGGCCGGCGGGATCGGGCGGCCACAGCCGCGCGCCTGCGACACGTCCCAGCCGTGTACGGCGATCTCGATCGCCCCGGTGCAGGCCAGCACGCCGGCCGGTATCGGCAGGCCGCCCACCGCGACGAAGCGCTCGGGCCCGTGGTAGCCGTAGGCCGCGCACAGCAGATCGGCGGCCCGGTCGCGCAGCGCCTCCAGGGGATCGCCGGGAGCGCCGCCTGCCTGGCCGGGCGGGCGGGCCAGGTCCAGTTCCCCGGTGCGGAGGGCCGTCTCCAGGTCGGCCATCGAGTCGCCCAGGTGACCGAGCAGCGCGCTCAGATCCCACTCGGCGCAGGGCGTCGGCAGTGACATCTCCCCCGGCGCCAGCATGGCGCAGACGCCGAGCGCGTAGCTGATGGCGCCGGCCAGCAGGCCGGCCGCGCCCGACGGCGTGCTCATGCCTATATAGACCGTCCGACGCACCGATTCTCACCGGTGAGACTTCCTCGTTGAACCAGGCCATTACTTAAATCTTTTCGGGGGGTTCGGGGGGTCGACCCCCCGGGGCTAGCTCAAGCGTGGCAGGTCAGGGGGTGGCCGCCGTTGTAGGCGATCATCTCGCCGAAGGCGCGGGCGAGGTCCGCCGGGGCGCCGCGCTCCTCGCCGTCGAGCTCGAGGTAGGCGCGGTGCAGGTTTCCCACGACCCGTTCGGAATCAAGAAGACCGGAGAACTCGCCCGGGTCGGCCTGGCGTGCGGCCTCCAGCGGAGTCAGGCCTGCCGCCTTCGCCGCCTGGGCGGTGGCCTGGATGAAGCGCAGGTAGGCCAGCATCTCGTCGATGACCTCGGGGCCGCAGACCGGGCCGTGGCCGGGGACCAGGGTCGGGGCGCCGAGCGGGCGCAGCACGGTCTCGAGCACCTCGATCCATCCGCTGACCGAGCCCATCAGCGCGAACGGGGTGCCGCCGTTGAACAGCAGGTCGCCGGCGAACACTACGCCGCGTTCTGGGACGTGCACGATCGAGTCGTTGGTGGTGTGCGCGGGCGTGCCGACGTAGCGGACCTCGCAGCGCAGGTCGCCGGACCACAAGGTGACGCCGTCGGTGTAGGTCAGGAACGGCGGGGCGGGCTCGAGGCGCCCCCAGTCCACCTCGGTCCAGATGCCGGGCAGGGGCGGGATCTGCGAGTTCAGGATGGCCTCGCGGCAGAGCTCGTGGCCGACGATGGTGGCGCCGCTCATCAGGTAGTTGCCGTGCGTGTGGTCGCCGTGGTGGTGGGTGTTGACCAGGGTGCGGACGGGCCTGTCCGTGACCGTCGCGATAGCGTCCAGGTAGGCGCGGGTGCGCCGCTCGGTGGAGGTGGCGTCGACGCTGATCACGCCGTCGCGGCTGACCAGGAAGCCGGTGTTGTTCAGGTACCAGCTGCCGTCAGGCTGCAGGTAGGCGTAGACGTCCTCGCAGACTTCCCTGAGTTCTGGCTCGAGGTGACGCACGCTCATCGTCGTGCTCCTTCGTGCGGCTCGTGATCAGCAACGACGTCGCCAGCAGCAGCCCGAACAGCGCCAGCCCGGCCAGCACGTAGGCGTTGCCCGCGATGAGGGCCAGGCCATGCCACTGGTATTCGGTGAACCAGGACCGGTCCCCGTACCACTGGTAGTAGACCGGGTTGGTGTTCCTGGGGACCCAGAGCAGGCCGAGCGAGTCGTTGCCGAGATTGAGCTTGGCCGTGAACAGCCGGGCCGGCCAGGCGCCGAACCACGCCACCACGGCCACGGCCCCGAGCGCCCAGGCGGTCCTCCTGTCGCTCCGCTTGACCGCCCGGACTGCGTAGTGCACAGCCGTCACCGCACCTGGCGCGATCCACACCCAGTGGTGATCCCAGCTGATCGGCGAGACGAGCAGCCCGGTCAGGGCGGCCATCAGCAGCCCGGGGAGCGGATAGCCCTTCCGGTCTAGCAGCGCGGCGCTGGCCACCCCGGCCACGCCGACCAGGACCGCCGCCACGATCCATGCGGGCTTGGCGCCGTTCACGCTGCCGGTCAGCCGGGTGATGAGGCCGTCGAGCGACTGGTTGCCTGCCCAGCCGGTGAAGCCCGTCCGGCCGCCCTGCACGAACAGGCCGTGGAACCACCACTTGCCCGAGTCGTGCGGCAGGATCACGAAGCCCAGCAGCACGGTGAACGCGAAGCCCGCGCAGGCCATCGCCGCCTGCCGGAACTTCCTGGCCAGCAGCAGGTACGGGATGAAGATCAGCGGGACCAGCTTGACGCCGGCCGCGATCCCGGTGCCGAAGCCCTTCCACCAGCGGCTCTTATCCGTGTCCGGCTGACACAGGTCCCAGAGGATCAGCGCCATCAGCACCAGGTTGACCTGGCCCAGGTACATGGTGCGCAGCACGGGTTCGGTCCAGAAGACGGCGGCCGCGCCGAGCAGGGTGGCGCCGAACCTCGCCCGGTCTTTGGCGTAGCCGAGGCCGCCCAGGGTCAGCCACAGCGCCGTGAGCAGCGCGATGATGTCCACCGCCACCGACAGCTGCTGGGAGAGCCACCAGGGGACGAACGAGATGACCGCGAACACGATGGCCGCGAACGGCGTGTAGGTGAACGGCAGGTGCAGCTTGCCGTACCCGATCCAGTCGTAGAGCGGCGCCGCCAGGTGCGGGTCGTACAGCGGCCTGACGTGCCGGACGATGAGCCCGCCCGAGCGGTACACGGCCAGGTCCACCGGGTCCATGGTGAAGCTCTTGGGGTGGATGACTGTGTAGATCACGTAGAGCCCCAGCGCCAGGGAGAACGCGCTCAGGCCGGCCGGCAGCAGCCAGCGGCCCGGCCTTTTCTGTTCCCCGGCCGTGGCCCGCGGGCGGGTGAGGACCGATCTCACCTCGCCAACCATAGCGGCTCCGGCTAGGATTCCGTTCTCGGAGGTGGAGATGTCTGACGGTAATACGACGGTCCGGATGGCCGTTCCCGACCACGTGAGCCGGGTGGCCCGGCTGCGGATATCCAGCCTCGGCCTCGTGACCATGCTGATCATCCAGTTCATCCTGGGGATGATCTACAACCTGTACGGCACCGCGCCGACGGCTTCCAAGTCCGTCGGGATGTTCTCCAGCCCGGTGCTGGCCCTGCACGTGATCCTGTTCTTCCTGCTGGTCATCGCCGCGGTGGGCCAGCTGATCCGGGCGATCGGCGCGCGGCACCGGCTGACGGTCTGGCTGTCCGCCCTCGGGCTGCTCGCCATCCTCGGGGCCGGCTTCGCCGGGATCGGATTCCTCGGCAACGGCGCGGCCGGGGCGTCCCTCGGCATGGCCCTGGCGTTCGCCGTGGCGCTGGCGGCCTATGTCGTCCTGGTCTTCGCCCTGCCCTCCTCGTCAACTACGTAATGTAGTAACCGGCCGTCGACCGGTGCGGGCGCGCATGGCATAGTGATCCAAGAGCGTTTGTGCCCGCCATTCGAGCGCGCCGGAGGTGAGATGAGCGTTACCCAGCTCGTGGCCTCTGGCCCGCTGATCCTGGCGCTGCCCGTGGCCGCGGCGGCCGGGGCGGTCACGTTCCTCTCCCCGTGCTGCCTGCCGCTGGTGCCCGGCTACCTGTCGTTCGTCACCGGGATGGCAGGCGCGGGCGAAGCCCCCGCCGCCCCTTCGCCCCAGGGCCGGCCGGTCATGGTCCCCGACGGGTCGGGGGTCGCGGTGGCCGCTCCCCCGGTCGCCGCGACGGCGCCGCCCTGCGGTCCCCGGGGCCGGGTCGTCGCCGGGACGGCGCTGTTCGTGCTGGGCTTCTCCGTCGTCTTCGTCGCCTGGGGCGCCGCCCTCGGCGGGCTCGGGCACCTGCTGACCGGGCACGCCCGGGTGCTGACGCAGATCCTCGGCGGGCTGACCATCGTGCTCGGGCTGCTGTTCGCCGGGCTCCTCGACCGCTTCTCATTCGCGGGCCGCATCGTGCGGCCGTCCGCGCGGCCGAAGGCGGGCCTGGCCGGAGCGCCGTTGCTCGGCGTGATGTTCGGCCTCGGGTGGACGCCCTGCATCGGCCCGACGCTGACCGCCGTCCTGGCGTTGTCCGCCTCCAGCGGCACCGTCACGCGCGGCGCCGTGCTGGCCTTCGTCTACGCCCTGGGCCTGGGCGTGCCCTTCCTGCTGGTGTCGTTCGGCTTCCAGGTGGGCATGCGGGCCTTCGCGTTCTTCCGCCGCCGCGCCCGCCTGGT
>Ga0070708_100003281_pt1 | contig 12631 bp, 12 predicted proteins | sample KBSK5503metaG_FD_65469 | JGI IMG/M metagenome (GOLD analysis project Ga0070708, IMG submission 65469) | Corn, switchgrass and miscanthus rhizosphere microbial communities from Kellogg Biological Station, Michigan, USA - KBS K5-50-3 metaG | ecosystem: Host-associated > Plants > Roots >...
GGGATCCAGGGCGAGTCCGAGCGGAAGGAGAGCGCCTGCATCTCCTCGGTGGAGCGACCGTACAGCTCCTCCGCGGCCCGATTCAGGCGGATCCTGCGATCGGTCGTGACGCTCACCATCGCCACCGGCGCCTGGTCGAAGAACGCCTCGAACTCGGCGCCACGCCGCGTCGGATCGGCAGTCCCGTCGTGCCCGGCCCCCGGTGCACGCTCTGGCTGCGAATCTCGCGCCAAGGCTCTCCTTCAGCGTGTGGTGCGGATCACAGTATCAACCCCCGGCGGCGCCGACGGGTCGGGCTGCGGTGCCGCGACGCACCACCCCTAACGCATGCGCACCTCAATCGTTTCCACCGGTTGCAGGCCCCGAAGCACCGACGTTGTTCCCCCGGCAACGTCCGCGCTTCGGGGCTGCTTTCATCTCCGGCGGCTCCGAGGCCCGGTTCGCTTCCCGTCCTAAGATCGGACGGTGGTGACCGAGCCCCAGCAGGCAGTCGTATCCGTCCCCGTCCCCGTCCCCGCCGCGCTGGTTCCCCGCCGAGCTGGGCGACGCGAGTGGCTGGGTCTCGGCGTCCTCGCCCTCGCCTGCGTGGTCTACGTGATGGATCTCACGGTGCTCCACCTCGCGGTGCCCGCGATCAGCCGCGCCCTGCGGCCGACGAGCGTGGAGCTGCTCTGGATCATCGACGTCTACGGGTTCATGGTCGCCGGGTTCCTGATCACGATGGGCACGCTCGGCGATCGGATCGGACGGCGCCGGCTGCTGTTCATCGGGGCGGGCGCCTTCGGGATCGTGTCGCTGCTCGCCGCGTTCTCCACGACACCACAGATGCTCATCGCCAGCAGGGCGCTCCTGGGCATAGCGGGCGCGACGATCGCGCCGTCGACGCTGTCACTCATCTTCGCGATGTTCAACGATCCGAAGCAGCGGACGACGGCGATCGCGGTCTGGGTCTCGGCGTTCTCCGCCGGGAGCGCAATCGGGCCGCTGCTGGGCGGACTGCTCCTGGAGCATTTCGCGTGGGGCTCCGTGTTCCTGCTCGCGCTGCCGGTGATGGTGCTGCTGCTCATCCTCGGGCCACGCCTCCTGCCCGAGTACCGCGACCCCGACGCCGGTCGCCTCGACCTCGTGAGCGTGGGGCTCCTGCTCGTCGCCGTGCTGGCTATCGTCTTCGGGTTGAAGCAGGTCGCCCAGGACGGCGTCGGCGCGGTGCCGCTGCTGGCCATGGCCGTGGGCGTGGGGTTCCTGGCGATGTGGGTCCGCCGGCAGCTGACGACGTCCGATCCGATGGTCGACGTTCGGCTCATCCGTATCCCGCGGTTCAGCGCGTCGCTCGTCGTCAACTTCCTCGCCGTGTTCGTCCTCGTCGGCTACTTCCTGTTCGTGGCCCAGTTCATGCAGCTGGTGCTCGGACTGTCGCCGCTGCAGGCGGGCCTGTGGTCCCTGCCCGAGGCGGTCGGTTTCATCGTCAGCTCCAACCTGACGGCGCGCATCGTGCGGCGCGTCCGTCCCGCGTACGTCATGGCGGGCGGCCTCGGGCTCGGCGCGATCGGCCTCGGCATGCTCGCCCAGATCGGGACGTCCAACAGCCTCGCGGTGCTGGTCGTGGCATCGGTGCTGATCTCGCTCGGGCTCGCGCCGGTGTTCTCTGTGACGACGGAGCTGATCGTCAGCGCCGCGCCGCCGCAGCGCGCCGGGGCCGCGTCGGGCATGTCGGAGACGTTCTTCGAGCTCGGCGGGGCGCTCGGCCTGTCGATCCTCGGCAGCATCGGGCTCGCGATCTATCGAGGCGGCATCGCCGATCGACTGCCGGCGTCGATCCCCGCCGATGCGACCGCCGCGGCGCGCGACACGCTCGGCGCCGCCGTCAGCGCCGCGGGGCAGCTCCCAGGTGACGCCGGCGCGACCCTGCTCGCGGTCGCGCGACAGTCATTCGTCGACGGCATGCACGTCGCGGCTGCCATCGGGGCGGTGCTGGCAGTCGCGCTCGCCGGGATCGTCCTGGCGACGCTGCGCGACGTCCAACCCTCCGGCGAAGCGGAGGCAGGCGGCCCCGTCGCCGAGGACGCGGTCACCCAGGCCACGTTCTACTGCGGCTAGGTCCGAGCGCCCCGTGCGACCGGCGACGCGCCACAATCCCGGCTGATGGACACCCACGTCGAGCACAGGTCCGGCCCGGCGGCCGCCGAGGCGCTCGAAACCCCGCCCGCCGGACATCCGTTTGCCGGGGCCATCGAGGCTGAGCGGGTTGGCTGGTACGAGCTCGTCGCGCTGGTGCACGAGCTCACCCCGGAGGAGTACCTCGAGCCGGGCTACTACCGCGATCCCGACTGGACCGTCCGGGACGTCGTCGCGCATCTCGGCACGTGGCTGGCGGAGGGCGAGGTCCAGTTCGAGCGGATGATCGGCGGCACATACGAGGGCCACGACATCGACATCGACGCGCTCAACGCGCGGTTCCTCGAGGCGATGGCCGGTCAGCCCTGGAGCGTCGCCTGGCTTCTCGCGAACGGTGGCCGGACGCGCATGCTCGAGGCCTTCTACGCGCTCACCGAGCGCAACGAGGAGGCGGCCTGGTGGATCCGCAAGTCAGGCGCCGATCACTATTCCGAGCACCTCGATCGACTGCGCGAGTGGGTCACCGAGCTGCAGGGCAAAAGGACGCCGTGAGGGGCTGATGGCGCGCGGCTGACGGCGCCGAAATCCTGACACATCCTGGCTGGTTCAAACGGTAGATTCGTTCTCCAGAAGAAGGTCAGGAGAGCCAGGATGTTGTCACTCGATCTGTTCCGTGCAATCGCCACCGAGCGAGAGCGCGAGATCCAGGAATTGGTCCGGACGCGGCGGCTACTCCGAAGCGATCGACCCGAGCCGGACGACTCGCCGGCCCCGATCCACGAGGCGGATGCTCAGGGTCCATCCGCGTGGCGCGCAAGCACGCCGCCGGCGAGGGCGACGACGCGCTGACGAACGTCGGCCGGTTCCACGACCTCGAGGTGTGAGCCCAGCCCGAGCAGGCGACCTGGCGCATCGTGGGGATAGGTCAGGCGCAGGCGAAGGCGAGTCCAACCCTCGGGGTCGTGGCCGTCCAGCCGTTCGGCGTCGTCGACGACGTCGCCGCCGAGCTGGCCGGCGAGGTCGTCCAGGAACGCTGGGTCGACACGGACGACGACCTCGAGCCGCGGAACGTCGCGCTCCCATGCGGCGCTCGACTCGACCCAGTACGCCTCGAGATCGAAGGTGTCGGGCCGCTCGAAGCGGTCGCCGATCTCCACCGAGCCCACGCGCGCCACGCGGTAGGTTCGGATCTCGCCGTCTCGCCGTCCAACGAGGTACCACGTACCGCCCTTCAGCACGATGCCGAGCGGCTCGACGAGGCGCTCGACCATGGCGTCGCCACGGTCGTAGGTGATCCGGACGCGGAGGCCCTCCCAGACCGCCTCGGCGAGAGCAGGCAGATGCGGGACCGTGTCACCGGGTCGGAACCAGGCCGTGGCATCCAGATAGAAGCGCTCCACGAGCCTGCTGGCTCGGGAACGGAGCTCTGTCGGAAGGGCGGCGAGCACCTTCAGGCGCGCAGCGGTCATGACAGTGCCGAGCCCGAGCTCCGCCGCCGGCCCGGGAATGCCGGACAGGAAGAGCGCGCCCGCCTCGTCGCTTGTCATGCCGGTGAGCCGAGTCCGGTAGCCCTCGACGAGGCGAACCCCGCCGTGCGGGCCGCGCTCCGCGTAGATCGGGATGCCGGCCGCTGCGAGCGCATCGACGTCGCGATAGACCGTGCGCTCGGAGACTTCCAGCTCCCGCGCGAGCTCGCCCGCGGTCAGCTGGCCGCGGTTCTGCAGGAGCAGGAGCAGGCTGACGAGGCGCGAGGCTCGCATCGCATCAGGGTAGCCGTATTCCTGACGGATTGCGTCATGTATACGCTGTCCGCATGACAGCCCGGGATCAGCCGACCCCGACCTCGCCACAGAGGTGCACGGCGATACCCATCGCGTCGAACATCGCGGCTTTCGCCGCGAGGGCCTGGTCCGCCGAGGCCGCGTCATCGCCGTATGCGACCTGGACGTGGTTCGCCCGGTGGCGGGCCATCATCTGGTCGCGCGTCACGCCGTGGAGGACGGCGTGCATGATCGGCCACTGCGGAGTCGTGGCCTGCCAGCGACGCTCGGTCTCCGCGCGTGGCAGGTCCGCGACCGAGCCCCGCCCGACGTCAGCATGGAGCCGGCCGTCCATGATGAAGACCCGGCTCCATACGATCTCGCCCGGCCGGCTCACGCCCTTGATCGTGCCGCCGCCGAGCCCGAAGTACACGGGCGGCTGACGCTCGCTGACCGCGCCGGCGTAGCCGCCGATGAGGTGGCTCGGGGGCACGGCCCCGGAGATCTCGAACACCCAGACGTAGTCGTCGCCATACGGCGCGCCCCAGCGGACGTCGTGGAGGGTCGTCGCCGGGTTGAGCCCGAGGGCCGTCCAGACGCGGTTCGTGACCAGCGCGTCGACCGCGGAGCCTTCGTCGACCTCGTTGAAGTGGGGGAGGGCCCGGCCCGCGTAGAGCTCGCCGCCGTCCTCTCGCGATCGGACCGGCGGCCGCTCCGGATTGTTCAGCAGCCCCTCCGCCAGGTCGGAGGCGGGCGCCATGTCCTTCAGTCCCTGCTGGTACTGGATCCCGATCGCATCGCACCCGAACCGGTCGGCGATGCGCACCGCGGCCGTGTACAGCCGCAGCTGGTCGAGGACCTGGTCCTCGGTGAGCTCCGTCGCACCGTCCGGGCCGAAACGGAATTCCATCCCGCGGTCTAGGAGCCAGCGATAGGCGGCGCGCGCCTCCCCTTCGTCGACGAGTCGCATCTCCGCGACCAGCGCGGACTGGCTGAGCCGCTCCTTGAAGATCCCGGTCGGGTTGAGCAGCTCGTCGTCGAAGATCGCGTTGTACATCCCCATGCAGCCCTCGTCGAAGACGCCGAGGATCGCCATGTGGTCGGCGAGCTCCGCGGCCAGCCGGCGGCCGGTCGCGGCGACATCCGCTGGCAGCGCCGAGGGATCGAGGTCGCGGACGTGCGAGACGTCGTGGTGCGTGGCGCCCGTCTCGAGCCAGTCGGAGATCGCAGCGTCCGCGAACGGGTCGGTCAGATCCTCGCCCCAGACAGTTCCGTAGGCGCGGCCCATCTTGGTCAGCGACGCGTTGAGGTTGAGCATCCCGACGAGGCCAGGCCACTGGCCGCTCCAGTTGGCGAGCGTGAGGATTGGGCCGCGGTGGCGCCGGAGTCCCGGCAGGACGTGATGGCTGTACTCCCACACCGCCTCGGCGACGACGATGGGCGCGTCCCGGTCGATCGAGGCGAAGACGTCCATGCCCATGCGCTGGCTCGAGATGAAGCCATGGCCGGCGGGCGTGCCCGCGGGGTGGCCGCGAGTGACCCGGGCTCCATGGCGGGCAAAGGCGGCCTCGACGTTGCGTTCCAGCTCCGCCTGCGCCGGCCACCCGAGCCGGTTCGCAGTCTCGCGCAGGTCGCCGCTGGCGACGAGGGTCACGTCGCGGACCACTGCCCCAACCTCCTCAGATGCGTCTGGTCGGAGTATCCGCCGCGCGCGCGTCCGGCGTGAGCAGCTGTGACTCCATTGAAACGGGGCTTGCATCCTTCGGCGCTATACGTATACTCCTACGTATGACCAGCCCACACAACAGGAGTTACGATGCCAACGTGCCGAACAAGACCATCTACGTCTCGGACGGAGACCTTCCGACCTACCAGCGCGCCCAGGAGCTCGCTGGCGGCAACCTCTCGGCGGCGATCGCCGGCGCGCTACGCCGGTACGTCGACATCGAGGAAGGACGACGGGAAGGGTTCGACGAGATCATCGTCCGCGTTGGGCCCCAATCGGGCCGAAAGGTTCGATTCGTCGGCGTCCTACTCGGCGAGTGGGTCAGCACGGCGCCGAGCCGCGTCGAGACCTATCGCGTCTACCGTGGACGGACTGGCAAGTTCGTCCTCCACGTCGAACGGAGCGCCGGGTACTCCGTGGTCGACGGCAAGGGCAATCCGGGTGGCTGGCGGGCCAACCTCGGCCTCGACTGGAACGCCAGCTACGGGATGTCTCCCGCCGGTTCGACGTTGGACATCATCCATTCGCTCGGGGAGCTTCGGGAGCGGATCCCGCCGCAGCTCTACGAAATGGTCGCCGGCCTGGCGAGCGAGCCACCGGTCGAGGATCTCGACATCTAGCTTCGACAGCTTCGTGGCGCTACGCGGCTCGGCCGCAGAGCGCGGGAGCACCGTCCGATGACGCCCGTCGGCACCCGGCTTGCGATCGATGCGAGGGGCATCCGCAAGTCGTACGGCAAGCAGCTCGTGCTCGACGGAATCGACCTGAGGGTCGCCGAGGGCTCGGTATTCGCCCTGCTCGGGCCGAACGGTGCCGGCAAGACGACCACGGTCCACATCCTCTCCACCCTGATCGCCGCCGACGCAGGTGAGATCCAGGTCGCCGGGCACGAGGTCGCGCGCGAGCCAAACGCCGTGCGGGCCGCGATTGGCCTCACCGGCCAGTTCTCCGCCATCGACCGGTTCCTGACAGGCGAGGAGAACATGCTCCTGATGGCCGACCTCCGCCATCTCGACCGGGTCGAGGGCCGCAGGCGGGTCGCGGAGCTGCTCGCGCGATTCGATATCGCCGACGCGGCGCGAAAGCCGGTCTCGACCTGGTCGGGCGGGATGCAGCGCCGGCTCGACCTCGCGATGACCCTGATTGGCGACCCCCGGATCATCTTCCTCGACGAGCCGACCGGGGGACTCGACCCGCGCAGCCGCCGGACGATGTGGCAGGTGATCGAGGGCCTCGTCGGCGGTGGGGTCACGATCTTCCTGACGACGCAGTACCTCGAGGAGGCGGATCGGCTCGCGGACCGGATCGCGGTCCTCGACCACGGCCGCGTCGTTGCCGAGGGCAGCCCGGCCGAGCTCAAGCGCCTGGTCCCGGGTGGCCACGTCCGCCTCGCATTCTCGGACGCGGGTGCGCTCGAGAAGGCGGCCCGGGCGCTTCCCGGAGCAGCTCGCGACGACGACGCGCTCGCCCTGCTCGTCCCGAGCGACGGCCGCGTCGGCTCGCTGCGAACCCTGCTCGAGGGGCTGGATGCGGCCGCGATCGATGTCGACGCCCTCTCGGTCGAGACGCCAGATCTCGACGACGTCTTCCTGTCCCTGACCGGCAATCCCGACACCGAGAAAGGAACCGAGCGATGACGGCCTACCCGAATGCCCTCCGCGACACCGCGACGATGCTGCGCCGAAGCATCGTCCACATCCGGCGCTACCCGTCGCTGATCTTCTTCATCGCCGGAATCCCGGTCCTGTTCCTGCTCCTGTTCGTGTACGTCTTCGGCGGAACGCTCGGCAACGGACTCGGTGGGCCCGCTGGTGGTCGTGCCGCGTATCTCGCGTACGTGATCCCGGGAATCCTGTTGATGGCCGCCGCGGGCGGCGGCCAGGGGATCGCGATCTCGGTCGCGATGGACATGCACGAGGGCATCGTCGCCCGCTTCCGAACGATGGCCATCGCCCGAGGCGCGATCCTCGTCGGCCACGTGATCGCGGCCATGATCCAGACGGGAATCGCCGCCGTCGTGGTTCTCGCCGTCGCGCTGCTCATCGGGTTCCGGCCGACGACCGGCCCGATCGAGTGGCTCGGCGCGGTCGGGCTGCTGGCACTCGTGACCCTCGCGATCACATGGCTTTCGGCGGCCCTCGGGCTGGCGGCGGGGAGCGTCGAAACGGCCAGCAACACGCCGATGTTCCTGACCATCCTGCCGTTCCTCGGCAGCGGATTCGTGCCCACCGCAACGATGCCGGAGCCGCTCCGCTGGTTCGCCGAGCATCAGCCGTTCACGCCGATCATCGAGACCCTGCGCGGCCTGCTGTTCGGGACGCCGATCGGCGATAGCGGCTGGACCGCCGTGGCATGGTGCGTGGCGATCACGGTGGCTGGCTTCGTGTGGGCGCGCCGCCTCTACGAGCGCGACCCTGCCCATCGATAACGCTGCGCCGCTGATCCAGAGGCAGGCGCCATGCCGGCGAAGGGCCGGGGATCACGCCCGGTCTGTCGATACGCGGGGTGGCCACTCGTCTTCCTGGTAGCGGCAGCGAGGCCATCCACCTCGCCCGGAGCGAGGAGGCCTGCGATGAGCGGCCACGATGGCATTCGGTTCAAGGTCCTGAGGGTCGCTGCGATCGGGGGGCTCATCGCGGTCGGGCCAACGGTCGCGACGGCCTCAGCGGCACGCGCCGGTAGCGACGCGGTCTCGGTCTTCGCGTCCGCGCCCGCGCCGGGCCATCCGTTCGGGATTGCCGTCGGCGACGGTCGGGTGTACGTCTCGACCAGTGCCGGCGACTTCTTCGCCGACCCGGGGCAACGGCGGACACCTGAACAGCGACAACGAGCGCGTCTTCACCTATGACCAGGGCGGCGCGCTGGTTGACACCACGGTCGTCGACACCGCCGACAACTCGGACATGGGGCTCTTCGGACTCGCGCTCGACGGCAATCCAGGACCGAAGCATCAGCTCTTCGTTGCCGACATGAACGGTCGGATCCTGACGGTCGGCCTCGGCCAGCACGCCGGCCCGCCGAAGGTCTTTTCGCAGGTCCCCGCCAGCACGGGCCTCGCCGGCAACTGGATGCTCTCGATGTGGAATGACCTGGTCTTCGACAAGACCGGCAACCTGTACGTGCCCGACGACAAGCCGCGCATCTGGCGGGTCGCACCGGATGGCACCGCCCAGATCTGGTTCACCGATCCGCGGCTGACCGGCCTGTTCGGCTTTGCCGGCGGCCCGCTCGGCGGCCGAATTGACCCGACCGGGAAGTGGCTCTACATCTCCATCACGATTGCCGCCGAGTTCGCGCCGTCGCCGGATTCGACGATCTACCGGATCCGCCTGGTCGACAACCCGACCGCGGCCGACATGCAGCTCGTCCACCGCTTCGTCGCGTCGTCCGATCCCACCGTGGCGCCGCCGCAAGCAACCGGCCTGGCCTTCTCGAAAGCGGGCAACCTGTACGTCAGCCTGCTCGGGCCGAACCAGATTGCGGTGCTCGACCCGGCCGGGAATGAGGTCCGACGGATCTCCGATCCGCGCTTCTTCTCGCCGTGGGGCCTGGCGTTCCTCGGCAACAAGTTGCTGGTCACGAACGGCGACCTCGAACCGGGCGACCACCCCGAGGCCTGGAAGATCTTCAAGGTCGACGTCGGCGAGACCGGGCTCCCATTGAATCGGCCGCGTGTGCCGGTGAACTGAAGGTTCCGGGCCGCTCGAAAAGCCGAATCAGGGCAGCGGACCATGGAAGTTTGCCTGGAGGTCGCGCCTCCAATCGCAAACCGCCCCGACTACCCTGATCGGGCCCGTGCAACTGCTCCGCCGCGCCGTCCTCCCGAGCCTCGCACTTCTGACTGCCCTCATCGTGAGCGCCATCCTCATCGTTCTGACCGACTTCGAGCACCTCCGACATCTCGGGAGTGATCCGGCCGGTGCGCTCGGGGGTGCGTTGGGCGAAGTCGTCGACGGCTACCGCGCGATCCTCTCCGGCGCGATCGGCGACCCTGCCCGGATCCTGGCGGCGGTCCAGGGCGGAGACCCGGCCGACGTCGCCCGTGCCATCCGGCCGCTCACTGAGACCCTGCTCATAGCGACGCCGTTCATCTTCGGGAGCCTCGGGCTCGCAATCAGCTTCCACGCGGGACTCTTCAACCTCGGTGCGGCGGGGCAGTACCAGATCGGCGGCCTCGGCGCGGCGTTGGTCGCGAGCCTCCTCGCCGGGTTGCCGCCGGTCGTGGTGCTCGTTTCCGGCCTTGCCGCTGGAGCGCTCTTCGGCGGCGGATATGGCTTCATCGCCGGTTTTCTCAAGGCGCGAACTGGAGCCCATGAGGTCATCACGACGCTGATGCTCAACCTCATCGCCCCAAACGTCGCCTTGCTCGTTGCCAACTCAGGCGGCTTCGGGCAGGCCCACCGGCTGACAGCCAGCGTGCCGTTGATCTTCGACCTGCCGACGATCCGGCTCGACTATGGCTTCGTCGCCGCCTTGCTGGTCGCCGCGGCCGTGTCCCTCCTGCTCTTCCGCACCACGCTCGGCTTTGAGTTGCGCGCGGCGGGCTTCAGCCGCTCTGCCGCGCACGCTGCCGGGATCAGGCCGGGCGGCGTGACGATGGTCGCGATGGCGCTATCTGGCGGCCTGATCGGCCTCGGCAGCGCCTTCTTTCTGCTCGGGCCGGCGAAGGGGATCGGCGGGGCGCCCACCTTCGACTTCGGCTATGCCGCCCTGGCCCTCGCCCTGATCGGAAGCCTGCGCCCGAGCGGGATCGTGCTCGTGGCGTTGCTCTACGGCGCGCTCAACACCGGCGCTTCACGCATGGTCATCGAAACCGGCATCCCGCTGGCCTTGCTCGGCGCAATCATCGGCTTCGCGCTGATGTTCGTGGCGGCACCTGGCCTGGTCCGGTCAATCTGGCGGATCGGCTGGCCGTCCCGGAGTTGACGATCCCCGATGGCTTTGGCCCAGGCGTGGAGCTGATCTTGACCCGTTGCAGATGCTGGACCCGAGCTTCCCGGTACACGCCAACTGCCACAACCCGAACCCCGGTCGGCGACCTACGAACGGCGGTGCGCCGTTACGAAGATCGCTCTCCCGACCAGAACTTGTCGACCACCTCCTGATCGACCTCGTGGACCCAGTGCTCCGAGAGCGTGCCGTCCCGGACGTGAAAGAGATCGACGCTCAGCCACTCGACCGGCCTCCCATCGCGTTCGGCCCGCACCGTGACCAAGGCCGCGACATGGTCATCGCTGGCGAGGATGTCGTGGACCTCTGGTCGGAATGAGCCGTTCGTGAGCTGCATCACGTTGCTCAGCAGGGCGAGCACCTCGCCCTTGCCGTGGTAGTCGCCCGACAGGGGATTCCGGCCCGGATAATGAAAGACGACATCGTCGCTGTAGAAGCTCATTGCCGCGACGAGGTCGCCCCTCCCCAGGGCTTCGATCTGGGCCGCGAGCAAGTCAGCATTCGGATGTCGCACGGTTCCTCCTCCCTGGCAGCTTCCGCGGGGGGCCGCGTGGATCAGGCTAACGTCAAAGCTTGCTCCTTCGGGCCGGGGAGGCTCCGATCGGTACATTCGACAAGCGGAATGGGTGAAGCCGACCGCACGACGAACCTACAATTTGGAAAGGCCATCCAAGTGCGTGCTCCTGATGCTCTCGACCGCGCTATTAACGAATCTCACCGGGCAGTCGAGGCATTCGTCAAGGGCGACTCGGAGCCTCTGAAGGCCCTCTATTCTCGAGGCCAAGATGGGCGGTAACGAGGAGATCGCCCCGGTGACGCTGCGAGTGACCACTGTCCTTCGCCCTCGAGCGGTAGGCCGTCGCGCGCCGTGAGAGCGTCATTCAGTAGCCCGCCCGGTGCCGCGCGAACCCGATAAGTCTGATCGAGACCCGACGGTCTCGCACCGAACCTGTCTTCGATGGTGGCGACCTCGCCATCCCGGCCGAGCACGATCTGGACGGCGCGACCACGGCGCGACCAGCGCGTCCTGAGGCTTCGGATCTTCGGTCGCGGCGGTACACGACCGCACCGGCGTCTCGTACTCGGAACGGCGGCGTCGCCTAGAGTCAGGCCATGCGCTTCGGCGTCCTGATCCTTCCCGATGCCGTATGGAGCGTCGCGCGCGAGCGGTGGCAGTCGGCCGAACGTATGGGTTTCGACCATGCCTGGACCTACGACCACCTAACGTGGCGGTCCCTGCGCGACCATCCCTGGTTCGCAGCCATGCCGACCCTGGTCGCGGCGGCTCTCGCGACCTCGCGCATCCGTATTGGCACGCTGGTCGCATCGCCGATCTTCCGGCACCCGGTGACGTTCGCCAAGGAGCTGATGACCCTCGACGACATCAGCGATGGACGCGTCACGGTCGGCATCGGCGCCGGTGGTGACGGGTTCGATGCGACCGCCCTGCGGGCGGTGCCCTGGTCGCGACGCGAGAAGACAGTGCGGTTCGAGGAGTTCGTGAGCATGCTCGATCGGCTTTTGACTGAGCCGGCGACCTCAATCGAGGGTCGCTACTACACGGCCAACGAGGCGCGGGCCGTACCGGGCTGCCGCCAGCGGCCGCGCGTGCCTTTCGCGATCGCGGCTACGGGACCAAGGAGCATGCGGGTCGCCGCCAGGCATGCCGCGACCTGGGTCGCGAGCGATGGTCGCGGTGCGGGCCGCGACCTGATCGGCCGGCTGCGCGACGCCTGCGTCGCCGAGGGACGGGATCCCGTGACGTTGGCACGGCTGGTCCTCGTCGGCCATCGCGAGCGCCCGCTCGATTCGGTGGAGGCATTCCGAGATGTCGCTGGACGCTACGGCGAGGTGGGCTTCACCGACCTCGTCGTGCACTGGCCGCGCGCGGAAGATCCGTTTGCGGCGGATCGGGACGTTCTCGAACGGATCGCGGCTGACGTGCTGCACCACGCTGGAATGGCTGGCGAGGAAGGATTCGAACCTTCAATCCCCTGATCCAGAGTCAGGTGCCTTACCGTTTGGCCACTCGCCAGCGGCGCGGCGGCATTCTACCCCGCACCTACTTCACGGTCGAGGG
>Ga0070708_100003282_pt1 | contig 12631 bp, 13 predicted proteins | sample KBSK5503metaG_FD_65469 | JGI IMG/M metagenome (GOLD analysis project Ga0070708, IMG submission 65469) | Corn, switchgrass and miscanthus rhizosphere microbial communities from Kellogg Biological Station, Michigan, USA - KBS K5-50-3 metaG | ecosystem: Host-associated > Plants > Roots >...
TGACCCCCGCCAGTAGACCTGCCCACAGGCGTCACACCGGTGGAAGTCTTCGTAGTGCCGGCGGGTGAGCGGCTGAAGCCGATCGAGCACCTCAGCCTTCGAAACGGGCGTGAGCATGCCGTTGCAATTCAGACAACGCGTGAAGGGCGCGAGCTGGCTATCCAACTCCAGTCGCCGGAGCACCTGAACGGCTTGATCCACCGCCACACTCGGACGGACGAAGAGTCCGTGGGTGATCGCCTTGCGCTTCAGAAGCCCTCGGTCGCTCGTCAGCAGCACCCGGTGCTCCTCTACCGCGATCGCTGCCAACGAATCGTCGTCGAGGTCGCGATCCCACCGTGTGTCGAACCCGAGCAGCCGAAGCAGGCGGGCCAGCGGGCCCAGGTGAACGTCGACCACGAAGCGGGGCTCGCGCAGCGGAACCGAACGAAGCCGGGCCACCGGCGCGATGTCCAACGCCTCGAACACCGGATAGACCGCGAGACGGTCTCCCGACTGCGGACGGTGAGAGAACTCGACGGGCTCGCCGTTGACGATGATCAGGTCGACCTCGGTGTGCGGTATACCCATCGCCTCGACGACGTCCTTCACGGTCTGGTGGGGCTGGAACGGCCGCCGCACAGTCGTGCCCCGTTCGCCGCGGGCCAGGAAATCGTTGAGCTCGGCGTATGCCCGGACGTCGACGAATGCCACCACGCGAAGATGGTCCCATGGCAACCGACCTCACGATCTACCTCGACGACAGAGATTGACAGCCCTGGGCGATGCCTGTACTTTCCAGATTAGTTAATTAGCCACTCGGGAAAGTACAAGGGGACGTCGTGACGATGGCGATCGACGAGGACCGGCTCAGCGAGACCTTCGCCGCACTGGCCAACTCGACGCGGCGAGCGATCCTGGCCCTTCTCGCAGAAGGTGCGGCGACCGTCAACGAGCTCGCCGAGCCATTCGAGATGACGCTTCCGAACATCTCGAAGCACATCAAGGTGCTGGAACGAGCCGGGTTGGTCCGTCGTGGTCAACGGGCCCAGTACCGACCGTGCGCCCTCGACGCCGCACCCCTCGAGGAGGTCTCGACCTGGGCCGAGCAGTACCGGCCCGTCTGGGAGGCCCGCTTCGACCGGCTGGACGACTACCTCAAGCAACTCCAACCGCAACGAAAGACAGGCGAAAACGATGACTGACAACAACGGTTCCGAGGCCGCAGTGAGGATCGAACGCAGCTTCGACGCCCCCGTGGAGCTCATCTGGCAGATGTGGACCGACCCGGGCCACTTTGCGGCGTGGTACGGCCCCCACGGCGCCACCATTCCCGTCGCGAAGATGGACGTGCGCGTCGGCGGCACCCGTCTGGTGTGCATCGAGATGCAAACCCCGGACGGACCCATGCAGATGTGGTTCACCGGCGAGTACCGGGAGGTCGTCGTGAACGAACGGCTCGTCTACACCGAGTCCATGTCCGACGAGAACGGCAACGTCGTATCGCCCGGGGACATGGGCATGCCCACGGGGCACCCCGCGATCACCGAGGTTCGCGTCGAGCTCGAAGACGTCGGTGGCCGCACAACGATGGTGATGACCCACGCCGGCGTTCCCAGCGATTCCCCCGGTGCCGCCGGATGGGCGATGGCGCTCGACAAGCTCGCCGCCCACGTCATAGCTCACAGCAACCGATAGCGCGTCAGGTGCTGCCCCGTTTGGCGTTGGCGGCTTCGAGCCAGCGTTCGCGGGCCTTGCGGTGGTCGTCGGTCTGGGCCGATCGGGTCATGCGGTCGGCTTCGATAGGGAGGAACTCCCGTAGGTCCAGGCGCTGCGCGTCGCGCACGTTGTCCTTCATGAACCGGTAGGCGGTCTGGGGGCCGGCGGCGATGGTGCGGGCCCAGTCCATGGCCGCCCCCCGCAGCTCGTCGTCGGGAACGACGCGGTTGAACAGGCCGAGCTCGAGCGCCGTCGGCGCGTCGATCACCACGTTGTCGACCAACAGCTCGAGGGCCTTCGACGCGCCGAGAAAGCGCGTGAGGAGCCATGTCACGGCGAAGTCGCCGCTGAACGCCAGCGGCGCGTAGGCGGGCACCAACCGGGCGGACGCCGCCGCGATGCGAAAGTCGGGGGCCAGTGCGAAGCCGATGCCGGCGCCGGCGGCGGCGCCGGGGAGCGAGGCGATCGAGAGCTTGGGCGACTCCTGGAACATCGCGATGACCCTGGCATCAACGCCGAGGTCCCGACCGCCCTGCCCGGCCCCGCCCTGGATGTCGCCGCCCGCGCAGAAGGCCTTGCCCGCGCCGGTGAGGAGCATGCACCGCACGCCGTCGTCGGCCTCGTAGCGCTCGATCAAACGGGGGATGGCGTCGTACATCTCCGCGTGCAGCGCGTTGCGGCGTTCGGGACGGTTCAGCTCGATCACACCGACGCCGTCGACGATCTCGGCGCGGACGGTGTCCGTGCCGACTTCGACAGGTGTGCTCACAGCACCGCGCCCTTGACCTTCAGGTCGAGGATCTGCTCCATCTCGAGCCCGAGCAGCTCCTGAAGGACCGCGTCGGTGTGCTCGCCGAGCCCGGGCGCGCGCGTGATCTGCACCGGGGTCTCGTTGAACTCCAGGGGCGCCGCCACCAGCTTGAACGTGGTCCCGTCCTCGGCGACGACGTCCTGCACGTAGTTGTTGGCCTTCACCTGGGGATCGTCGATCACCTCGCGGGGCGTCTGCACCGCCGCGTACACGCCCTCCTGCTCGGCCAGCACGTTCTTCCACTCCTCGAAGGTCCGGCTGGCGAAGATCTCGTCGAGCACCTCTATGCACTCCTGCTTGTGTTCCGCCCGGGCGGCGGCGTCGACGAAGCGAGGGTCGTCGGCCAGCTCGGGCCGGCCGACCACCTGCATCAGCGGCGCCCAGTAGCGGTCGGACTGGAGCATGACGAGCATGAAGAAGCGGTCGTCGGAGGTCTTGTAGGTGTTCACAATCGGGTTGGGCGCCTGCAGGCGGGACCCCTTGGGAAAGCTCTCGAGCCCGAACGTGGAGCACATGGCCAGCGAGAACGCCGTCGCCCACACGCCCATGCCGAGGAGCGAGCAGTCGACGGTGACCGCCTCGCCGGTGCGCTCGCGGTGGAAGAGGGCGGCGGCGATGCCGCCGGCGATGGTGCCCCCGCCCATGGTGTCGCCGTAGGCACCGCCCGGCTGGTTGACGGGGTACTCCGCGCCGAGCGGCGTGGCGATGTCCATCGAGCCGCCGCGAGCCCAGAACGTGCAGCCGTCGTACCCCCCGGCTTCGGCCTCTGGTCCCCGCTGGCCGTGCCCGGAGCCGCGGACATAGATGATCGAGGGGTTCACGGCCCGGATGTCGTCGACGTCGATGCGCAGGCGCCGGCGGGCGGCGGGCAGGAAGCTGGTGAGAAAGACGTCGGACGTCTCCGCCAGCTTGAGCAGCACCTCCCGCCCCTCCTCGGTGCCGAGGTCGAGGCCCACGCTGCGCTTGCCGCGGTTCGGGTGTTCGTGGGCGAAGTTCGCGCCGGTGCCGGGGATCAGCCCCGAGGAAATGAGGCCCCGCTGGGGGTCGCCGCCCTCGGGATGCTCGATCTTGAGCACGTCGGCGCCCCACTCAGCGAGGACACCACCGGCCATCGGGACGTAGGTCCACGCCGCCACTTCGAGGACCCGAACCCCGCTCATGATCCCAGCCACATCTGCCCCTTCCCCGGGGTGCGAAACCCCCGAAAACCGTGTAATACTAAACCTATTAATGGACGGTCCCGACGCCCAGTGATAACCCGTCGAAGCCTCGTTCCGCTCGTCGTGGTGTGCCTGGCCATGACCGGCTGCGGCACACGGCGATCCCATCAGGCACTCCGATCGGCGTGGCGGGGCGGCGCGTCCGTGGCCGGGACCAGTGCCGGCGCCAACTCCGAAGCGAGCTCGGCCGAAGGTGGCAGCGCAGGCGTCGCGAGCGACCTCAATGGCGCCACCGGCGCCGGCGACGCGCTCGGTGGTGCGGCCGCCGTGTCCGGCGGCGCAAGCAACGCAAGCGGAGCGAGCGGCGGTGGTACCGCCGGCAGGCAGACGTCGGGCGGCTCGGCGTCGACGGGCGGCGTTGCCGGCGCCACCAAGTCGCCCATTCGCATCGGCACGGTCGGCACGATGTCCGGCCCCGCGGGCGCCAGCTTGAAGCCGCAGGCGGACGGCGTGCGCATCTGGGTGCGCTGGATCAACGACCACGGAGGCCTCAACGGCCATCCCGTCGAGCACCTGGTCGGCGACGACGGCGGCGACCCGTCGCGACACCGGGCGCTCGTACAGGAGTTCGTCGAGCAGCGCAAGGTGGTCGCGTTCGTCGGCAACCCTGAGGCGCTCACCGGCCAGGGCAGCGTCGACTACCTCACCAAGGCGGGCGTGCCCGTCGTCGGCAGCGAGGGCGCCGGGCAATGGTTCTACGAGAGCCCGGTGTACTTCCCCCAGGGCAGCACGGGGAACGCGCTCCTCCAGGCGGGCGCGTACCTGGCGGCAGTGCTCAACAAGCCGAAGGGCATCACCAAGGTCGGGTTGATCAACTGCGTCGAAGTGCAAGTGTGCCGCGACGCCACCAACAAGGCGCCGGCGGTGTTCAAGAAGTACGGCATGGAGGTCGTGTACACCGCACAGGCCTCGCTGGCGCAGCCCGACTTCACCGCCGAATGTCTGAACGCCCGCCAGCGCGGCGCGCAAATCCTTTCGCTAGGCATGGATGCCAACAGCATCCGCACCATCGCCCAGGCGTGCATCCGTCAGGGCTACCACCCGATCTTCGGATGGACGGCGGGATCGACGGTCAGCGCCCACGCCACGGACCCCAACCTCGCGGGGTCACAGATCGCCAGCTTCGTGCAGGGTTGGCCGACGAGCAACACCCCCCGTACCCGCGAGTTCCAGGACGCCATGGCCAAGTACGCGCCGGGGCTCGACGTCGCCGGCGGCCACATGCTCGGTTGGGTGTCGGGCAAGGTGCTCGAGGCGGGTGCCGCCCACCTACCGGAAGTGGCGACGCCCCGCGCTCTGCTCGAGGGCCTGTGGGCGCTACACGGCGACGTGCTGCCCGACCTCACCGGCCCACTGCTCTTCAACCCCGGGAAGCCGGCGACGCCGACGGTGTGCAACTACGCCGTTACCATCCAGAGCGGGAAGTTCGTGTCGGCATACAACAGCCAGCGCGCGTGCACCGACTACGACTACAAACTCTGATCTCGGGGGGAGGGCAGGCCCTCCCCCCGCACCCCCCTCCCGGGATGCCGGCCTGCGGCCGGCGAGCGGGCATCCGGAGGGGCGGCCTTCGGCCGCGCCGGCGGCCGCCGGCGATTTTGACTGCCCTGCTCGTCGCGCCCTTGGGGGTCGCGCTCGCCGGCGCGGGTGGGGCTTGGAGCTCCGGCTCGCCGCATGTCTCGGCCAGCGGTGCGGCGTTCACCGCCTTCGATGTCGTCGCCGGCGCCGACGGCGTGCGGGTGCTCGTCAACGTGCCCAGCGCCCCCCTATCGTCCAACGTCTTCGATGGGGGCGCGCCCGTGACCCAGGCGCTGGTGAACGGCATCGGCGAGTCGCGGGCGCTGGCGTCGGTCCCCTACCCCGGCGACACCGCCGTCTCCCTGCCCTCCCTCGTGCTGCCGCTGGTCGGCCTGCCGGCGCCGCCCGACTACCCGCTGATGGCGTCCTCGGCCGCGCCCAACAAGCCCAAGGCAGTGGTCGACTCCGGGCCGCTACACATGGCCGCGCAGAGCGACACCCATTCGTCGAGTGCGGAGGCGACCGGCGGCGGGAGCTCGGGTGACAACGCCATCGGGCGCTTCGCCACCTCGGCCTCGGCCAGCGCCGACCCGACGGTGGCCAAGGTCGTGGCCAAGGCGGAGTCGACCACCGAGGCCGCCAGCTTCGGCGGCGTGCTGAACGTCGGCCGGGTCCACGCCCTCGCCAACGTCACCCGTCCGGCGACGGGCAAGCCCACGACGACGTCGTCGTTGGAAATCGATGGGCTCACCGCCGCGGGCACGACCATCGGCGTGACGTCCAAGGGGTTCGTGCTCCCTGGAAGCACCTCGCCCGTGCCTGACACGAGCGGCCTTTCACCCGTCCTCGACGCCGCCGGTCTCTCGATGCAATACGTGCAGTCGCAGCCGGTGACCAACGGGATCGTCTCCGCCGGTTTGGCCATCACCGTTCGTAGTCCGAGCGCCACCGTCACGTACGTCCTCGGCCGGGTGCGGGCCATCGCCTCGTCGACGGTGACGCAGACCGCGGTGGCACCCGTCGAGGTGGGCATCGCCCAGCCGGCTGCCGGTGAGAGCGGAGCGGCGCCGGCCGCCGCGCCGTCCTCACCGGGCGCTGGTTCCGCCGCCGCGAGCCCTGCCGGCGCGACGGTCGCAGCAGCGCCGGTGACATCGGCGGCGCCGGCGGCCACCAGCGCGAGTGCCAGGCCTTCAACCGGGCTGGCGGCATCGAGAGAGCCGTCGTCAACCGTGTCGACGACGTCCTTCTATCTCATCCTCGTGATCGGCGCGCTCATCGGCCTCGTCGGCGGGGTACTCGTTCGCCTGTTCGGAGTGAAGCTGACTTAGTGAGGTTCACATGGACTTCCTGACCCTGGTGCGAAACCAGTGGGACCGGGTGGCGGCATGGGTTGCCATCGTGCTCGGCGCCCTCCTGCTGCTCCTCGGGTGGCTGGGCGTGAGCGACGCCCTCCTGCCCACGGAGCAGGTGCCCTACATCGTCAGCGGAGGACTCGGCGGCATCTGCCTCATCGGCATCGGCGTGATGCTGTGGCTGTCCGCCGATCTCCGCGACGAGTGGAGCGAGCTGCACGAGATCGCTCGCCAACTCGGGCGCGAGGACGTCACCCAATAGGTGCCTGAGCACTTTCGCCGCTCAGTCCCGTGGGACGTGCGTGACCTGCTCGCGCTCTACGCCACGACGTTCGTCGGCGTGCTGCTCGTGTTCCTGGCGTGGTACGAGGTCAGTGCGTCGACACGGCTCTCCAGCCAGGTGCGCTGGACGAACGTCGGTGTTAGCGGCGTCATCGTGCTCGGCGCCGGCAACCTCTTCTGGCTGCTGCGGGGCCGGCGGGCGAACGGCCAGTTGAAGCGGTTGCTTGTACCGCTGGTGCCGGCGCCTGACGCACGCCTCCGGGAGGCGGCCGCGGTCCGCCTGGTCGCCGGCCGGGACATGACGCGCTTCCATCGCGCCGACTGCGCCCTCGTCACGGGCAAACCTGTGACCGCGGCCAGCGAAGCTGCCCACCACCGAGCGCGACGCCAGCCGTGCGGCGTGTGCCTGCCGCGCCTCGAGGGCGAATGAGCGACTTCTACCCGTTCATTATTGCCGGGCTGGTGAGCGGCGCCGTCTACGGGTTGGCGGCCACCGGCCTGGTCCTCACTTACAAGACGTCGGGCATCTTCAACTTCGCCCACGGCGCCATGGCCGCGGCCGGCGCCTACCTCTTCTATCAAGTGCGCCAGCAATGGGGCTTGCCGTGGCCGGTCGCCTTCGTCGTCGCGGTGCTCGTCGCCGGACCGATCTTCGGGCTGGTCCTCGAGCGACTGGCGCACGCCCTCTCCGGCACCACGACGGCAGCCAAGATCGTGGCGACCGTCGGGTTGCTCATCGGTGTGCAAGGCCTGCTGGCCGCCATCTACGGCGGAGAGACGCGCGCCTCACGGGCGTTCCTGCCGACCAAGGTCCTCTCGCTCGGAAGCATCAACGTCGGCGTCGACCAGATATTGGTGTTCGTCATCGCGGTGAGCATCACGCTGGCGCTCACAATCTTCTTGCGCTCGAGCCGCGTCGGCACCGCCATGCGCGGCGTTGTCGACGACCCCGACCTTTTGGATCTGGCCGGCACGAGCCCCACGCAGGTACGGCGCCTGGCGTGGACCATCGGCACCCTGTTCGCGGCGCTGTCCGGTGTGCTGCTGGCGCCGGCCGTCGGTCTCGATCCCCTATTGCTCACGTTGCTGGTTGTCCAGGCATTCGGCGCCGCCGCCATCGGTCGCTTCGCCAGCCTGCCGCTCAGCTTCGTCGGCGGGCTGGTGATCGGCCTCGGCCAGGCGATTTGCTCGAAGTACGTCAACAACGTGCATGCCTTGGCCGGGCTTCCGCCGAGCCTTCCGTTCATCGTCTTCTTCGGCGTGCTGCTGCTGACGCGGCGGGGCCGCCTAGTCGAGCTCGGGGCCCTCACACGGAAGCGCCGCGAAGCGACGGGCGCCGACAGGCGGAGGATCCAGATCGCCGGTGCGGTCGCGCTCCTCGCATTAGTCGCCAGCGTCCCCGCCTTCGCCTCGAGCCGGCTGCCGGTGTTCACCGCCGCCCTGATCTACGTGCTGGTGTTCGCGTCGCTGCGCCTTCTGGTGGGCACGTCGGGCCAGGTGTCGCTGTGCCACGTGGCCTTCGCCGCGGTGGGTGCCACGAGCTTCGCTCACTTCGCCGGCGGCGCCGGTCTGCCGTGGGCCGTCGCGCTTCTCGCCGCCGGGCTGGTGGCGGTCCCCGTCGGCGCGTTCGTCGCCATCCCGGCCATCCGCCTCTCCGGCCTGTACCTGGCCCTGGCCACCCTCGGGTTCGGCATACTCATGGAGCGGCTCGTCTACCCCATGGGCGTGATGTTCGGCGTGACCGGGTTGGCCAAGGCGCCCCGCCCCCACCTGGGCTTCGTGAACGTGTCCTCCGACAAGGGCTTCTATCTGCTCTGCCTCGCCATCGTCGTGCTCGGAATGCTCCTGATTCGGGTGGTGACGCAGAGCTGGATCGGCCGGGTGCTGCGGGCCATGTCCGACTCGCCGCTGGCGCTGACGACCCTCGGCAGCAACGTCAACGCCACCCGCGTCTTCGTCTTCTGCCTATCCGCGTTTCTCGCTGGCATCGGCGGCGCGCTGTACGCGTCGTTCAGCGGGACGACCAGCGGCATCTCCTTCACCGCGCTGCTCTCCCTCACCCTCATCGTGGTGCTGGCCATCAACGGCAATGGCGAGCTACGGGCGCCGGTGGGGGCGGCGTTCGCCCTCTACGTGATCCCGTCCTACATCCGCAACGAGACGTTCAACGAGTACCTGCCGGTGCTCTTCGGCGTCACCGCGGTGGCCGTGTCCGTGCTCTCGAACCAGCGCTACGACCCCGCCGCCCGGCTGCACAATCTGGCCACCGCGTCGCGCCGCCGGGCCCGGGCCACGCGCGTCACGCTGCGGCTGCGACGGGCGACCGAGGCCGCCTGATGGCCTTCGAGCTCCGTGATATCGACGCCGGCTACGGCACCACCCAGGTGCTGCGCAGCGTCACGCTGGTCGTGCCCACCGGGTCGGTGGTCACCCTGCTCGGGCCGAACGGCGCCGGCAAGACCACGCTGCTGCGGGTGGCCAGCGGTCTGCTTGCACCGATGCGGGGCAAGATCGTCGTCGACGGCGTCGACCTCACCGGCTCGCCGCCCCACCGCCTTATGCGCGCGGGCGTCGCCCACATTCCCGAAGGCCGGGGTATCTTCCGCAACCTCACCGTCCAGGAGAACCTGCTGATCCTCGGCCCCGACCGCACCGAGTCGGAGGCGGTCTCGTTGGCGGTCGACGCCTTCCCCCGCCTCGGCGAGCGCCTCAGCCAGCTCGCCGGCAGCCTGAGCGGCGGCGAGCAGCAGATGCTGGCGCTGGCCCGCGCCTACCTCGCCAACCCGAAGCTGGTGTTGCTCGACGAGGTCTCGATGGGGCTGGCGCCGAGGATCGTCGACGCCATCTTCGAGTTCATCGCCCGGTTGACGACGACGGGGGCCTCGCTGCTGATCGTCGAGCAGTACATCCGGCGGGCGCTGGCCGCCGCCGACTACGTGTACCTCATGGACCGCGGCCGCATCAGCTTCGCGGGCGAGCCCAGCGAGCTCACCGACGAGGAGGTCTTCAACCGGTACATGACGACCTCCGTCGGGCTGTAGAGGTCTAGGAGCGGGGCCCCGCGTAGATTCCTGGCGGCGTGAACCCGATCGTCCTCGTCGCCGTCTCGGTCGCCGTCACTCTCGTCGTCGTCGCCGCGGTTTTTTTCGGCGTCCGCAAGATCCGAGATGCACGAAAGCCGAAACCCCCGCCGGCTCCGGGGTGGGCCAAGCTCGTCCAAGGCGCGGTCCAGGCGGGCGTACGGGCGAGGGAGCTGGCGCCCGCCGTCAAGGAGTCCTGGCAGTCGCTGATGTCGATGGTCGACTCCGTCCGCGCCAGCGACCTCCGCTCCGACCTCGGTCCCGACGGCACCATCACCCTGCTCTTCTCCGACATCGAGGACTCGACGGCGATCAACACCCGCCTGGGCGACGAGCGCTGGCTGGACGAGCTACGGGCCCACGCCAAGCTGGTGAACAAGCTGGTCGACAAGCACGACGGCCACGTCGTGAAGTCACAGGGCGACGGCTTCATGGTGGCGTTCTCGGAGCCGCTGCCCGCCGTTCGCTGCGCCATCGACTTGCAGCACGCGCTCGAGCGGCCCGCCCGCAAACGTGAACCGCTCCAGGTGCGGGTCGGCATCCACACCGGACGAGCGATCAGCGAGGACGGCGACTACTTCGGCGAGAACGTGGCCTTCGCCGCTCGGGTGGCGCAACAGGCGGCCGGCGGCGAGATTCTCGTCTCTGCGGCCGTGAAGGAGCGCGTCGCCGGCGACGACGCAGTGTCGTTCTCCGCTCCCCGGCCCGTCGAGCTCAAGGGCATCGACGGCGTCCACGAGGTGTTTCTCATCGTCGCTTGATCTGGCGGACCTCGCCGCCGTCGCGCCACGTGCGGATGTCGAGATGGTCCCCGGCGGGGCGCAACAACATGATCTCGCGCACGTCGACCCGGAACGCGTGGAACGGGTTCCCCGCGTCGGGGTCGAAGTCGCTGTGCTCCCGCAGGTGCTCGACGTAGGCCGCGTACCGGGGGTCGCCGTCGAAGAGCTCCTCGGCCCGTCCGGTGATGCGGGCGTCTCCCTCCGTCACCTCCTTGTCGATCGTGGCGCTGTGCATGGCCAGGCGAGGGTCGCGGCGCAGGTCGAGCGCCTTCAGGGACCCGTCCATCATCCCCAGCCAGACCTCGCCGACCGCAAAGCTCGGCTCGATGCCCGAGATGCGGGGCGAGCCGTCCTTGCGCAACGTCGCCAGCAGCCCGAGGCCGGTGGCCTCAAACCGGGCGCGCACCTCAGCGGCGAGGTCGCCGGTGGCGGCGGCGACCTCCTCCCAGCGCGCCATCAGCCGGCGGGATCGAGGGCGTAGACGAGGTGGCCGTCGCGCAAGTAGCGGCGAGCCTGGTGCGACTGACGCAAGTGCTCGAGGTGGGCGAAGGTCTCGCTGGTCGCCATCATCCCCCAGTGCCGCCGCGGGAAGAGGTGTTGCATGAACGTCTGCATGGTGGCGGGGCCGATGGCCGACGCCACCTCTTGCAGCTTCTCGAGCCGCTCGCGGTGGTGGGCCTTGATGGCCTGCGTCCGCCCGGCGACGTCGTGGAACGGGTGGCCGTGGGCCGGCAGCGCCAGGTCGACGCCGGGAATGGCGGCGACGGCGTCGAGCGCCGACAGGTAGCGCTCCAGAGGATCGGCCGCGCCGAACCCGGCGACGTGGGGCGTGATCGAGGGAAGGACGTGGTCGCCGGTGAGAAGCGTCCCGGTCTCGGCATCATGCAGGCACAGGTGATCGGGGGTATGGCCGGGAGTGTGGACCGCCCGCCACTCGCGTCCGGCGAGCGTGATCGGCTCGCCGTGGGCAAGGCGGACCGTCGGCTTGGGCGCCTTCATGAACCGGCCGCCGAGGACCCGCCCGGCGAGGATCGCCATGCGGACTCGTCGTGGGGGACGAAAGTCGAACGGGCGCGGCACCTGCCGGGCCTCGGCCGCCGGGTCTCCCTCGGGCGCGCCGGGATCGGCGTCGAGGTCGATGACATCGGGCCGCGGGACCTGCCACGGGACGACGAAGTCGGCGTGGGTGACAAGTCGGGCACCGGTCTCGTCGGCAATGCGTTGCGCGCCGCCGAAGTGGTCGGGGTGCGAGTGGGTGACGATGACGGTGTGGACGTCGCCCAGGCGGAACCCGCCACGACGCAGACGGTCCTCGATCGCCCGCCAAGAACTGTGTCCCGGCATCCCCGGGTCGACGACCGCCAGCCCGCGGTCGTCGAGCAACCCGTACATGTTCACGTGCCCGAGGCCGGTGAACTGAATCGGCAGTTGCATGCGAATGACACCGGGTGCGACCTCGTCGACGTCGGTCGTCGCCGGCAGCTGCTCCTGCTTTGGTGTGCGGGTTACCACTAGTTCAGTGCTACCACGCCACAAGAAGTCAACGACAAAGCACGATGGCGCTGGCGTTGGCGCCCCGGCCCACGGTGTGGGCCAATGCCACGCGCGCTCCTTCGACCTGGCGCGCCCCCGACGCCGCTTGCAACTGCCGCGTCAGCTCGACGACCTGGCCGAGGGCGGAAGCACCGAGGGGCTCGCCCTTCGACAAGAGGCCACCGCTGGGGTTCACCGGCACCCGGCCCCCGAGACGGGTGGCGCCGTCGTCCAACAGGCGGGCGCACTCCCCCGGACCGCACAGCATGAGCTCCTCGTAGGCGAGCAGCTCGCGAGCGGCGTCGGTGTCCTGGCACTCGACCACGTCGAGATCGTCGGGCCCGATCCCCGCCTC
>Ga0070708_100003283_pt1 | contig 12631 bp, 11 predicted proteins | sample KBSK5503metaG_FD_65469 | JGI IMG/M metagenome (GOLD analysis project Ga0070708, IMG submission 65469) | Corn, switchgrass and miscanthus rhizosphere microbial communities from Kellogg Biological Station, Michigan, USA - KBS K5-50-3 metaG | ecosystem: Host-associated > Plants > Roots >...
GAGGACAGGATGATCCCGCCGCCTGCCCAGCGCAACATGTCGAAGCGCGCCGGCTCGACCGTGACGGAGGTGGCCGGTAGCCACGCGGTCTACGTGTCGCAGCCGAAGTCCGTGGCCGCATTCATCGAGAAGGCCGCCAAGGAAGTGGCCGCGAAGTCACCTTAGCCCTTGGCTTCGTGCCGGGCGGAGGCCGGCTGCGCACGCATGCGGAGATGCTTCTCGATCTCCGCGGAAAGCGTCTCGGCGGCGCGCAGGTAGCTATCCTTCGCCTCGCGGTCGGTAGCGCTCCGGGCGCGGCTCGCCAGCTCCGCGCACTGTCGCTGGAGGTCCTGGCCGATCGCCTCCAACGGATCGCGAGCGACAGCGACATGCAGCGGCACGGCGCAGACTGCTACCCAGAGTCCCAGGACGCCGCCCGACAGCGAAGCCGCGATCCAACCCGGCGCCACGGTGGCAAGCGCTGCGGACGCGGCAGGGAGCACCTCCGCTCCGAGCGCGACCGCGGCGGCGGAGGCGGTCACGGTGAGAGCGACCGCGATCGGCGACGGCGGGCGGATTCCCGCGGCGCGCACGGAGCCGGCTCGGACAGCCGCGAGCAGAATCCCGACCGTCGCGCCGCAGGCCCAAGCCGACCAGGGATGCGGGGCGACCATCCAGAGGACCGCGGTGGCGGCACATGCGCCGGCGGCGAGCACCCTGTTCCTCCAGCCAGCGTCGTCGCAGGCGATGCTCAGTCCTGCTGCGCTCCCCGCGGCGGCCAGTGGGAACATCCCGAAGGCGCCGAGCGCCGCGCCGCCGACGGCCGACCACAGCGCGGCGCGCTGGAACCCAGGATGATCCTCAAAGTGGGCGCTCATCGCCTCACCACCCGGAGACCGGCGCGCGGACCGCGTCGAATGTCTTCGCCTTCAGCTTCTTGCTCGCCGCGTCTCCTGCCGAATCGATCGCCATCACGCCGGTCTCGTAGCCCTCGGCCGTCATCAGCACCTCCCTTGCGGCCGCCGGACTGGCCTGGGCCGCGCGCGCGGCGATGCGCCGGACGGCGTCGAGCCGCACCCGCGCTTGCTTGCGGTCGCCGCCTTCTTTCAGCAGCGCCGCCTCCTGCGCCAGCTCGGCCATCTCCGCGCTGGCGCCGCTCGCCGCGGCCTGCGTCGGAGGCCGTCCGAGCAGTGTCGCGTCGGAAGTGAACGTGGTTTGCGCCACCACGCGCGCCCGCTGCGGCTCTCCCGACGCGCTCTCGAAGCTCAGCTCGACGGCCGCCACGTCGGACAGCCCTCGCCCGGGGGGAATCAGGAGCTTCGCCACCACCCGCCGCTCCTCTCCCGCCGCGAAGTCCGGAATGCGCACCGCGCCGCCTTCCGCCTCGTATCCGAGGACGCGGTCCAACGACGCTCCCGACAGACCGGTCACTTTCAGCCGGACGTCGCGGGCCACGAGCGCAGCCGCCCGGCTCAGCTCCGCGCGGAAGGCGCCGGGGAGGATCTCCGGAGAATCGACGTAGCGCGCGCGCCCGCCAGCCTGCGAGGCGAGCGCGGCCATGAGGTCCTCGTCGTAATCGTCGCCGATGCCGAAGGTCGAGAGCGTGGCATTTGCGAAGTCACGGCGGGCGAGGCGCAACAGCCCTGCCCTGTCGGCGATGCCTTCGTTGGCCTGGCCGTCGGAAGCGAGGAACACCTTGTCCACGCGGCCGCCGCCGCGGCCGTGGGCGAGCTCCGGCGCGGCGGCGTCGAAGGCAGCGCTCATGTTCGTTCCCCCGCTCGGGTTCAGCTCCTCGATGGCCGCCAGCGCCCGCGAGCGCGCGTCGGGACTCAGGGGCGTGGAATGCAGGAGGACGGAAGCTCCGCTGGAGAACTCCACCACGGCGAGCCGATCGGCGGGGCCGAGGGCCTGCACCAACGCGCGCGCGGCGTCGCGGGCCCGCTCCATCTTCACCCCGGACATCGACCCCGAGCGATCGAGGATGAGGACGGCGTTGACCGGCACGGGAGCGCGGCGGACGCCGGAATCGCCGTCCGCGATCAGGTCGATCTCCAGATAGGCGTTGGTGCTCCGGTCGTCGGCGAGATAGAGGCGTTCGAGCAGCGCCTGCATGCGCAGGCCGGAAGCGGATGCGGAAGCCGTGGCAACGGGCGTGGGAGCCGCCGATCCCGTGCGGAAGGGCCAGAAGAGGCGGGCCGTCACGGTGGCGGCCAGAGAAGCGAGGGCGAGGGCAAGGACGAGGAACGTGCGCGGCATGCGGCACCTCCGCGGAGCCTGAACGCATGACCGCGGCGAGGGATCTACGGGGACACCATGAGACCTCGTCTCCTCGAGTCGCCTGAATGGTGTCCCCTGGACTCATCGCAAGTGATCATCGAGGAATTCCGCCGCCCTGCGCTCGGCATAGAAGCGCGGCGCCCAGGGCGGACCTTCGACGAATCCCAGGTGCCCGCCCTGGGGCGAAACCTCCAGGGTGACCGCCGGATTGGTCACTTTCGGGATGCAGTCCGCGGGGATGAACGGATCGTCGGCCGCCGACAGCAGCAGCAGGGGGATCCGGACGCGCTCGACGAAGGGGCCGCTGGAGCTCTGGGTGTAGTAGTCCTCCGCTCCCGCGAATCCGTGTACGCGCGCGGTCAGCGCGTCGTCGAACTCGTACAGCGTGCGCGAGCGGCGGACGCGTCCCTCGTCGGCGGCGCCGGGAAACTTCTTCAGCTTCTGCAGCGATTTCTGCTTGAGCGTGCTGAGGAAGCGCGTTCGGTAGACCCATCGCCAGAAACCGGGGCCGTCCAAGGTGCGCGCGGAGAGCGCCAGGTCGAAAGGGACGCTGAGCGCCGCCGCCGCCCTGATCTCTCGCGGGACCGACGGGCCCTGCTCGCCGAGCCACTTCACCAGCACGTTGCCGCCCAGAGAGCATCCGGCCAGCACGATCCGATCGGATTCGGCCCGTGCCCGCCGGACCATCTCGTTCAGATCGCCCGTCTCGCCGGAATGATAGGAGCGGACCAGGCGGTTCATGTCTCCCGAGCAGCCGCGGAAGTTGAGCGCCAGCGCGCGCCAGCCGCGAGCGCGGGCCTGGGCCAGGAGGCCGCGGAGATAATGCGAGGAGCTGGATCCCTCCAGGCCATGAAGCGCGAGCAGCAAAGGCGCGTCGCCGGGTCCGGACAGGCGGTCCACGTCGACGAAATCCCCGTCGGGCAGCTCCCAGCGCTCGCGGCGCAGCGGAGCTCGCGGGCCCGGCCGGAAGAGCGGACCGAAGATGGTCATCAGATTGGGGCCGGCCAGCCACCGCGCGGGCTCGTACATCAAAGCTCCGCGAGGAAGCGCGCGATGCGGGCCGCGACCACCACGCTGCTCTCCACCATGGGCAGGTGGCCGGAGCCGGGGACCACTTCCACCGTCCCGCGACGCAGGTGCGCACGGAAGTACTCGACGCTCGAAGCGGGAAGGATGCGGTCGCCCTCGCCCCAGAGGATCAGGACCGGCTTGTCGATGGCCGAGAGCACGTCCTCGCCGATCCCGGGCACGTCCGCGCTCAGCTCGGAGACGAACTGCTGCACCGGGGCGGATGCCCAGTGGCGGCCCAGATCGCGCGCGAACAGCCAGCCGAGCCGCGGCGGCCGCCGGTACAGCCGGCGATTCACCTCCAGCGCCGCCGCCGCGCTGCCGCCGCGGAACGCCTGCAGCACCGCTTCCCGATCCGCGCCCAGGAGCGGCGCGCCCGCCGGGTTGAGCCCGACCACGCCTGCCGTGCGCTCCGGCAACGCGGCGGCGGTGTAGAGGCTGAGCGCTCCTCCCAGCGAGCTCCCGACGAGGACGGCCGGCTCGGCGATCTCGCGCAGGACGGCGCCGACCGCATCGGCGCATTCCCGGATCGTCGCCGGCAATTCGCCTGGCTCCAACCGGGACTGCCCGTGTCCGGGGAGCTCGACCGCGACCACCCGCCGCGAGGCCCGCACCACCGCCCGGACGATGGGCAAGAAGCCCGCGGCGTTTCCTCCCATGCCGTGCACCAGGAGCACCGGCGGAGCGCGGCCCAGGCCGCGGCGGTCGTAGAGATGGAGGTTGCGCGTCCCGGCGCGCAGCAACCGCGAGCGGAACCCGAAGGCGCGATACGCGCCGTGCGCCGCGAGCCACAAAGCGCGCAAGGGAAGGATCATCGGAGCCGATGATAAGCTCGACGGATGCTGCGCGTCCTGATCGTGCTCGCGATCGCGCTGCCGCTCTACGAGCTGTTGCGCTGGCAGCTCTTGCGGCGCGCCCGCGCCGCGCTGTTGCGGAGGGCGCGGACCTACGCGAGCCGGCACGGAGTGCGCGTCGATCTGTTCAAGTTCGGCGGCAAGCAGCTCGTGCGCGAGGAGCTGCTCAACGACCGCGCCCTCCTGCGGGCGATGGCCGCCGCGGCCGACGCGGGAGAGCGGCCGACGGATGTGCGGGAGCGGGTCGAGCAGTACATCGACGAGATCGTTCCGGCGTTCTCGCTCACGGCGTACTTCGAGCTGGGGATGCGCCTGGCGCGGGCGGCGATCGGCGCGGTGTACCGGCCCGTCATCGTCACGCCGCCTCCGCGCCTGCCGGAGAACGCCACCGCGGTCTTCCTCATCAACCACCGCAGCAACTTCGACTACGTCGTGGTGGGATGGGCGCTGGCCCGGCAGGTCGCCATCAGCTACGCGGTGGGTGAGTGGGCGCGGGTGTTTCCGCTCGATGCCCTCTTCAAGGCGTTCGGCGGGTTCTTCGTCCGCCGCGGTTTTCCCGACCCGCTCTATCATGCGGTGCTGCGCCGCTACCTGCAGCTCATCACCCGGCGGGGAGTGACGCAAGGCATCTTTCCCGAGGGAGGGCTGACGCGGGACGGAGCGCTGCGCTCTCCCAAAGCGGGCCTGCTCGACTCGCTCCTCCAGCTCACCGAGGAATGCGAGCTGTACTTCGTCCCGGTGGGCATCAACTACGACCGCGTGCTGGAGGACGAAGCGCTCCTGGCCGAGCTGCGCGGCCGCGAGCGCCCGCCGACGGCGGCGGAGAAGCTGCGCGGCGCTTTGCGCCTGCTCTGGATCGTGCCCTGGCGCGTCGCCGTCAACGCCTTGCGGGTGGCGACGGGCAGGCTGCAGCGCCACGGCTACGTGGCGGTCGCGTTCGGCGAGCCCATCCGGTTTCGCGATCTCCCCCAGTCGCGCGAAGTGGCCCGCCTTCCCGACGAGCAGCGGAGGGCGCGCGCGAAGGAGATCGCGGTGCTCCTGATGAAGAGCATCGCCCGCACCATCCCTGCCACTCCGGTGCCGCTGGTCGCGCGCGCCGCGTTGGATCTGTCGTGCGATGCTTCGGAGAGCGAGCTCCTGGCGCGGGTGCGCGAGCTGCGTGCCCAGCTGGAGGAGAGCGGCGTTCCGCTGGCGATGGGGCGGGAGTTCGACGCCCAGCGGAGAGCGAGGGCCGAGCTGCGCGACGATCTGGCGCGGACCCGCGAGCTGGCGCGGCTCGAAGGTGAGCTGCTGGCGGGAGAGGAGGACGAGGAGATCCTCCGCCTGGGCCTGCGCAGGCTGGTGCAGAGGGGCGCGCTCAAGGCCCGTGAAGGCCGGGTGAGCGCCGGACGGCACGCGCGTGGCCTCGATCTGCTGGCCTACTACGCGCGCTCGCTCGCCACCCTCGACGAGCCGGTCAGGCTGGCGCTCGGTGCGCCGGCTCGTGTCACGCCCTGAAGACGGCCTAACGTTTCGCCCCTGGTGTATGCCGCCCTCGCCATCTTCGGCGCGGTCCTCTCGACGCTCGTCCTCCCGGTCCCCGAGGAGCTGACGCTGCTCGGGGCGGGGTTCTGGGCGCAGACCGGGGCGTTGCCTCTCTGGGGCGCCTGGCTGTCCGCCTGGCTGGCGATCGTGGCCGGCGACACCGCTTCCTATCTCCTGGGTCGCGGCTTCTTGCCCCCCTTGTTGCGGACCCGCTTCGGCAAGCGCGTCGTCTCTCCCGACCTGCGGAGGTGGGCCGAGGAGCTCGTCCGGCGCCACGGGTTCCGCGCCATCCTCGTCGGGCGCTTCCTCGTCGGCCTGCGCGGCCCGGTCTACCTCGCCATCGGCGCATCGAAGTACCCGGTCTTGCGATTCGAGTTGATCAACGGCGCGGTGGGGCTGGTGGAGGTCGCCTTGCTGGTCGGCCTCGGCTACCGGTTCGGCCAGTCGGCCAGGCTGGCGCACGAGATCCGCTGGATCGAGCTCGGCCTGGCCATCGTGCTCGCGGCGATCCTGATCGTGCCGTTCTTCCTCAAGTCCAGGCTGCTGCGGAGGCAGCGGCGGGCAGCGAGCGCCTGAAGCGCGGCCGGGTTGCGCTGCGGCTCGGCGACTCCCTAGCTTACTCGATGCAGATCTGGCCTGGGAGATCGTATCCCCTCGGCGCCACCTACGACGGCGCCGGCACCAACTTCGCGCTCTTCTCCGAAGTGGCCACCAAGGTCGAGCTGTGCCTGTTCGACAAGAACGGCAACCAGCAGATCTTCGACCTGCCCGAGCGGACCGGATACGTCTGGCACGGGTACCTCCCCGCCATCGATCCCGGTCAGCGCTATGGGTACCGCGTCCACGGCCCTTGGGAGCCCGAGAAGGGTCATCGCTGCAATCCGGCGAAGCTGCTGATCGATCCCTATGCCCGCGCCATCGAGGGCCACCCCAAATGGGACGAAGCGGTCTACCCCTACCGGATGGGGGACGATCTCGCCCTCAACGGCGCCGACAGCGCGCCGTTCATGCCGCGCTCCGTGGTCACGAACCCGTACTTCGACTGGAGCGACGACCGGCCGCCGCGCCATCCCTGGCACGAGACGGTGGTGTACGAGGTGCACGTCAAGGGATTCACGCAGCGGAATCCCGACGTGCCGGAAGAGCAGCGCGGCAAGTATTCGGGGCTCGCCTCGCCCGCGGCCATCGAGCACTTGCGCTCGCTGGGGGTGACGGCCGTAGAGCTCCTGCCGATCCACCAGTTCGTCCATTCGCAGCGCCTGCTGGACAAGGGGCTGCGCAACTACTGGGGCTACGACACCATCGGGTTCTTCGCCCCTCACAACGAGTACGCGAGCCGCGGCCACCGCGGCGAGCAGGTGCAGGAGTTCAAGGCGATGGTGAAGGCCTTGCACAAGGCGGACGTCGAGGTCTTCCTCGACGTCGTCTACAACCATACGGCCGAGGGCAACCAGCTCGGCCCGATGCTCTCGTTCAAAGGCATCGACAACGCCGCGTACTACCGCACCGTCGCCGACAACCCGCGCTTCTACATGGACTACACGGGCACGGGAAACTCGCTGAACATGCGGCAGCCGTACGTGCTGCAGATGCTGATGGACTCGCTGCGCTATTGGGTCCAGGAAATGCACGTCGACGGGTTCCGCTTCGACCTCGCCGCGACCCTCGCCCGCGGACTGCATGAGGTGGATCGGCTGAGCGCGTACTTCGACCTCATCCAGCAGGATCCGGTGGTCTCGAGGGTGAAGCTCATCGCCGAGCCGTGGGACATCGGCGAAGGCGGGTACCAGGTGGGCAACTTCCCGCCCCAATGGTCCGAGTGGAACGGCAAGTACCGCGACACCGTCCGCGACTACTGGCGCGGCCAGGACTCGCTCCTGGGCGAGTTCGCCAACCGGTTCACCGGGTCGTCCGATCTGTATGCCTCGACCGGGCGGCGGCCGCACGCCTCCATCAACTTCGTTATCGCCCACGACGGGTTCACCCTGCGGGACCTGGTCTCCTACAACGAGAAGCACAACGAGGCGAACAAGGAGGACAACAAGGACGGCGAGAGCCACAACCGCTCCTGGAACTGCGGCGCGGAAGGAGAAACGCAGGATCCCAAGGTGCTCCAGCTGCGCGCGCAGCAACAGCGCAACTTCCTCACCACGCTCCTGCTCTCGCAGGGCGTGCCGATGTTGCTGGCGGGAGACGAGATGGGCCGCACCCAGCGGGGCAACAACAACGGCTATTGCCAGGACAACGAGCTCTCCTGGATCGACTGGGAGAACCTGGACGAGGACCTGCTCGAATTTGCCCGCGGCCTGATCAGGCTCCGGAACGACCACCGGGTCTTCCACCGCCGCGGCTGGTTCCAGGGCCGCGAGCTGCACGGCGCGGGCGTCAAGGACCTGACCTGGTTCAGGCCCGACGCCGAGGAGATGTCCGATGAGGATTGGCAGGTGGGGTTCGCGAAGTCGCTGGGGGTCCTCCTCAACGGCGCTTCGATCCAGCGACCCGGCGAGCACGGCGAGCGGGTCAAGGACGACAGCTTCTACGTGATCTTCAACGCGCACCACGAGCCAGTGCAGTTCACCCTTCCGCCGGAGCAGTTCGGGAAGAAGTGGCTGCCGGTGCTCGATACTTCGACGGAAGCGCCCCCGCAGTTGCGCCGCCTGCGCAAGGGGAGTGCCCTCGCGCCGGGAGCGAAAGTCGACGTACAGGGCCGCAGCGTGCAGGTGCTGAGGTGCCTGGGGTAGTGGACTACCTGGCCTGCTCCACCGTCCGCTCCTGACCGTACGCGCGCGGGCGATCGGCGGCGTCAGCCGAGCAGCAGCATCTCGGGAGGTCTGCCTCCCACGCACCGGCAACCGAGCGGGTGCACGCTGACCTGCGCGTCCTCCCACTCGTGCTGGGCACTCTGCACCAGCCGGGTCACCGCGCGCCTCGAACCGGCGTCGCCGTCGCAGAAGACCACGCCGATCTCTCCCTGCCCCGCCCAGAGCACCCGGCCGTAAGCCTCGAGGAGGTGCCCTCCGGAGCCGCCTTCGGGCAGCGCGATGCGGATGCCGCGCCCCGGACCGCCCACGTCCGACTGCATCACTCCGAGGCGGGCGCCGCCATCGCTGACGTCGCGCAGGCGGCAGAGGAGCGCCGGCATCCGCTCGGGCTCGGCGAGGACGAGCTGATCCGTCGCGAGGCGGAGCTGCGATCGGCTGAAGGCCGTCTCCAGCTTGTCCAGGCACCGCTGTGCGCTGGCCAACTCGAGCCACAGTCCCCCTCCGGCGGAGCGCGCCCAGACCCAGCCGCGCAGCAAAGTGGTCTGGCCGGAGGAGAAGTCCACCTCCAGCGAGGCCAGCGTGCCCTTGGGAGCGATGGCGCCCGGGAAGAAGAAGTAGCCGGCGCCGTCGACCACGTGGACGTGCTCGCGCAGACGGCGCGGGCTGTCGATCTCGTACCGCAGCCGCAGCGCCATGCCGGACCTCCCCGATCAGATCCACAGCAAACGGCTCGCCAGCCCTGGGATGTCGGAAAATCACCGGTCTTTGGAACGAATTCCCGTGCGCGAGGCAACGGCCCTGGAACGGGGATGCCGCCCGTATCCAGCGGATTTCCGCGGCGGTCAAAGGCCTTCCCCTCCGGTGGAGGTCGCGTTCCGGTATGATGGTCGCATGGGGGACCTGGCCATCCTGCAAGAGAAGCAGGCGGAAGCGGCGCGCTTCGCCACCGAGATGGCCGACGAAAAGGACCCGCAGCGGCTGCAGCAGATGGCCGAGCGGCTCCAGGCCCGCTGCGCCGAGCTGGGGCGGATGGCGAAGGCGCTGGAAGCCGCGGTGCTGCCCGCTGGCGCGCCTGGGACCGAGACGCGGGTCGCGCTCACCGCCGAGCAGCGAAAGCGCATCGCCGAGCAGACGGGCGCCGCCGTGGAGACGGTCACGCTGCAGGACACCGCCGACCGCGCCTGGTCGAAGGAAATGCCCAAGGTGGAGCCGCGCGAGGTGGAGGCGATGGCTGCCAGGCAGGCGGCCGCGTCCCGGCTGCGGGCGGAGACCCGGGCGCAGGCGGAGAAGATCATTCGCGAGCTGGAGAAGCTGGACGTCCCGGAGCTGGCGGAGACCATCGCCGAGCTGCGGCGAGAGTATCTGTAAGAGGGGGAAAGATGCCCGGCCTGAGCCCCATCAAGATCCTCGGCAACCTCAAATTCTTCGCCAGCGGCCTGAAGCTGCCTGCGCAAAAGGCTTCCGGCGACGCGAAGGGCTGGAGCGAGAAGTACTTCCGCGATCGCGACCCGGAGAAAGGCGAGATGAGCGGGGCCCCGACGGTCATTCCGCCCTGGTTCATGCCGCAGAAGCCCGGATACAAGCCCCACCAGAAGAGCTGCGACGAGGTGGGCAAGGGGTTCAAGGACTTCCACGACAAGATGATCGACGCGGTGCAGTTCGGCCACAACATGTGGAAGCTGCAGGCCAGGTTCGAGAACCTCCGGGTGATGGCGATCTGCGCCATCGGGACGCCGGGATGCCTGAAGGGGCCCGAGCTGGAGAGCCTGGTCAAGAATGCGCCGATGTGCGCCGCGATGACCGGGAACATGGCCAAGCACCGCGACGCGGTGGCCAAGGGAGTCTCCAAGGCGTTCAAGAACTGGCAGGACCAGGTCACCGTGCCCGGTCTGCCCTGGTATCCGGCCTTCGCGGCGTTCCCGGGGCCGATGGCGCCGCCGATGCCCAACATCCCCATGCCGCTCATCTGCTGCGTCTCGCCCAAGATGACGGACATCATCCTGCCCGATACGATGACCAAGGAGATGGACGACGCGCTCGACGGCGATCTGAAGAAGAAGGACCCGGAGAAGCAGTACCACGCGCTCCACGACGCCATCGCCACCGTGCTCTCGCTGGCGTTCCTGATGTGGCTGCCGTCGCAGCAAGTGATGCTGGTCCTCGGCAAGGGCCCCATCCCGACCTTCGCGCCTCCGTTCGTGCCGGTGGGACCGGTCGTCGGGGGCGACAACCTCCCCTTGCCAGGGCATCTGATGTCGTAGAGTCCGGCGCGCGCGAGGAGCTCGTCATGCGCGTTGCGGTGATCGGAGGGGGAATCGCGGGACTCTCCGCGGCCCACGAGCTCCTGCGCCACGGGGCCGACCCGGTCGTCTTCGAGGCGGAGGCCCGGCCGGGCGGCAAGGTCGGCACGCATGCCGAGTACGGTTACCTCACCGAGGACGGGCCGAACTTCATCGCGCGGCCGCTCGACGCGCTGCTCGACCTGACCGGTTTGCGGGGCGACGTCGTGCGGCCCCGGGCGCCGACGACGCGTTGGGTCCATCTCGGCGGACGCTTGCTGAGAGCGCCGAGCCTTTCGCTCCTGGCGCGGGCGGGATTGGGGCGGGCGCTGCTCGAGCCGCTCATCGCGAAGCCATTGCGCGACGACGTTTCGCTGCGCGAGTTCCTCGAAGCACGCCTTGGCAGACGCGCCGGTGGTCTGATCGCGAGGGTGATGAGCGCCGGGGTGTACGCGGGCGATCCGGATTCGCTCTCGGCGCGAGACGCCTTTCCTTCACTGGGCGCGCTCGGCGAAAGGGGATCGCTCATCACCGGAGCGCTCCGGCGGCCGAAAGGGCCGGCGCGCGCGATCTGGACGCTGCGCAATGGCCTCGGCAGTCTTCCCGCGGCGATGGCCCGCGGCCTGGGCGACCGCTTGCGGTTGCGAGCCCCTGTCGGGAGCCTCGCGCCGGCCGGGTCCGGCTGGAAGGTCGAGGGGGAACCATTCGACGCTGTCGTGCTCGCCGTCCCTGCGCGGGCGGCGGCCGGCCTCACGGCCGCGCTCGCTCCCAGGTTCGCCGAGGCGGTGCGCAGGGTGCGCAGCGCGCCGGTGAGCCTGGTGCACCTCGGGCTGCAAGCGGATGCCCTGCCCCGCGGCTTCGGGATCATCGATGCCGATGAGAGCCTGCACAGCCTCGGAACGCTGCTGCCGGGAAGCATGCTCCCGGATCGCGCGCCCGAGGGGCGGACGGTGGTGACCGCGATGTGCGGGGGGGCGCGCCATCGCGAGCGCGCATCACTCCCGGACGCCGAGCTGGTGGCCGGAGTGAGGTCGGATCTGCGTACCGTCTGGGGCGTGCGGCTTCAGCCGGAGTACGTGCGCGTCGTTCGCTGGCGCGAGGCGATCCCGCAGTACGCGCCCGGACATCGCGACCTCGTCCGGCAGGCCCGCGTGGAGCTGTCGGGGCTCCCTCCGATCGAGGTGGCCGGAGCCGCTTACGACGGAGTCAGCGTGCCCGACGTAGCGCTTTCCGGTGCCGCAGCCGCGGCGCGCCTGGCCGAGAGATTCGCCGAAGCTCAGGCGCCGCGAAACTCGGCTCCTCGCGACGAATCGTGACTCGCGTTTCGGGGGCCATCGGGAGTTGCGTATTGTGTCCCGGATCTCCGACTGGAGTCGGAGAGCTAGAGGATGTCCGGGGAGGGGTTGGGGTGGCCTTCGGAGAAGCGGGAGGGGCGGAGGGAGTGGACGTCGAGGGAGCGCGCCTCGCCGTGCACGATGATCTCGGCCAGGAGCTGGCCGAGGGCCGGGGAGTGCATGACGCCGTGGCCGGAGCTGCCGTTGCAGAGGAAGAGGTTGTCGCAGCCAGGCGCCGGGCCGAGGAGGGCGTGGTGATCGGGAGACATCTCGTACAGGCCCGCCCAGGAGCGGGCGGGATCGACGGGGACGTGGGCGAGTGCCGGGACCCGGGCAGTGGCCCTGCGCCAGACTTCCTCCAGCCAGCCTGGCTGTAGAGCGGTGGATTCGGGATCGCGCGGGTCGCCGGGGGTTGGCCAGACCAGCAGCACGCGGCCGTCGCGCTCCCGCACATGGAGGCCGTCCTCGACCCAGATGGTCATCGGCATCGAGGCAGGGAGCACCGCGGTGTCGATCGTCGACCCGACCTGGCGTCGCAAAGGCGCTACCGGGAT
>Ga0070708_100003286_pt1 | contig 12628 bp, 14 predicted proteins | sample KBSK5503metaG_FD_65469 | JGI IMG/M metagenome (GOLD analysis project Ga0070708, IMG submission 65469) | Corn, switchgrass and miscanthus rhizosphere microbial communities from Kellogg Biological Station, Michigan, USA - KBS K5-50-3 metaG | ecosystem: Host-associated > Plants > Roots >...
AGCGATCGCAGAAGTTCCGCGATGCCTTTGGACACACACCGCTATCGATCGAGGAGGGGATACCTTGGAAATGCGATCGGCTGGTAATCGGCACGGGCACGGGGGCTTTGCCGGTGATGGATGAGGTGAAGCGTGAAGCCCGGCGCCGCAAGATCGAACTGGTCATCGTGCCAACGGGCCGCGCCATTGGGCTACTGAACCAGCAGTCTGCTGACACCAACGCCATCCTGCACGTGACTTGCTGACCGGCTCAGCGCGTTGGGCAGCACCGGTGCGGTAGCCAGCGAGGGGAGGAAGCGATGCGAGCCTATGTCCAGGTATCAAGCGTCGTGTTCGCACTTGTCGTGCTCGGTCATGTCTTTCGCGTGGTTCGTCGGTGGCCATTGCTTATCGCGGGCCGGCCGTTACCGGCCTTGCTATCGCTCGTCGTGGCTGTCGTTGCCGGTGCGATGGCGGTATGGGCATGGCGCCTCCTGAGGACCCATCGCGAATCCGTGGAGGCCGACTCGCACGGGCCGCCTGCCTAACGCCATTTAGCCGGTTCGCGTGAGTCCGAGCAGGGTGCCGGCGTCGGCCAGATAGCCCGCCAGCGCGGCAAGCGCTGTGGGGCGCTCCTCGCTTCCAGGTATTCGGATCTCCGTCGGTAGGCCCATCGTGTTCGACGCCCCGGAACGCGCCCGGGCTGGGTCATGGCTGCTTTGGAACTAGGCGTCAGGATCGAAGTCGCGCACGTTCAGATCGGGGTCACTCTTGCTGATGAGAATTGGTCCGCCCCGGAGGATCCCACGACTGGCGGTGCAACACAGGAAGAGGTTCGGCGCCTCAAGAAGGATCATGACCTCCTCTCCTTGCATGGGATCGACGAGGCCGACGGTATGGGTGTACCGCCTCCTCTCATGCAAGTGCGCGATGCTGTAGATCCGGCGGGTCGAGGTCTGGAACCCCTGCTTCTCCAAAGACGAGCGGGTCGTCTCCCAGACCTGTTCGGCTTGATCCCGATCCTTCGTGTGCGGTACGAAGAACGCTGGCACCGCGGCCCCTCTCTGCTCGTGCCGCTGCCATCGCGGCCAAAGCGGCGCCCCACACTGTACACAACCGACCATTTCGGGTATGGAGCCAGTGGGAGCGAGGATCGGCGTGGGCCGGTCGGGCACCTCGGCCGCGGGTCCTTGCGCTGGCCCCGCGCGGGTTCACGGCGGCCGCATCAGAGTCGTCAGGATGCCCGGCCGAGTTGTGTGGCAGCGGGCACCTCGACCAATCGCCCCGTCGTCACCTCATAGACGTACCCGTAGATCGGGATTGTCTTCGGCACCAGCAGATGCGTGCGGATGCGACGCACGTCGGCGACGACGCTCGCAGTCTGGTCGCGGATCGTCAGCCAATCAATGAACTCGGCTTCCGTGGTGCCTGGTCCTCGCCCTTGATCCCGCCAGCCCTTCTCGTCCAGTGCGGCCGTCTCGAGGCTCGTGGCGAGCAGGGCGCGCATGACCTCGTCCGTGAACGTCTCCATGCCGCAGTTCGTGTGGTGCACCACAAACCACTCGCGCGTGCCCAATAGCTTGTAGGAGATCACGAGCGAGCGGATCGCATCGTCGCTCGCCCGGCCTCCGACGTTGCGGATGACGTGAGCGTCGCCCTCCGCCAATCCCGCGAACTTCGCCGGATCGAGGCGGGCATCCATGCAAGTGAGAATGCTGAAGCGGCGAGCGGGGGGCATCGCGAGTTTGCCCTTGTCCCCGAAGGTGGCGACATGGGCACGGTTGGCTGCGAGCACTTCATCCAGGATCTTGCTCATGGGGGTGCCTCCGGCATCGCTGGCCCGTGGCGGTACGGCCAGCTGGGAGGGAGATGGATAAGGGCGGCCGTCGCTACCTCTTCGGCGCCCCCGGCGGTTGGTCGCTCCGGAATACGTCGCGGTTCTTCGCGATGTACGATGCCCAGTTAGGCGGGACCTCCTCCTCGGTGAAGATCGCCGTCACCGGGCACTCGGGCACGCACGCCCCGCAGTCGATGCACTCGTCGGGGTGGATGTAGAGCTGGTCGTCGCCCTCGTAGATGCAGTCCACCGGACACACGTCCACGCACCCCCGGTCTTTGACGCCGATACAAGGTTCGACGATCACGTACGTCATGGGCTGCTCCTCCGGGCGGCTTGTTCGGCCAGGAGCTGTTCGACCCGGGCCCACAGCTCGGGCCGGATGCTGTCGGCCAGCTCGATGTTCAACTTGCCCAGCATTACGGCGATGGCGCTGGTGTCGAGCCGGGCGATCCGCGCTTCCTCGACCACCGCCGCGAAGTGAATGCGGGCCTCGCGGATCATGCGCCCGAAACCGTGCCGATCGCCTTCAGCGTGTCACGACCGACCCGGTGGCAGAAATCCCCGAAGCCTTCGCCGGGCGTGCGATGGTCCCGGTAGAAGACCAAGAGCGGCTTGAGCGCATCGGCCAGCCGGTCGAGCGGGACCATGTCCGCATAGAGCTGGTTGAGCCGGGTTCCGGTGAAGTCGCCGCCCAGGTAGATCTGGTACTTGTTGAGAGTTCGCCCCACGAACCCGATGTCACCGATGTAGGGGCGAGAGCAGCCATTGGGACAGCCCGCCATTCGGATGCTCAACTTCTCCTCCGCCAACCCAAGTTCGCTCAGGATCGCTTCCAACTGGCGCACGAGCGGCGGGAGGGCCCGCTCGGCCTCGGCCAGCGCCAGGCCGCAGGTTGGCAGCGCGGGGCACGCCATCGAATAGCGAAGCGCGTTCGGCAGCTGGTCGGCGAAAGCAACCTGGTGGTCTCTAAGGATCCCCTCGACGACCGGCCGTTGGTGATCTCCAATGTCGGTAAACAGAATGTTCTGCTGGGGCGTGAGTCGGACGCCGAACGGGAATCGTTCGAGCAACTGTCGAAAGCCTGCCTTCCACCTAACCTCGCGTCCATCCTTGATGCGCCCGTTCTCGACCCAGACCCCCAAGAACCAACGCCCATCCGCCTGGCGGTGCCACCCGAGGTGATCCTCGACCTTCTCCCAGCGAAGCGGTCGGGGCGGCTGCAGGGCGCGTCCTAACCGGTGCTCCATCTCAGCGCGGAAGCGCTCCACGCCCCACTCGTGGAGGAGGTATTTCATCCGGGCGTGCCGGCGATTCTGCCGGTCGCCGTGGTCGCGCTGAATGGTGATAATGGTCTCTACGGTTCGGACGAGTTCGTCCGGCGCGACGAAGGCAATGGGGTCCGCCAGCCGCGGGAAGGTCTCCACCTTGCCGTGGGTCATGCCCAGGCCGCCACCCGCCAACACGACAAACCCTTCGAGCGTCTCCCCCGCCATGACCGGCACCATGCCGATGTCCTGGGAGTAAACGTCGATGCAGTTGTCACCGGGGAACGCGAGGCCCGACTTGAATTTCCGCGGGAGGTACGCCCTCCCGTACAGCGGCTCCTCATCGGGCTGCTCGCTGGATACGATCTTCTCTCCTTTAAGCCAGATCTCGTGGTAGGCTTTGGTCCGTGGCAGTAGCTGATCACTGAGACGACGCGCGTACTCCTGGATCCGGGTGCGCGCACGATCGGGTAGGGGTGCGGGGCATGCCATGAGGTTGCGCTCGACGTCCCCGCAGGCTCCCAGCGTGGTGACGAGCGCCTCGTTGATCTCCTGGATCGTCCGTTTGAGGTGCCGCTTAAAGACGGCGTGGAATTGGATGTCCTGGCGCGTTGTGAGCCGCAGCGTGTTGTTGCCGTGCCGAGTGGCTATGTCGTCCAGCGCCAAGTACTGGTCCCGCGTGAGAATGCCGCCGGGAATCTTGCACCGGACCATGGAGAAGTAGGTCTTGTCTCGCCCCTCCTGGCGGGCGCGGGCACGGTCGTCGCGATCATCCTGCTGATAGATCCCATGATGTTTGAGAATGACCGAATCGTCTTCAGTAAACCGGTCGGAATCGCGTGCCAACTCCGGGCCCACGGTCCCGCGCAGAGCATTACTCGTTTCCTTGAGATGCTCGACCTTGGACTTCCCGCTGCTGAGCTGCTCGCCGTCCTGTGTCACTGGGTCCCCCACCTAACGACCGGATGGAAGCCGCCACCCTTCCCTTCGAACGAAACCGGCCGCGGCCTCCTGGAAAGAGACCATGCTCCCCGTGTGGTCGATCCGAGCGCTCCGTAGCCGAGCGCAAGAACCGAAAACCGCCAGTGGCCCCCGACTTGGGGAGTGAGACTGCAGGGTGAACCGGAACAGGCGGTCGTCGGTAGCCGCATCAGCTGACGCGCTACTCCCCGAGGTCTCGCTCTTGCTCGAGCGTCAGTCGCCGATTGCAGCCAGGCGACGGCGCCAGGCTTGCACCCGGGTGGAGCCGGAGATGGCCACACGCAGAGGGAACGCACGGCTTCTGTTTCCTTTTGAAGCCCTTGCCAAAGAGTCGCGATACGAGAACAGAACGGCCGCGACACCACCGAAGGGGTCGCGGCCGTACCGTGTGATCGTGTTGTGTGACTGGTCTACTAACGCGTGCGCACGTACATCATCGCCGACGCCCCTTCAGGACACTCGGATGGACACCGACAACACGAGACCGTGGCGACGCGGTAGCAATGCATGATCCTACCGTAGGACCCCCGGCGGCGGCTGTCAAGACCGGCACGCACGCATCTCAAGACCCCCGACGCGAAGCTGCAGCGTGTGTGTGGACGCGGTCCAGCGCGCGGAGCGGGAGATTGGCTGGCTCGCCATGGCGACCGAGCCCATGAGCGCAACGCCGGGCTTTCGCGCTCGGGCACTGGCCTTCGTCATCAGGCAATGCTGATCAGCTGACGTCCGACCCCACTCCCGGCAGCGACGATCCCACGGCCCCGCCCGCGAGTAGGATGAAGGCGCTCGGAGTTCCCCGTGCCCAGGGTGCGACGGCCGCCATCATTTGCTGCATACAGTAATGCGCCAGCTCGATCAGCTTCCGCTCGGGCAGCCCTGCCACCAGAGCATGGGTGAGACCGGCGTCATCCCAAGCCGCGATACGGTACCCGGCACGGGAAGCGAGGCGCACTTCGCGTGGCTTGGCGCCTCGGTCGCCGTGGGGAGCCGGGAGGACGTAATAGGCCAGCGACCGCCCGGCGATCGTGTACTCGACCACGGCACCCGCTTGACCGTTCACGAGCAACAGCCGAGCCCCATCGAGCTTCGCTTCGGGAAAGATCGGGACCTCGATGGTGAAGGGCAGCCGGTCCGCGAGCCACCGTGCCACCTCGAGCGAATCTGAGGAGCGCAGTCCCCCACTCCGCAGGGACCGCAAATGGTCCTCGGCTATGGCCCCGATGGCGTCTCCCGACGACATCGACCGCTCTCGAGAGAGGGACAGGCCCAGCCAGGCGCCACCCGCGAACAGGGCGGCGGCGGCGCCAACGACCCATCGACGATACTTGCGCGTGGCGCCTCGCACAGCGTCGTCAGTGCGGGCGCGCGCGATCGCCTTGAACAGGCGGTCCCGCACGTCGACGGGCGCTTCCGGCCGGGGCACTGCGTTCCGGATGCGCTCGCTCAACCGGCGCATGTCTTCGAGGAAACGCCGGCACTGCTCGCACTGGCTCACGTGCTCGCGCGCCGCCACGATCTCCGTCGTGGCCTCCTGCGGCCCCGTATCCGGCCAGAGAAGACGCCGCGCGCGTCCGCAGGTCATCATCACTGGTGCCTCCAGAGTCGTGCGTCTCGGGCCGGCGCTTCAAGAGCGGTTCGGAGCTGGCGCCGGGCTCGGAACAGCCGAGACGCCACGGTGCCCTCCGGCACCCCTTGCATGGTGGCCACCTCACGCTGGGTGAAGCCCTCGACATCGACCCACCAGACCACGCTGCTCAGCTCGGCCGCAAGCCCGTCCAACGCCTTGGTGAGCCGTTCGCCGAGCTCACGGGTCTCCACGTTCTCTGCCGGCGAAGGCAACGGCGCCCACTCGGCCAGGGCCGCTTCAAGCGCCGGGTCGTCGAGGTCCGTACTGACCATCTCTGCGCGACGCCCCGTGGTCCGCACTCGATTGAGGTGCGTACGGCTGAGAATCGTGAAGAGCCAGGAGCGCGCGGCGGACGGCTCTCGCAACTGGCCATAGTTGGCGAACGCTCGGAGGACTGTGTCCTGGAGCAGATCTTCCGCGTCGGCCTCGTGCCCCTGGCAGAGTCGCAGGGCTGCGCGGAACAAGGCGTCGAGGTGCTCCGTGAGCACCTCCTCGAAGGCCCGAGCGGCTGGACGAGAACCGATTCTCTTCAGCGTCTGCCCCTCCCTGCCTGCTCTGGCCGTCACCCTAACCCCTGAGACACCACAGGGGCCGAAATCCTTCCCCGGAGCGGATCGCGCCCGATGAGGGTATTGCCCCACTCCAGACCACAGCGTCCGCCGACCGTGTTCCCAAGGGCTTCCATCTAGGAGCCGACTCCAAGGCCCCTTGTCAAAACAGGTACTCGTTGCAGCCGTAACACCACACGAACGAGCTGTCCGTGGCAGGGCGACGGCCGGGTAGCCGGGCCCCGCCCGCGCCGGGCGGCAATCAGTTCTGTTCATGGCGGCAGCAGCGCGGCCACCATGCCCGCGCCCGCGTGGTACTTGCAGCTGAGCTGGAGCGGCCGCCCGTCCATCCTGACCTTGACCGTGACGGTCTCCCGCGGCGCGACGTCCTGGTCAATCCCCTGGCTCGCGATCGAGAGGTTGTGCAGCACGCGGCCGGCGTTCACCAGTCGGACTGTCACCTCCCCGGCCCGCACGGCGCCCACACAGGTCGGTTGGAAATAGGAGTCCCCGGCCTGGAGGGAGATGACGCCGGCGCTGGCCACGGCGCTGCCCTGGTCGTTCACGGGCCCGTCGAATGAGGCCGCGCATCGTGGGGGCGACGAATCCGCTGTCAGCGCCGATCGAGCACCTGGCCGTGCGACGGCCGACCATGGCGAGCGCAGAAGCCCGACGAGCGCCGCAGCGGCACCGATCGCAGCGGCCGCCGGCCACCTCACCGGATCGTGACTGCCACGCTGTCCGCCACTGCCGGCATCACGGGCGCGTGGGCGTTATCGGCGAGGAGCGCGATGAGCTTGTGGGTCGAGCCCGGCTTGAGCCCCGCCGTCGAGGCGTGCAGCCGGCGCTCGCAGCTCATGGCCGCCATGGTCATCATGCCCATCATCGGTCCCTTCATCGTGTCCAGATTGAGGTGCCAGTGGCCGTGCCCCGGCACATCCGGCTTGCCCATCTCCTCGCAGGTGAGGTCGAAGCCCGAGACCTCGACCACCACATCGAACGACCCCGAGACCGTGGCCCCCGGCTTCGGCGACCTGATCTTGATCGACGGAGTACCGGCTGGCGCGGCCGCGCTCGGCAGCGGTTTCGGCTGCGACGGAGCGTACTCAAAGGTGACCGAGCTCGCGTTCTTGTCGACCTCGGCGTGGTCATTCTGTGCGGGCACCGCGGTGAGCGTGTGGCGGCCGGGCTTCACGCCCTCCAGCGATACCGTTGCCCGGTCGCTGCAGTACATGTTTACCAGCGACTTGTCGAGGAGCAGGTGGTAATGCCCGGTCCCGGGCTGAGTCGACTTTCCCGCGAGGTCGCATCGGTCCTGGAAGCCCGACGTGGCCACCTGCACCGCGACCTCGTTGCCGGTGAGCTTGCTCCCGTCGGCGGGCGATCGGATCGCCACGTGCATCCGATCGGCCCCAGGCTGCATCATCATTGCCATCTCTTCGTGCTCCGGCTGCTGTGCGGCGGCGCTCGCCGGCGGAAGCGCCAGACTGCTGACGAGTGCCACGGCTCTCCACACGTGCATAGGGGCCCCCCAGTTGCGCAGTTTGGTATCGAGTACCCGGGAGGGCCCCCGCATCCTGCGAGCTCAGCACGGAGCCCTCGCGAAAGGTAGGACACCGAGCTGGGCCAAATCCTTCGATGGTCGGGGGCAACGGGCCGCGGTGAAGAAAGCGCTACCGATCACCTTAAAGCCTTGACCCTGCACCATAGTACAGGGTTTATCGTGTATTCCAGGCACGAGGGGGGGACCATGACCATTGGGGAGGTCGCCGCCCAGTCGCGGGTGAATATCCAGACTGTCCGCTATTACGAGCGGCGCGGGCTGCTCGCGACACCCAGGCGGACGGCGGCGGGCTACCGGCAGTACCAGGAGGATGTGGTTCCGCGCATCCGCTTCATCAAGCGGGCGCAGGAGCTGGGCTTCACTCTGGAGCAGATCACTGAACTCCTTGCCCTGCGGGTCCGGCATGGCGAGGCGTGCGGTGAGGTCAGCCGTCGGGCGACGGTCAAGATCGCCGTCGTGCAGGAGAAGCTGCGCGAGCTGGAGAACCTGAAGCGAGCGCTGGAGCGGCTGGTCGAGGCGTGTCACCGTCGCGCACCCACGGCCGAATGCCCGATTCTGGAGGCGCTCGAGGAGCCTATCGAACATGCGTAAGCCGACTCTTGCGGCCTTGGGTGGTCTGACGGCCGCGGTAGGCTCCGCCCTCTGTTGTGCCGGGCCACTGGTCGCGGTTGCGATCGGGCTCAGTGGTGCCGGGTTCGCCGCCACGTTTGAGCCACTCAGGCCGTATTTCCTCGGCGGGACCGCCGTGCTGCTCGGGCTGGGGTTCTACCTCCTCCATCGGGAGGAGGAGAGGGCCTGCGAGCCGGGGAAGGCCTGCGCCGATCGCCGGGTCCGTCGGCGAATGCGCGTGACGCTCTGGGTCGCGACCGTGTTGGCGCTCGTGTTTGGAGCGTTCCCGTGGTGGTCAAAGTTCGTTCTCTCGTGAGGAGACTCCCATGACGCTTCAGGTTAAGCTGGCCGCCGCCGCGCTCGCCGCGCTCGCCGGCGTCGGCACCCTTTGCCCCATCTGCGGTGAGGGAACCCTGGTGGCCAGGGCGCAGGCGGCCGCGGTCCCGCAGCAGCTAAGCGATACGGCAACGGTGAGGCTTCACATTTCCGGGATGACGTGCGGCAGCTGTCCCATCACGGCCCGGACCGCGCTGAAAAAGCTGCCTGGTGTGCTCGACGCGAAGGTGACGTTGGACGACAGCCTGGGGGTGGTCCGCTACGATCCGCAGAAGGTGACCCCGGCGCAGATCGCCACCCATCTGACCCGCCTGACGGGGTACGGCGCCCGGATCATCGGGGACTCGGCCAAGAGCGGAGGGTAGGGATGTCGGATCGTTGGGGCTTGGGTCTCGCGGCCGCGGCAGCGCTCTGTTGCGCTCTGCCGCTGCTCGCCACGGCCGGAATCGCCGGGGCGGCCTGGGCTGCTTTCCGAGAACACTGGGTCTGGGCCGGTCTATCGATCGGGAGTGTCGTGCTCGCCCTACTGTGGCGAGCGCGGCGCGCACCGGGGAACCGACCTCGCTCTGCCCAAGGCCGCACTGCGGCACTCGGCGACCCACCTCCTCGGGAATTGCGGTGAGCGCCCAGGCCGCTCGGCGGGCGAGCCTGGGCGGCTTGCTCGGATCTGGCCTTCGCCCTGTTGTGCTGCGCAGGAGTAGCGCCCGCGCGCTATACGTCTGGCTGCCACTCGCCTTTCGCGGGATTCGGAGCGGTCATTGTAGCTACGGCCTGGAATCTCTGGCTGCTACGCGCGTGCACGATTCCGTCGTCGATTTCTGCATGAACCATGCTGATTTCAGGAGTAGTAACGTGAGCGACCTCCGCGAGTTGACGATTGAAGTGCGCGGCATGACGTGCGGCCACTGCGAGCGTTCCGTGGCCAAGGCACTCGAGTCCGTGCCAGGCATCACGGAAGTCCGCCAGGTGAGCCACGCCGATGGCCTCGCGCGGGTGGCCGCCGGTTCTGGTGCAAGCGCAGTCCGGATCGAGGAGGCCGTGGCAAAGGCGGGGTACTGGGCTCGCGTGATGGACCAACCGGTCATCGGCAGTCCGGCAATCGTTGCGCAGAACAGCGCCGAGTTCGAATTGGTCATCGTGGGGGGCGGGTCGGCCGCATTCGCGGCAGCCATCAAGGGGGCTGAACTGGGCGCCCGCGTCGGCATGGTCGAGGGCAGCACCCTCGGCGGCACCTGTGTCAACGTGGGGTGCGTGCCGAGCAAGACCCTGATCCGCGCGGCCGAGGCTCGGCATCGGCGGGTGCATCACGGATTCGCCGGGATCCCCGCCGGGGACGGCCGGCCGGACTGGAGCCTCGTGCGCGGACAGAAAGACGCATTGGTAACCCAGCTGCGCCAGGCGAAATATCGGGACGTGTTGGGGTCCTATGACGCCGTCACCCTCTTCCAGCAGCGGGCGACGCTCACGACCCCACGCGAAGTGCGGCTGGCGGACGGCCGGACCCTGGCGGCCGGGAAGATATTGCTGGCAACCGGGGCCGGTCCGCAGGTGCCCCCGATTCCCGGTCTCGTCGAGGCGGGCTTCCTGGACAACGTGAGCGCGATGGCGCTGGAGCGTCTCCCGGACTCGCTCATTGTGATCGGGGCGGGCTTCGTCGCGGTGGAGCTGGGCCAGATGTTTGTCCGCCTCGGGGTCTCGGTGACGATGCTCGCGCGGCAGAACCGGGTGCTCTCCAGCCAAGACCCCGAGATCGGCGCGGGGCTCGCGGAATATCTCCGGGATGAGGGCATCGACGTCCGAACCGAGACCACCGTTGAGCGGGTGGATCGCACGACGCACTGCGGGCGATATCGAGCCCGAGTTTCGCGGCATGGGAAGACCGACGTGCTCGAGGCCGATCAGCTTCTGGTCGCGACCGGACGCCGTGCCCGGGTGACCGGCTTCGGCCTGGAAGCGATCGGCGTGTCGCTCGGGAGGAAGGGCGAAATCGTGGTAGACGACCATCTCGAGACCAGGGTCCCGGGCGTCTACGCCGCCGGCGATGTGGTGGGCGAGCCGATGTTCGTCTACGTCGCCGCCTATGGTGGCGCGCTCGCCGCAGAGAACGCGCTGACCGGCAATACTCGGCGCGTCGAGTTGAGCGCCGTGCCCAGGGTGACGTTCTCCGACCCCGCGGTAGCCTCAGTGGGGATCACGGAGGCGGACGCGCGAGCCCGGGGCATCGATCCGCTGGTCTCCCGGCTCCCGATGGAACACGTCGCTCGATCGCTCGCGGCCCATGATACCCGCGGGTTCGTCAAGCTGGTGGCCGACGCGACCACCCGCAAAATCATCGGGGCCCAGATCCTGGCCGCCGAGGCGGGGGAGATGATCACCGAGCCGACGCTGGCGATCAAGGTCGGGCTCACGATCGACGACCTGACCTCCACGTTCCACCCATACCTCACCTTGTCGGAAGCGATCAAGCTCGCCGCCCAGGCCTTCGACAAGGACGTGGGGAAGCTGTCGTGCTGCGCGGCGTAGCCGGGCGACGAAGGGGAGCACGGATGGGAGAATCGTTCGACCTGGTCGTGATCGGGACGGGCACCGGCGGCTCGGCGCCGGCGAGCCGATGCCGCGAGGCGGGCTGGCGCGTCGCCGTCGTGGACGACCAGCCGTACGGCGGCACCTGCGCCCTCCGCGGCTGCGATCCCAAGAAGGTGCTGGTAGGCGCGGCAGATCTCGTGGATTGGCACCGGCGCATGGTGGGGCACGGCGTGGCGGCCGACGCCCGCATCGACTGGCCGACACTCATGCGCTTCAAGCGCACCTTCACCGACCCAGTGCCTGCGAGCCGCGCCGCGGCGTTTCAGAAGGCCGGCATCGCCACCTATCACGGTGCGGCCCGGTTTATCGGCGAGGACTGCCTGGTGGTGGCGGATCACGAGCTGCATGCGGCGCACTTCGTGATCGCCAGCGGGGCCGAGCCCAGGCGGCTCGACATCCCGGGCGAGGAGCACCTGCGGATGAGCACTGCCTTCCTCGAGCTCGACCAGCTCCCAAAGCGAATTGCGCTCGTCGGGGCCGGCTACATCGCATTCGAGTTCGCGCACATCGCGCGCCGCGCGGGCGCGGAGGTCGTCATGCTCGGCCGGGAGAGGGCGCTCGCCCAGTTCGACCAGGATTTGGTGCAACGACTCGTGACCCACACGCGGACGCTCGGCGTCGACGTGCGGTTGAACGCGGCCGCGACGGCGATCGAAGCCCGCGGCAGTGGATACCGGGTGCACTTTCGCGGACCGAGTGGCGATGAGGCGCTGGAGGCCGACCTCGTGGTGCACGCAGGCGGTCGCGTGCCGAAGACGAGGGAACTCGACCTCGGCACGGCGAAGGTGAGGACGGACGCGTGGGGTGCGGTGGAGGTGAACGAGTACCTTCAGAGCGCCTCCAACCCGAGGGTCTACGGGGCAGGCGACTCCGCGCTGCCGCCCGGATCACTGCCGCTCACGCCGGTCGCCGCCCACGAGGGCTTGGTTGTTGCGTCGAATCTCCTGCACGGCAATCAGAAGAAACCGGACTATCGGGGCATACCAAGCGTCGTGTTCACGATCCCGCCGCTCGCCCGTGTCGGGCTCACGGAAGCCGCGGCGCGGAAGCTACAGCTCGATGTCCGGGTGGAGATGGAGGACACATCGCGGTGGTTCTCGAACCGGCGGGTCAACGAGAGCTGCGCCATGTTCAAGACCATCGTGGAGAACGGGAGCGACCGCGTTCTTGGCGCGCACCTCCTGGGCCCGTATGCAGAGGAAGTTATCAATCTCTTTGGCCTCGCCATTCGCCTGGGCCTCACGGCAACGGATCTCAAGCACCAGATCTACGCCTATCCGACCAGCGGGTCGG
>Ga0070708_100003288_pt1 | contig 12627 bp, 10 predicted proteins | sample KBSK5503metaG_FD_65469 | JGI IMG/M metagenome (GOLD analysis project Ga0070708, IMG submission 65469) | Corn, switchgrass and miscanthus rhizosphere microbial communities from Kellogg Biological Station, Michigan, USA - KBS K5-50-3 metaG | ecosystem: Host-associated > Plants > Roots >...
CCTCACCGCCTGGGAGCTCGAGCGCCTCGGCATCCCGGCGACGGTGATCGCCGATGGAGCCGCCGGCTCGGTCATGGGCCGCGGCGATGTCGACTGCATCATCGTCGGTGCCGATCGAATCGCGGCCAACGGCGACGTCGCCAACAAGGTTGGCACCTACTCGCTCGCCGTCCTCGCACGGCATCACCGCGTGCCCTTCTACGTCGCCGCCCCGACATCCACGATCGACCTGGCGTGCCGCGACGGCGAGGCGATCGTTATCGAGCAGAGGTCGGGTGACGAGCTGCGCTGGATCGGTCCCCAGCAGGTGGCGCCGGACGGTGCCGCGGTCGCCAATCCCGCATTCGACGTCACCCCCGCACGGCTCGTGACGGCCATCGTCACCGAGGTGGGAATCGTGCGCCCGCCCTACCGACGAGGGCTGCGGGGGGTTTTCAGGGGCGCTCGGGGGTAAGAAGGTGGGGGTGAGGCGTCCCACCTCGAGGTAGCGCGTGATTCTCAAAACCGGCAACAGCGTCTATGAGGTCGACACCGACGAGAAGCGGTTCCGCCTCGTCGGCAAGAAGGGCGAGGAAGGGGCCTCCATCACCATCGGCCGGTGGCAGCACTTCGACTTCATGACGCCCGCGCAGGCGGGCGAGCGGGTGCGCTTCGCGTGGGTGGCCGACGAGAGCGGCCGGGTAGCCCGGATCCGCTTCATCGAGACGTCGCCCGTCACCGCGGTCGCCTAGCTGGCCGACGCCTCCGACCGTCAATCGAGCGTCGACTCGTAGCGCCAGCCGTCGGGCAGCATCCAGAGGCGATGCCGCGGGCCGGGACGGTCGGCGTCGCCGTCCACGTAGCCGGCGTCGCCGTCCCAGAGGGTCACCATGCCTCGGTCGGTGAACACCACGTGCGTCGCGTAGCGGCGGGGCTGGCGCTCGCGAGCCCGGCGTAACGCGTCCTCCGTTCCCGACATCAGCGAGAGCTGCCAGAGCGTGACCCACGTCGGCGGGGCCAGCTCGATGTCGCCGGCGTCGCGCTGCTCGACAGCAACCGACGGGCGCAGCCACGCGTGGTCGTGAATCTCGCTCCCGTCGATGACGATCTCGCCCACGTCCCAGGCCGGCGCCAGGAAGAACCACGTGGAGAACCGCTTGGGTGCGGCCTCGGGCGGCGTCCAGTGGGAAAAGGGAACGAGGTCGCCGGGATCGACGGCGATGCCCGCCTCTTCCATCGCCTCCCTGACGGCGGCCCGCCGGGCAGCTGCCAGCTCGTCGTCGGGCCGGGCGGGATCGGCGTCGGCATCGTCGACGCGGCCGCCGGGAAACACCCACATCCCGCCGAAAGCCAGCTTCGAGTTCCGCCGCAGCATCAGCACTTCGATGCCGTCCGGTCCGTCGCGGACCGGGACCACCGTGGCGGCGGGAACGGCGGGAACGGCGTCGGTCAACGCGCTACAAGCTGCCTTTGGCGGGATCGCCCGCGGGCACGGGTGTCAAGGCGTAGGACTCGATGGGATGCGCGAGGAGATCCGACAGCTCGGCCATCCCCGTCATGTGGGGTTGTCGGTAGTGGTCGCCGAGGGCGTCGTCGCTGCTCCACCGCTCGATGATCACGAGGCGGTTCGGGTTGCCAACCTCGCGGTGGAGCGCGTAGCGAACGCAACCGGGCTCGCTGTGGGTCGGCCCGATCATCGAGCGCAGCGCGGCTTCGGCGCGCTCGGCCTCGCCATCCTTGATCGTCAAGACGACGACGATGACGACTTCACTCACGAGCGCCCCTTGCTGCCTTCGCCGGTTTGCGGAACCGCGAGACCACCTCGATCAGCGTCCGCACGCCGACCCCGGTTCCACCCCGTGACGTGTAGCCCTCGTCGGCCTCGCTGCGAGCAGGGCCGGCGATGTCGAGATGGGCCCACGGACGGTCGCCCACGAACTCCTTCAGGAACAGCCCGGCGGTGAGCGCGCCGCCGCTGCGCCCACCGGTGTTCTTGATGTCGGCGACCTCCGAGTCGATGTCCTTGCGGTAGTCCCCCGGCAACGGCAGCCGCCAGACGCCCTCCCCGGCGCGCGCCGCGGCCGCCTCCACCTGCTCGATCCACGCGTCGTCGTTGCCCATCAGGCCGGCGATCTTCGGGCCGAGGGCGACAACGCATGCGCCGGTGAGCGTCGCAACATCGACGATGGCGTCGACGCCCGCCTCGACCGCCAGCGACAGCCCGTCGGCCAGGACGAGACGGCCTTCGGCGTCGGTGTTCAGCACCTCGACGGTCTTGCCGTTGCGGATCTTCAGCACGTCGCCGGGCTTGATCGCCGTGCCGCTGGGCATGTTCTCCGTCGTCGGGACGATGCCGATGACCTTCACCTTGGGGGCGAACGTCGGGAGGACCGACATGGCGGCGATCACCGCCGCCGCGCCGGACATGTCGGTCTTCATCGTGGCCATGCCGTCGGCGGTCTTGATGGACAGCCCACCGGAGTCGAAGGTGATGCCTTTTCCGACCAAGGCCAGCGTGCCCTTGGCTTGCGGTGGGTCGTAGGTGAGCTGCAGCAGCCGGGGGGGCTCGGCCGATCCCTTCGCCACTCCCGCGAGCCCGCCGAGGTTCTCGTTTTCGATGGCGACCTCGTCCATGACGGTGAGTTGCAGCCCGGCGCGCTCGGCCACTTCGGTGGCGATCGCCTCGAGGCGCCGCGGCGTCATCACCCCCGCGGGTTCGTTTACCAGATCCCGGGCCAACGCCACCGCGCCGGCGATCTCGACGCCGCGGTCGATCCCCCGCTGCAGCTGCACGCCCTTGCCCACGACGGCCAGGGTCTCGATGCGGCACGGCTTGGGATCGCCCTTGTAGCGGGTGAACCGGTACGACGCCATCAGCGCGCCTTCGGCGATCGCCTGGCCGGCGGCCACCCGGTCGAGGCCGCTCGTGGTCCCGGCCATCAGCGCTAGCGCCGCCCGCTGGTCCTGCCAGGCGGCGCGCACGAAGGCCGCCGCCGCCCGCCGCAAAGTCTCGGCGTCCACGGCGTCGGGCTTGCCCAGCCCCAGGGCCACGATCGTGCTGCCGTCGTCTGCGGGCAACGCGCACGTCTCGCCGACCTTGCCCTCGAACCCGCGCTCGGCGAGGTAGTCGACGTTCAACTCTGCGACCGACGACGCCGGAAGCTGGCGGCCGGCGAACACGGGCACGCCCAGGACGCGGGCCTCCTCGGGAACGCCAGGACTGAGCGAAACGGCGATCGGCATGAGGTCAGGCCTTTCTCTCGCGCGCAGGGAGATACCTACCCTCCTGCCAGCGAGCCATTGTCCATAAGAGGTCGGAGAGCCGGTTTAGATACGGCACGACATGAGAGTCGGAGACGGCGACCCCAAGGGCCTGCCGCTCGGCCCGGCGCACAACCGTCCGGGCGACGTCGAGCAGGGCCGACAGCCGGTTCTGGCCGGGCACGACGAACTCGGTGGGCGCATCGAACCGCCCGGTGAGGTCGTCGATCAGCGGCTCGAGCGCCTCGACCATCTCCGCGGTCACCAATGACTCGCCCGGCTTCAACTTCCGGCGGTTCTCGCCCGCGGTGGCCAGCTCCGACATCAGCACCCACAGGTCGCGCTCGAGCCGGATGAGGAGCGCGTCGAGCTCCGACCCCTCGCCCGTCTCCGCTCGCGCCAGGCCGAGCATCGCCTGGGCCTCGTCGACATCGCCATACGCGGTGGGGCCCGGGGCGTCCTTGCGCACCCGGCCGCCGAACAGCAGACCGGTGGTCCCGTCGTCCCCCGTCCGCGTGTAGATCCTCACCGCCGCGGCAGCCTAGAGCCAGGTAGGCGGCCGGTATCCTGGTCCGATGGGGAAGTACCTGGATGCTGTGCATGAGCGCGTCGTCGTCTTCGACGGCGCCATGGGCACGTCGATCCAGGACCGCAACCTCACCGCCGACGACTTCGGAGGCCCGCAGTTCGAGGGCTGCAACGAGATCCTCAACGTCACCCGGCCCGACGTCATCGCCGACATACATCGCGGCTTCTTCGAGGCCGGCGTCGACGTGGTCGAGACCAACGCCTTCGGGGCCTTCGCGACCGTGCTCGTCGAGTACGGCATCCCCGAGCGGGCGTATGAGCTGAGCCGGGCGGCCGCCGATATCGCCCGTGACGTCGCCGATTCCTTCGACGGCGACCGCTGGGTCGCGGGAAACCTCGGGCCGGGAACAAAGCTGCCGTCGCTCGGCCAGATCCGCTTCGCCGATCTCCGCGACGCCTACGTCGAGAGCGCGCGCGGCCTGCTTGACGGCGGTGTCGACCTCCTCCTTATCGAGACCGCGCAGGACCTCCTCCAGGCCAAAGCGGCGGTCATCGCCTGCCGGCGGGCGATGGCGGAGGTGGGTCGCACGGTCCCCCTGCAGGTACAAGTCACCGTCGAGACGACGGGACGCCTGTTGCTGGGCAGCGAGATCGGCGCCGCCCTGACCGCCATGGAAGCCATGAAGCCCGATGTCTTCGGGCTGAACTGCGCCACCGGGCCTCGGGAGATGAGCGAGCACCTCCGCTACCTCTCCCAGCACGCCACCGTCCCGATCTCGTGCCTGCCCAACGCCGGCCTGCCGTCGATCGTCGAGGGCCGCACCCACTACGACCTGAGCCCGCAGGAGCTGGCCGACTTCCACGCGCGGTTCATCTCCGACTTGGGCGTATCGGTCGTCGGTGGGTGCTGCGGCACCACCCCCGAGCACCTCCGCGTCGTCGTGGAACGGGTGCGCGACCTCACGCCTGCGCCCCGGTCGCCCGAAGTCGAGCCGGGGGCGGCGTCCATCTACAGCCCGGTACCGTTCGCGCAGGAGACGTCGTTCCTGGTCATCGGCGAGCGCACCAACGCCAACGGCTCGAAGAAGTTCCGCGAGGCGATGCTCGACGAGGACTGGGACACGTGCGTGCAGATGGCGCGCGCGCAGATCAAGGAAGGCGCCCACGTCCTCGACGTGTGCGTCGACTACGTGGGCCGCGACGGCGCCGTCGACATGGACGAGGTCGCGTCCCGCTTCGCCACCCAGGCGTCGGTGCCGCTGGTCTTCGACTCCACCGAATCACCGGTCATGGAAGCCGGACTCAAGTGGTGCGGCGGACGGCCCATCCTCAACTCCGCCAACCTCGAGGACGGCGAGGGCGAGGGCACCCGCTTCGATCGGGTGATGAAGCTGGCCGCCGAGTACGGCGCCGCCGCCATCTGTCTTCTCATCGACGAGCAGGGACAGGCGCGCGACGTCGAGTGGAAGCTGCGCGTCGCCCACCGGATCCATGACCTCGCCATCGAGCGCTACGGGCTGTCGCCCAGCGACCTGATCTTCGACGCCCTCACGTTCCCCCTCTCGACGGGTGGCGAGGATCTCCGCAAGGACGGCATCGCCACCATCGAGGCCATCCGTCGCATCAAGGCCGAGTTGCCTGGCGTCTACACCGTCCTGGGTGTGTCGAACGTGTCGTTCGGCCTCAAGCCCGCCGCCCGCCACGTCCTCAACTCGGTTTTCTTGCACGAGTGCGTGGAAGCGGGCCTCGACGCCGCCATCGTGCACGCGGCGCGCATCATGCCGCTCAACCGCATCGACGAGCGCCAGCGCGAGGTGTCCCTCGACCTCGTGTGGGACCGCCGCCGCGACGGCTACGACCCGCTGCAGGAGTTGCTGGCTCTGTTCGAGGACGTCACCGCCGTGGCCGTCGAGAAGGAGGACCGCAGCGGCTGGCCGGTTGAGCGCCGCCTGGCCCAGCGCATCGTCGACGGCGACCGCGAAGGGCTCGAGGCCGACCTCGACCTCGCCCTCGAGACACGGGCCGCGCTCGAGATCGTCAACGAGGTTCTCCTCGATGGCATGAAGGTCGTCGGCGATCTCTTCGCGTCCGGCGAGATGCAGCTGCCGTTCGTGCTGCAGTCGGCCGAGACGATGAAGACCGCGGTCGCCTACCTCGAGCCCCACATGGAGAAGACCGGTGACGGCGGCAAGGGCCGCATCGTGATCGCCACCGTGAAGGGCGACGTCCACGACATCGGCAAGAACCTTGTCGACATCATCCTCACCAACAACGGCTACGAGGTGCACAACCTCGGCATCAAGGTCGCCATCTCCGACATGGTGGCCAAGGCCGAAGAGGTCAAGGCCGACGCCCTCGGCATGAGCGGCCTGCTCGTCAAGAGCACGCTGATCATGCGCGAGAACCTCCAGGACCTCAACGAGCGCAAGCTCTCCGATATCCCCGTGCTTCTGGGCGGGGCCGCGCTCACGCGCTCGTACGTCGAGGGCGACCTGCGCCAGGTCTACGAGGGCCGGGTCTTCTACGGCAAGGACGCGTTCGAGGGCCTCCACACAATGGACCGGCTGATGGAGCTCAAGCGCACCGGCACCGACGATGCCGCGTTCGGCCGCGAGATCGTCACCACCCACCGCCAGCGACGGGCAGCCGTGGGAGAGGACGCGCCCGCTGACATCCCGGCGCGCTCGCCCGAGGTCGAGGTCGACAACCGGGTGTTCGTGCCGCCGTTCCTCGGCTCCGACGTGGTGAAGGGCGTGCCTCTCGACGACATCGGCGCCTATCTCAACGAGACCGCCCTCTTCCGGAACCAGTGGCAGTTCCGCCCCGAGAAGGGCGAGAAGGATGACGACTTCAAGGCCCGCATCCGTCCGACGCTGCGCGACCAGCTGGCCGCCGCCAAGGAAAGCGGCGTGCTGGTGCCCCAGGTGGTGTACGGCTACTACGCCGCCAACGGTGACGGCAACGACCTCGTCGTGTGGAAGGACGACACCCGCACCGCCGAGTGGGTGCGGTACACGTTCCCGCGGCAGCGGGAGGCGCCCTACCTGTGCATCGCCGACTTCTTCCGCCCGGTCGATTCGGGCGAGATGGACTACGCCGCCTTCCACATCGTCACCATGGGGCGGGCGGTGTCGGAGGCGACAGCGCAGCTCTTCGCCGACAACCACTACCAGGACTACCTGCTGCTGCACGGCCTCGGCGTCGAGATGGCCGAGGCGCTGGCCGAGTACTGGCACCGCCGCATCCGCGAGGAGTGGGGGTTCGCGGGCGAGGACGGCCCGTCGCTCGCCGGGCTGTTCCGCCAGCAGTACCGCGGTGGGCGGTACTCGTGGGGCTATCCCGCGTGCCCCGACCTCGAGGACAACGCCAAGGTCGCCGAGCTGCTCGACGCCGAGCGCATCGGCGTCACCCTCACCGAGGACTTCCAGTACGAGCCCGAGCAGACGACGTCGGCGATCATCTGCCATCACCCCCGGGCCAAGTACTTCATCGCCCGATGAGGACTGAGGCTCGGCACAACACCGAGGCGACGCGCTACGAGCTCGTCAGCGACGGCCGTGTCGTATCGGTCGCTGAGTACCGCATGAGGGGCGAGACGTTCGTGTTCACGCACACCGAGACGGCAAAGGAACTACGGGGCAACGGCCTCGCCGGCCGACTCGTCGAATTCGCCCTCGATGACGTGCGGTTGGGCGGCGGCACGGTCATCCCTCGCTGCCCCTTCGTGAGGAACTTCATCGAAGCCCATCCGCAGTACGGCGACCTGCTCGCCGCTTGACGCTCCAAGCCGACCCGTCGCGCCGCGGCTCATGGCTGTCGGCGTCGTTCGTCTTTGTCACCCTGGCGACGTTCCTCTACTTCACCGCCCTCGGTTCGCTCCTGCCGACGCTGCCCAGGTACGTCAAGCGTGAGCTCGGGGGCGGCGGGCTCCAAGTCGGCATCGCCGTGGGCGCGTTCGCGGTCTCCGCTGCGCTCCTGCGCCCTTGGGCGGGGAGGCTCGGCGACCGCCGAGGGCGGCGCGTGCTGGTCGTCGGGGGCTCGACGACCGTCGCGGTGTCGGTCCTCGGCTACACGGTCGCCTCGAGCCTGGTCGTGCTTGTGCTGCTGCGGCTGCTCACCGGCATCGGCGAGGCGGGGCTGTGGGTGGGGGCGGCGACCGCGGTACAGGACATGGCCCCCGACGACCGAAGAGGCGAAGCGGCGTCGTACTACTCGGTGGCGTTGTACTCGGGCCTGGCGCTCGGGCCGGCGATCGGCGAGCACCTGTCCCAAACGAGCTTTCACGCCGAGTGGTTCTTCGCGTCGGCGTGCGCGCTGCTGGCCGCGCTGTTCGGGCTGAGGACGCCGGTCGGACCGCGGTACTCCCACCGACCTGGCCGGCCGCTGTTGCACCCGTCGGCACTGGGTCCCGGCCTGGTGCTGGGCCTCGGCCTGGTCCCGTTCGTGGGATTTGCCACGTTCCTGCCACTGTACGGCGACCAGGTCGGGCTGCACAGCGTCGGGTCGGTCCTCTTCGTCTACGCGGTGCTCGTGCTTGCCGTCCGCATCGTGGGCGCCCGGCTTCCCGACCGGCTCGGCTACCGGCGGGCGTCGACCATTGCCCTCATCGCCGTCGGGAGCGGCGCAGTGGTCGTCGGCGCGTGGAAGTCGGTCACCGCGGTGTGGGCGGCGGCGGTGATGATCGCAATCGGGATGTCGCTGCTGTTTCCTGCGCTCTTCTCGGCAACGGTGCAGGACGCACCCGAGGAGGAGCGCAGCCATGCGGTCGGCACCTTCTCGCTGTTCTTCGACCTGGCCAACGGCATCGGGCCCTTCGTCCTCGGCGCAGTGGTCAGCGCCACTTCCGAGCGCGGCGCCTTTCTCGCGTCAGCCGTCGTGGCCGCGTTCGGCCTCTGGTTCGTCCGCCGCCGCCGGCTATGAGACCGTCGTTGGCGTGAGCGACGCCACGCCGATCGCCCTCCGCCGGTCGGTCGCGGGCTATCCCTCGCTCTCGGCGAGATCGTGCGGGTGGCTTCGGTACCTCTACCGCAAGGCCACGACGCCGGACAGCTGGGAGAAGGACGGGCAGCCGCACGAACATTGGGACAACCGCAGCGAAGCACCGATGCTCTCGTGGCACCGCTTCGACCTCATCGACTCGTGCTACGCGGTCGCCCTCATGGCCGACCAGACGCCGGCGTGGCGCGAGGTGTACGGCCGGATCCTCGACGAGCTCGCCACCCGCTACACCGCGTGGTGGGCGGCATCGGACTGGCTCACGCAGTTCGGCCACGACCCCGACCGAGAGAACTACCCCGACTACTACCGGTTGCTGATCCCGCCCGAGTTGTGGGGTCGCTACGACGTCCCCGGCTGGACCGCCAACGGCATCGAGCCGTGGGGATTGCAGATGGATCCGATCGGCGCCGACGGCAACCTGTTCTTCAAAGGCTGGTTCCTCGTCGTGCTCGGCCTCCACCGGCGCACGACCAGCGACGACAAGTGGAGTCAGCCGTTCGAGATGGTGCGGGACGGCGAGCACACGTTCACCTGGTCGCACTCGACCATCGCCGAATATCTGGCTGCGCAATGGTCGCGGCGCCCCGAGGGGTGCCACTGCGAGAACACCAAGGTCTGGCCGCTGTGTCTAAGCGCAGCCGGCTTGGGACTCCGTCTTCACGACCTTCTCTTCGGCACCTCTCACCACGACGTCTTTCTCACCTGGTGGACGAACACAGCACGGACGGAGTACCTCGGGTTCGACGGCGACCGGCCCGCCGACGCGCCGACCTTCTACTTCGATCCGATCGAGAACGTGCACCACCGGCTCCCAGCGTTCGCGTCGAGCACCTACGTCGCCCACTACGTCGCCGCCCAGGTGCCCGCCGACGCTCGCGCCCTCTGGGACTCGGCGCGGGCGCAGATGAGTCTGGTCGATCCGCCGTACGCCCCGACCCTCGATCCGCGGGGCGCGGGGCTCTATCTCTTCCTCGCCAAGGAGTGGGACCTCCCTGACCTCGCAGACGCCGTCATGCGTGATGCCGAGGAACGGCTGGAGCCGACGTGGGACATGGAGACCGCCGAGTTCACCTGGGGCTTCGGGCTGAGCGAGCCCCACCCTCGCGGTCAGTGGAACGCGGCGATGGCTGCCGCCGAGGCCAACAGCGTTGGCGGGTGGTGGCGGCTCGCGAACGAGTACGACGCCCGCCGGTTCGACGAACCCACCGTCGTCGACGTCGACTTCCCGACTGTCGTGCCCACGCAGGCCTGGTGGGACCGCGAACGCCAGCGGCTGGCGATCACCCTCGCGCCCGTCAACGTCGCCGCCAGCGGTCGCCCAACCTCGTTCCGGGTGACGAACGTCGGGGAGCCGGCGTCATGGACGGCCACCTCGCTGAACGGCGTATCCGTCTCGTCGGCAGCAGCGGATGGAATCCTCGAGATCACGACAACCGTCGACCACTTCAGCCTGCTCGTCCACCCGCAGCCGTGATCCGGGCTTCGACCATCCACACGACGTCTCGTTCGGGCTGGTAGGAGCAGAACACGCCCGTACGGATCGAAGCGTCAAGGTGTCGGCCGAGCCGGGGGTGGACACGTGCGATGCGGCTCATGGCGTCGCGAAGTCGCCGGCTGACCGCCTTCCGGGCCCGTTCGATGTGGTCGGGCGTGCGGCGGGGTCGACCGGCGAGGCCATAGGCAGCGGTCAGCTCGTCGATTAGGGCATCGAGCTCCTCGCGGGCCGTGGCGCTGCCCTCTCCGTCGCCGATTTCGTAGGCGTCGTCAATCACCGCTTCAAGCTCCGCGATCCGTCGCTGGTAGTGGGCGCGGGCAGCCTGGTCGATTACCGGCTCGCCACGGCCGTCGCGACCGAGCCCGTTCTCGACTGCCTCGGTCGACGAGATGGACCGAGCGTCGGTCCCTCCGGCGATGAGATCGAGGACGTGAAACTCGCGGCCTGGCTCAGCGAGGAGGTGTGCGAGGTCGCGGAGGCCCTTGGTGTCGCGCAGGCTGACCACCATGCCTCCATAGCCAACGGTCCAGTACTCACCGTCACGACGGAAAACGTTGGACTGTTCAACCGCAGTGCGCCGCACGGCGTCGGGGCTGGCGCCGTCTCGAAGGACCGGGAAGAGCGTGCGGGTCCCCGGTATCCCGGGCAACGCGACGTCGTGTCGCTCGCCGAACCGGATCCCCGATCCGGCGACAAGGTCGACGACGGTGCTCGAGACGAGGATCTGCGCGGGTCCCGCCGCCTCGACCACGCGGGCGGCGACGTCGACGGCGATGCCGCGTACTTCGGCGTCGGCAGTCTCGCATTCGCCTGTATGCACTCCCGCCCGAACCGACAGGCCCTTGCGCTCGGCGGCGTCGACGATGCCGAGCGCGCAGCGGATGGCGCGGGCGGGACCGTCGAACACGGCAAGCACGCCATCGCCGAGATGCTTGACCTCCTCGCCCCCGAAGCGGCTGAGATGGGTCCTCACATCGCGCTCGTGGGCGACGAGCAGTTCGCGCCACGCGTCGTCACCAAGCCGTACGGCTCTGGCTGTGGCGTCGGCGATCCCGATGAACAGGAGGGTAAGCAAGCGACGTTGTCGTGCGATCGACGTCCGCGATCCGATCAGGAAGTCCTGCACTTCCGCCAGCACGCTGTCGGCATCGCCGATGAAGGGGAGATGGTCGACGCCCTCCAACTCGACGAAACGGGCATCGGGTATCTCGGACGCGAGGTGACGGCCATGGCTCACCGCGACCAGGCTGTCGTCACGGCGGTGGACCACGAGGGTCGGCACGCGAACGGTGGGGAAGATGTCGACCAGGTCGTAGTTCTCGGACAGCAAGAGCGGCACGATGGCGCCGGGGCTCACCGACTGCCGAGCCAACCTCGCCATCCACTCTGCGAACTGATCGTCGCCTGCCATGCTCGGAGCCCACCACTGCACGGACCCTTCGCTCCGACTACCCCACCCGTGGCTCACGGCCTCGATGAAGGCGCCGACGGTGAAGTCGCCCAGCTGGGCGTCGTGGTCGTAGCGCGTGAGTGTTCCGTAGAGGATGATGCTCGCCGTTCGCTCCGGATGCGTCGCCGCGAACAGCGCCGCCAGCGAACCGCCCTCGGAGATCCCAAAAATGGACGCCTGCTCGGACCCGACCGCGTCGAGAACGGCAAGGACGTCCTCCATCCGCTCCTCGAGCGTCGGCGTGACCGTCGTGCCATGGCGATCCGACAGTCCACAGCCGCGGCGGTCGAAAAGGATGAGGCGACTGAACTCCGACAGGCGCCGTAAGAACGCGGCTAGCGACGGCTCCTCCCAGAAGACCTCGATGTTGGACGCCAGCCCCCAGGACCATACGAGGTCGACGGGTCCCTCGCCCACAACTTGGTAGGCGATGTTCACGTCGCCCGCACGCGCGTATTGCGTCACTGGCTGGCTCACCCACGGCCTCCCAGTTCCCTGGCTGCGCACCATTCTGCTCCTGGCCCCGGTCGATGTCCGGCCAGTCGTCAGTGCGCTACATCGTCCGTCGCGTCGCGATGACCTCTGTGGCGCCTCCCTTCTCGAAGCCGGTAGCGGCCAGAGAGGAACGGAGGACCAGTCATGCAGCATGCCAAGGTCAACGGCGTCGAGTTGGCGTACGAGGTCGTCGGGTCGGGCGACCCGATGCTCTTCATCCACGGCGCGCTCATCGGTACCGGCGGCGTGGCACCTCTACGAGGTTGTCGGCGCCGGGAGGGCGGATGCTCGCCGTATCGGTGCGGACAACCCGCTCGCACCCTCACCGGGAGAGGAGCCTTCCCCATGACCACCATCCGCCGCCGCATCGCCGCCCTGACGTTGGCGTTCGCCGCTGTGCTCGGCACCGCCACGACGGTGA
>Ga0070708_100003290_pt1 | contig 12625 bp, 5 predicted proteins | sample KBSK5503metaG_FD_65469 | JGI IMG/M metagenome (GOLD analysis project Ga0070708, IMG submission 65469) | Corn, switchgrass and miscanthus rhizosphere microbial communities from Kellogg Biological Station, Michigan, USA - KBS K5-50-3 metaG | ecosystem: Host-associated > Plants > Roots >...
GTGCCGGTCTGGAGCCGCGAGTTGCTCGGAAGGAGCGTGAAGTTCGTACCGCCGCCCGAGACCTTGGCCGCGTCGAAGGTGACGACCTGGGCGGTCGGGGCCCCCGCATACATCTGCGCCTTGTTGAACGCCCAGACGCGCACGTTGGAGAAGGAACCGTTGGCCCGGAAGCCGAACATGTTGGCCGACATGTACAGCCCGTCGGGCCAGATGCCGAACTTCGGGTAGTCGTTCAGCTTGTCCGTGATGTTGATCGAGTAGAAGTTCCAACCGCCGCCCACCGGATCGCCGCTCCGGGAAGCCGCAAAGCACTGGTAGGCCCCGGGCGGATTGATGACGTTCTGGGAAGCGTCCAGCTGGAACGCAAAGTCGGTGATGATCCAGCGGTCGGCGAAGGTGTCGTACACGACCACCGGGTCGCCGAAGTTGTCCGTGTCACAAAGATTGCCGAAGTTGCCCTGGCTCATGAACGTGTCGAAGGTGAACGCCGCGACGCGGACGCCGTCGGCCTTGCGGTAGATCCCGATCGACGTGTTGACCGTCTGGATGTAGTACACGGGGCCCACGTCGCCGTTCGGGTCGGGCGGGTGCCCGGCGCCCCAGTTGGTGAAGTCGAGGCCGTCAAAGTTCGCGATTGGCGAGGGCGCGGGTGCGGCCAACGATGGGACTGCCAGACCGGAACCGATCGGGGCGAGTTCTCCCGGCAGGTCCTGAACAGGCGCCTGGCGCTCCGGCCGTTCCCTCTTCCGAGGCGGAATACGTGGGAGCTGACGAAGGTCGCCGTTGAATGGCGTGGCCCGGGTCAGCGATCGTTTGACGGGGCTGGGTGGTGAAGCCCCGGGCGTCGCCTTCAGCGAGGGCGAGATTGCCAGACCGAGGAGGAGAACTCCGGCGGTGAGACCAAAAACGGCGAACCGATTCGACATCGATCAGATTTCTTTATCCGCTCGCCCGATTACTCACGGCCGATACCGTGCGAAAGAGCAATGCTCGACAGAATCCTCCGCGGTGTCGAACGAAATGACATTTTTCTTCAATTGTACGGTATCTGTCCGGGAGGAGTCGTCGCAGCGTACCGTTGTAATCGCCAGGCCGATGGCGACAGTCCGGAGGCCGAGTTTCACAGAATTACGTCCCAGCGGTTTACGGGCTGCGGAAACACCTCATTTGGTGGAAGCCGCCCAACGCTCGGGCGTTCAGCGGCGAGCCGAGCGAGCGAAGCGAGCGGCCCGAGCGAACGCGAGGGCGGCGAGCCCGCTGCAGCCGCGTGTCAGGCCATTACTCCACATACTATTGTGAAGGCCGCAGGCCGACCTGCTTCATCATGGTAGTCGGAGTTGAGCCGAATCTTGCCGCCCTGGAGTTCGATGATCGTACTCCCCGGATGGAAAAGCGTTTACCGGTGGCCGGCATCCCGGGGAAATCGCCCTTGTGTATGCCGGACATGGTCCATTCGACCTGAAAGAAAAAGGAGTCAGGCGACTACGCCTAACTCCTTTGATTTCATGGTTGCGGGGGAAGGATTTGAACCTTCGACCTTTAGGTTATGAGAACTCCTTACGAGTCGGCATGATCCGAAAATCCCCGTAAAAAAGCGGAGTTGGAGTGGATCGACTTCGGTGATTCACGGCGGGAGGCGGCGCTCAATTGCCCGACTTTCGACCGACCGGACGGGTCTAGGAACAGGTCGTTTTGGGAGCCTGTCGTCCTAAACCTATGGCGGGCAGGAGCGTCTCCCGAGGACACTGCTTCGACGCAGAGAGACGCCTTCCGGCGAGCAGTCCGCGCCCAGAGGCGCGAGGATCTCGTTGGAGCCCAGGCGAGTCCTGGCGAGAGGCTCATGGGCTGCGGCCGAGGAGGCGCGACCAAAACGTCGGCCGACGCCAGGACTCGAGGTTCTCGACGAGGTACAGCGTGTTCAGGTACTGCTGGCACGAGTAGGCGTAGTACCTTCCATCAGGCGTCATAGCGACGGCGCGCACGGACACGCCTGCGATGTCGGGCGGCGCGAGCTCCTTCCAGAGCGTTGCGCGGCCGCTTTCGACGTCGATCTTCTCGACCCTTGCCGGGATCTCGCCCATTCGGAAAACATAGAAACCCTTGCCGTCCGCCGCCCACTGAACGGGCACGAAGAGCCCGGCAAGGCCCGGGACGGGGCGAGGCTGCCCTCCGTCGACGGGGCACAACACGATCTGATTCTCGGGTGAGCGTGCGACGACCAGCAGCCCGTCCGGCGACAGCGCGTTGCCCCCGGCGACGAGCTCGTACCCTTCCGGAGCGATGCGCCTCGGTTCATGCCCATCCGGATCGACGACGAAGATGCCGGTCTTCCCGCCTTTCGCCTGGCCCCAGACGAGGACTCTCTTGCCGTCGCGGAACCAGCTCGCCCATCGGATCGACTCGAAGAATCCCTCGCTCACCGGTCTCGGCCCTCCGGCGGCTGTCGGCTGCGCCAGGAGCTTGCCCTGTTGGCTGCTCGCAAGCACCCAGGCGCCGTCGGGCGAGAGGCCGTGCGCCAGGCCGTCTCCCAATCGAATCGGTGGCGATCCATCCCCTTTTGCGATCCAAACGCCTTGCGTGCCCTGGGAAAGGACTTCTCGCAGGACGAGCAGGTTGCCGTCCTCCGAGAGGTCGACCAGCCGCAGGTCCATTCGGCCCACGAGACGAGATTCGGTCTTCTGACCCGAGAGGAAACCGCGCGTCCATTCCTGCCAGTCGAAGAGGGTGATCAAGGCCCTCCCGTCCCAGGAAACATCGTTGAGATCGGCGGTCAACGGTCCACGTTCGAGGAGTCGCTGCCGGCCCGAGAGATCCGCTGCCATGATCGGCGTCTCCACCCCCGTCCCGGAAATGCTTTCAGGGAACCAGATCTCTTCGCCGCCCGGTGACCAGGCGGAAGCCCAGAAATCGGGGCGAACGGGACCGAGCACGGCCTTCCGGCTCTGAGAGTTAACGACCGACAGAGAGTAACCTTTGAACGGCAAGCCCTCGTAGAACGCGATCCGATCGCCGTGGGGAGAGACGCGCACCGACACGATCCAGGCCGGGCTCTCATACACGAGTCGACCGGGCGGATACTCCAGCCGCTGTCGGGCTTCGGCCTGTCGGACCACGGCGAGGTCTTTTCCGTCGGGGCCCCAATCGGCCGACCGGACCTCGCGCAGAACCTCGCGGGGGGATCCGCCGGAAAGCGGCACGAGCGCGAGCGTCCCGCGGCGGAAGTAGAGGTTGTAGTCGATTCTCGGTTCGAGCAGGATGGCCATCTCACCGCGCGTTGAAACCGCGAGAAGCGAGGCGCTCGGCAAGGGAAGCGCCGTCGATTCGCGGCCTCCCGGGCGCGTCGAGAAGATCCGGGACGGCGCCCCGTCCCAGTCGGCGCTGTAGAGAATGGTCTGGCCGTCCGGAGCGAAGCGAGCGTTGCTGATGAAGCCGCGCCGGTAGGTGAGGCGCTGGTAGGTCGGAGAAGAGCGACTCCTGCCGCCGGCGAACCAGGATCCTGCGAGAAGTCCGGCCGCGAGCAGCGCCAGTCCGGCCGCGACGGCCATTCCTGCGCGGACCCGACGAGGAGAGCCTGTCGCCGTCACTCGCGCAGCGCCGCTCGTTGGCGAAAGACCCGACAGCGCCTCGAGGGCAAAGGCGATGTCGCTCGAGGACTGGAACCGACGCTCGGCGTTCTTCTCGAGGCAGTGGCGGAGGATGCGCTCGAGGCCGGGGCTGATGTTCTGGTTGGTGACGGAGAGGTCCGGGGGATCCTCCCTCAAGATCGCGGCCATCGTCTCGCCGGCCGAATCGGCGTGAAAGGCGCGCTTGCCCGAAAGCATCTCGTAGAGGATTGCCCCGAACGAGAAGATGTCGCTTCTCGCGTCGGCCGGCCTGCCCTTGACCTGCTCGGGGGACATGTAGCCGAGCGTTCCCATGACGACGCCGGGCTCGGTGGCGGGCGTGACGGTCGGAAGGTTCGTCGCGCTGCCGGATTGGTCGACCTGCGTCAGCTTCGCCAATCCGAAGTCGAGAATCTTGACGCGGCCCTCCTTCGTAACGAAGAGGTTCTCGGGCTTCAAGTCCCGGTGGACGATGCCCTTGTCGTGCGCCGCCGCCAGCCCCTGGGTGATCTGCAGCGCATAATCGATCGCCTTGCGCGGCGGAAAGCGGCCGTCGGCGAGCTCCATTCGCAAGGTCTCACCCTCGAGTAGCTCCTGGACGACATAGGGAGCGCCGTCGTGAGACCCGATGTCGTAAACCACTGTGATGTTGGGGTGGTTCAGGACGCCGGCGGCCCGGGCCTCCTGCTCGAAGCGGCGCAGGCGATCCGCGTCGTTCGAAAACGAAGCAGGCAGCACCTTGATCGCGACGTCGCGGCCGAGCCTCGGATCCTTCGCCCGGTAAACCTCTCCCATCCCCCCCGCGCCGATCGGCGCGAGAATCTCGTAGGGGCCGAGCTTCGAACCCTGCGAAAGCGTCACGACGGCGAATTCTATTTCCGGCGGGAAACTCCCACCGCCTGGCCCACCGACACGTTCACGATCCGGCCGGTGAGTGCCTCTGACCTGGTGGCAGAGGCGAGCAAGTAGGAAGACGCTCCCTGGGAACAAAGAGAAGGCGATCCTTCAGAGGAAGTCGAACGTCAAGACAAATCCAGTAGGAATCGTGTGGGTCAAAAGGAAAAGGAGTTGGGCAACTCGCCCAACCCCTTTGATTTCTTGGTTACGCGGGAAGGATTTGAACCTACGACCTTTGGGTTATGAGAACTCCGTCATCATCTCCTCAAGTGCGTCCGCAAGGATCGACGTGCTGGCACCAACGAACACGCCGACCATTACCCCGACGAGTACTCCCCACCCCTCGCCTCAAGATCTGTTAACGCACGCCCTCTGGCCTCTAAGGACCCGGCAACCACTTGAAAACATAATCGGCAGGGAACAGGTTTGCCGGGATACGTATTTTGTAGTCCTGCCCGTCGAAAATGCCTCCCTTGAAAGTGCCAACTCCCACGAGCACAACCCCGCTACGGCCAAGAATGTCCGGCGGAGTCAGGGGCGATCCGGTGAGGGTGTAGACATTCCTTGGAGAAGTAACGGTACCAGTAGTTAAGACGACGTCGACATCAGAATTCACCGCTCCTACGAACGGCAGGGTCGTCGAATAACGGATTGTGAGTGGGATTGCGAAACTCCCCGTGTCCGGATTGAATGTACCGGCGCCACCGCCCGCTTTGGTCACCTTGAAGCCGTTTGAACCCAGGTTTGGAAAGCTTGTCAAGGAGGCAAGGCGTCTATCCATACTGAATCGAGCATGGATCGTAAAGTCGCGGGTGACAAGGTCGCTCGGAAACAACTCGATGTTTGCTGTCGCCTGGCCTGCAAAGCTAAAGATCTTGGCTACGTCAGTAGAGCGACCCCACGGAGCGATGACGAACTGCCAGCTGGAGTCGGTTTCGGGCAGCGGAGTTCCGGTCTCCAAGATGAACTCCTGGAAATTGCGAGCGCCCGTCAGGACGTGTACTTCGGTAGTTCCCGTCCCTGTGAGCCTGCGCTTGATACAAACGAGATCGAGCCAGCCGTCGCCGTCGACATCGGCAAGCCCGCATTCTGTATCTAGCCCCGCAGGACCTATTGGCGTATACGTGTCGAGCAAAAAGGAGCTAAATCCGCTTGCGCCTGATAGAATTTGGATCCGCGTCCCGTCGATGACGTCTTTGGAGACCGCGATCAGGTCCGGGATCCCATCGTGGTTCCAGTCGAGCAGGGCGAAATTCCAGAACCGGCTCAGCCTTCTCCCTGGACCAGGCGTCGACTCCGGCAGCGCCGTACCCGTCTGCAAGATGAAATTCTGGAAGAGCGAAGCCCCAGACAGGATATGGAGCTCGGTCGAATTCGTGCCAGTGCCGACTTTCTTAACCCCAATAAGATCGGGAATTCCATCCTTGTCCCAGTCGGCCATGGTAAAGGCCCAGTCATCCTCGGTCTCAGGCAGCGCCGTGGGTACCTGCGCGAGAAAATAGGCAAATGGGAAGCCGAGATTGGCGTTAAGCCCTGTGAGGATATGTACCTCAGTCATGTGGCTACCCGTGTTCTTCTTAGAAACTGCAACAAGGTCCGGAACGCCGTCCGCATTCCAATCCGCAGCAGCGAATTCCCACGAATGATCGGTTTGCGGGACTGGAGTCGGCCTATTAAGGAGACAAAACTCCTGATAGGTGGTCGCGCCATCGAGGATGTTGATCTCGGTCGTTGCGGAACTGGTCCCCGACTGGTGGACGGCTATCACATCGAACCTGGGCGGGGGCGACAGCGCCGCGGCGGACCGACCGGCGAGAACAAGTGAGAGCCACGCGAAGTTGATGAGGAGCCGTGATCTGGAGAGCAACATGAGGCCACCCTTCCACCGGATTACACGACGATTGGTCGGAAGAATCAATCAGACGTTCGTCGAGCCCGCCTGCCGACATCGGCCAAGCGCGGCCGACTTTCGGCCGAAGTGAAAGAAAAAGGGGTCAGGCGACTCCGCCCAACCCTTTGTTTTCATGGTTGCGGGGGAAGGATTTGAACCTTCGACCTTTGGGTTATGAGAACTCCTTCATCCTCGCCTCAGGGCGAAAAAACCCGTAAAGACGCGAATTCTCTCCTGACACGAGTCGGCATTTTTCGGCCGCTGTAGGCGCGAGATCGCCCGACTTTCGACCGACCTCAGTCGAAGGGGCAGACCTTTGTCCCCCGGCGAGTGCGAGCGCACCTCCACCGCTGCGTAAAACGCCCTGCTGAGACCCCGCAACGAGTATGGTGTTCTACCCCAGTCGCAGTCAGCCACGAGAGTCAAAAGCGAGATACGAGTGGACCGATCGAACGGCGGCCGCTCCTTCGCCGACCGCGGCCGCGACTCGCTTGGTCGATCCGGAGCGGACGTCCCCGACCGCGAACAACCCCGGTTGGCTGGTCTCGAACGGCAGCGGGGCGCGCCCGATCGCTTCCCAGCGTCCGTTGAGCTGCTCGCGCCCGAGGGATCGGTCCGTGAGCACGAACCCTTGACCGTCGAGGGCGGCGAAGCCGGACAACCACTCCGAGGCGGGGTCGGCTCCGATGAATGAGAACAGGGCGGTGCTGGCGAGCGTTTCCTCGCCACCGGGGCCGCTGACCCGGACTCCGGTGAGAGATTGGTCACCCTCGAGCGCCACGATCCTCGTGTTTCGCCGGACGACGATCCGCTTGTCGACTTCGATCCGGTCGACGAGGTAGCGAGACATGCTCGCGGCGAGGTCCGGTCCACGAATCACGATGGCGACAGCGCTCCCGGCTTCCGCGAGAAACAAGGCGGCCTGTCCGGCGGAGTTGCCGCCCCCGGCGACGACCACCGGTGATCCCGCGCACGATCGGGCCTCCAACTCGGTCGCGGCGTAGTACACGCCGCGGGACTCGAACTGCTCGAGCCCGACGGCATCGAGCTTCCGGTAGCGCGCTCCGGTCGCGACGATGACCGCTCGACCCGGGATGTCGGTACCGTCGGACAGGCGAAGCACGAAATGGCCGGCCTCCTCCCGAAGCGATAAAACCGCGACCGGGCTGCTCAGAGAAGCGCCGAACTTTTGGGCTTGGACCGTGGCCCGCTGCGTGAGGTCCCCTCCGGAGATGCCGGTCGGGAAGCCCAGATAGTTTTCGATCCTCGAGCTGGACCCTGCCTGGCCACCGACGGCCACCTTCTCGAGAGCGAGCGTGCGCAGTCCCTCCGACGCGCCGTACATGGCCGCCGCGAGCCCTGCCGGACCGGCCCCCACGACGATCAGATCGAAGCAGCGGTCCGGCAGTTTTCCGACCGTCAACCCGAGGTAATCGGCCAGGACATCCGGGGTCGGGCGGTGAAGCACCTTTCCCGTGACGATCACGACGGGTAAGTCCTGCGGGGCGATGTCAAGCTCTCGCAGAAAGCGCTCGACTTCGTTGTCAGCGTCCGGGTCCAACCACTCGTGCGGGATCCGGCTGCGAGTCAGGAACTCACGAAGGCGGCCGGAGTCCGGTGAGAACCGCGAGCCGATGACGCGAATCGCCGAGGAGGCGCCGCTCATGAGAATCGCACGGCGAGCGAGGAAGGCGGCCAGGATCTTGTCGCTCAGACTCGGGTCCGTGGCGATCAGGCGCTGGAGCGCATCACGCGGAACGGCGAGCACTTCGCCCGGCTCGGCGACGCGGGCCGACACGAAAACGCGCTGGCCGGTCAGGAGATTCAGCTCTCCGAGGAAGCGGCCGGCCGGGTGGCGGGCGATGACACGTTCGCTACCCTCGGAGTGGACGACGATCTCGACGGAGCCGGCAAGGACGACGTAGAAATCGTAGCTGGGGTCGCCCTCCCGGTACAGGTACTCACCGGCCGCCACTGCCCGGCGAACACCGAGCTGCCCTAACGCCGCCATTTCGGCTTCGCTCAACTGCAGAAAGGCATCTGTGTCAGCAGCCACAGAGGGAACCCCCTACCCCTAACCTTTTGCCTTTTGAGCATTCAACAGAGCGACCTGCGCAGCTGAGATGCCCTCGAGGGCGAGCCCGTACGACAACCCTTCCTGAACTTTGCGGCGGAAGCGTGTCGAGAGCGCCATCCTCGTGTATCGCAACGTGAGCGGGCTCTGCTTGGTCATGTGTCGTGCCAATTCCCAGGCCCGCGGCAGCAAGGCTTCACGAGAAACGACCTCGTTCACCGCACCGTACTCCTTCGCTTGTGCCGCGCTCAGTTTCTGGCCGGTGAGCAGGAAGTAACGACCGCGAATCTCGCCGATGACCTCGGGCCACACGATATGCAAGCCGTCGCCGGGGACGATGCCGAATGCGGGATGAGGCGCATCCTGGAAGTCGGTATCTTCGGTGGCAATGACGATGTCGCAGAGCAAGGCATATTCGGAATGCACCGTCACCGGCCCATTGATCGCCGCGATCATCGGGACTTGTATGTCGAGAATGTTCTCGAGGATCTTCGTGCCCTCGCGGAGGATCTTGTCGTATCCCGTGGGCGTGAAGAAGTCGAAACCCTCCGGGTTGATCCGCGTACAGAATTCATTGCCAGTGCCGGTCAGGATGACGACGTGGTTCTCGGAGTCATCGCCGATGTCACGGAAGGCCCCAACCAGGGCTGTATGCACGTAGCCATTGAACTCGAGCGGCCCGCCTCCGGAATGCAACGCGACTTCGAGGATTCCATCTTCGCGTTTCATCCTCACGTTTTGGTATTTATTGCGATAGCTGTCGAACACAGTCTTGCTCCCTTCGTTGAGGCTTCTACTAACCGGCGGCGAATGCTGGCCGTGAAGGGCCCTGCCCTGCGTGCTGATGAATCAGAAAGGCGGCACTCGCAGCCGGCAACATGAGAGCGAGAAGAATCGCCCGGAGCAACCGATAACACGTTCGTGTCATTTTCGCGTTAACAGTCGGATCATAGCGTCAAGCAGTTCGAGGTCCCCGGTGCGCCAGGTGTCGAACCGAGAGGCGTGGGCGCGGGCCTGAACCCGCCGGCCCAGGGCCTGACGCTGCCCCGGGGCTGGTGGGGCCAGGTCTTTCGTATTTGTTTAAAGGCCGCTTACGATATCCGAAAGAGGCCCCATTCCTAACCCGAGCCGACAGTACGTCCACGACGTGTTCGGCGGCGGAGCACCCTCCACGCTACTTCCGCCGAACACGCTGCCCGATCTCAGCTCATGAGTTCCGCAGCTCTCTTACTTTGCTGTCGCCACCCCTTTTGCCGCCGTCTCGATAATCGATGCAACAGCCTGCGGCTGCGACACGTACACGGAGTGGCTGGCCTTGACCTCAACGACGGTTGAACCGGCGCGTTTGGACATAGCGCGTTGGGCGTCGGGCGACTCTCCAGCGACCTGAAGAAAAAAGGGTCGGGCGGCTCGCCCAACTCCTTGATTTTAATGGTTGCGGGGGAAGGATTTGAACCTTCGACCTTTGGGTTTTGATGCTTGGGAATCACTTAACCAACGCCAGGCAGGAGCACCCAGAGAGGACCGAGGCTGCAGGCACCTCGAGAACGCCTGTCGCTTTCTGCCCCGGGCCGCGGTGACGTTAGACCTCTCCCATCCCGCTTCCACCGAGTCGGCCCGGGATCTCACGCCTCTTGAACCGACCGGCGGACGGAGATCCGCGCGTTCCGAAGGCGGAGACACGAGATCCTCCGAGAAATCTGAAGAGTATTATTTGATCCGACAGAAGGAAGGGGGCGCACATGATCGTTCAGGCCTCGTTTCTCGTCGCAACGATTCTTGCTGTCCCGGCCGCAAGCGCTCCTGTGAAAATCCCGCAGGTTGAATCGTTGGAAGTCACGGTCGTCGTTGACAACTTCTACGATTTCTTTCAGAGGGAGGAGAAGTGTGCCAAACGGCTCAGTCTGGCCGCGGCTGACAGCTTCGAGGGTGTCCGGGTGCAGGGGGAGATGGGGCTCGCTTATTTCATTACCGCCACCATCGACGGCAAGAAGCACACACTGCTCATGGACTTCGGCTTGAGCCCTGAGGTGTACGAGAACAACCTTCGTCATCTCAGGCTCGACACCTCTCAGGCGGAGGCGCTCGTCTTGAGCCACGGCCATGAAGACCACTACGCTGGCCTTCCCGTCGCGCTTAGGCAGACCCACGTCCCGTTCTATGTCGGTGGACCCGATGTTTTTCTACACCGCCTGTTCGTCACTCCCGCCAAAACGGTTGACATGGGAACACTCGACAGGGCGGCGATCGAGAAGACAGGCACCAGAGTGGTGTTCATACCTCAGCCTACCGTGATCGCCGGCGTGGCGCTCGCATCCGGCGAAATTCCACGTCTCACGGACTACGAGAAGGTTCCGCCAGCCATGAAGATGGAGAAAGACGGCATCCTGGTTCAAGATCCTCTGACACACGAGCTCGCCTTGATCTTCAGTGTCGCCGGCAAGGGGTTGGTGATCGTCACCTCCTGCGCTCATTCGGGCGTGATCAACACGGTCGAACATGCGCGTAAGATCACCGGGGAGGCTCGGGTCCTCGCAGTCATCGGGGGGATGCATCTCACCACCGCAACCGAAGAGACAATCGACAAGACGGTCGCTGCGCTGCAGGCGATCAAACCGATCTTTGTTGCTCCCATGCACTGCACTGGCAACCGCGCGCTCACGAAGTTGGCGACCTCCATGCCAGACGCTTACGTGCACCAGTCGGTTGGAACGCGCTACGTCTTCCAAGCCGCCGGCAACTGAAGGACGATCTGCGGACTGAACGCACCCCCCGGATCTCGGGGCGCGGCTCGTCGTGTCGGTAGAGGACTTCATCGGCGACGCGCCCCGTGGCCGCGGTAGACAAGGGTCAACGCGTCGGACCCGTGCCACTCGACGCTAACAACGGTGACCGACGCGTTGGGCAGGATCCCGCGCACGGAAGCATAGGTCTGGAGATCCTCGAGTTTCAACGGTTACACGTTCTTACTACTCCTTGAAAAAGCTGATTTCGATCAGTTAGGTGCGTCCGCGCGAGAGACCGCCGACTCTAATGGGGTTACTGACGGCGCGCGCAAGAACCGGCCGACTTTCGGCCGACGTGAAAGGAAAAGGGGTCAGGCGACTCTGCCTAACCCCTTTGATTTCATGGTTGCGGGGGAAGGATTTGAACCTTCGACCTTTGGGTTATGAGGCTAGCGAGTCACCCGACGGACCGGTACCCAGCAGTACCCAGCGCAGACGGGAGAGGCAGATCCGGGGCCATCCCCTTCCGCTGGATGGGGCTGAATCCTCGTCCTTCTGACACGGAACTGTGTACGCCGTCCGGGTTCAGAACGTCTGACAGTCCGCCGTGGTCTTCCCCCGTCCTTTTTCTCCTTCCTCGCGGGTTGGACCCCCGTTTCCCGCTCCAGTCATCTCGATCACACGGGAGCGGCTGAGACTCGAGCAGGCCTAGAATCGGGCCGGCTGGAATCATGTCGCTTTCGCCGGGTGCTCGCCTCGGCCCCTACGAGATCCTCGCGCCGCTCGGCGCGGGCGGGATGGGAGAGGTCTACCGGGCGCAAGACACGCGGCTCGAGAGAACCGTGGCGATCAAGGTCCTCTCTTCAAGCTTGTCCTCATCTCCCGAAGTTCGCCAGCGCTTCGAGCGCGAGGCGAAGACGATCTCGCAGCTCTCCCATCCGCACATCTGCGCGCTCTACGACGTCGGGCGGGAGGGGGAGACCGAGTTCCTCGTCATGGAATACCTCGCGGGCGAAACGCTCGCCGATCGACTCGTGAGAGGACCGCTGCCGCTCGAGCAGGCAATCCGATTCGGCATCGAGATCGCCGACGCGCTCGACAAGGCGCATCGCCAGGGCATCGTCCACCGCGATCTGAAGCCCGGCAACGTCATGCTGACGAAGTCGGGAGTCAAGCTGCTCGACTTCGGGCTGGCCAAGGCGGTCGCGCCTCCTGGAAGCGGTATCGCGGATCTCACGTCTCTTCCTACGCAGGCAAACCTGACGCGTGAAGGCGCGATCCTCGGGACGTTCCAGTACATGGCGCCCGAACAGCTCGAGGGGCACGACGCCGACGCCCGCACCGACATATTTGCGTGCGGGGTCGTGCTCTACGAAATGGTCACCGGAACGAAGGCGTTCGCCGGGACGAGCCAGGCATCTCTGATCGGAGCGAT
>Ga0070708_100003291_pt1 | contig 12622 bp, 14 predicted proteins | sample KBSK5503metaG_FD_65469 | JGI IMG/M metagenome (GOLD analysis project Ga0070708, IMG submission 65469) | Corn, switchgrass and miscanthus rhizosphere microbial communities from Kellogg Biological Station, Michigan, USA - KBS K5-50-3 metaG | ecosystem: Host-associated > Plants > Roots >...
CCGCATATGCCTGCTGTACTATCGACAGAACCATCAGAATGGCCATGACCACTCGTAGGAACCACACAGGTTGTTGGGACATCTACGGGTTATTTAAGAACACCTCGTATGCAGAATAGATATTAGGATGTTGTACACTACCGGTCAGAAACATTGCCAGAGATATCTGTGATAGCGGGGCCGGCTTCGTCTGATCTTGCAGACAGAGTTGCAAAGCGGCTCAGTGCGCACCTGGTGGCGGTAGAACTGAGGGTATTTTCAGACGGCGAAAGCAAGCTGAAGATGGGTAGGGTCGGAAAGAACTGTATCATTGTCCAGTCTACTTACCCACCAGCCGACACGCACCTCATGCAGGCTCTCATGATGGCAGTTAGATGTGCCGAAGGAGCTCGCGACGTATGCGCAGTCATTCCCTATCTTGCCTACGCCCGGCAGGACAGGGCATTTCTGGAAGGTGAAGTGGTGAGCATCGCCCTTGTTGCAAAATTACTTCAATCGGCAGGCGTCGGACATGTTATAACGGTTGACATTCACAGCCAGCTTGCCATGTCATATTTTGCAAGTGTCCAGAATGTTTCTTCAATCCCTCTCTTAGCAGAATATGCATCCAAAATGAAGCTGCGCAGGCCGATTGCAGTGTCGCCTGACGCAGGCGGTGCAGACAGGGCAAAAGAATTTGCAAAGCACTCGAAGACTGACATGTTCGCTCTGAAAAAATCACGCGACAGGACGACGGGAGAAGTTACGGTCGACGAAAAGCTCGACATCGACGTTTCCGGCAGAGACGCGATACTCATAGACGACATGATAAGCAGCGGTGGAAGCATGGTCAAGGCTGCGGAAGTGTTACACAAAAAGGGTGCCGGCAAAGTATATGCAATGTGCGCTCACGCGCTCTTGATAGGCGACGCTGCTCAAAGGCTCAAGGCAGCCGGCGTACAGGATATTATCGCTACCAATTCTGTTCCCGGGGAATACGCCAAAGTAGACCTAAGCCCGGCTATAGCAGAAGTCGTAAAATCCCGCTATAGCTCAGCATAAATTTGGCAGGCATTATCATAGGCCTAGCCAGATGGCAAACATGCAGCTCGTTTTCCTGGGCACCTCGTCGGCAGCGCCGACTATCGAGCGCGGCCTCTCCTCCGTCGCTCTCATGAGAGGAAGTGAGCTTCTACTCTTTGACGCCGGTGAAGGGATGCAGCGCAACTTCATAAAGGCCGGCCTTGGCATGAACAGAAAGATGAAAATCTTTATCAGTCATCTGCATGCAGACCACTGTGTTGGGCTGCTGGGGCTGCTCCAGACGATGGCTCTTCAAGGAAGGGAAAAGGTCATAGACATTTACGGCGAGTCAAGAGTAAAAGAATTTTTGGAAGAAAACATGCGAATAATCAAGTTTGGGCTAACTTTTGAAGTCACAGTCCACACAGTAAAAAAGCAAGGCATCGTGGTGAAAGAAGACGAGTACCAGGTTAATTGCTGCGAGGCGTTGCATTCAATCCCCTCCCTTGCGTACTGCCTTGAAGAGTTTGACAGGCCAGGGACCTTTGATATCAAGGAGGCAAAGAGACTTGGGATACCTGAGGGAGAGCTGTACAGCAAGCTGCAACACGGACATGACATAACCTACAAGGGCAAGAAGATCAGGTCAAGTCAAGTAGTCGGGCTGCCGCGCAAAGGTAGAAAGATAGGAATATCGGGCGACACTAGACCTACTGACAAGCTTGCAAAATTCTTCCGCGGGTGCGATGTGCTAGTCTTCGAGTCAACTTACAGCCGGGACAAGCAGCAAAAAGCGATTGAAAACTGGCATTCCACAGCGACAGAAGCGGCAACAATAGCCAAGAAGGCCGGTGCGGGCAGGCTCTTTCTGACGCACTTTAGCGCGCGCTACGATGAAACCTCAGTACTCGTAAAGGAGGCAGGCGCCATTCACCCCAATGTTGAGGCAGCCGAAGATCTGAAGACGATAGAGATCCCGTACGCCTAATTTTACCAAAGTAGATCATGATGAAAGATTCCTGAAAATAGGGGAAAATTGATCACGCATGCTTGTTTAGCCGATCTGAACCGCCACCATCAGCCTCTTGCACAGAATTCTGAAAGGTCAAGGATGGAATCACTGTTAACGACAGCACTAATGTTACCGCGGTTGACAAGAGCTTGCTCCATCCGTTACAGACCTTTGTATCCTTGGCGTCATATCTTGTCATGACAGCTGGTTCAATGCATATATAATAAAAATCGTATGAATTTCTTTCAGGGTGATCAGATTCCTGACAGGAGCTCTCAGCGTTCCCAAACTTTCTCAAGGCATAGAAAGTTAACTTCTGATCTCATAGATCAAACAAGCGCTCGTGTCTGACAAGATTTCAAGATCATGGACGGTTTGGCTTCCATGAGAAAGCGGTAGTTCTTTCAAATTTACTAACAGGCTTGATCTAAGAGTGGACGAGCGCGAAGCGCTCCGCATCTACGTGCTAGTACACGAGAAACGCATTTCGCCTGGTAATAACAGAGATAGCCGGCGCGGCCATTTACCTTGCATCTCAACTACAACGAGTTCCTTCGCCAAGTAGAGATATGCCAAGTGGCAGATATATCGACCGTCCGCTTCGAAAAAGGTGGAGATCAAGGCGACTCTGCAAATCTGACATAATGCGACAGGTCTCTTGCATCATTAATGCCATCAAGCTGATCCACATTTAGTCTCAGGTACGCGGCCTTGAATTCAGAATATGCTTCCTTGCATGAAAAGAGCGTCATGAGGATGTTGTCGTGATCGAGCCGAAATCCCTGGCAGGGCTCATGCCCTCTCACTATCGCCTTGGTGCCAAAGGCCTGTAGCCATTTGCGCGAAATGCCACTTCCAAAGTGCCTCCCGAGTCCCCTACTTGACATTTCCCATCCCGGTTGAGCCTCGATCTCCCTTGGGTCGTTCCATAGCAGCTCTTCAAGCACCCTGCTTCGGACCTGGTTTTCCTGAGCATTGGCTATTGATTCCTTAAAGGTTGCAATCGCCGAGTCCTCAGTAGGGAGGCCGCCATGGACGAGGAGTAGCTCTTGCCGGACCACGGTCGCAAGTGTTAGCAATTTGAACATCGACAGCAGCTTTTGGTAAACCTCTTTGCCGCAGCTGCCAAATCGTTCTTCGATTTCACAAGGCAGGTCATTTGACGAAAAAGGAAACTCAGCTGGTGCCTCATGGTTTCCCCTCATGAGTACAACTGAGTCCGGGTATGTGCATTTCAGGTGACACACCGTATACATTACGCCTACAGAGTCGCTTCCCCTGTCGACATAGTCGCCTAGAAACACTAGCTTGTTCATCCGGTTTGATAGGAATCCCCCATACCTTATTTCTGAAAGGATACGGAAAAGCGATTTTGAATCACCGTGCAAGTCGCTAATGACTGCAAGGTTTTCCAGATCGTATATTTCCACGAGCCCACCTTTAACTTTGCCACCAGCAATACTTTTCCTTTGCCTTTCTTCCTGCAGCACGCCTATCGTTTGCACTATTTTCTGCGCAAAATCAGACACACCGGCCTCTGCTGCAGACTGCTCGAGATGCAATACGGTACTGATGCGGCGCGATGGTTAAATGTATTGCAAACAGGATCCTTCTAGAGAATAGCTGCCAAGAGAGATAAAGGAGGAATCGTATGGCTTCAGATGTATGTAAGAGTTCTCGCGACAGCCGCGGGCAACATAATAGCCCGAGGCATGATAAAGTCGCTCTAAGCTTGCAAACAAGAAAAGCTACATCAAATATGAGACCTTAGGTGTGCGCCCCAGGTCGCTTCTAGAAAGATCCGACGAATTCGCCCGAGTTTTCCTTTCCAATTGCTGTCAAGCCTAGGGAGGGCTATAGCTCACTCCACTTCTACATTGCAAGTAGCCCTGAAGAGATGGACAATGCTATTTTGACTATTGAAGAAGCCAGCTGCCGGCCACTGTCCAAAAGTACCTCGCAGACTATTACTATCACCTAAGTACATGACTAGACGACCGACTCAAGGCTGATCTGGTATCCGTCAAATACCACGGAATACAGGGTTGATGCCGGTACGAGCGACTGCAGGAACAGTGTGTCGTTTATCATCAGAAAACGCAGGTGCATGTCTGAAACTTCTGAAAGGTAGTTGAGCACATCCTCTTGCGAGTAGCTGATGACGGCTATAGAGAGATCCGCGCTTATTCTGACATCGGACAGCAGGTTTTCCATCCCACTCTTTACACCTTTCTGGCCATAGGATCTCTGCATGATATCAGTTCCCATGATGTTCAATAGTAGTCTGCCGCGATGTTTTTGTTTTATCTGGGCAAGTGCGGCTATCAATGGGTCGATGCGCCGTTTCTTGTCCAGCAACATGATGTTGTCGGCCATGTCTCCTACCTTGCGTGTCCACAGTATTTTGAAAAGGCTCTTTTTGCTTGGAGGCATTGACGGCCCAAGGTAGTTCATTATGGTGTGTGGGTCCATCCAGTCAAATGGCTGGAACAGCACGGGATTGTTGTTTGAAACAAAGTTTGAAACAATCCTCTCAAGAAACGCCATGGCGACCACAGTGTTTACATGCGAGTCCAGCTCGAGCAGGACTACTCCCTTCCTTGGAAAGCCACCGCCAAGCGAGCCATCAAGTACAGGGTATCCGCTCCTGACATGATCGGCTGTTGCAATCCCGTCGCCTGATGCAGTTTTTTTGCGCGGCTCTGGCTTGAACTTGACCGGCCTGTACGGGGCAAAGCTGCGGAAGATGCTGTTGTCGAGCGTATAGATGTATGACGGCCTTTCTATACGCACTCCCCGGAGCTTGAGCAGGAATATTTCGCGCACCCGCACGTTTTCGTAGTAGCTTTGTTTCAGTTCCAAAATGCCGTCAACAAGGAAGTCAAGCGTGGTATCAGCAGGATGCTCGCTTATGAATATCAGTTTGGCTCCTGCTCTCTCCCTCCAAGTCTGGAGCACTCTCTCGTTGTTCAGGCGCGCCTCTTTGTCCATGAAAGACGCGATGGCATCCCAGCTGTCGATTACGATTATTGGCGACTTGATATCCATCAGCTGGTTGGTGATGCGCTCAAAAAGTGACTCGGGTTCGTCAAGCCTGGCATCTTCGAAACTTGGCATCAGGACATGCTCGTTGGCGTCCCCGGGGTTTGTGGACTTTGGCTGTTCGACAAATGTTTCAAGCCATGGATAATACTGGAAAAGCTGTTTTGGGGAGACTCTTGTTGAAACATAAAAAAAGTTGTTCTTGCTACCAATGGCCTTCAAGATAGTTAGAGCAAGTGTGGTCTTGCCGGTGCCTGCGAATCCTTTAATGAGGAGCGAGTATGTGTTGCGTTGGATAAACCGCACGAGCTCGTCAGGCATGTACACATGCCGGTTACCTTGTTCCCCGTCAGCACTCATAGTCGATTCTGCCAAGCATTACTCACCATAATCGTCTTAATAAGACGGTTTGCGAATTAGGTGTTATCATGCAGCTATTCCTTATTAAATATTCAGCCCGCCTCATTCTCGGTAACAATATAATGCGCCCACATACAAGAAATCGGTGTTGGAATTTGATGGCGCCTGGCTCGAGGTTCGGGCCTGCGCAGACAGCGGCCAGGCCGCGAGCGTCAATGATCAGACCCTTAAGGTCCCAGCCGTTTCAGAAGTTCTCGAAGCCGCGGCAAAGACAAACAAGCACCCGGGCATGTGGGAATATTCTCGCCGGCTTTACAAAGAAGAGATAGAAACGATAAGAACTGCACTTGGGTTTGCGAAAACGGCCGAAGACAATAGATCCCTCTCGCTTTCAGTTGACGTGACGTACAAAGGATCTTGCTACACCCTTACGCTCTTTGCAATGAAGAAAAGCCAGTAACATATTTATTGTAATGGAGAAATCTTTTGTCCTAAGTACCGCCATGGTAATTAATGAGGAAATAATAGCAGCCAGGAAAAAGGTCGCTGAAAGGCGACCCAAGTTCATCAGGCAGGAGAGTTGGAGGTACGACAGGCTGGCCGAGAACTGGAGAAAGCCCAAGGGCAAAGACAACAAGATGAGGAAACAAAAGTCAGGCATGCCGGCAATAGTCAAGGTTGGCTATAGAGGTCCAAGAGTGGCAAGGGGTCTGCACCCGTCCGGCTACACTGACAATATCGTTCACAACATGGCCGAGCTGACAAGGCTGGATCCGAAAAGGGACGCAGCGCGGCTGGGACATACAGTAGGCAAGAGAAAGAGGATAGGGATAATCGCCAAGGCCAACGAGCTTGGCATCAAAGTACTGAATGCTGGCAAACTGATGCCAAAGAAGGAAGAAGAGGAGAAGAAGGAATAATGGTGGTCAACATTTCAAAAAAGCGTGAGCTTGCAGCAAGAATTCTTGGCGTTGGAGCCAATAGGATCCGCTTCGAACCCGACAGACTCGAAGACGTTGCCGACTCCATTACGCGTGAAAATATACGCTCGCTCGTAAAGAGCGGCGCGATATGGACAGTCCAGCTAGCGGGAACCTCAAGGCGCAGGGCGATTGAAAAGCGCTCTGTCTGGAAGGTTCACGGTAAGGGGCCCGGCTCTAAGAAAGGCAAAAAAACCGCAAGGGTCGGAAAGAAAGAAGTTTATGTGATAAGGGTTAGGTCGATGCGCTACCACCTCAAGGTTCTCAAGGAAAGGAAGGACATCACCAACGAAACCTACTGGCAGCTGTACAAGAAGGTCAACGGAGGCCAGGTAAGATCGCTTGCACACCTGCGTGAGCTTGTAAAAGAAGGCAAGTCCCGTTAGCGGAATTTGGCAAGGTTTGTCCTACATCTTGCAAAGTCATGCACGCCGTCGCGCATAAAACGCACACCTTCTTTTTTCAGCAACTCCTTCTTCTTTGCCTTGCCAAATGCGTAGCCACCTACATCGCCGTTTGACATGACGACCCTGTGACACGGCACGACAATTGGGTTTGGGTTATTGTTCAAAATCCTGCCGATCGCGCGCGAAGCGCCGGGATGCCCAAGGATCTTGGCAATGTCACCGTAAGTCGTAACCTTGCCTTCCGGAATTCTGACAAGTAGGTCATAAACATCGGTTGACTTAAGCTGTTTGTGCACATGCATTTACCGGCATACATGTATTTCAAAATAGCGCTATAGTTTGTATATTTCAAGCCCAGTTTTTTCCGCCATTTTCATTATCCTGCCCTTCTGGCTTCCAAGGCCCTTGCTGTCTAGAACAATGTACGTTACCTTTTCCAAGCTCTTTTCTATCATCTGGTGCAGCATCTGCTCGTCAATTGTTTCAAGATTGCGCTTTGATGCCACAGCTGCAAGGCCGAACTCTGTTTCCAGCAGCAGCTTGTTGAACTTTGTCGGGTAATGCGTGCCTCCGAGCGCGATTCCCACCTTTTCACAACGCACAATGCCGTTATCAATCATGCCAAGCAGGGTTTCGCATATGAGTCCTGCGGCATTTCTGTCGCCCCACTGCTTTTCTGATGAGCCCAGCTCTACAAACAGGACAGGTTTTTTCAGCGATGTTGGCCCATGGTGCGTAGCCTCTATGATAATATCATATTCTGGGACCTTGTGTTTGGCAGCCGTTATCGCCTTCAAATATCCTTTCTGCAGGCTTGGGTACGATACTGCAATTTCCTTCGGATTTCCCCCATAGGGGTTGTGGGCAAAGTTGCCAGTGCAGTGACAGGTGAGTGTTGGAATCTGGCTCTCTGACCTGTGCTTTGAGAGGAAAACGAATGAGATCGCGTCCGGATAGTTTTCATCAAGGTCTTCCAGAGTCAACAAACTGCCGGAAGCAACATGAAGCTTGACATTTTCGCTGCGTGACGACCTGTAGCACTTGCTGTTGCTTGCAAATCCCGCGCTATCCTTGAGGTATTCAGTCATTGTCATCCCTGCCAAATCCTGGCTTGAGGCTACGAGGATATAGTTATCCAATCCAGAGTTTCTGCGCACAATTGTAATTTTAGCCTTGTCGCATAATAAAGGCAGGGATAAAATCCGATCCAACTATATCTTATCAGCGCAGGTTGGTATGCAATTGTGTAATACTCCGTCTTAAGCATCAGGAAGTAATCTGCTAGATGGTAGACTATTCAAGTTGGGACTTCTTTAGGTGAGCAGGGACATGACTCGTGATAACTGGCACAGGTGTAGCAGTATATCTTGATGCCATTATGACAATTAGGGCACAGCATATATCTGATTTGGTGAGTCGATTGGTTCTGGGACAACTTATGGTTAAACAGTGAATCACGGTATAGCTGTTGATTGGTTATCGAGATTTGACCTTTCTGTCGAATTATTACCAATTTTCATCCTTCTTCAATGATTACCTTGTGATCCTTGAAGGTGCTCTCATGTATTCCTTTCAAGATTTCCAGCATCTTGCAGACACAGAAGAATCTCACAGTATAATCTGAGGAAAAAATGCCTAAATACTTCCACACTAAGATTCTCATATGGATACAGGAAGTAGCCAGAATCCCAAGAATTATCAAATCAAAGGACGCTTCATGTACGCGGATTATTCGCCACTCGAAGATGACAGAAACCTAGTAGACATTATCAAGGATTTTGTTTCGCTCGTGTCGAGGCTAGGCAGGATTGACATCAACAACAAGAAATTAGGTTTGTTGCTGTCTGATTCTGATGGCCTGCGCACCGACATCATAGCGGCGATAAAGCAGATTAGAACGAACACGACATTTACAATGGATAAATTTTACAACGAACATTCCGATGTTTTGGCAAATGATCTGTTAACTACAGGAGCGACAATTTTGGTAGACACAAAAAATTCGCTGTCCGAACTGCTGGGTAACACTGAAACAAGCTTCGATCAGCAACATACCAAGTATAAAGAAAAAATATTGACAAGAATAAATGAGAATAATAGTACTGCATCCGACATGATCCAGTCATGGCTGGCCGGCGACTACAGAAATTTGCCACGTCCCATAGTATCAAACCTAGTTGTTACTACCAGTGCATCAATTGAAAGAACCGACCTCAAGACTTATGGGATTTCCCGGACAACAAGATCTTCAACCGCGGTTGTAGGCACTTTTCAAGGAGCGCCGGAAGAGGCAAAAATAGGAGACCAGAATGAACCATCAGCATTGCAATTTTCCTACATCTATCGTATCGACGGGTCAGACCTAGAATTCTGGAACCGCAGGAGGACCATCGCTGAGTTTGGCATTAAGGAGTTGATGCTTCCGGTTGGAATGAAAGCACCCGTATCGGAGAAGATAAAACAGACATTCCGGTTTGGTTCACGAAAAGACGTAGAGATTTCAAAAGAGCCCGAGTTTGTAAAGGTGGACAATTACGACCTGATGATGGTGTCCTTAGAGGGAGACAAGACGCTGACCATAGAATTAGCAGAAGATGCAGCCCACGCTGACACTGGTCATTTCAGAATATCATACGATCTTAGCGCCCTGTCCAATTCAGCTATGCAGTATGAGGAGCAGCACTTCCCTGGTTCTGCGATTTCGAGACCAAAGATAGATTATCTTTCCAAAGACGATAGTGGTGCGCCGGTGACTCGATCGGATGTCCTTCAGATCGAAGAAATCCAGAAGAATTCAAATATATCAAAGATTCAGCTATTAGGTGCAGCAATTTTATCGAAAATAAGAATACTACAAGTCCCGCAGATAGTCCAATCAAGGGGTAGATTAGAGGAACTGAAAACCCATGAAAGCGAGATTGTAATCCCTGTTTCCTTGAAGCAAGGAGATTATGATTCCTTGTTTGAATTCCTGGAATCAGTCGCTTCATCATTTGCCCCCTATGTTGGAAAAATGAAGGAAAGAGCACAGGTGAAAGGGGAGCTCACTATAAGAGAGGAACTTGGCAGTGGACAGAGAAGAGAATTTTCAGTAAGAGCGGATGACTTAAAGTCTCAGCTAAAGGAAACGGAATATGGAAATCGCATAGGCTTAGCTCTGGGACTATGATTGATGGCAAAGCGAAAATAGTCTGTATAATCGGGTCTTTGCCCAGCTCTCCAATTACTTATCGTCCAGGTAGAGCTTGTCTGCATGTCCAATCCTCTTGTATCTAGCTCATTCTCCAATTGATTTCCTAGAAGTAATAAGCTGGGATATTATTTTGAGCAAATGGTCGGCGTCAAATGGTTTTTCTATAATTTGTATTTTCTTGAGACTTTCATCCCTTAGGTTAAGTTGACCGGCGTAGGCAGTGACCATCAGGATTTTCTGGGTTGGACAGATGGCAAAGATTTCTTTCGCAACTTCAACGCCATTCTTTTCTGGCATTCTAAGGTCTAGCAAGACCAAGTCAAAAGGAATGTTGTCATGTTGTTTGCTTAACTCGGTCTCGTACACATCTAGACATTCCCTACCGTCCTTTGTCGCATAGACCTGATAGCCTTTGTCGCCAAGCAGCAGCCTATAGATTCGGAGGATTTCTGGTTCGTCTTCAGCGACCAGTATTTTCGTCAATATCCCTTCTAGTGTAGGCGCTAACTATGTTATAAAATCAGGGTAGCAACGAATAGGGATGATTAGTGCAACATTCCTGAAATACGGCAGTTCCATCAATAATCTCAATCAGAGCCACAGCCCAGTTCATTGAAGCCCGAAAGCTGGGACCCAATTGCCGGCAACTAGGGCCTGGAAATATGTTATTCTTGTTCCTTCTTTTCTTCTCTTGCCTTATTTCGGCCCTTTTCCGCAGCTTCTTTTGCACTGTCATAAGCCTTGGTACCAACCTCTGCACCTTTTTCAATGCCCTTCTTGCCGAGTTCGGCCCCTTTGTCTACTGCCTTTTCGGCCCTTTCCTTCACTTTCTTTAGGAAACCCATCTGCAAGCTACAAAGCCATCTTCTATATTATGTTGACTGAACATGCCACTGATCTTGAATTGCAACAAGATTAGCTAGAATGCCATAATCACTACTTACGAGAAAAGTTAGCATGGCTAAGTAAATTTATAAATTGCATCAGACTTTCGCATACCGAACAAAATGAGCGATAGGGTAAACGATGCCCAAGAGGAAGAAATAGACGTCGAGGATGTCAAAGTTGATGACGATAATCAGAATTCTATGGAGACGGAGACTAGGTTTGCTGAACAACAGATCCATGGACCTCAGAATGGAGAGGAACCTGATCCGGCGGGAAAAGTCGAAGCATTGGGCCCTCCAGCATCTTCACCCCCGCAGCCTCAACCGGCTGTACCGCCAATCGATTCCAAGTTCTTTGCCATACGAACGACAGGTGGGCAAGAGAGGGTCGTGGCAGGCCAGATTCAGGTGAGAGTAAAAGCCAAAAAGATCGGGATCCGCTCGGTCATTGTGCTTGACAGCTTTAAGGGATACATAATTGTGGAAGCCCCGGATTCCAACGTTGCGTACGAAGCGCTTGCAAACATAAGGCATGTCCGCGGCCAGATAAGAGGCGACCTGCCGTTTAAGGACATTGAAGGGTACCTGGTGAAAAAGCCGGCGGTGTCAGAGCTTAGTGTTGACGACACTGTTGAAGTCATTGCCGGCCCCTTCAAGTCCATGAAGGCCAAGATAACGCGGGTCGACTACGAGAAGCAGGAGGCGACCGTCGTCCTGCTCGATTCGCCCTATCAGATACCGGTAACAGTTGACGCAAATTACCTCAAAAAGGTTGCACACTAGGCAATTCCTGCACCCAACTGAACGATTAAATAAAGAAAAGTAACCAAATTCCATTGTCTCTAGCCGGTGTTATAGTTGATTGTTGACCTGAACGTCAGGGGCAAACACGCCATAGTTGTAGGTGGCGGGACAGAGGGCGTAAGAAAGGTCCGCGGCCTTCTCGGGCAGGGCTGCAGAATAACTGTGATCAGCAACAGGGTAAATCGTTTTCTGGCAGACCAAGCGACGCGTGGCAAAATAGAGATTGTCAAGGCAAGGCTCAGCGACGCCAGAATCCTGGAAGGTATCAGCGATGTGTTTCTGGTGCTGGCAGCAACCAACGACCACGAGCTGAACCGCAAGATCGTTGAAAAAGGCCGATCTATAGGCGCGTTTGTCTATGCGACAGACGACCCAGCATTCAGCGATTTCTCCTACACTTCAATCGTCAATATCGAAGGCGTGATGCAGGTCGCGATTTCTACTTCAGGCAAGAGCCCAATAATGGCTCGCAACGTGAGGATCAGGGCTGAGCGGGTGCTTCGCAGGATAATCAGAAAGGCAGACATTGACAACGCAAGATTACAAGAATTTGCTCGGGTGGCCGCGCGGCCGAGGATCAAGACAGTTGGCAAGCGCAAGGAGTTCCTCTATTCGCTGATAAAAGACAGACGAATCCAGAACCTTATTAAGGAAGAGAGGATTGAAGATGCTAAAAGCGCGACGCTAGAGCTGTTGCAAAAATGGGAGAGGAAAAGCACAAAATGACTGCAGCTGTAAGGACCGCATCGGCAATCGCGCCACTTCACGTTGTTAATGCACGCGTCACCTACCGCAACGCACCGATTCATATGCTTGAAAAATTTACATTCAAGGATATTGATGGCGCACACAAGGCTTTTTTGAAAGAGGCAGGCTTTGAAGAGTGCATAATTTTGCAAACATGCAATAGGGTCGAAGTGTTTGCGGCTGCAAAA
>Ga0070708_100003292_pt1 | contig 12620 bp, 9 predicted proteins | sample KBSK5503metaG_FD_65469 | JGI IMG/M metagenome (GOLD analysis project Ga0070708, IMG submission 65469) | Corn, switchgrass and miscanthus rhizosphere microbial communities from Kellogg Biological Station, Michigan, USA - KBS K5-50-3 metaG | ecosystem: Host-associated > Plants > Roots >...
GAACGCGGAGACCCCGGACACGGCCGCATCGACGATCCATCGCCCGGTCTCCACGGCCCGCATCCGGCTCATCTGGAGGTGCTGGTCCGAGGCTGCCGTGAACCCGTAGGAGGCGTTGTTCACCGGGACCACCAGGAAGGTGGCCCCGTCGCGCACGAAGGCCCTCGGGAGCTCCGCGAACGAGTTCTCGTAGCAGATCGGCGTCCCGAACGGCGGTAACCCAGGGGCCCGCACCGTGTGCACGCTCGTTCCGGGAGCCCGGTCCACCGGGATCTGGTCCGTGGCGCTGATCCAGCCGATCGCCGAGCGCCAGGGGACGTATTCGCCGAACGGGACCAGATGGACCTTGTCGTAGCGGTCGACGAGGGAACCGTTCCCGTCGAGGATCAGCTCGCTCGTGCGTTGACGGCCGTCGGGATCGTCCATCACGGCACCCATCCCCGTTGGCGCCCCCACCTCGGCGACGGCGCGCCGGACCATGTCGACCGTCGCCGGGTCGTCGGAGGCGCCTGGGTCGAGGGCCCCCTCCCCCCACAGGACCAGGTCCGGCCGGGGGCCCGCGGCGAGCGTCCGATGGACCGCCACGTTGCGGTCCGCGACGATCCGGTCCTCGGCGGCTGGCGTGGTCCCGGGCGGCGTGCGGACGTCGACCTGAACCACCGCGACATCGAGCGGGACCCCCGTCGCCGCGGAGAACGGCACCACGGCGGGGAGGAACACGAGCGCGACGGCGACGCCGGCCAGCCCGGCCCTCCGGGCGACCCCTCGCCCGCCCGCGACGGCCTCGACCAACAGCGCGTTCACGGCGACGACGACGAACGTGACGCCCCACACACCGGTCAGCGTTGCCAGGGGCAGCAGGACGCGGTCATCGACCTGCGAGATCCCGAGGCTGCCCCACGTGAACCCACCGAGCGGGAACGCGCCCCGGACCCAGTCCACGACCGTCCAGAGCGAGGCGATCCCAAGCGCCGACAGGAAGGGACTCCCCCGCCGGAGCACCGCGGGTGCGAGCCCGCCCACCACCGCGATCGCGATCGCCGACATGGCCGTCAGCGCGGACCAGGCGAGGGCCCCGAACAGGAAGATCCAGTACAGGGTGGCACCGAAGAACGCCACCCCGAACACGAACCCCAGCAGACATCCTCGCCGCGGCCGGACCCCGCGCAGCAGCCACAGCAAGGGGGCGAGGGCCACGAAGGCCACGGGCCAGAGCTCGGCGGGGGGGAACGCGAGCGAAAGCAGGAGCCCGCTCCCGGCGCTCACGGCGAGCGCCGCGGGGAGCGGCGGGGTGTCCGACCGGCTCAGGCGCAGTCGCGACAGAGCATCTTGCGCTTGTCGGCCAGCTGGCTCCGATGTTTCACCAGGTAACAGTTCTTGCACATGAACTCCGTCTCCTGCATCGGAACGACCCGCGCATCGAGAGGCTCCAGCCGCTCGTCGCGCGTCGATGCCGGTGTGACGGCGTCGTCCTCATCTGCGGCTTCCTCCGCCCCCTCGGCGGTCTCCTGCTTGGCGAGGAGGTCCTGAATCGATTCCACGTTCTCCAGGCCCGGTTCAGGAGGAACCGTCGCTTCCGCGATCTCCTCGGGGGTGGGTTCGAGGTCCTCGAGCGCCTCGTCGTCGTCGAGAGCGACGTCGTCCTCTTCCACGCGATCGTCTACGTCGTCGATGTTCTCGGGCATCCGGTTCTTCTTCCTTCTGCGCGGTGGGGGGTCCCTCACCCCCCCTCGAGCGCGCGCATCCTACACCCCGACCGCGTCGTTGCAAGCCAGGGGATGCGCCGCGGTACGCCAACGCTTCGGACGGTCCGGGCATTCCCACCGGACCGGGAAACGGATGCAGACAAGCGAGAACCCAAGGGACCTTTGGGGCCGCGACGCCGGGGCGCCGCGTTCTCTACTCAGCCTCTTGGGTTCTCACGCGCCTCCGCCGGGGCGGTGACGCAGTGGGAAAGCTATCGGGCACGCCGCGGGACGGTCAACCCTTCGGTCGCAGAAAGAGTGACAGAACGGTTCACGCGGCGAACACGTCACGTCCCAGCGACACGGTGAGGATGGGACGCAGGCCCTCGACCGTTTCCACCGTCAGCGGGTCCGCTTCGTAGGCGGCCAGATCCGCGTGGTACCCGGGCTCGAGCAAGCCCTTCTTCTCTTCCTGGTGGGCCAGACGGGCGCTCCCGACGGTGTGAACGCGGATCGCCTCCACGCGTCCGAGCCGCTGGGCAGGATCGTGGTGGTGCTCCATCGCGTGCACCGCGAGCCATGGGTCGAGCTCGGTCACCGGGGCGTCCGAGCCGGCGCCGACCACGACCCCGCGCTGAAGCATCGCCCGGAACGGATTCATCGCGAAGGCTCGTTCGGATCCGACCCGTGTCTCGTACATCCCCCCGGTCGCGCCCCATGCGAGATCGAAAGCGGGCTGGACGGACACGGCGAGCCCGAGCACGGCGGCGCGCTCGATCTGCTCCGGCGACGGCATCTCGAAGTGCTCCACGCGGTGGCGACGAGCGCGGAAATGACGCCGCTCCCGCGAGTCCAGCGACGCGTAGATGCGCTCCCACGCGGACAGGACCTGCTCGATCGCTCGATCCCCGATCGCATGCACGCCCGCCTGGAGTCCCGCCATGTGGGCGTCGTGGAGGAAGCCCGCGAGCTCGTCATCCGCGTAGTAGGTGACCCCGCGATCGTCCGTGCCCGTGAACGGTGCGGACAAGGCCGCGGTCCTCGCCCCGATCGAGCCGTCGGCGGGCAGATCGCCGCCGATCGCGTCGTGCCCCAGTTCGATCGCACGGGGGACGTCCATCGTCGCGACGATGGCGATCGCGTGGACCGGGAGACGGTCCCGGTGATGGCGGAAGACCTCGACGTCGCGCTCGCCGTCATCGTGGGGCATCGACATCTCGTGGATGCCGGTGACGCCTCGCGATGCCGCCAGCCCTGCGGCCGCGAGCTGGAGCTGCTCGATCCGATGCTCGGATCGGGTCTCCGCGACCCACCGACCCAGACGGGCGTTCGCCTCACGAGTGACCACCCCGGTCGGCGCGCCTGCCGGGTCGCGCTCGTATCCGGCGGCCCCGCCCACTCCGGCAGCAGCCAGCGCCGCGGCGTTCGCGAGCGACACGTGTCCGTCCACCCGCCGGATCACGAGTGGGGACGCGGCTGCTGCGTCAAGCTCGGCGAGCGTCGGGAGCTCGGGGAGATCCCATCTCGTCTCGTCGAACCCCTGGAGGACGACCTGATCCCGGTCGTCGCCGGCTGCCCGGCGTCTCGCGATCGCCAGGACCTCGTCCTTGCTGCGCGCCCCGGCCACGTCCCGGTTCGCGAGGGCGATGCCCGTGCTCGTCAGGTGGACGTGGCTGTCGACGAAGCCGGGCATGATCGTGCTCCCGGGCAGCTCGACGGCCCGGTCCGCCGCGGGAGGATCCCCGCTCCCGACCCGCTGGACGTGCCGGCCGTCCACCAAGACCCACTCCCCCGCCGGCGGATGTCCGAAGGTATGGACGCGCGCGGCTCGGTACAGGGTCTTCACGGTGCGGCGATGATGCCACGGCTCGCGCCGCCCGGATCGGAGGCGGCACGCCCATCGACCAGCGCCGCGGCCCCGATCCGGCCGTGTGCCCAGCGCGTCTTCCCGTCGTGGGCCTCGAGCCCCAGCGGATCGAGGGCGCGGCGCCAAGCGTCGAACGCGCGCTGCGCGCTGCGGCGGCCGGCTGCCACGAAGACCACGTCGTCGACCCACCGGATCGGCCGGCAGCCGGCCGCCGAAGCCTCTCCGTCGGGGATCGCGAGGATCCCGTTCGCCAGGACCGCCGACGGTTCAGGACCGACCGGGAGCCCGCGGACCCCGGCGTCCCTCAGCGCGTGGATGAACACCTCGAGCTCGGTTCCCATCGGGAGCACCCCGATCGCCCGCTCCCCCATCGCGCCGTAGCAATCGCGGACATCGCTCACGACCACCACGACATCGTCGCAGCCGGCGATCGCGCAGCGCGCTTCACGCCGCCAGGCGCGCCGGTCGCGTGCCCACGGTCCGATCCGTCCGTCGACGACGCGGTTGGCGAACGCGCGCGATCCGAGCGAGGCCTCGATCGTGGGGACGAGCGGGGCGACCAGCCGCCTGTAGCGGGCTTCGTCGCGGGGATCGAGCCGGGCGATCCGGCGCTCGCCGCCGCGCGGCGTCGCGTGGCGCTCCCAGCGGATCGGGCCGAGCGGTCGATCGCGCACCCCGCCTCCTCAGGCGTCACCGGAGGAGGACGTCGGACCATCCCATCACGAGCGGGCTCGGAAGGCGATCCCCGAACCGGGTGGACTTCTGCTCACCCGGTGCCGTCCCCTACGATGTCGGACGTGCTCGACGAACGGGACCGGGAGATCGTCGCCGCGCTCCAGGAGGACGCGCGCGCGACCTACGCGGACGTCGCCCAGCGCGTCGGTCTGTCGGCGTCCTCGGTGCACGACCGCGTCCGCAAGCTGGAGCAGGCCGGCGTCATCCGCGGGTACCGGGCGATCGTCGATCCCGACGCCCTGGGGCTGTTGATCACGGCCCTCGTCGCCGCCACGCCGCTCGACCTCCAACAGCCCGACGACCTGCCCGAGCGCCTCGCGGACTTCCCCGAGGTCGAGGATTGCCTCAGCGTCGCAGGCGAAGCCAACTACATCTTGAAGGTCCGCACCCGCACGACCGCGGAGCTCGAGGATCTGATCCGGCGGCTCCGGGAGAAAGCCGGCGTGGCCACCCGGACCACGATCGCGCTCTCGATCCCGTTCGAGGACCGGCCGATCAAGACCTGAGTGGGCCTGGCGGTGAGCCGGGCCCGTTCCGAACCCGTGGACTATCCTCGCGAGATGCGCCTGTACGACTCGCTGACCCGCGAGTACCACGAGGTGGTCCCCGCCGACGGGGAGACCGTCAAGATCTACTCGTGTGGTCCGACCGTCTATCGCTACATCCACATCGGCAACATGCGTTCGTTCATGCTCGGAGACCTGATCCGTCGTGCCCTGGTGCACGAGGGGAAGAAGGTCGAATGGATCATGAACATCACCGACGTGGGCCACATGACCGACGAGGTCTCCGACGCGGGCCGCGACAAGATGGAGCTCGCCGAGGCCGATGAGGGGCTCGGCGCACGCGAGATCGCAGCGAAGTACACCGATGCGTTCCTCGAAGACGCGGATCTCGTCGGGATCCAGCGAGCGGACCTGTACCCGCACGCGACGGATCACATCCAGGAGATGATCGACCTGATCGGCGTGCTGATCGACAAGGGCCACGCCTACGAGGTCGACGGCACGGTCTACTACGACGTCACGACGTTCCCCGGGTACGGGAAGCTGTCCGGCAACACCCTGGACCAGTTGCGCGCCGGGCATCGGCAAGAGCTGGCGGTGGACCCGGCGAAGCGCCACCCGGAGGACTTCGCACTGTGGAAGAAGGCCGGGGCCAACCGGGCCCTGAAGTGGCCGAGCCCGTGGGGCGACGGGTTCCCCGGATGGCACATCGAATGCTCGGCGATGTCGATGAAGCATCTAGGCGAGCGCTTCGACATCCACACGGGCGGCAACGACAACAAGTTCCCGCACCACGAGGACGAGATCGCACAATCCGAGGGCGCGGTCGGCCACCAGGTCGTCTCGATCTGGGTCCACGGGGGGTTCCTCCAGATGAGCGGTCAGAAGATGGCGAAGTCCGCGAAGAACATCTACCGGGTCACCGACCTCCGAGATCAGGGGATCGACCCGCTCGCGTACCGGTTGCTGTGCTTCGGCACGCAGTACCGGAGCGAGATGGACTTCAGCTGGGAGTCGCTCGAGGGACAGAACCACCGCCTCGATCAGCTCCGGCGGCGCATGGCCGAGTGGGCCCCGGGAGCGGAGAAGCTGAGCGATGAGGCGACCGCGTTCGACATGCGGTTCCGCGAGGCGCTCGCGGACGACCTGTCGATGCCGAGCGCGGTCGTCGTTCTGAACGAGGTGGTGTCGTCCCCCACGGTCCCCGACGACGAGAAGTACCGGCTGCTCGCCGACTGGGACGCGGTGCTCGGGTTAGACCTGGAACGCGAGGCGACCGCCAGCTGGGAGCCGGCCGACGAGGTGCGCGCCCTGATGGCGGAGCGCGATACGGCGCGCGACGCCAGGGACTACGCGACGAGCGACGAGATCCGCGACCGGCTGGCAGCCATGGGCCTCGAGGTGATGGACACGCCCGACGGGACGCGGGTCCGCCCGCGCGACTGACGCTCAGGAGACGCGGAACAGCTCCCGGTCCGAGCGGTTCAGTCGCTCGACCCCCTCCGGCGTCACCGCGACGATGTCTTCGATCCGGACGCCGAAGCGACCTTCGAGGTAGATCCCCGGTTCGACGCTGAACGTCATCCCCGGCTCCAGGATCGTCTCGTCGCCCTCCACCGCGTACGGCGGCTCGTGGACCTCGCGGCCGATCCCGTGACCGGTGCGGTGGATGAAGCGGTCGCCGAAGCCGCCACCCTGGATCACACGCCGGGCCGTTCGATCGATCTCCTGGATCTCGATCCCCGGCCGAACGGTCTGAACCGCGCTCTCCTGGGCCTCGTGGACCAGCGCGAAGACGTCCTCGAAGCCGTCGGGAGGATCACCGACGATGACCGTCCTGGTCGTGTCGCTCACGTAGCCGTCGAGCGACCCCCCGAAGTCCAGGACGACAGCGTCGCCGATCGCGAAGGGTCGATCGGTCGGCTCGTGATGTGGCGAGGCGGCGTTCGGGCCTCCCCCGACGATGGCGAACTCCGCGGTGTCGTGACCGTGCTCGACGAGGAGTCTCCGCAGGTCGTCCGCGACCTGCCGCTCCGTACGCCCGACGAACGGCAAGACTCGGATGTCGTCGAAGGTGGCGTCGGCGGCCGCACCCGCGCGGCGGAGGGCGTCGAGCTCGTCGGGGTCCTTGCGCGCCCGCAGGCGCGCAAGGACCGCGGACGCCGACGCCCACGCGAGCGCGGGCGCGGCCGCTTGGAGCCGCAGCACGTGCGCGCCCCAGATCCGATCGGAGAGCCCGATCCTGCCGCTCGATGGGAGGAGCCGGATCGCCGCTTCGTACGCATCCGAGCCGTCCCGCCACGAGACGAGGTCGCTGATCGCGCCCGCGCCGGCGTCGACCGCGAGGGCCCGCTCGAGCTCCGGGACGAGCAGCACCGGGTCGCGGTCCGGCCGGATCACCAGCAGGGTCGGGCGCGGGAGGGGCATCGGGTCGTAGCCGCTCAGGTATGCCATGTCGGGCGACGGCGCCACGACGATCGCGTCCAGCCCCTCCCCCGGGGCATCCGCGGCGGCGCGGGCCATCCGCTCGGCGCATCGAGTCGCGACGTCCATCAGAGCTTGAGGAGGATCTGCCGGGGCACGACCTGGAACGCGGCGGGCGTCGTGCCGAGCTTCGTTCCGTCGGCCACGACCGGGAGGGGCCGGTCGCTCTCGATCACGAGGTTGAGCCGAGCCCGGAGCTCGGTGATCCCCGGGTCGGGGACGTGATCGCCGTGGCGGAAGATCCGGGGCAGGAGTCGGTACGCGTCGGACTTCCTCCCGGTGAACACGAGGGTGTCCAGGACGCCGTCTCCGGGGAAGGACCGGGGGGACAATCGCATCCCGCCGTCCGCGAACTGACCGTTGCCGACGATGACGCTCCACGCTCGAAGCGGGTGGTGCCGTCCGTCCGTGATGACGTCGACCGACCCGATGCGGGTGCTGACGTAGGCCGACCAGAACCCCAGGAACCGCCTCGCGTTCCCGAGGGGCCTCGGCAGCCGAGCTGCCCGATCGGTCGCGACCGCGTAGAGTCCGACCTCCGCCACATTGTGCGCGTAACGGACCCGGGTCGCCCCGTCGTCGCCGCGCGCCGAGATCTTCATCACGTCGAGCTCGTAGGTCGTGTCGCCGAGCAAGTGTCCGGACGCGGCATCGACGTCGCCGGGGAGCCCGAAGCTGCGGATCAGGTCGCACCCGGAGCCCGCCGCCAGCACCGCCAGGACCGGTGCGTCCACGATCGTCCGGCCGTCGCGGAACATCCCGTTCACCACGTCCTGGACGGTGGCGTCGTCGCCGACCGCTGCGATGTACCGGTAGCCCTCGTCGAGCGCCGCGGTGGCCAGGCGGGTCGCGTCCCCGGGTTCCCTCGCGATCTGCACGGTGTGATCGAGGCCCGCGCGTTCGAGCGCGCGGTGCACGGCGCCGACGCTCGCCGCCACCCGCCCCTCCCCCGCTCGCGGGTCGACGATCACGGCGAGCGCCCCGAACGGGCTCGTGGCGACGGTCATACCGGCATCGTAGCTAGACGCCCGTGTAGGCAACGACGCCGTGCAGGACCTCGTCGTGCGCGCCTCGGACGAGAGCCGCCGTCGCCGGTTCGGCGACGTCGGCGATCTGCCGGAGGAGGTCCAGCAGCTGCTTGCAGTTCCGGACGAAGTCCCCCGGTGCCATCTCGGTCTCGTCCAGGAGTTCCTCGAGGGGGACACCCTCGCACCAGCGGTGGATCGGCCCCGAGAAGCTCGGTTCGAGCTCACGGCACAGCTGGACCTGGTGCTCGTCCTCCGTCCGGCGCACCTGTCGCCACAGCCGCTGCAACCGCTCGTACCGGTGGGCGGCCTCGGGCGTCGGGAGTTTCCCTGGCAGCGGCGTGCGCTCCCGCGCTTCGTAGACGACCGTGGAGACGAGCGCGGCGACCTCGGCGGGTTCCAGGCCCTGGAAGAGCCCGGTCGCGAGCGCCTCGCCGACCAGGAGGTCTCCTTCCCCGTAGATCCTCGTCAAGGTCCGGCCCTTCGACGTGAGCGACCACTCCTCCACGTACCCGAGGTCGCGGAGCACCGCGAGGACCCGGTCGAAGCGCCGCGCGAGGGTCTCCGTACGGACGCGGATCCGGCGCTCGACCCCGGCCATCTGCTGTTCCAGCTTCGAGGCGCGCTCGGCCCATCGCTCGTGCTTCGCTCGTTCGGGACAGTCGTGGCAGGGGTGGGCGCGCGCCGCCGATTCCAGGCGGGCGGCCTCGCGCTCGACCCTGGGATCGGCGGCGCGCGCCTCCCCGGTCTTGCCCGGCGTGACGTGGAGCGAGACGAGCGCCGACGCCACGTCCCGCCGGAAACGCGCGCTCCGCGTCGATCCGGTCCTGGGGAGCGCGATCCTGGTCAGGACCGACGGCGGCTCGTCGAAGTCCTTCGCCGAGACACGGAAGAAGGACCGGTCCTCCGACAGGACCGTGGGCTTGCCGTCGCGAGACGCCAGGACCACCGCGAGTCCCTTCCGGCGCGCCCGCGGGACGTGGATCACCTCCCCCGGCTTGAGCGATGCGACCGCCGCTCGTACCTCGTCCGCCCTGGCGGCGTCGCGTCCGCGCCGGTCCTCGTCCCGGAGCCGCCGTGCTCGCTGCAACAGCCCCCAGTATTCGTCGAAGTCCCCCAGGTGGCAGCGCATGTTGCGCCGATATCCCTCGAGCGCCTCCGCGTCCTGGGCGCGCGTCCGCTCCAGGACGACGACGCCGCGGTCGGCAAGGAACTGGGCGAAGGACGCGTTGAGCAGCTCGTGCGCCTGCTCGGGCGTGTAGTTCCGGACCAGGTTGACGGCCATGTTGTACGACGGCCGGAACGACGACGTGAGGTCGTACGTGCGCGTCGCGGCGAGCCCTGCGACCCGCTCGAACGGGACCTGCCGCTGGTACACCACCACCGCGTGGCCCAGGTGGTCGATGCCGCGACGCCCCGCTCGCCCCGTCAGCTGCGTGTACTCACCCGGGGTCAGGAGCTCGTGCCGCTCGCCCTGGAACTTCCACAGGTCCTCGATCACGACGGTCTTCGCCGGCATGTTGATCCCGAGCGACAGCGTCTCCGTCGCGAAGACGACCTTCACCAGGCCCGCTTCGAAGAGCTCCTCGACGGTCTCCTTGAAGACGGGGATCATCCCGGCGTGATGCGCGGCGACGCCCGCCTCCAGGCCCTCGAGGAACTCGTAGAACCCGAGGGCGACGAGGTCGCCCTCGCCGATCCAGGCGGCCCGGGTCTCGGCCCGTTCGCGGATCAGCTCGGCCTCCTCACGGGTGGTCAGCCGGATCCCCGCCTGCCGCATCCACCGGACGCTCTTGTCGCAGCCGGCGCGGCTGAAGACGAAATAGATCGCCGGGAGCATGCCCTCGCGCTCGAGGACCTCCACCACCTCCTCGCGCCGCGGCGCGTAGACGCGGTGCTGTCCCTCGCGCGAGCCGGGCCGAGGCCCGACCGGCGATCGCCCGCGCCGGGACCCCGACCGGACCCGGACCTCCTGCTGGTCGAGCGAGACGACGTACGGGTTGGGCAGGAGGACCCCGTCCTGCTCGACGTGCATCGGATGGAGACGGCGGCCGATCAGGTAGTGGTGCTCGAGCGGGACCGGCCGCTTCTCCTCGATCACCACGGTCGTCTCGCCACGGAGCGTCCCGATCCACTCGCCGAACTCCTCTGCGTTGGAGATGGTCGCCGACAGGCACACGACGGCGACCGAGCGCGGGAGATGGATCAGCACCTCCTCCCAGACCGCGCCCCGGTACGGGTCTTGCAGGTAGTGCACCTCGTCCATCACGACCCATCGGAGGTCGTCCAAGGTGTCGCTCCGTTCGTACAGCATGTTGCGCAGGACCTCGGTGGTCATCACGACGATGGGCGCCTCGCCGTTGATCGTGTTGTCGCCGGTCAGCAGGCCGACCCGGTGCGGCCCGTACGCGGCGACGAGGTCGCCGAACTTCTGGTTCGACAAGGCCTTCAGCGGCGTCGTGTAGAAGCACTTCGCGCCCGCGTCGATCGCCTGCTCGACCGCGAACTCCGCGACGACCGTCTTCCCCGACCCGGTCGGCGCCGCGACCAGGACGGAACCACCGCGATCGAGCGCGTCGATCGCGCGGAGCTGGAAGCCGTCCAGCGGGAACGGGTAGCGCTCGGAGAACGCCGCGACGGAGGTCACGCGGCCAGTGTAGGAGTGGCCCGACGGCCTACCGTTCGGCGCCGCAACGCTCCACGTGGTCCCAGAGCAGCTCCGAGAACCCGTCGGGGTCCTCGACGTTCGACAGGTGCCCGGCTCGCGGGAGCACCGCGAGCCGGGCTCCCGGGATCTGATCGGCCATCGGCGCGCTCACTTCGGCCGGGATCAGGGTGTCGCCTTCGGAGGTGATCACGAGCGTTGGCAGGTCGATCGTCGCGAGATCGGCGGCCGAGTCCGGGCGTTCGGCCATCCCGAGCGCGGCAGCGGCGATCGCCTCGGCCGGCTGGTCGCCGATCCAGCCCCGCACCGTGTCCCACATGCCACTAGGCGGGTCCTCGGAGAGGAGCGGTGGTGGCGAATCGACGAGGACGTTGCCCTCCGACCGGAGCCGCTCGGCGAGCGCGCGCCGGGCCGCCGCGCCTTCCGGCGTGTCGGCGCCCGCGCGCGTGTTCGCCAGCACCAATCCCGCGACGCGCTCGCGCGCCCGCCGCCAGAGTTCGAACGCCACGTAGCCACCCATCGAGAGCCCGCAGACGACCGCCCGGTCGAGCCCGGCGGTGTCGAGCGCCTCGATGCACCGGTCCGCGGCCCGGTGCATCGTCATCACGCCCTCCTCGGCCGCCGGGGTGACGCCGAACCCGGGGAGGTCCGGCGCGATCGTCCGCGGACCCCCGAGCTGCGCGCCCCACATCCTGGCGTCGACGGGGAACGCGTGGACCAGGAGGAGACCGGTCGTCATCGAACGGCCTTCGCGTTCGGCCCCACGATCAAGGGGAGGGCGCCGGGCACGACGTCGAAGACGGCGGGAGCGGGACCCACGCGTTCTCCATCGGCGTAGACCATCACCCGGCGGTCGGCCTCCACGCGCACCCGGGTCGCGCGCGCCATCCGCACCGCGGGATGGTGCACGTGGGTCCCGCGGAACACCTTGGGGAAGGCTCGGACGAACGCTCCCTTGCTCATGGCGCGAAGCAGACAGACGTCGAGGATCCCATCGACGATCGACGCATCGGGTGTCACTTTCATGCCGCCGCCGTAGCTGATCGAATTCCCGACGACCACGAGCATGTGCGGCCCCTCCACGACCTCCTCGTCGAGCTCGATCCGGAACCCCGCGGGAGAGAACCGGGACAGCGTCTTCACGAGCGCCGCGATGTACGTGCCGGTCGCGCCGAGCCGGAACCGCATCGCGTTCGCGGCTTCGTTGACCTCCGAGTCGAACCCGCATCCGGCCAGGGCGACGTAGTGGCGCACCGTCGCCCCCGCGGTGACCCGGACCACGTCGATCGGGACGATGTTGGCCTCCGCGATCGCGCGGATCGCGGTGTCGAGCTTTCGGACGCCCACCGACCCGGCGAAATCGTCCGCGGTTCCCGAGGGCAGGATCGCGAGTGCGGCTCCGGTCCCGAGGAGCCCGTTCGCCGCCAGCCCGACCGATCCGTCCCCTCCCAACGCCGCCACGACCTTCGCGCCTTCCTCCGCCGCCTCGCGGACGCGGCGCTCCAGATCCTCGCCGGACGAGCTGACCCGGATCTCGTGGTCGACGCCGGCCTCGTGGAGCCGTCGACCCACCTTGCCGATCAGACGACCCGCCTTGCCGCCTCCGGCCGACGGGTTCGCCACCACGACGACCGGCGGGGTCATCGTCAGCCG
>Ga0070708_100003293_pt1 | contig 12620 bp, 12 predicted proteins | sample KBSK5503metaG_FD_65469 | JGI IMG/M metagenome (GOLD analysis project Ga0070708, IMG submission 65469) | Corn, switchgrass and miscanthus rhizosphere microbial communities from Kellogg Biological Station, Michigan, USA - KBS K5-50-3 metaG | ecosystem: Host-associated > Plants > Roots >...
CCCGGATCCATCCGCCGCGGGCCCGGCCGCGTAGGTCTCTCGATGGATCCAGCACCGCTCGCCGGTCTGGTCGGGCTGCTCTTCGTGAAGGAGGCCGGCCTCCCGATTCCCGTTCCGGGCGACCTGCTGGTCCTTGGTGCCGGCGTCGCGGCAGCCGGGTCGGGCGTCGCCGCGCCGCTCGTGCTCGTCGCCATCCTTGTCGCCGGCTATCTCGGCGGGAGCCTTCAGTTCCTCCTGGTCCGGGGCACGCTTCGAGGCCCGCTCATCCGGGTTCTTGGCCGGTTCGGCGTCTCCGCCGAGCGGCTCGAGCGGCTCGCGGATTGGCTCCGGCGCCGGGGTGTCCGCGGCGTCGCGATCGCTCGAGCGACGCCCGGTCTCCGGGTCGGTGCGATCGGCGCGAGCGGCATCGCCGCGCTCCCGTTCGGGGTCTTCCTGCCGGGCCTGGTCACCGGCAACACGATCTTCGTGGGCGGCCACTTCGCCGTCGGCCTGATCGTCGGAGCACCGGCGTTGGAGCTCATCAAGGGTGCCGGTGGCCTCGCGATCGCCGTCGTCGGATTCGTCGGGCTCGCGATGCTGGGAGCCGCCGGCTGGGCCTGGCTCCGCCGGCGGCGAGCGGCAACGAAGCGCTCGAATCCGGTGGATCTGCCGAGTGGCGCTTCGTGGACGGAGGCGGCCTGCCCGGCGTGCCTGGCGGTGACGTTCGGCGGTCGTGCCCTCCTGGGCGAATAAGGCATCGGTGAGCGGATCGGCCTAGGATCGGTCGCACCACATCACCCGGATCAGCAGGACACGCGGAGCTGTCGCGATGCCAACCGCCACAAGCACCTTCAGGGGCTTTCGGCCCGAAGCGGTCGAGTTCCTCGCCGAGCTCAGCCAGAACAATGACCGAGCCTGGTTTCAGCCGCGGAAGGCCGACTTCGAGCGCCTGCTGAAGGGGCCGCTCGAGGGCCTCTGCATCGCGCTCGACGAGGCCTTCCGATCCCGCGGCGTCCCGCTCCTGGCTGACCCGGCCAAGTCGCCATTTCGGATCTACCGCGACGTCCGCTTCTCGAAGGACAAGTCGCCGTACAAGACGAACGTCGGGGCAAGCTTCCCGTACGCCGAACGGGGCCCGGACGGCGAGCCGCTCCCCGCGGGCGATCGTCGCGGCGGCGGCTACTTCCATCTCTCGCCGGGCGAGATCTTCGTCGGCGGCGGGATGTGGCATCCGGATCCCGGGCCACTCGCGGCCTGGCGGGCGGCGGTCACCGACGATCCGGGGCGGGTCCACGCCGCGGTTCACGACCCGGCCTTCGTCGCCCACTTCCAGACGATCGGCGGCGATCGGTACAAGCGCATGCCGGCCGGTCTTCCGGCCGACCACCCGGATGCCGAGCTCCTGCTGCTCAAGGACGTGACCTTCGGTCGACGCCTCTCCGACAAGGAGGCGTATTCGCCGAGCCTGCCCGACATCGTCGCCGACGATCTCGGCGCCGCGGCGCCGCTGCTGAAGCTCCTGGCCTCGCTCGGCGGCTGAGCCTCGCTCGGCGGATGAGGCTCGCCCACCTGTTGGTTGCGGCCCGCGATCGCTAGACTCGCGGCCCGGGGAACAGGAAAGGCAGGCCACGATGCCATCGGCCCGAAACGAGATCACGATCAACCGCCCGCCCGATGAGGTGTTCGCCTTCGTGGCCGACGGACTCAACGCGCAGACGTGGCGGTCGGGGGTGCTCGACACCGTACTCGTCTCGGGCAGCGGCGCGGGCGCGGTCTACCGGCAGGGCGTCAAGGGCCCCGGTGGCCGGCGGGTCGCCGCCGACTACGAGATCACGACCTTCGAGCCCGGTCGGCGCCTCGCGTTCAAGGCGATCGCGGGACCGGTCCGGCCCACGGGCGAATTCGGGTTCGCTCCCGCCGACGGCGGCACCAAGGTGACGTTCTCGCTCGACGCGGAGCTCTCGGGGTGGAAGCGCCTCGTGATGGCGGGTGCCGTCCAGAAGACCATGGACGCCGAGGTCGCCGCGCTCGCGACCCTGAAGCGCGTCCTGGAGGCCTGACGGGGGCGATTCCGCCGCGCCACGCTCGAGGCATCTCATCGGGCTCTCATGATCGGTTGCTGTGATGTGACGGTACCGCCGGCCTCCGGCCACGGACCCAGCTCACGAGACCGTCATGACCGACCTGCTCGCCCAGCCGCTCGCCGAGCCCGACCTCCGCCAGCGCGCCGGCGGTCTTTCCCTCAGCCTGAGCCTCGAATCCCTCGCGATGCCGCTGCTCGCGGCGGTGTCCGGGGCCCTCTACCTCATCAACCTCGTCGTCTCGGGCTACGCGAACACGTACTACGCAATGGCGGCCCAGGCGGCCAGCCAGAGCTGGTCGGCGCTCTTCTTCGGGGCCCTCGACGCGCAGGGCTTCATCACGATCGACAAGCCGCCCCTCGCGACGTGGTTGATGGGCCTCTCGGTCCGGGCGTTCGGGCTCAGCTCCTGGTCGATCCTCTTGCCCGAGGCGCTCCTCGGCGTCGGCAGCGTCCTCGTCCTGTACCTGGCGGTTCGACGATCATTCGGCGCCAGCGCCGCACTCCTCGCCGGACTGTTCCTGGCCGTCACGCCCGTCGCGGTGCTGATCTTCCGCTACGACAACCCGGACGCTCTGTTGACGTTCCTCCTCCTTTCTGCCGCCTGGGCTCTCGGCCGGGGCCTCGAGCATGGGCGCCTCCGGTGGGTCCTCCTGGCCGCGTCGCTTGTCGGCGCCGGGTTCCTGACCAAGTACCTGCAGGCCGACCTCGTGCTCCCAGCCTTCGCCCTCGTCTGGCTGGTCAGTGCTCCCGTTTCGTTCCGACGACGCATCGTCGGGCTCTTGGCCGCCGGCGTGACGGTCGTCGTGACGAGCTTCTGGTGGGTGGTGATCGTCGCCCTCATCCCGGCCGCCTCGCGGCCATACATCGGCGGCAGCACGACGAACTCGCCGCTCGACCTGATCCTCGGCTACGACGGCCTCGGCCGCATCTTCGGTAACGCGCCAGCCGGCTCGGGGCTCGGTTCGGCGACGGATGGCCTCGCCTTCGGTTCCGCGGCGGGGCCCGGCGGAGCGAGCTTCAGCGGCACGCCGGGCCTGCTCCGCCTCTTCAACGACCAGTTCGGCGGACAGATCGCCTGGCTCCTGCCGGCCGCGCTCATCGCCATCGGCGTCGCCCTGGTGCTCCACCGCCGAGCGTCCCGGACGGATCGGCGGGTCGCCGGGTATCTCCTGTGGGGAACCTGGCTCGCGGTCCACGTCGCCGTGTTCAGCTTCATGTCCGGGATCATCCATTCCTACTACGCCGTGGTCCTCGCGCCCGCCATCGCCGCGATGGTAGGTGCCGCGGCCGTCGAGCTCTGGCGGCGCGGCGCCACGAGCCGGTTCGCAAGCCCGTCGCTCGCCCTCGGGATCGTGGCGACCGGCGCGACCGCCTGGCTGATCCTGGATCGCACGCCGGCGTTCGCGCCCGGTCTGGGCATCGCAGCGCTGGCCCTCTCCGTCGCCACGGCGGTGGTCCTCCTGATCCCGGCCGGCCTCGTTCAGCCGCGCATCGCCCGGGCGGCCGTCGGCTTCGCGCTCGTCGCGACCCTCGCCGGGCCACTGGCCTATGCCGCCGACACGATGGCGACGGCCTACAGCGGGGGCGACCCGAGTGCCGGCCCGCAGGCGGCCGGCTCCCTCCGCGGGCCGGGCGGCGGGCAGGGCGTCGGACCCGGGGTCACTGCGGTCGATCAGGCCCTCGTCGACTATCTCGTCGCGAACCAGGGCGACGCCCGCTGGATCGTCGCCGCGAGCGGCTCCCAGGTCGCCGCCGCCATCCAGCTCGCGGCGGGCCAGCCGGTCATGACGATGGGCGGCTTCACGGGAAGCGACCCGACGCCGACCCTTGCCGAGCTCAAGACCGCCATCGCCGCCGGCGAGATCCGGTTCGTCCTTCTCGGCGGTCAGGCCGGCGGCTTCGGTGGGCCGGGTGGCGGGCTGCCCGGGGCCGGCTTCCGCCCCGGCGGCGGGTCCGGCGGGCCCGGCGGCGCCGGAACCGACAGCGCCGCGCGATCCGCCTGGGTCGCCTCGAGCTGCACAACGGTGGTCATCGATGGCGCGACGACCGGTCTCTACGACTGCGCGGCCGCCGTCTGATGAACCGCGCCGGAGTCGTTCGATGACCGCCTCGACGCCCCGCGTCGCCGGAGCCCCGGCGCGTCGCTCGGGACCCGTTCCGCTGCCGAAGGTGTGGCCGGTGCGGGCCGGCGACATCGTCTGGGTCCTCGCCGGCAACGCCGTCCTCATCGTCGCGATGTGGCTGCGCCACGGCGGCCTCGACCAGCTCAACACGATCGGCGGCGTCCTCACCGCGATCGGCCAGCTGACGGGCCTCCTCGGCGCCTATCTCGCGCTGCTCCAGCTCGTCCTCATGTCGCGCAGTCCCTGGCTCGACCAGGTGTTCGGGATGGATCGGCTGGCCTGGGCCCATCGCTGGCTCGGCTTCGCGACGGTCTGGCTCATCACGGCCCACGGCATCTTCACGATCGGCGGCTACTCCCTCGGCGACGGTCAGTCGTTCCTCGGCGAGGCGTGGCTGATCCTCACGACGTACGCGTGGGTCCTCCCGGCGACGATCGGGTTTGTCATCTTCGTCGCGATCGGGGTGACGTCGATGCGGGCCGCACGTCGGAGCCTCTCGTACGAGTCGTGGTACCTGCTCCACCTGCTTGCCTACGCCGCGATCGCTCTCGGGTTCCTCCACCAGCTCCTCGTCGGCAGCGACTTCATCCACGACCCACTGGCCCGCTCCTACTGGTGGGCCCTGTACCTCGGCGCCGCGGCGACGATCGTCGCGTTCCGCCTCGGCGCACCCATCCGCCTCAACGTCCGGCATCGGCTCCGGGTAGCCCGGGTGGTCCGCGAAGGCGCGGGGCTGACGTCGATCTACGTCACCGGCCGACACCTCGACCGGCTCGCCGTCCGCTCCGGCCAGTACTTCATCTGGCGGTTCCTGGCCGGGTCGGGCTGGTGGCACGGCCACCCGTTCTCGCTGTCCTCGGCACCGAACGGCGAGTGGCTCCGGATCACCGTCAAGGCCCTCGGCGACGGCACCCGGGCGCTGCAACGCCTGCCGCTCGGAACCCCCGTGATCGTCGAAGGCCCGTACGGCGTGATGACCGGGGCTCGTCGGACCCGGCGGAAGGTCCTGATGATCGCGGGCGGGATCGGCATCGCTCCGCTCCGGGCGCTCATGGAGGCGCTGCCGGCCGAGCCGGGAGAGATGACGCTCGTCTACCGGGCCCGCGAGCCGAAGCACGTCGTGTTCCGCGACGAGCTCGACACCCTGGCCCGGCTCCGCGGTGCGACCGTCCACTACCTGATTGGGCGGCGCGGCACGGCGGAGATGCCCACCGATCCGCTCGCCGCCGCGGGCATCAACCGCCTCGTGCCCGACATCCGCGAGCGCGACATCTACCTCTGCGGTCCGGTTCCGATGATGGACCGGCTCGAGCGCACGCTCCGGGAGTTGCACGTCCCACGCCGGCGAATCCACGCCGAGCGGTTCGCGTATTGAGGCGATGATGCGTCGCTCGATCGTGACCCGCGCAGGGCTCGGGATCGCCTCGCTGGCCCTCGGGGCGCTGTTGATCCTCAACCTGAAGGCCCCCGACGACATCGCCGCCGACGCCGTCCCAGCGACCGGATCCGGGACGGGGACGGGGGCGGGCAACGGCAGTGGTGCCACCGCCGGAAGCTCGCCCCGGCCCGCCGCCAGCGGGTCGACGGCGACCGCTGGCACCTCCGGCACGAAGACGGTCGACGGCAGCCTGATCAGCACCCGGTACGGCCCGGTCCAGGTCGAGCTCACCATCGCCAACGGCAAGATCGTGAGCGCAACGGCCATCCAGCTGCCGTCGGGCGGTCGCTCGGGGATGATCTCGGCCTACGTCGAGCCGGTCCTGACGAGCGAGACGCTGACCGCCCAGAGCGCCCAGATCGACCTCGTCTCAGGGGCGACCTACACGAGCACGGCCTACGAGCGATCGCTCCAGTCGGCCCTCGACAAGGCCGGCCTGTGACCGGCACGGCGGAGCGTCTCCTCCGCGTCGAGCCGATCATGGGCACGGTCGTCGGGGTCGATATCCGAGATCCGAGGTCGGCGGGCCAGGTCGGGGCCGTCGATCGGTTCTTCGATGCCCTGCGGGAGATCGATCGGCGATTCAGCCCGTGGCGCGCCGACAGCGAGATCTCCCGGGTCGCCGCCGGCGAGCTGCCGGAACGCGACGCGAGCGCGGACCTGCGCTGGATCCTCGCCGTCTGCGATCACCTCGCCACTTCGAGCGGCGGCGCGTTCGACGCCCGCCACCACCGCCCGGACGCCGGGCTGGATCCGTCCGGCTTCGTCAAGGGCTGGGCGATCGAAGAGGCGGCCACCCAGCTCGAGGACGCCGGGATCCGAAACTACGCGGTGAACGCGGGCGGCGACATCCTCGTCCGCGGCCGGCCGGATGCGGCATCGGGAACCGGTTCGGCCACGGCCGGCCGGGCCGGCTGGCGTGTCGGCATCCGGCATCCCGACCGGGCGGATCGAGTCGCCACGGTGATCTCGATCAGCGACCTGGCGGTCGCGACGTCGGGGCTCTACGAACGCGGCGCGCACATCCGCGACCCCCGAACGGGAGCGGCCCCTACCGAGCTCCGGAGCCTGACCGTCGTCGGGCCGAGCCTCGCCTGGGCGGACGCCTACGCGACGGCCGGGTTCGTCATGGGCCTGGCCGGCATCACGTGGGTGACCCGACATCCCGGCTATCACGCGATCGCGATCACCGCCGACGACCGAATCGTCCGGACGGCATCCGAATTCTCAGGATCCTCTCAGCCGGCGGCCCTTTCATGGGCCTCATGACCGAGCCATTTCACACCACCGACGACGAGCTGGCGCCTCCTCCCCAGCTCGCCGACCCGGTGCTCCAGCCGGTCCCCCGGCCGTCCGGAACGGGCGGTCGGGGGTTCGCCGGCTCCCTCCTCGCGGCGAGCCTCCTGTCGGCGGTCCTCGCCTCGGCGGGAACCGCGGCGTTCATCGAGTCCGGGCTCGGCGGCCTCGTTCCGACCGCGGCCCAGAGCCCGAACGCCGTCACGACCGGCTCGAGCGGCACCACGGCTCCGGCCACCGTCGAGGACATCACGACCGTCGTCGCCACGGCGAAGGCGTCCGTCGTGACGATCACCGCCAATGGCATCTCATCCGGAGGCCTGTCGCCGTTCTCGGTCCCGACGACCGGGGTCGGCTCGGGGATCATCCTCACGGCCGACGGGTACATCCTCACGAACCGCCACGTCGTGGCAGGCAGCCAGACCCTCAGCGTCAAGCTGTCCGACGGACGCGAGTTTCCCGCCACCCTCATCAAGATCTCCGACTCGACCGACCTGGCGCTGATCAAGATCGACGCCAAGGGCCTGCCCGCCGCTTCGATCGGCGACGCCTCGGCCGTGCGTGTCGGCCAGACGGCGATCGCGATCGGCAGCCCGCTCGGCACCTACACGGAGACCGTCACCCGAGGCATCGTCTCGGGCCTCAACCGCGACATCACGGTCGCGGACGAGGAGACCCGGCGCGACGTCACGCTCCACGGCCTCATCCAGACCGATGCGGCGATCAACCCCGGCAACAGCGGCGGTCCGCTGCTCGACGGCAATGGCTCCGTCATCGGTATCGACACGGCGGTATCGAGCAATGCCGAAGGCCTCGGATTCGCGATCCCGATCTCGGCCGCGAGCGACCTGATCCAGCTCGCCCACGCCGGCGCGACGGCCTGACCCCGGCCGCTCCAAGCCCGTCCCCCCACCCACCCAGAGGAGATCTTCATGAGATGGAAGCTGTTCGCGATCGTCGTCCTGCTTGCGGGTGCGGCCGTCGCCGTCGCCGGATCGCTCGGGGCGTTTGGTGCCAGCGCGGCGGCCGCGACGACGTACCTGACCGCGCAGGCCGCGGTTGCGGACGTCGTCAACGAGGTCGCCGCAACCGGGACACTCGCGGCGACAACCACCTACGGCCTGGCTTTCGGCGCGGCGCCAGTCGCGGGCACGACCGCCGCCGCGGGAGCCCCGACCGTGGCCTGGCCGGTGAAGACCGTCTCGGTCAAGGTCGGCGAGCGGGTCACGAAGGGTCAGGTCCTCGCCGTCGCGGACAGCTCCGACCTCGAGAGCCAAATCGCCGACGCCGATCGGACCCGCCGGATCGCGTCGACCCAGCTGGCGACGGCGGAGGATGACTACGCCGCCGCGACCACCACGGCGGCCATTCGCCAGGCCCGGATCGGCCTGTACAGCGCGATGACCCAGGATGCCCACGCGCGGGCCGCGCTGGCCACCCTCGTCGCCGAGCGGGCGTTCACGAGCCTCAAGGCACCCGAGGATGGCGTCGTGACGGCCGTCACCATCCAGGCGGGTGCCGACGCGCCGGCCGGCGACGCGATCACGATGACCGCCGGGACCCTCGAGGTGTCGACCAGCGTCGTCGAGAGCGACGTCGCCTCGATCAGCGTCGGCCAACCCGCGACCGTCACAGTCGCCGCCCTCAACGGGGCTTCGATCGACGGGCTCGTCGCGTCGATCGCGCCGACCGCCAGCAGCTCGTCCGGGAGCAACGGCGTGGTCTCGTATGCGGTCGAGGTGACCCTCAACACGGTCCCCGATGGGCTCCGCCCGGGCATGTCGGCGGACGTGACGATCACGACCGCCAGCGCGACCGGGGTCCTGGCGGTCCCGTCCCGGGCCCTGTCCGGAACGGCCGGCGCCTATCGGGTTCGGCTGCTCGGCAAGGACGGGACGGTCACGGTCCGCGAGGTCACGGTCGGCCTGATCACGAGCTCGCTCGTGGAGATCAAATCCGGCCTCCAGACCGGCGACACGGTCATCACCGGGACCAGCTCCCAGCAGAGCTCGAACACCCGGGCCCAAAGTGGGAACTTCGGTGGCGGCACGATCGGCGGACCGAACGTCCAGGTGTTCAAGCCATGAGCCTCCTCGAGCTCACGGCCGTGACCCGGACCTACGACATGGGTCACGTCCAGGTCCACGCGCTCCGGGGCGTCTCCATCTCGATCAACGCCGGCGAGTTCGTCGCGATCGTCGGCCCGTCGGGCTCGGGCAAGTCCACGATGATGGGGATCCTCGGTTGCCTCGACCGGCCGACGTCGGGTTCGTACGCGCTTGACGGGACCGTGGTCACCGCGCTCGGCGACGACTCGCTCGCCCGGATCCGGAGCCGGACGATCGGCTTCGTCTTCCAGAGCTACAACCTCATCCCGAGGACCTCGGCGCTCGACAATGTCGCGACGCCGCTCCTGTACCAGGGCGTCGGGCGCCGCGAGCGGCACGCGCGGGCCGTCGCGGCCCTCGAGCGCCTCGGTCTCGGCGACCGCCTGGGCCACGAACCGACCGAGCTGTCGGGCGGTGAGCAGCAGCGCGTCGCCATCGCCCGGGCGATCGTGACGGATCCCGCGGTGGTGCTCGCCGACGAGCCGACCGGCAACCTCGCGACCCACCAGGGCCTCGAGGTCCTCGATCTCTTCAAGGGCCTCAACGCGACCGGCCGGACGATCGTCCTCATCACCCACGACCCACGCGTCGCGGCGTTTGCCGAGCGCGAGGTCCGCCTCCTCGACGGCCAGGTCGACACGGAGCTCGCCGCATGAGCGCGCTCGAGCTCGTCCGGCTCGCGCTTTCCCGCCTCCGGACCGCCCGCGTCCGGGCCGCGCTCACGATGCTCGGGGTCATCATCGGCGTCGCGTCGGTCGTCGCCCTCGTCAGCGTCGGCAAGGGCACGACCTCCCAGATCACGAGCCGCCTGAACTCGCTCGGGACGAACCTGCTGACGGTCAACGCCACGGGCCGCAACGGCACCGCGACGACCCTCACGCTCGACGACGCCAAGGCGATCGCCCAGATCGATACGGTTGCCGCGGTCGCGCCGGAGGTCGAGACCCAGGCCGTCGTCGCCGTCGGTCGAACGACGACCACGACGTCCGTCATCGGGACCTCGGCCCAGTACGCCCAGGTCCGCGCCTACGACGTGTGGCAGGGGACCTTCCTCACCGATACGAGCCTCGAGCAGTCGAGCCGCGTCGTCGTCCTCGGGGCCACCGTCGCGGACGACCTCGGTCTCGACGCCTCGGCGGTCGGCACGACGGTCACGATCGGCGGCCTGCCGTTCGAGGTCATCGGAATCCTCCAGCCGAAGGGCGGATCGGGCTTCCAGGACCCGGACAACGAGGTCCTCGTGCCGATCGCCACGATCCAGAAATACTTCGTCGGGAGCAGCCAGGTCCGCACGATCGGGGTCAGCGTCGGGAACGCGTCCGACATCGAGGCGACCCGGAATGCGATCACCGAGCTGCTCCGCGTCCGCCACGGGATAACGGCCACGGCGTCGGACGACTTCTCGATCTTCGACCAGGCCCAGCTCCTGGACACGGCCGCATCGATCAGCGGGACGCTCACGCTCCTGCTCGCCGGGATCGCCTCGATCTCGCTCCTCGTGGGCGGGATCGGGATCATGAACATCATGCTGGTCTCGGTCCGCGAGCGGACCCGCGAGATCGGCATCCGGAAGGCCGTCGGCGCCCGGGCCCGCGACATCCTCAGCCAGTTCCTCATCGAGGCCCTGACGCTGTCGCTGCTCGGCGGCCTCGTCGGGAACGCGATCGGCCTGGTCGCCTCGTCGCTGATCGGCCGAATCGCCGGCTGGGGCTTCATCTTCGATCCGACCACGATCGCCCTCGCCACCGTCTTCAGCCTGATCGTCGGGGTCGTCTTCGGGGTCTGGCCGGCGCGCCAGGCCGCTCGCCTCGATCCCATCGCCGCGCTTCGCTACGAATGAAGGAGAGCCACCCGTGACCAGCGAACCGTTCCAGCCCGTCGCCCAAGAGCCGTTCCAGCCGACCCCGCCGGAGCCAGCCCAGCCGGTGCCGCCCACGCAACCACCCGCGCCCGCCTCCGCTCCGCGATCCGGAAGCAGCGCGTCGCGGTGGATCAACGGGGCCCTCGGCCTGGCCCTCGTCGTCGCGGTCGGCGGCGTCGCGTTCGCCGCCGGCCGCATGACGGCCCCCGCTCCGACGAGCGCCTTCGGCGGCGATGGCAATCGGACGTTCCAGCTCGGAGGCGGGTACTTCCCCGGCGGCGCCAACGGCGGCCCGGGTGGACGCACGTTCGCCGGCGGCGGTGGCGCCTCGATCGAGGGTACCGTGACTGCCGTGACCGCCGACTCGATCACGATCACCACGGCATCCGGCCAGTCCGTGACCCTCGCTCTCGACGGGACCACCACCTACCATCAGCAGGCGAGCGCCTCGGCGGGCGACGTGAAGAGCGGTGGCAAGGTCATCGTTCGACTCGGCCTGCGGGCGCCCGGCAGCGGCGAGACCCAGACCGGCCCGACCGCCAGCGACATCACGATCGTCCCGTAGGCTGGGAGAGCGAAGCGCGATGCACCTGCTTCTCGTCGAGGACGACGAGCGCCTGGCGCGGGTCCTGCGGCGGCTCCTCGAGGACGACCGCCACGTCGTCGAGGTCGCCAACGACGGCGAGACCGGCGTCGAGCTCGCGGATTCCGCGGCCGGAATCGAGCTCGTGATCCTCGACGTCGGGCTGCCGGACATGTCGGGGCTCGAGGTTGCCCGCCGGATCCGCCGGCGCGGCGGCGAGATGGCGATCCTGATGCTGACGGCCCGAGACACGGTCAACGATCGGGTCAACGGCCTCGATGCCGGCGCGGACGACTACCTGATCAAGCCGTTCGCGTTCGAGGAGCTCGCGGCCCGGATCCGGGCGCTGGCCCGGCGGACGGAGCCCGGACCGCGGCGGCCCGATCCGGTCATCGAGGTCGGCCCGATCCGGCTCGACGAGAAGACCCGGCGGGTCACCGCCGGCGGCCGGCCCGTCGAGCTGAGCCCGCGTGAGTTCTCGCTCCTCGAGTGCCTCCTTCGGCATCCCGGCCAGAGCCTCAGCCGGGATCAGCTCCTGGACCAGGCCTGGCCGTTCAGCGTCGCCGTCACCCCGAACGCCGTCGATGCCTACGTCCACTACCTGCGAGGCAAGCTCGGCGACGAGGGCCGCTGGATCGAGACGGTCCGCGGCGTGGGCTACCGGATGGCCGATGCCTGAGGCCGCCGATCCCGAACACGGCGAGGGGGCCGCCGGCGGGCCCAACCCGCCCGCGCCGGAGGCGGCCGCGGCGGCCTCCGACGCACGCCTGATCCGCTCGGTCCGGCTGCGGCTCGTCGCCTGGAGCGGCGGGACGACGCTGCTGATCCTCGTGGTTCTCGCGACGGTGCTCTATGCCAGCGTCGCCAACTCCCTTGCCTCGGCGGCCGTGAGCCAGCTCGACCAACGGGCCGGCGACGTCGAGCGCTTCATCGACCGGGTGGGGGGCGGGCCCGAGGAGACGCCACCGACGGGATTCGCCTTCGGCGGCGGGACCGCCGGCACGTTCGCCATGGTCCTGGGGTCGAACGGCGAGTTCGAAGCCGGGCCCCGTGAGTTCTCGGTTCCGGGCGGACTGCCCGACGCGGGCTCGGTCACCGCGGCCAAAACCTCGGGTCGCGACCTCCGGTCCCTCACCGTCACGTTCGTGG
>Ga0070708_100003295_pt1 | contig 12613 bp, 9 predicted proteins | sample KBSK5503metaG_FD_65469 | JGI IMG/M metagenome (GOLD analysis project Ga0070708, IMG submission 65469) | Corn, switchgrass and miscanthus rhizosphere microbial communities from Kellogg Biological Station, Michigan, USA - KBS K5-50-3 metaG | ecosystem: Host-associated > Plants > Roots >...
TTCCCATTACGCGGCGTATAATTACGTTTTGGAAATCGTAAAGGATAGTGTAGTTATGACTCCCCCGAATAGCGCTCCTGCTTCTCCGATAAACCGCAATAGTGGTAACGGTCTCGTGCCCAAGCCACGCGCGGAGTGGATCGATCGCCGCAAGGCCGAGCACACGAACGGCAACCTCTCCCAGATGCACTACGCCCGCAAAGGCATCATCACCGAGGAAATGGAGTACGTAGCCCGCCGTGAGAAAGTCTCCCCTGAACTGGTCCGCGATGAAGTAGCCTGCGGCCGCATGATCATTCCGGCGAACATCAATCATCCAGAACTCGAGCCGATGTGTATCGGCGTCGCCTCGCTGTGCAAGATCAACGCCAATATCGGCAACTCCGCCGTGACTTCGAACATTGACGAGGAACTCAAAAAACTACACACCGCTGTACACTTCGGCGCCGATACTGTGATGGATCTCTCCACCGGCGGCGAGATTCATGAAATCCGCGAAGCTATTCTGCGCCACTCGCCAGTGCCGATCGGCACCGTGCCCATTTATGAAGCCATTACGCGTCTTAAGCGCGTCGAAGACCTCAACGCCCAGGTCATGCTTGAGGTCATCGAGGAGCAGGCCGCGCAAGGCGTGGATTACATGACGATCCACGCAGGTGTGCTCATTCAGTATTTGCCGATGATCGCAAAACGCATTACCGGGATCGTGAGCCGCGGTGGCGCAGTCCTGGCGCAATGGATGGCCTATCATCACAAACAGAATTTCCTTTACGAGCGCTTCGACGACATCTGCAAAATTTTCAAGAAGTACGACGTCAGTTTCTCGTTAGGTGACGGCCTGCGCCCCGGCTGCATCGCCGATGCCAGCGACGAAGCCCAGTTCGCGGAACTTAAGACTCTGGGCGAACTCACAAAGAAGGCCTGGGAGCATGATGTCCAGGTCATGATCGAAGGACCTGGCCATATTCCGATTGACAAGATCCAGGAACAGGTTGACAAAGAAGTCGAGTACTGCTACGAAGCTCCCTTCTACACACTTGGCCCGCTGGTCACCGACATTGCCCCCGGCTACGATCACATCACGTCCGCGATCGGCGCGGCAATGATCGGCTGGCATGGCGCGTCGATGCTCTGCTACGTGACTCCGAAAGAGCACCTCGGACTGCCCAACGAAAAAGATGTGAAGGACGGGATCATCGCCTACAAGATCGCCGCCCATGCCGCCGATGTGGCTCGTCATCGCCCGGGCGCTCGCGACCGCGACGACGCGCTCAGCTATGCGCGGTATAAATTCGATTGGGAAAAACAGTTCGCGCTCTCGCTTGACCCTGAGACCGCGCGCTCCATGCATGACGAAACCCTGCCCGACGATTACTACAAGGAAGCTGCTTTCTGCTCCATGTGCGGCCCGAAGTTCTGCTCGATGAATTACTCGACCAAAGTTGACGAGTACAACAAGCAGGTGCACGGCCTGGAGAAGAAAGACTACTCGGAGATTGTGGAAAAGCTAGTCGCGCTCAAACAATAGAAACTAATTTGTGAAGCGACGGGCGTCTCAATGCGCCTGTGGTGGAGTCTTTCGTTCCGGCTTTCAGTGCGGGATGTAGTCGTCGAGGAGTGGGACTACTTCACCGGCAAACAACAGCAGCCGCTGCTGGGCCGTGTCTGGATTTTCACCGGAGTGCAAAGGGGTAGTCACGCGTACGAGTGCGCCATCGCTGCGGTTCATGCGCATGGAATCAGTGACCAGGTAAAATTTCGCCCAGTACTCACTGGCTACGCCGCGATCGTGGGCCCAATACCAATAGAGCACCAGTTGACGGTCGGTTCCTTTTCCGATCACGTAACGATTCGCCGGAAAGGGCGCGTGGCCGGGCAGAGAAACCGTGATTCTGGTGGACTCGAGGGGTGACCAGCCGGCACCGGGCAGGCAATTCTTGGGCGAGTGGATGGTGTCACCCGCGCGCTGGGTCGGGAAGTAGGCCATGAACAAGTCGACATACGGATTATTCGCCGAACGGTTTCTATAGACACGCAGCAGGAACTCACCCGGGCCCAGGATATCGAGGATGTCCTTCGGAATGGTCACGTCAGATCCAACCCATCCTCCCAATTCATGAGGAAGGGAAGAGAGCGGCGCACGTGCCGGAAACACTTCGTTGCGGCTGCTGGCAAGGAGAAAAAGCGCGGTGCCGGCCAGCAGGACCGCAGCGACCGCAAATTGCAGCTGAGAGCGCATCACTTCGCTTCCCTATTCTCCCGCCAGAGCAGGCGCAGCAGGTGGTGCAAGATGAAGAGCATGGCGAGCGAAACCACGAAGATCAGCCATCCGGAGAAAGCGTGGAAGAAACCTTCCGCCTTGTCCGGATCCCAGTACTGGACCAGCAGTCCAGTTCCGACGATTCGCAGACTGTTTGCCGCCACGGCGACAGGAACAGCAGCCATAGCGAGCAGAACTCGAATCATTTTCCTAGGCTCAAGTAAGTATCCGTAGATGATGGCCAGGGTGGCGAGAGAAAGTAGAGAGCGGATGCCGCTGCAGGCTTCCGCCACTTCCAGGGCCATGTCCGGCAGCATAATGACGTTTCCTTCCCTCAGAACCGGCACTCCGGCAAGTGGCAAAACTGCACTCGCTACCCTGGAGGCCAGGAACTGAAGTGGAAACGTGATCTGGTTGAAAATGATGGCTGGAATGGGAATCATGAATATCAGAAACGCCCACGGAAATAGCAGGGCGCGGAAGAATTTCCATCCCGCGAACAAGACAATAAGGCCCGCGATCACCAGAAGCAGAGAAACCCGGGAGAGAAAAAGTTCCGCCCCGAGCACTCCCACGACCAGCACCGGCAGAGCAAAAGCAAGGATGAGAAGCCCCGACCACGAAGGTTGCAAACGAATTGCTGCCAGCCTGGGACGGTCCTGCCAGAGCACGAACAACGAGAAAGCGGGCACAAAGAAGCCGTGCGAAAAGTTTGGATCCTGCCACCACTGCCCGACTAAATGGGCAAGGATGGAGAAATACAACCAGCCGATGAGCAGCAGCAAAGTTCCCGCTTGCCACCAGAGACTACGGTTGGCAGAGGAGTTCCGCACCCGTGTGGTTAACGGTTCAATTTGTGCAATCTGGCTCACGTGGGTTAAAGATATTGAGAGAATATTCGAACTAATCGACGGGCGCAAACTATTGAGTATGCCCGTTCCCTTGCCGGTAACCTGCCCTAATTTGCCTCGATTCGTGCGGTAGCATGAAAAAGGCTGTTGTGGACAATAGATTCCCACCCCAATCCGCTTGCAATTGCCCTAACGTGACCAAAGGACAACAGCGACTTAGAGTTTTGACATCCCAATAATGGCAAAAGTAATGCCGGACTAGTTACCACAAGATAGGTAAAAACTTTCCCTTTTGTGCTGAGTGGTGTAGGTTAAGGGGGGCTATACGTGACTCAGGGAGCTGCATTTGAGTTTTTTCTAAGTTATTGAAAAAAAGACGCAAAGTGGACGGCGTACTGCTTCCTGAACAGAGCGGGAGATGGAATCAGCCGTGCTTCTTGAGGCACTCTGGAAATCCATCCGGTGGAACTGCTCTCGTCCCCCGCTCCGGAAAAGGTCAAATATGGGCAAAGATTCCCCTGAAAGAGCGAATGAGAAGCGAATTGCTCCAGATTCTGAACAGGTGATTGAGATGTTTGTTGAGGCAGTAAGCCCATGTATGCGCGCTGTGGAAGCCATGATCCGGGACCTGGCCCACAGTGAACTGCCCGTGCTCTTGCTTGGTGAACCGGGCTCAGGCAAGCGGAGTATGGCTCAGAGGATCCATCAAATGTCCCGCCATGAGGGGGAGGTTTTCCGCACCGCCCATTGCGCGACGTTGACAGCGGAACTGTTCCATACAGCATCTGATGGATTGTTCAACCGAGGGACGGTTTTTCTTGAGGAGATTAGCGATTTGACTCCCGACTGCCAGACCAGGCTTTTGGAAGCGCTAACCAAAACTAAGGAGAACGGCCACAAAACATTGGGAGCGCGCTTGATCTGCGGCAGTTCACGCGATCTGGAGGCGGAGGTGAAGTCGGGCCGCTTACGCGAAGACATTTATTACCGCATTAGTGGGATTTGCTTGAGGCTGCCTCCATTGCGCCAGCGCAGGGAGGACATCCCCTCTTTGGTGAGTTTTTTTCTGTCGAAGTATGCTCACGACTTCCGGCGTTCAGTACCTGTGCTGAGCGTCCAGACCCAGCAATTATTCCAGGATTATGCCTGGCCGGGGAACATTCGCGAACTGGAAGACGCCGCCAAAGCCATCGTGGCCCTGGGAGATGAATCGGTTGCCATGGGCGGATTGCGCTCTCTGCTGATGAGATCGGATCGGCCAAATGGAGATCGCATTTCTCTGAAGCAGGCGGCGAAGCAGGCGGCGCGTGCGGCTTCCCGAGAGGCTGAGAAGGAACTCATTCTGAAAGTGCTGACGCGAACACGTTGGAACCGTCGTCGCGCGGCGCAGGAACTACAAATCAGCTACAAGGCATTGCTATACAAGTTGAAACAGATCGGGTATGGGGAATACGGGGCTTCTTAGCTCTCAGGAGAGGCAATGAAGAGGAAGACCGCAATCGGGATGGCGCTGCTGGTGAGCGCTCTCTCAACGGGTGCTTGGGCGCAGGCTGGCGCCAGAGATGAAAAAGGCAAAGACAAAGCAAAACCTTCACAGCCCTCACAAGGGCAGAGCGCACCAGCACCGGTAGCGCGTCCCGACTATGTTATCGGCCCCGAGGACACGCTGCATATTTCGGTGTGGAAAGAGCCGGATTTGACAGCAACACTTCCCGTGCGACCGGACGGCAAAGTATCGATGCCTCTGCTCAATGACGTGCAGGCTGCGGGATTGAAGCCAATGCAATTGGCGGACTCGATCACAGAGAAGCTGAGGAAATACATCGCCGATCCCAGAGTCACGGTGGTGGTCACGGCGATGAACAGCCAGCGAATATATGTGCTGGGCGAAGTCTTACATACCGGGGCCATGCCGCTCATCCCTGGCATGACCGTATTGCAGGCCCTGGCCAGCGCTGGGTTCACCCAATTTGCCAATACCAAGGGAATTTACGTCCTGCGGGTGCAGAACGGCAAACAGCAAAAGATTCCGTTCAACTACAAGCAAGTGATCAAGGGCGAAGCAACGGAACAGAACATCATCCTGAAACCCGGAGACACGATTGTCGTCCCATAAGGAACTCATGATGAAAATGCGGCAAAAAACCTTGATGATGATGTTGCTGACGCTGCTGTGGGGAGCGGCCCGGGCGCAGACCGATTCAGGGCAGCAACCCGCCAGTAGCAGCCAGCAGCCTGCCGACACAGCTCAGCCACCCGCGGCAACTCCACCGCCTGCCTTCGGGCAGGACAATCCGCCCGCGCAGGCCAATGAGAATCCGCCGCTTTCGGGCTTAGACCAGGCGGCCTTGGAGCCCAATATCGCGCCCCGGAGTTTCCTCCTCCCCGGTCTGGAGGTAAGCGAGTCCATGGATTCGAACATTGCCGGGCAGACGGGAAACGCGTCCATACACTCGGTCACGCGCGCCATCGGCAGCCTTACTCTACAACGGTTGTGGCGCCGTTACGATCTGGCGTTGAACTACCTAGGGGGAGCAGCAGTCTACGGCAGCCGAAATTTCGGTACTAATGCAATTCACGACTTGAACGCAGATATGAAGATCCTCTGGCGGAGGGGCCAATTGTCTCTTCGCGACTCATTCAGCTACCTGCCAGAGGGGTCCTTCGGAGGTGGTGCGTTCGGAGGCGCGGCCGGAGCTCAACTCGGCGCGGGCGGCATCGGCAATGGATTTCTGGGTGGCGGAGTATTCGGCCGCTCGAACCTTGACTTTTTCGGAGGGGGACAGTTTGGCTCGCTTGGCCAGGAACCGCGCATTTCTAACGTCGGCTTGGCGGATGTTGTTCAAAGTCTGACACCGCGTTCCTCCGTGACTGTGGCAGGAGCTTACGGACTCGTGCACTTCACCAGCAACGACCTGGGCTTGATCGAGAGCCGACAGGTGACCGCGCAAGCCGGCTACAACTACACGCTCAGCCGCCGCGATCAACTTGCATTGGTGTACGGCTATCAAGATTTCCACTTTCCGGGTGGCGGCGGGAACACCTTTCTAACCCATGTGTTTAGCGTGCTCTATGGACACACGATTTCGGGCCGGATGAACTTCGTCATCGGTGCCGGACCGCAGCTCACGGAAACTAACGATCTGTCAGGCTCGCATCGCAGCCTGTCGGCGAGCGGCCGTGCCATGCTCAATTACCGTTTTCCAAAAACCACCGTAGGCCTGCGCTACAGCCGCTTCAACACCAATGGTTCCGGGTTCTTTCCCGGAGCCACCAGCGATATTGCAGGGTTCGACCTGAGACGCCCACTGGGGCGGTTGTGGGACTTCTATGCCGAGGCTGGGTACACCCATAACAAGCGAGTCCAACAGGAATTCTTATTGGGCGTGAATGCCGTTTCCGACCACTACGGCTACGCCGGCGGCGGATTGCACCGGCAATTAAGCCGCGATTTCAGCTTGTTTCTCAGCTATCAATTTAATGACCTGACGTTTGACAGCACGTTTTGTACATCGGGCACGAATATCACCACGAATTGCAACCGCACTTCGCAGCGGCACATGGTCACAGTTGGTTTGGATTGGCATCCCCGTCCAATCCGGCTTGACTAACTACGGGTCGCCCCTGAGGGCGACCGGAACGGAATACTGGGATGATTGAAAATCGCGAATTAAGTATTGACGACTATGTGGCGATGTTGCGCCGGCGCCTGAAGGTGATCCTCATTCCGGCACTGCTGGCGCCGTTTGCCGGATTTCTGATTTCGTATGCTTTTCCGGCGAAGTACACCTCGCAGTCGCTGGTGCTCGTAGAAGAGCAGAAGGTGCCGCAGGGCTATGTCAAGTCGGTGGTCACCGAAGACCTCACGCAACGCATCGCGACCTTGCAGCAGCAGGTGTTGAGCCGGAACCGGCTGCAACCGATGATTGATCGGTTGGGGCTCGCCAAGGGCGGCAAGAACCTGGACGACGCGATTGACGACATTCGACAGAACGTCGCGATCGAACCGGTCGAAACCGAACTGAGCGTGGCATCGAGCCCTAAGAAAAGGCCGGGACAGAGCAATGTGCCGGGATTCTACGTGAACTTCACGGCCGCCAATCCTCGGGAGGCACAACAGATCTGCAACGAACTCACGTCGATGCTGCTGGAAGAAAATCTCAAGTCGCGGGAGCAGGTGGCGCAGAGCACAACCGACTTCCTCACTCGTCAACTCGAGGACGCCAAGCGCAACATTGACGATCTGGATGGCAAGCTGGCGAACTTCAAGAGGCAGTACATGGGCCAGCTCCCCGGGGATGAGGACAACAATATGAAGATCCTCATGGGGTTAAACTCGCAGCTCGATGCGGACACGCAGGCACTCAATCGCGCGCAGCAGGATAGGACCTACACAGAGTCGTTGCTGGCGCAGCAATTGGCTTCGTGGAAGTCGTCGCAATCGACGACTAATCCCCAGAGTCTCGAGCAGCAACTGTCGGCGTTGCAGACCCAGCTTCTACAATTGCAGGCCCGCTATACCGACGACCATCCGGATGTCATCAAGACTAAGGCCGATGTTGCCGAGGTGAAAAAAAAGCTCGCAGAACTCAATGCCGCCGGCTCGAAGGGGACTGACAACACCACCGACAAAGGTAGCCTGAACGAGCCTCCGGAAATCCGGCAGCTGCGGCTTCAAATCCATCAATACGAAGAAGTCATTGCCCAGGCGTCACGTGACCAGAAGCGTCTGCAAGAACAGATCAAGCTCTACCAGGGCAGAGTGGCGCTAAGTCCCTCGGTGGAAGAGCAGTACAAATCCCTGACTCGCAACTATGATACGGCGCTGAAGTTTTACCAGGACTTGCTCGCGAAAAAGAGCGAATCGGAGATGGCGACTGACATGGAACGCCGGCAACAGGGTGAGCAGATGCGATTATTGAATCCTGCGAACCTGCCGGACACTCCTAGCTTCCCCAACCGGTTGCTGTTTGCCGGTGGCGGTCTGGGTGTGGGACTCGGGATCGGACTAGGCTTGGCCCTCTGGCTCGAGTTGCGCGATAAGGCAATCCGGACCGAGCAAGACGTTACGGCTGCGCTTGACCTGCCGATGTTGGTTTCAGTGCCCTGGCTGACCGACGGTCTAGCGTTAAAGGACGGCAACCAGAATTACCGGGGCCAATCGAAACAGCCACCCGAGGAAAATAAAGAGAAAGAAACAGTCGAGGTCTAAGCGACCAGTATGTACAAGGAATTCTTCGGATTAAGAGCGAATCCGTTCAATGTCAACCCGGATCCGCGGTATCTGTTCCTGACGCGGCACACCGAAGAGGCTCTGGCATGTCTCACCTACGGGATTCAGAGCCGGAAGGGGTTCGTGCTACTGACGGGGGAAGTGGGGACAGGAAAGACCACCCTCATCAACAAACTGCTGGAGTGGCTGCGGCTGCAGCAAGTGGCGACCGCATTCATCTTCAATTCGCGCATGAACGTGCCTCAGTTCCTCGATTACATGATGGCGGACTTCGGCATTCCGTGCGATTCAAGGTCGAAGAGTCAAATCCTGCTGCGGCTCTACAACTGGCTCCTGGACCGTTACCGGGCGGGCGAAACCGCGGTGCTGATCGTCGACGAGGCACAGAACCTCACCGATGAAGTACTGGAAGAGGTACGACTGTTGACCAACCTGGAGACGTTCACGGAGAAGTTACTGCAAATCGTGCTAGTTGGCCAGCCCGAACTGGAACAGAAATTGAAGCAACCGCAATTGCGGCAGCTTCGGCAGCGACTCACGTTACGCGCCAAGACACATCCCCTGGCGCTGGAGGAAACTAGAGCCTACATTGCGCAGCGGCTGCGTATCGCGGGCTCTAACGGACAACAGATCTTCGATCCTGAAGCGGTAGCCCTAATTCATCGTTACGCCAGCGGCATTCCGCGTGTGGTCAACCTGCTCTGCGAGCATTGTCTGGTGAGCGCATTCGTGGACCAGCAGAAGGTCGTCACACCGGTGGTGGTGGAAGCAGTTGCCCGGGATTTCGATCTGAGCGACAACACTGCCTCCGGCGCTATGACGCCCGCACCGCAGGCAACCGGCACCGAAAAATTTGATCTGGTAGAAGCATTAAGGAGTTTGGCCACGCTTGCCGACCGCTTGCGCCAGTCAGAACAAGACCTCCCCAAGGAAAGGAAAATATGAGCCGAATTCATGAAGCCCTTAAGAGAGCTGAACAGGAAAGAGCAACATCCCAGGGAGGTCACCTAGAACCGTTGCACACAACCGAAGGACCAGTGATGGACCCTATCCAGGCGTCCACAGCCGTGGAACATCCACCCGTCCCCGTAGCCCCCAGTACTGGGATCCCACCCTTTTCCAATCCGTTCACCTTTGACACCTTGTTGGCCCGCTGCGCACAGACCAACTGGAGTCCCGATGCAAAGAGCATGTTGTTCTTCAATTCGGATGATCGGAAATATGGAGTTGAGGAATTCCGTACCTTACGCTCTCGCCTGTATCAGTTACGGGAGAAAATGTCCCTGAAAAAACTCCTGATCACCAGCGCTTTGCCCAAGGAAGGCAAGACCTTCGTGGCTGCCAACCTGGCGCAGGTGTTGGTACGTCAGCATGGACGCCGCGCCTTGCTCATCGACGCAGACCTGCGTGGGGCCCGCCTACACCAGGCGTTGGGAACGAATTTCACCCCCGGACTTTCCGAGTATCTACTGGGCGAAAGTGACGAGTTTTCGATTATGCAACGCGGGCCGATGGAGAACCTCTTCTTTGTCCCCTCGGGAAGAACGGTTTCGAGTCCGGCGGAACTAGTGGCCAACGGTCGCCTGAAATTCCTGCTCAATCGGGTGGAGCCGTTGTTTGACTGGATCATCATCGATTCACCGCCCGCGGTGCCGGTTTCCGACGCCAGCCTGCTGGCTAACTTCTGCGATGGTGTACTGATTGTGGTGCGGTCCAATACCACTCCGTTTGATATCGCGCGGAAAGCACGGCAGGAGTTCGAGGACAAGCATCTGGTGGGGGTTGTCCTGAATGGCATCGAGCCGGACTCATCGCCGTACAGTCGCTACTACTACGGATCTTACGGAAACAAGGAAACGCAGGAAACACTACAGGGGTAGAGTGTGATTCGCCTGTTTAATGTTTATTACCCCGTCCGGACCTTGATCCTGTTGGGCGGCGAGGCACTGATCGTCTGGACTTCGTTCCTGCTGGGAGCGTGGCTGCAGTTCCGCGCCGACAGTTACATGGTGCTCAATTATGAGTACGGGTACATCAAGATCCTCGTCGTGACTGCACTGGTGCTTATCTGTTTTCACTGGTTCGACTTGTACGATCCGGCCCGTTTCAACGCCAAGGGCGATCTCTATTTCCGGCTGCTGCTAGTCCCGGGCCTCACGGCTCTGATGCTGGCGTTTGTAGGATTCGTGTTCCCCAGATTTTTGCTGGGAAACGGATCGTCGCTGGTGGGACTCATTATCTTGACCCTCGCGCTGTTCGGTTGGCGTACAGCTTATGGCTGGCTGGTGCAGCAACCCTATCTTCGAGAGAGGGTGTACGTGCTGGGAACGGGTGAGCGCGCACAGAGGCTGGTGCAGGGCCTGCGCCAGCGGTCCGAATTGGGCATTGAGGTGGTTGGCTGGACGGGAAATGTAGAAGGGGTGCTGACGCGCGAGGCAGTGGCTTCTCACCTGATGGACCTTGTGGACGAAGGTGTGCATAGAGTGATTGTCGCTATGCCCGACCGCAGAGGTACCATTCCCGTGCACGAGTTGCTGCAGTTGCGGCTGAAGGGCGTAAAGATTGAAGAAGCCAGTTCCTGGCTGGAGAAGATGTCCGGGAGAATCGAAGTGGAGCTGCTCCATCCGAGTTCACTGATTTTCGCGGACGGATTTCGTTTCAGCGCCAGCTTCCTGCTGATGCGGCGGCTGCTTTCATTCCTGGTATCGTCGGTTGCGTTGCTTATCGTGTTTCCCATCATTCCCTTCGTGATTCTGGCGATAAAACTGGATTCAGCCGGTCCGGTGTTGTACCGGCAAAAGCGGGTGGGCCGAGGCGGGTTCATGTTCTATTGTTACAAGTTCCGCACTATGCGGCAGGATGCGGAGGCGGACACGGGTCCTACCTGGGCGGGAGATGATGATCCGCGCATTACTCGTGTGGGCAGGTTCTTGCGAAGTTCACGACTGGACGAAATTCCCCAGTTGTGGTGCGTGCTGAAAGGAGATATGGCGTTCGTGGGCCCGCGACCGGAGCGGCCGGAGTTTGTGGAGTGGTTGAGCAACGAGATCCCCTACTATCCCGTACGGCACGTGGTGCGTCCGGGTATTACAGGATGGGCGCAGGTCCGATACAAGTACGGCAACACTGTGGAGGATGCGAAACAGAAGCTTCAATACGACCTTTTTTACATCAAGAATGCATCGCTAGGGCTCGATCTGCTGATCATGTTTCAAACTATCAAGATCGTTCTGTTGGGCCGGGGCGCCCAATGAAATGGGTTTTCTGGGCATCAGTGGCGGTGATCGCGTACACCCATCTCGGGTACGCGGCGTGGCTTTGGCTACGTAGCCGCTGGCGCTTTCAGCCGGTAAAATCCGGTCCGTGTGAGCCTTCTGTTTCCATAGTGATGGTTGTGCGAAACGAAGCGCACGTGCTCGAAAGCAAGTTGCAAAATTTGCTGACGCTGAATTATCCGGCCCAGCAGCGCGAAATCGTAGTGGTGTCGGATGGCTCGACAGATGGGACGAACGAAATTCTGTCGGAGTATGCGAAGAACGAGCGCGTTCGAGTGATCGTGAGCCAGGAATCGCGAGGTAAAGCGGCTGGACTAAACGATGCGATCGTGGCCTCGCACGGCGAAATCGTGGTTTTCACTGATGCGAGGCAACCACTTGAGTCCGAGGCCGTGCGACTATTGGCGGAGAACTTCGCTGATCCGGCCGTGGGTTGCGTCAGCGGCGAGCTGATGCTGAGGACGGCCGGTGCCGGCGAGGCCGCAAAGGGACTCGGACTGTACTGGAGCATCGAGAAGAAAATTCGCGAGTTGGAATCAGCATCGGGGTCGGTGGTCGGGGCGAGCGGGGCGCTTTACGCGGTGCGACGGCAACTGTTGGTACCTCTTCCGCCGGAAACAATTTTGGACGACGTTTACTTACCCATGCAGGTGGTGCGCCAAGGGGCGAGAGTGGTATTCGAGCCGCGGGCAAGGGCCTGGGACGCTCCGAACCTGGGTACTGGCCGGGAGTTCGCGCGCAAGGTACGGACGCTCAGCGGCAACTATCAATTAGTACAGCTCGCCCCATGGCTGCTGAGCAGAGCCAATCCCATCCGCTTTGAGTTCATATGTCACAAGTTGTTGCGCCTGATGGTGCCGTTTGCGCTGGCGTTTGCATTGTGCGCTTCGACCTTCCTTCCTGGCACAATCTACAGGGTTGCCCTGGTTGTCCAGGTTGCGTTTTACGGGCTTAGCCTATTGGCCATGGCACGATTGAAAGGCCCCCTGGCAAG
>Ga0070708_100003298_pt1 | contig 12609 bp, 15 predicted proteins | sample KBSK5503metaG_FD_65469 | JGI IMG/M metagenome (GOLD analysis project Ga0070708, IMG submission 65469) | Corn, switchgrass and miscanthus rhizosphere microbial communities from Kellogg Biological Station, Michigan, USA - KBS K5-50-3 metaG | ecosystem: Host-associated > Plants > Roots >...
CCGGCGGCAGTCCAGCGGCTTCGGGGCCTTGATCTCGTTCGACCTCGGCACGCGCGAGGCCGCGGACCGGCTGCTGCGGGCGGTGAAGCTGTGCTCGCTGGGTGAGAGCCTCGGCGGCGTCGAGACCCTCATCTCGCATCCCGCGACCATGACCCACGCCGGATACACGCAGCCCGAGCGAGACGCCCTCGGCATCGGCAACGGCCTCGTGCGCGTCAGTGTCGGGATCGAAGACGCCGAGGACATTGCAGCGGATCTCGAGCGAGGACTGGCAGCGGTGTGACGTGACCGGTCCCGTCGTGGTGCTCACGGCGTTGGGGGCGCTGCCGGACGCCCAGCGGATCGCGCGCACCCTGGTCGAGGAGCGCGTCGCGGCGTGCGTGAACATCGTGCCCGGAATCACGTCGATCTACCGCTGGAAGGGCGCGGTGGAGCAGGAGGCGGAGCTGCTACTCGTGATCAAGACGATGGCGGCGCAGCTGGACGCCTTGAAGGCGCGCCTCCTGGAGCTACATCCGTACGAGCTCCCGGAGGTCGTCGTCCTGCCGATCGGCGGCGGACATCAAGCCTACCTTGACTGGATCGCGGAGCAAGTGCGGCCGTTGTTGTAGACGGCAAAAGCTGACCGCCGACCTGGCCCGCACCTCTATCTTGCTAATCGTGCCGATCGATCTTCGATTCCGTCGTCTTCTTCGTCAGCGCGTTCCACTGCTCCTTCGTCAGCGGCACCACCGACAGCCGCTCCTGACGTAGCAGCGGGCTGTCCGCGAAGGCAGGGAGCTGCCGGATCTCCGCCAGCGTCACCGGCCGCGGCAGCCGGCCCGCGGGCGTGAGGTCCACCACCACGCTGCGCGGATCCTTCGACTTCGGATCGGGATAGGCCGCGCGCACGACGAGCGCGGTGCCCACGACCGCCTTCTCGTCGCCCGTGTGGTAGATGAGCGCGGCGTCGCCCTCCTTCATGGCCCGGAGGTTCCGGAGGGCGACGGGGTTCTTGACCCCGTCCCAGGTCGCGCGCTTGTCGCGCTCGAGATCGTCGTAGGCGTAGCTCGACGGCTCCGTCTTCAGCAGCCACATGCGGCCCCTCCCCCTGCCGATCATACCCGGGCCGCGCGCCCGCGGGCGGGCCGCGCTTTGCTCTTGACTCCGTCCGGGCCTCGGTGTATTCCTACAGTGCTTTCTATCCATTGCACTGTAGGACACGATGATCAGCGCGGAGGCCATCCGGGCGCGGGTGCGATCGAGCCTGGTCGAGCAGCGGGGGCTCGTCTCCGCCCTCCTCCGGCTGCGCGCCCAGCTCCAGGGCTCGCTGCTCATCCGCCACATGGAATGCGGGAAGGCGGGCTGCGCCTGCCACCGCGGCCGCAAGCACGGCCCGTACTACGTGCTGTCGAACCGCAGCGGGGGCCGGGGGTCCTTTTCCTACCTCGACGCCGGGGAGGCGGCCCGTGCCCGGACCCTCGTGCTCCGCTATCGCGAGTTCCGCCGCGGGCTGCAGCGCCTGCAGAGGGTCAACGTCGAGCTGGTGGGCCTGCTCCGGCGTTACCAGCAGGCGCAGCTCCGGCGCACCGGCGCGAAGCTGGGAGTGGGTGTGGTCGCCCGCACATAGAGCGACGTATCAACATGTTACACTGCGATCGCTTCCGTGACGGCTGAGGTAAGAGTGCCACGCGAGGACCGCGCGGGCGAAGTCGGTCTGCGCCGCAAGGCGGCGACCCTCGCCTCGATCATCGCCCTCGTCGCCCTCATCGTGGGCGCCCTCTTCGGCGACCGCGGCCTGCTCCATCTCATCGATCAACGGCACCGCGCGGAAGCGCTCGCGCGCGAGGTCGAAGCGCTCGAGGCGGAGAACGCGCACCTCGCGACCGAAATCAAGGCCCTGCGCTCCGACCCGCGCGCGATCGAGCGCCTGGCCCGCGAAGAGCTCGGCTTCGTGCGCGCGGGCGAGACGGTGTTCCTCGTGCGCGACCCCGGTCCGGCCACGCCCTGATCCCACTTCGGCCCGCTCCAGATGCGGGTATTCCGCCGTCGAGGGGTCCGCGAATCCTGTTGACACCGCGCGTGACTCCCCATGTAGAATGGCGCTCCTTTTTTGATGGCGTCCGCGCGGCGGCGCCTCGAAGCGCCCACTGGAGGATTGAGTCGATGGCAAAGCCGATGACCAAGTCGAAGATCGTGGCCGCGCTGGCCGAGACGGTCGACATCCCCAAGAAGACGTCGGCCGCGTACCTCGAGGCGCTGGCCAACCTCGCGCACAAGGAAGCCAAGAACGGCTTCACGATTCCCGGAGTCGGGAAGCTCGTCGTGCGCAACTACAAGGCGCGGATGGGACGCAATCCCCAGACCGGCCAGGAAATGAAGATCCCCGCCCGGCGGCGGCTGAAGTTCGTGGTGGCGAAGGCGGCCAAGGACGCCGCTCTCGGCGCCGCGAAGTAGCTCACTCAGGCGCGGGGAGCCCCGCCCGCTCCTCGCGCCCCCTTCCCCTTCCCGCCCACGCTGACGTGAGTGCCGATCGCGGCCTTTCGCGGACGATCGGTCCCGGCCGGCTGGAGATCGCGCGCGGCGACCTCACGCGCGAGCGCGTCGGCGCCATCGTCAACGCCGCGAACTCCTCGCTCCTGGGGGGCGGTGGCGTGGACGGCGCCATCCATCGCGCAGGCGGTCCCGCCATCCTGGAGGAGTGCCGCGCCATCCGCGCGCGACGGGGTTCCCTTCCGCCGGGTCAAGCCGTGATCACGACCGGCGGCGCTCTGCCCGCGCGCCGCGTCATCCACACCGTGGGACCCGTCTGGGGCGGCGGGCGCTCCGGCGAGCCGGACACGCTGGCCTCCTGCTACCGGAGCAGCCTGGCCCTCGCGGAAGAGGAAGGGCTGGACTCGGTCGCCTTCCCCAGCATCTCGACCGGGGCCTTCGGCTATCCGATCGAAGAGGCGGCGCCGGTCGCCCTGCGCTCCATCGCCGATGGGCTGAGGACGGCGCGGCACGTCCGTCTCGTGCGCTGTGTCCTGTTCTCGGAGGGCGACCTCGACGCCTATGGCCGGGCGCTGGCGGCCATGGTCACGGGCTAGGCGGGCCCGTCACCTTCCGAATCTCGCCCTCCAGGCCGGCCAGCCACTGCGCGAACTCGCCGTCCTTCTCGACCACGATCTCGAGCTTGCCGCTCGGCATCCGGCGCACGCGCCCGGGATGGCGCGGCCCCAGCGGGATGACGAGCTGCTCGCGATGGATGCCGAGCCGGTCCGTGATCTCGAAGATGGCCTGGATCTCACGCAGGGTGACCGCCTCCAGCACGCGCTGCCTCCTTGGGCTTTCGAGTGTACAGTGACTTCACCATGAGCCAGGCCGCTGCTCCGCCCGCGGCTGCCGCGACCAGGGACGTCGAGGCGCGCGTCCTCGAGGTCGTGCGCGCGCTGGCGGAAGAGCTGGGCGGGGCGCGCGCCGCCCACGCCGTCGCGCCCTCCGCGTCGCTCGAGCGCGAGGTCGGCCTGGGCAGCCTCGAGCGCGTCGAGCTGCTCCTGCGGCTGGAGAACGCGTTCGGCCGCGCCCTCGACGACCGCGTGCTGCAGGCGGACACCCCGCACGACCTCGCGCGGGTGATCGCGGCCGGAGGCGTGGTCGACACGCCCGCGCGCGCCGAGCGGGCCCAGTCCCCCGGCGCCGCCACCGCCTCCGAAGCCGCCGCCACCATCCACGAGTCGCTCTGGCGGCGCGCGCAGTCCCAACCGGCCCGCCCCCACGTCTACCTGCGTCACGACGACGGCGCGGAGGAGACGGTCACCTACGGCGACCTTCTCTCGGAGGCGGCGGCGGTGGCGGGGGGACTGCGCGAAGGCGGCCTGGGCCGCGGCGACACCGTCGCCCTCATGCTCCCGACCGGGCGCGAGTTCCTGGCCGCTTTCCAGGGCATCCTCATGGCGGGGGCGGTGCCCGTGCCCATCTACCCGCCCGCCCGCCTGGACCGGCTCGAGGAGTACGCGCAGCGGCAGGCGGCCATCCTCGCCGACGCGGAGGTGCGCGCGCTCGTCACCATCGCGCGCGCGCGGGGCGTGGCCGACGTGCTGAGCGCGTCCGTGCCCTCGCTGAGGGAGGTCGTCACCGTGAGCGACCTCGGCGCGCGGGGCGCCTCCTGGCCGGCACCGGAGGGCGCGGGCGCGGATCCCGCCTTCATCCAGTACACGTCGGGCAGCACGGGCGAGCCCAAGGGCGTCCTGCTCACCCACGGCAACCTGCTCGCGAACATCCGCGCCGTCGGCCGCGGCCTCGACGTGCAGCCCACGGACGTGGGCGCGAGCTGGCTCCCCCTGTACCACGACATGGGCCTCATCGGGACGTGGCTCTTCTGCTTGCACCACGGCCTTCCCCTCGCGCTGCAGAGCCCGCTCGCGTTCCTCGCCCGTCCGGAAAGGTGGCTGTGGTCGATCCACCAGCGCCGCGCCACCCTCTCCCCCGCTCCCAACTTCGCGTTCGAGCTGTGCGTGCGCAAGATCCCCGACCGCGCCCTGGAAGGGCTCGACCTCTCCTCGTGGCGAGTGGCCCTCAACGGGGCGGAGCCGGTCAGCCCGGAGACGGTCGAGAGGTTCGTCGAGCGATTCGCTCCCTACGGCTTCCGGCCCGAAGCGATGATGCCGGTCTACGGCCTCGCCGAGAGCTCGGTCGGCCTGTGCTTCCCGCCCGTCGGACGCCCGCCGCGCATCGACCGCATCGCGCGCGCCGCTTTCGAGCGCGAAGGCCGCGCGGAAAAGGCGGGCGGTGACGGCGCCGGGGGACTGCCGTTCGTGTCCGTCGGCACCGCGCTGCCCGAGCACGAGGTGCGCCTCGTCGACGACGCGGGCCAGGAAGTGGCCGAGCGCACGGTCGGCCGGCTCGTGTTCCGCGGCCCCTCGTCCACCGCCGGCTATTACCGCAAGCCCGAAGCGACGGCCGCGATCACCCTGCCCGGGGGGTGGCTCGACAGCGGCGACCTCGCCTATCGCGCGGAGGGCGAGATCTTCATCGCCGGTCGGCGCAAGGACCTCATCATCAAGGGCGGCCGCAACCTCGTGCCGCAGGAGATCGAGGACGTGACCGCCTCCGTGCCCGGCATCCGCCGCGGCTGCGTCGTGGCCTTCGGCGTCACCCGCCCGGAGCTGGGCACGGAAGGCCTGGTCGTGGTCGCGGAGACGCGCGCGACAGGTCCGGCGGAGCGCGATCGCTTGACGAGCGCCGTCACCGAGCGCGTGGCCGCCGCGCTCGGCTTGCCGCCCGACGTCGTCGCGCTGGTCCCTCCGGGCGCGGTGCCGAAGACCTCGAGCGGCAAGGTCCGCCGCGCCGCCACCCGGGACCTGTACCTGGCCGGAACCCTCGGGCGCGTCTCGGGCACGCCCCTCGCGATGAAGGCCCGCCTCGTGGCGCGCGCGGCCGTGGACGCCGCGGCCGCGGGAGCGGCCGGCGTCGGTCGCGTCCTGTATGCCGCGTACGCGGGAGTCCTCATCGCCGTCATCGTTCCGATCGTCTGGATTCCGGTGGCGCTCATTTCCAGCCCCCGGCTCGCGCGCACGCTCTCGCGCCTCGGCTCACGCGCGCTGCTGACCCTCGGGGGCTGCCGTCTCAGTCGCGAAGGGGGCGGCGCGCTCCCGGGAACGCAGCCCGTCCTGCTCGCCTCCAATCACGCCTCCTACGTCGATGCGCTGGCCATGCTCGCGCTCGTCCCGCGCGATTTCCTGTTCGCGGCCAAGGCCGAGGTGGCGACGTGGCCGTTCGTCGGCACGGTGGTGCGTCGGGCCGGCCACCTCACCGTCGAGCGCTTCGACGTGAGCCAGAGCGTGGCCGATGCGGGCAAGCTCGCCCCCGCGCTGGAGCAGGGACGGTCGGTGCTGCTCTTCCCAGAGGGCACGTTCACGGCGGCGGCGGGACTGCGTCCGTTCCGGCTGGGCACGTTCAAGACGGCGGTGGAGACCGGCATCCCCGTCGTGCCCCTCGCCCTGCGCGGCACGCGCGCGATCCTCCGCGCCGGGCAGACCCTGCCGCGGCCCGGGCCGATCCACCTCTGGATCGGCGATCCCATCGCGCCCGAAGGCCAGGGCTGGCGCGCGGTGGTGGCGCTGCGGGACCGGGTGGCCGCGGAGATCGCCGCGCATTGCCCGGAGCCGCGGCTCGACCTGGTGGCGGGCGGCCCGGTGCGGGAATGAGGCGATGACGAGCCTGCTCGGCCTGGCCGACGTCCAGCGCGCGCAGCGGGCCATCGCGCCCTACCTGCCCCCGACCCCGTTGCGGCGCGCCTTCTCCGTGCCCGGGGGTCAGGCCTGGCTCAAGCTCGAGTGCTGGCAGCCGACGGGGTCCTTCAAGGTGCGCGGCGCGCTCAGCGTGCTCAGCTCCCTCACGCCCGCCGAGCGTGGGCGGGGGGTGGTGGCCGCTTCCGCCGGCAATCATGCCCTGGGCGTCGCTTTCGCCATCCAGGCCCTCGGTGGCGACGTCTCCGCGACCGTGTTCGTGCCGGCGACGGCGCCCCGGGCCAAGGTGGACAAGCTGCGCACGTTCCCCGTCACGGTCGTGGAGGGCGGAGAGACCTACGACGAAGCGGCGGCGCGCGCGGCCGCGCATGCCGATCGCACGGGCGCCTTCAGCGTCCATGCCTATGACGACCCGCGCACCGCCGCCGGGCAGGGTACGGTCGCCCTCGAGATCCTGGAGCAGAACCCGCTGATCGGCACCATCGTCGTGCCCGTCGGCGGGGGCGGCCTCATCGCCGGCATCGCGGCCGCGGTCAAGGCCCAGCGCCCCGACGTGCGCATCGTGGCCGTGCAGCCCGAGGCCTCCCCCTCCCTCCGGGACTCCATCGCGCAGGGCCAGCCGCTGCTCGACTACGCCGCGGAGCCGACCCTGGCCGACGGGCTGGCGGGCGGAATCGGGCTCATAGTGTACGCGCACCGGCACCTCCTGGACGAGGTCGTCACCGTGTCCGAGACCGAGATCGTGGACGCGATCGTCGCGCTCGTGACCCATGACCAGGTGGTGGCGGAGGGCGCGGGCGCGGTGGGCGTGGCCGCCTTGCGCTCCGCCCGCCTGCGCCTCGACGACGGGAGGCCCGCGGCGGTGGTCGTCACCGGCGCCAACATCGATGCGCGCGTGCTGGGACGGCTGCTGACGCCGCGTTGACGGCCCTGCGCGGCGAGGATGCCTGGTTCGCGGGCGCGATGGCGGCGCTGGCGGTGCTGGCGGGAGGCGTCCTCGGCCTGGCCATGGGCGCGGCCGGCGGAGGCGCCATCGGAGGCGCGCTCGGTCTCGGAGTGGGCGCCGTGTTGTGGCGCGCCCTCACCACCCGCGCCACCGAGCGCGAGCGCGTCCGCCTCGCTCCGTTTCCAGACGAGTGGCGCCGGATCCTCGAGGAGCGCTACGACCACTACCATCGCCTGCCTCCGGACCTGCGCCGCCGCTTCGAGGAGCACGTCGCGTTGTTCCTCGCCGAGAAGCGGATCACCGGCGTCGAGGTGGAGGCCTCGCTCGAGCTCCGGCTGCTGGTGGCCGCTTCCGCGGCCACGCTGACCGCGGGCTGGGAGGGCGATCACTGGGACCATCTGGCGGAGGTGCTGCTCTACAAGAAGGACTTCGGGCGCGACTACTCGTTCGACGAGAACGACCTCTCCGGCCAGGCGCATCCGTGGGGCACGATCATCCTCTCCGTGCCGACGCTGGAGGAGAGCTTCGACGATCCCGACGACGGGTTTCACGTCGGCCTTCACGAGTTCGCGCACCTGCTCGACGTCGAGCAGACCCGCTTCGACGGCGTGCCGCGCGGGCTGGACGCCGCGCGCAGCCGCGAGTGGCTGGAGGTGGTCGACCACGAGATGGACCGGCTGCGGCGCGGCAAGTCGGTCCTCGATCCCTACGCCGGCGAGAGCCCGGCCGAGTTCCTCGCCGTCGCCGTCGAGACCTTCTTCGAACGGCCCCTGGACCTGCGCCAGCGCCACCGCGAGGTCTACGCAATCCTGCGCGACTACTTCGGGCAGGACCCCGCGGCCTGGGACCAGGCGCGCGGGCTAGACTGACGCGCGTGCGCGTTCGCCTCGACCTCGCGCTGATCAAGCGGCATCCGGAGCTGTCGCGCCGGCGGGCGCGCGACGTGATCGAGAAGGGCCAGGTCACGGTCGGCGGCCGGACCGCGCTGGAGTCCGGCCTGCTGGTGGAGCTCGGCGCCGAAGTCGCCTGGGATCCCAACCTCAAGGCGCGCTCGCGGGCGCGCTCGTCCCTCCGCCTCCTGTACGAGGACGACGACGTCCTGGTGGTGGACAAGCCGGCGGGGCTCCTCGCCGTGCCCACCGCTCCCGACGCGCGCGACGAGGACACGGCGCTGGCCCGGATGCGCGAGTACGTCGCCCGCCGGCGGCCGCGGCGGCCGTACGTCGGCGTCGTGCACCGGCTCGACCGCGACACCTCGGGCGCCCTCGCCTTCGCCCTGAGCCCGCCCGCGCGCGCGGCCCTGCGCGACCTCTTCCGCGCGCATCGCATGGAGCGCCGATACGCCGCCCTGGTGGAGGGAGTGCCCTCCGACGACGAAGGCCAGGTCGACGCGCCCATCTACGACGTCTACGAGGCGGGCCGGCGGCGGCTCGCGCGTCCGGGCGAGCCGGCCCACGAGGCGCGCACGCGCTGGCGCGTCGTCGAGCGCTTCCGCGCGGGCGCGTTGCTCGAGGTCGAGCTGGAGACGGGACGCCAGCACCAGATCCGCCTGCACCTCGCGACCCTCGGCCTGCCCATCGTCGGGGATCAGGTCTACGGCCACGCACCCCGATGGTGGCCGCAGCGCGGGCGATCGGCGCGGAACACGATCGCCGCCCCGCGACAGATGCTGCACGCCCGGCATCTCGCCTTCGTCCACCCCATCACGGGCATCCGCGTGGAGGCGGAGAGCCCGCTGCCCGCCGACTTCCGCGCGGCGCTGGCCGTGCTGCGCCGTGTCGATCCCGCCCGCGACGCCGGCCCGCGCGGCTCCGGCTCAGCGCGACGGCGGCGGTGAGGGGCCGAACTGGCGCAGCTTGGCCGCGATGCGATCCTCGACCCAATGCGGGTCCCACCATTCGCGCGCGTCCACCTGCTCGCCCTGGAGGATCACGGAGAAGTGCAGGTGATCGCCCGCGGCCAGGCCGGTGGAGTCGCTCTGCGCGATGACCTGCCCGCCCTTGACGCTGTCCCCCGCCTTCACCGCGAAGCTCGCCAGGTGGCCGTACAAGGTGAGCAGGCCGTACCCGTGGTCGATCACGATCGTGTTGCCGTAGATCCCGAAGTAATCGGCCAGCAGGACCACGCCGTCGTTCGAGGCCGCGACGGGTGCGTGGGCGGTGGTGGCGAGGTCGTAGCCGAGGTGATCCTGCCTGTCCACCTCGCGCCCCTGGTAGACGTAGATGCGGTGGTCGGCGAAGCTGGCCTCGACCTGGGAGTTGCCGAGCTGGCGGAAGGGCTCCGTCCACAGGAAGCGCGGCTGTGACCGCGCCGTCATCTCCGCCAGCGCCTTGTTGTCGGCCGCGCGCACCCCGCGGTTGATCTCGAGGTAGTTCTTCAACAGGCTGCCCTGATCCTGGACCGTCGGCGTGTGACTGAGGATCTCGGGCACGACTTTTCCCAGGAAGGCGTCGTCGATCGGCAGCGTGCGGGTGCGGAACTTCCGCGGGGACACCTTCAGGTTGAAGTTCGCCACCACCTCGTTGGCCGCCTCGTCGCGCGCCTTGACGTGCACGGCCGTACCCGCGGGGGCGTCGTAGGGATAGGCGAAGATCGCGAAGCGAAGGGCGGGGTCGGCGGCGCCGGGCATCGGGAATCCCTTGAACCAGGCCGGGCCCGCCTGCACGCCGCTCTCCACGCCCGGCGGGGTGACGCGGTAGACGACCATGTCGCACCCGCCCTGGTTGACGTAGTGCTGGGTCGTGAGCACTTCGATGCGCGGGGGCGTGAGCCGGGCCGTGAACTCCTTCTGCAAGGTGGCCGTCTTGCCCTTGAAGAAGTTGCCCCAGGAGGCGTTGCGGGCCTCGATGCGCAGGAGACCGGGGCCTTCCTTCAGACGCAGGCGCGTCTCCTGGCTCGGCCGCCATTCGCGGTGGACCTCCGCCCGCGGCGGCTGGTAGCCCTCGTCGATGACCGTCTGCTCCCGGTCCCCCTGGCGCACCGTGACCTTCAGCGACCGCAGGCCGGCGGGGTCACGGACGTCGAGAGCGAGGGTCGCGCTTTGTCCCACGACGTCGAACGGAGCGGCCAGCGCGATGGCCGGACGGGGGGCCATCAGCATGCGGCCGGCCACGTACAGCAGGGCCACCACGGCGGTGACCAGGACCACCAACAGCATCATCGGGAGCGCGGACAAGCGCGACCCCACGCGAGCACGGCTGCGGTAGGACGGCACCGTCTAGCCTGCCGCCTCGAGCAGATCCATGAGGTCGCCGGGCGCGTCGTCGAAATGCACGCCGGCCTGATGCGAGAGGCCTTCCAGGCGGCACCACATCACGCTCCCCGCGAGGTCGACGGGAGCGGATGCGCCCCGCGGCGAGAGCTCGACGCGCACGGCGGCGCCGCGGGCCAGGTCCTCGCCGATGCGCAGGCGGCAGCCGCGCGCGGAGAGATCGACCAGGGTCGCCGGATGCCAGCCCGCGGCGACGCGGTAGCGCGCGCCCAGGAGACAGGCGCGCCGGGTCGAGCTCCGGCGATCGATTCCGTTGTCCGGGGAGTCTTCCATCGGGAAGACGAAGTATAGGACACGCGGCGCGTAGCTTCGTGGCCGCGAGCTGTGATATTGTCCGCCTTCGTGTCTAAACGATCTTTTCTCTTCCTACTGAGCCTCTGTGCCACTCTCTCCGCCTGCGGCGGTGGGAAGAGCGGCAGTACCTCCGGTCCCACGCCCGTCCAGCCGTCCGGGCCCACCTACACGGTGTCGGGCGCGCTCTTCTACGACGAGAACGGCAACGGCACCCTCGATGCCGGCGAGAACGCGCGCGTGCCCGACGTCACCGTCCAGATCGGAACGGCCACCGGCAAGTCGAGCAAGGTGCTCGGCGAGTTCAGCGTCCCCGGCGTGCCCGCGGGCACGCAGACGGTGACGCTCAACCGGTCCTCGCTGCCTCCCTTCTACGCAGCCCCGGCGACGGTGACGGTCACGGTGCCGCAGTCGCAGGGGCTCCTGATCCCCCTGACCCTGCCCATCGGGACGAACCGGCCGAACGTGTACATGGGGTTCGGCGACAGCATCACCCTCGGCGAGGGCTCGCCCGACAACCGCGGGTATCGGCCCGGCCTGGAGGACAGGCTGGCCGCGTTCTTCGGCCGTGGCAGCGTGACGGCCGATGGCATCGACGCCACGCGCAGCAACCGCGGCGCCGACCGCATCGACGACAGCCTCAACCGCGCTCGCCCCGCCTACACGCTCATCATGTACGGCACGAACGATTTCAACGTCCTGGACTGCAAGGTCAACCCGCCCTGCTTCACGATCGACAGCCTGCGCAACATCGTCCTTTCCGCCCGCGGCTCGCGCAGCCTGCCCATCCTGTCCACGATCATCCCGGCCAACCCGAACGCGGCCCTGCAGCCGGACCGCAATCAGTGGGTGGCGGCCATGAACGTGAGGATCCGGGCCCTGGCCAAGGAGATGGGCGTGCCCCTCGCCGATCCCGAGCCGCTGTTCCTCAAGGATCCCGACTTCGCCCGGCTCTACACCGATCACGTCCATCCCAACAACAGCGGCTACGACCACATCGCCGAGGCCTTCTTCGCCGCCATCATCACGCCGACCACGACCGCGACCAGCGTGTCCGCCCCCGTCCTCTTCGCTCGACCGACTTCCCTGCAGCCCGCGCGCGCGACGACGCGTCCGGCTATAGTGGGAGCCGGATCGAGAGAGTGAAGACCGGCCGACTCCTGAAGTTCCAGAGGCCCGGAGGCGATGTCCAGGCCTACCTCTACCAGGAGGGCGGAGTGTTCCGCGCCTCCGTGTTCGTGCTCGGTCCCTCCGGCCGCAAGGACGAGCCGCTGGAGATCCTGACCGGCCCGTCGGAGTCCGCGGTCGAGCGCGACCTGCGCGCCTGGGTCGACGCGCACTTCCCCGCCGCCCCGAAGTAGCGGAAGGGCCGCTCAGGCCGACGCGACCACCGCTTCCTCGAGGATGCGCGCGGCCGTGGCCGCGTCTTCTTCGTCCACGACCAGCGGGGGGGCCAGGCGGATGGTGCTCCGCCCGCATCCCAGCAGGAGCAGGCCGCGCTTGAAGGCCTCCTCCAGGATGCGCTCGCGCAGCTCGGGGGCGGGCTCGCGGCGGAAGCGGTCACGGACGATCTCCACGCCGACCATGAGACCGAGGCCGCGCACGTCTCCCACGACCGCGTGTCCGCCCAGGCGATCGCGCAGCGCCGTCATGAGGACGCGGCCGACGCGTTCGGCGTTGGCGACGAGCCCTTCCTCCAGGAGGCGCAGGGTGGCGAGCCCGGCCGCCACCGCGACCGGATTGCCGCCGAACGTCGACCCGTGGCTTCCGCTCTCCCATCGCATCACGTCGTCCTTGGCCACGAGCGCGCCCAGGGGCAGGCCGGACGCGATGCCCTTGGCCAGGGTGATCATGTCGGGCTCGAGGCCGAAGTGCTCGCTGGCGAACATCCG